>Ga0209761_1001046_pt1 | contig 17681 bp, 14 predicted proteins | sample GraSoi013_1_40cm_4_FD_185818 | JGI IMG/M metagenome (GOLD analysis project Ga0209761, IMG submission 185818) | Grasslands soil microbial communities from the Angelo Coastal Reserve, California, USA - Sample 09_25_2013_1_40cm (SPAdes) (version 2) | ecosystem: Environmental > Terrestrial > Soil >...
AGCTTCTCGAGCGTCGCCGGCTCGCGATAGATCAGCGCCGGGTCCCGCCGCACCTGAGAGGCGAACTGGAGGAACCACAGGGCGCCCCCCGCGGCGAGCACCAGGCTGGCGCCGAGCAGGAGGAGCGCCACGCGGCGGGTGCGCTGCGGCGACGCCGGCACCGTCTCAGGCGGCATCTGCCAGCCGGGCGAGCGCTCCCGCCGTCGCCTCTGTGACCATGGCCATGAACGTGTAATCGAGCGTCGCGCCCGTGTCGGTCGCGCGGTGGTAGTGCGGATTACGGAGGAACGCCGTGTCGGTCAACATGAGGGACGGGTAGCGGGCGTCCCAGAAGGACGCGTTGTCGGAGAGGCGCGTGAGCGGGAGGAGCCAGCCCCGCAGCCGCGTCGCGTAGGGGACGAGCGGCAGGTCCGGCGCCGCGGCCCGCGCCCCGGTGGCGAAGCGCTCGAGTAGGTCGCGGGAGCGAGCGTCGCCCACCGCCGCGAGGAAGTCGCCGGTCCGCGGCACGTCGATCCCCAACAGCGGGGGGACGATCTGCGTGCCCGGCCTCGCGTCGCGGTAGCCGACCATCTCGAGGATCAACGCGCCGGCGAGCGCCTCGCGGCGTGCCCGCTTCTCCCGCGCCAGGGCGTGGCTCCCGACGCGGTAACGGCCGGTCACGGTCTGCAACTCCTCCAGGTCGAACCCCACGAACTCGACACCGGCCCGCGGGCTGCGGGAGGCGAGGAAGCGGGCGCACTCGAGCAACGCGGCAACGCCGCTGGCGTTGTCATCCGCACCGGGTGTGTGGGCGGTCGAGTCGAAGTGGGCCCCGATCAGGAGCCGCGGTCGTCGCACATCACTCCCGGGTACACCGCCGACGACGTTGTGGTACGTGCGTCCGCGGAACGAGAACGGCGCGAGGTCCACGCTCAGGCCGAGCGCCCGTAGCTCGGTCGCGATGTAGTCGCGGGCGGCCCGATGACGCTCGGGCGCGGCGCTCGGATGACGGATGCCTTCGAGCGCCGCGACATGACGCCGCAGCCGCTCAGCCAGGGCCGCGCGTTGACCGGCGGTTGAGGCGGCGTGGGCTCCGCGTGCGGGATCCGAGCCGGGTGCCGGCGCAGCTTGAGCCGGGGTTGATGGGTCCACGCTAGCGTCTCTCCTGCATGGTGACCGTCTGCACTGTCCTGCCCCCGCCGGAGCGTCCCCGCCTGGATGCCGCAGGCGACGGCTGCTTCACGACGCTCCACACCAGCTCGTTCCGGGACGCGCTGCGAGCGGTCCGGCGCAAGCGGGTGGACGCCCTCGTCCTCTCGGTCCACACCTGCCGCGGCGACGAGCTGCCGGCGGTCGCCCGCTTCGTGCGCGAGTTTCCCGCCATCCCCGCCGTCGCCCTGGTGTCGCGGCACGACCGCACCGCCACCGAGACACTGCTCAAGCTCGGCGCGACCGGCGTCCGCTCGGCGGTGGATTGCACCGACCCAGCGGGCTGGCGCCGGCTGCGGGACCTGGTGGGCCATCCGGCGTCGCCGACCGCGGCCCGCATTCTCGCGCGCGTCGTCCCCGCGCTGGAGGAGGGGACGGGAGACGTGCGCGCCTTCTTCGAGGCCGTCGCACGACTCGCGCCGGTGCTCTCCACGGTGCGGCGGCTGGCGCGGCAACTCCGCATCTGCTCGAGCACCCTCATGTCCCGCTTCTATCGGGCGGGCCTCCCCTCCCCCAAGACCTACCTCGCGGGCATGCGGCTCGTGCACGCCGCCTACCTGTTCGCCAACCCCGGGCTCTCGGTCGCCGACGTGGCGTACCGCCTCGACTACTCGTCACCGCAGAGCTTCGGGCGCCACTTGAAGGCGATGCTGGGCGTCACCGCGGGTGAGTTCCGGCGCCGCTTCCCGTTCGAGGTCGCGCTCGAGCGCTACGTCGACCTTCTCATCACCCCGTACCGGGAGACCCTGCGCGCGTTCTGCCCACTCAACGCGGGATTGTGGGACCAAGGACTGAACGCGACTCGCGTTTCCCGGCCGGGGTGATCAGTCCGCCGCGGCGCGGGTAACGGGGGGCTCTGCCGTCTCCGGCTCGCGCTTGAGCACCGAGAAGCGCGCGATGCTCCCGCGCAGTCGCTCGGCCAGCTGCGCGAGCTGCTGGGAGGTGGCGGTGAGATCGCCCATCGACGTGATCTCCGCTTGAGTCGCGGCCGCGGCGCCGTCGGCTCGTTGCGAGGAGGCGCTCGAGATGGCCGCCACCTGCTCGAGCGACTGCGCCAGCTCGGCGAGGCGCTGCGCCTGTCCGCGGGACACCTCGGCCGTGGCGTTCACCAGATCGCCCACCAGCTCGATGCCCTTATGCAGCTCCTGGAGGGCCGCGTCGGCTTCCGCGGCCACCGCGCCGATGTCGCGCACCTTCGTCTCACCCGATTGCATCGCCCGCGCTGCGGCGTCGATGCCAGCGCGCAGCTCCGAGACGAGCTCCGCCACCTCCCGCGCCGACTTCCCCGCCTCCGCGGCCAGCGCCCGCACCTCGTCCGCGACCACCGCGAAGCCCTCGCCGTGCTCCTCCGCCCGCGCCGCCTCGATCGCCGCATTGAGCGCGAGCAGATGCGTCTGCCGCGCGATCCGGGCGATCGTCTGCGCGAACACGCCGATCCGCTCCGACATCCCCGACAGCCCGGCCACCGTCGCGGCCGTGGTTCGGACCTCCTCGCCGACCGCGCGCAGCGTCTGGCTCGCGCGCGCCACGCGCTCCCGGCCCCGCTCCGCTGCGGCGACCAGGCGCGCCGCATCCGCCTGCATCAGCTCCGCGCGCACCCGCAGCGACGCCGCCTGGTCGGCCGCTTTGGCGCTCTCGCCGCGGGCTCCCTCCGCCATCTCGCGTTGCTTCCCGAGATCCGTCGCGAGCCGCTGGGCCGTCTGCGTCACGGTCTCCGACGTGGCATGGAGCTCCTCGGCGGAGGCCGCGAGCTGCTCCGCCAGCGCGGCCACCTCGTCGGCCTCGCGCTGTACGGTCGAGATCGTGCCGCCGATCTCCTCGATCATCCGATTGAAGCTCCGCTCGAGGAACCCGAGCTCGTCGGACTCACCCGCCGGCGCGCGCACGGCCAGGTAGCCCCGCTCGGCCTCGCCCATCACGCTTCGGGCGTGGCGGATCCGCGCGATCAGCGTGGCCGGAATCCGCTTGAGCGCCATGGCCACGAGAATGAACACGACCGTGTCGAGGCCGGCGTTCGTCAGGCTCGCCCCAGGGTCGTACAGCGCGTTGTGCAGGAAGCTCGAGCCCAGGTACGCGATCGCCCCGGTGAGCACCAGAAAATTCCCCACGGTGTGGCCCTGGTCGAACGCGTACGGGAGGACCGCGAGGAAAAACGCGGCGACGAACCCGCCACGCCCGAACCACACGACCAGCACTGCGACCAGGAACACGTCGAACAGCGACAACGCATACACCAGCCACCAGCGGTACCAGCCGCGTTCGTGGATGAGGCCCAGGAGCTCGTTCACGAACGCCGCCCCGCCCGCCACGAGCACCATGGTCGTGGGCCGCGTCTTCACCGCGCCGAACCCCCACCCCACCAGCCCGAGCGCGAACCCGAATGCCACCATCACGCGCCGCAGCCGATGGGTGCGCGAGATGGTCTCCAGGTCCTTGAGCCGTTGCTCGAGGCCGGCGGCGTCGTCCTGCCATCCTCGCACCAGCGAGGCGAGAGACGGCCGCGATGATCCTGTCGGAAGCGTGCTCACCCGGGGCTGATCATACACCTCAGGTGTTCCGGGCGGCAATCTCCCGTCACCGCAGCCCCAGCTCCGTGGCGGTGACGAGCGCTTCGACCGGGTGGCCGGCCTGCTCGAGCGTGGCACGGCCCCCCTCCTCCCGGTCCACCACGGCCAAGACGCCGAGGACGCGTCCGCCCTCCGCGGTTATGGCGGCGATCGCCTCCGCAGCCGAGTGCCCGGTGGTGATCACGTCTTCCACGACGACGACGGCGACACCGGGCTTGAAGCAGCCTTCGATACGCCTACCCGTGCCGTGGCTTTTCGCCTGCTTGCGGACCGTGAAGGCGTCGAGCGGCTGCCCCTGGGCCCAGGCGGCGGTGGCAATGGCGTAGGCGACGGGATCGGCGCCGAGGGTCAGCCCGCCGACCACGTCGGGCGCCCACCCTCGAGCGGTGAGGCGCGCGAGCCCGAGGGCGCCGACCACGAACAGGCCTTCGCCCGACATGGTGGTGCGGCGCGCATCGATGTAGAAGCTGGAGCGGCCCCCGGACGCGAGGAGAAAATCCCCGTGCGTGACCGAGCGGTCCCGCAGGAGCTCGCGCAGGCGTCGCTGTAGCGTTGGGAGGGGGGTTACCGCCATCGTGATAGTAGTAGTTGTAGCTACTACTATGTCCCTTTTCGTCGGACGGCGCGCTTGATGGCCGCGAGCAGTCCCGTTGGCTGAGGGGCGGTGGCGAGGGCCGCCATGACATCGGCCGCGAATGCCGTCACCGTGGGCTGGCGGCGGCTCGGGTCGCGCTCGAGGCCCCGCATCACGGCCGTCTCGAGCGCCGGAGGGAACCGCAGGCCCGGAGCGGCTTGGCTGAGGGGCGTCGGGTCTTGGGTGAGGAGCTGCTGGAACAGCTCGCGCGGCGTGCGACCGGTATGCGGGTGCTGCCCCGTGAGCATCCAGTACGCAATCGTCGCGAGGCTGTAGATGTCGGCCCGACCGTCCACGAGCTCCCCGGACAGGGCCTCGGGGGCCACGTACTTGAGGGTTCCGACGAAGAAGCCGGTGCGTGTGAGGCGCTCCTCAGGCGGCAACTCCGCGTCGCGGGCGATGCCGAAATCCAGCAGCTTCACCCGCTGCGACTCCGGATCGTAGGTGATGTTCTCGGGCTTCAGGTCGCGATGGATGATGCCCGCCTGGTGGGCCGCCGCCAGCGCATCGGCGAGCTGCCGCACGATGCCCACCACGCGTGTGGGAGCGAGGGGGCCGGCGCGGTGTACGTATTCGGCGAGGGACTTGCCCTCGGCCCATTCGAGGGCGAGGTAGTAGAGGCCGTCCGCTTCGCCGTAATCGTACGTGCGGACGACTCCCGGGTGCTCGACCCGCGAGCCGTACCCTGCCTCCCGCAGGAAGCGCTTCACCGCCGTGGGGTCGCTGGCGAGCCGCGACCGCAATACCTTGAACGCACAGGGCCCCCGCCCCGGATGCTGGGCGCGGTACACTTCGGCCGTGCCTCCCTCGCCGACGCGCTCGAGGAGGCGGTAGCCGGCGATGGTCCGACCGGCGAGGTTCTCGTTGGGCATGGGAACGCGCGAAACTAACGTCCGGATTTGAGGTTGAGCAAGTGACACGAGCGGCGGTAATGGCATTCCTCGCGACCGGTGTGGCCGCGTGCGGTCCCGCGCGGCGGCCCGCCTCGGGGCCGCGCCCGGATCCGGGCGCGGTCGTCTCCACGCTGTTCGATGCCGGCTCGGTGTACGGCACCATGGGCCTGCTGGTCGCAGGACCGCCTCTGCCCTTCGTCGCGACGCTCGCCTACGTGGCGGACGCCACGGCCGACTCCACGCTCGCGGTGTTCGGGCTCTCGCTCTCGAACCATGCGCTGAACTTTCAACGGGACGGCACCGCGTTCATCGCGCACTACCACGTGGAGGTCGGCTTTCGGGCCGACACCGGCTCGGTGCGCCAGTTCGCGAGCGACGAGGCGGTCCGCGTGCGCACCTTGCAGGAGACGCAGCGCGCCGACGAGAGTGTGATCTTCCAGCAATTCATCGCCGTGCCGCCGGGCGTCTACCAGGTGACGGTCACGGTGCGGGACCAGACCGGTCCCGCCGCGTCGCACCGGGAGCGTACCGACACGGTGCCGCGGTTTGCGGGGCAGGGGATGAGCACGCCGCTCGCCGTGTATCGGGGCGCGGGGCGCACGCGCACGTCCGACGTGCCGAAGCTGCTCGTGAACCCGCGCGCCACGGTGTCCTACGGGGCCGACACGTTGCGGTTCTACGTGGAGGCGTATGGGGAGCGGCCCGGCGCCCGGCTGGTCGCGCGCGCCCTCGATCAGGCGGGCCACGAGGTCTGGCACGACACGGTCGCGCTGGCGGGGACCGACGCACTGGCGAGCGGGTTGGCGCAGCTCCGTCCGGGAGCGCTGCCCGTCGGCGCCGGGCGCTTCGAGATCGGACGGCCGGGCGCCGACGCCGCGGGGACCCGCAGCGCGCCGTTCCTGGTGAGCTTCTCGGACCAATGGGCCATCACCAACTATGATGAGATGATCAGCCTCCTGCGCTACTTCGACCGCCAGGACTGGGTGGACAAGCTGCGCCATGCAGCTCCGGAGCAGCGCCCCGCCGTCTGGCGGGAGTTTTACAAAGCGACCGATCCCGTCGAGAGCACGCCGGAGAACGAAGCGATTGAGGGGTACTTCCGCCGCCTTCAGATCGCGAACCAGCGGTTTCGGGAGTCGGGAGAACCCGGCTGGCTGACGGACCGGGGTGAGGTGTTCATCACGCTGGGCGAGCCCGACGACGTGTTCGACTTCACAACGGACATATCGCGCGCGGGGGTGCGCGGCGTCCGCTGGACTTACAACACGCTGCGGCTGACGCTCTTCTTCCAGGACAATACGGGATTCGGCCGCTTCCGCCTGACGCCGCTCTCGCGGGCCGAGTACCAGCGCGTCGTGGCGCAGCAGCGTCGGCGGCAGTGACGCGGGCGGTCGGTCTCCTGCTGTTTGTTGCGGCGGCCCCTCTTCAGTCCCCCGCCACGGCCCAACAGACCTCTCCCTACGTCGCGGCCCAGCGCGCGGAATCCCTCAGGCTCGCGGGCCGGCCCTGGCACGCGGCGGAGACCCTGCTCGCCGCTGCGGCCCGCGAGCCCCGGCTCAACGCCACGTTCGTCGTGGAGGGTGCCAAGGCCGAGCTCTACGCTCGGCGCTACGATCGTGCGCGCAGCCTGCTCGTCGGCCAGCCGTGGCTCGAGGACTATGCCGACGGCGCGGCTCTCGCGGTGCTGGCGGAGGCGGAGGGGCGGCTCGGTCTCGGGGCTCAGGCGGCGGCTCATTACGCAGCCGCGCGGGCCCGCGCGCGCGGCTCCCGGGCGGCGCTGCTCGCCGTGCGCGAGGGGCTCGCGTGGGAGGCGGCGGGTGCGCGGGACTCCGCCGCGGCCGCCTACGCGGCGGCGCGGGCGGCCGGTCTCCCGGCGATCGACGCGTGGGTGCGGCTGCGCCAGGCGCGCGTCACGCGCGACACCGCGCTGGCGTTCCGCCTGCTCGCGGACCTCCCGACACCGGCGGCCCGCGAGGCTGGCGCCGCCCGAGCGCAGGCGCTGCTTTCCGCCGGCGATTCGGTCGCCGCCCTCGAAGCGTTCGCCCAGGCAGGTCGTTCGCTCGACCTCGCCCGGCTGGCGCTGGCGCACGGAGATTCGAGCCGCGCGCGCGACGCGCTGTACGGCCTGATGGCGCGGGCGCCGGAAACCGACGACGCCGCTGCGGCCGTCGGTGTGGCGCTGGCCGCGCTGCCGCCCCGGACCCCGCCTGAGCGCGTGGCGCTGGCTCGCGCGATGAAGGGCCACGGAGGCGCCGCCGACGCGCGGCTCGAGGTCGAGCGGGCGCTCCGCCAGGGGGACTCGAGCCCCGCGACGCTCGTCCTTGCCGGCGAGCTCTTCACGACGGCCGGCCGATACCGCGATGCCGAACGCGCGTACCGCTCCGCGGCCGCGGATCCCACACTCGGCGCTCTCGCCATCTACCGCCGCGCGCGGGTCCTGGTCCGCCTGGGAGATGCCGGCGCGTCGGAAGCGCTGTCGGGGTTCGCGCAGTCGTTCCCTTCCGATACCGCCGCGCCGACCGCGCTGTACATGCTCGGGGACATGCTCGGGGATCGGGGGGACTGGGCCGGGGCGGCGCGGTGGTTCGGCGAGCTGATCGCGCGCTACCCCGCGGACCTGCGCGCGTCGCTCGCGCGCTTTCGGCTCGCCGCGCAGGCGTCGCGCGACGGCCTGCGCGACAGCGCCGCCGCGCTGTTCCGGGCGGAAGTGGTGGCCGGCGGTCCCCAACGCACGACGGCGCGCTTCTGGCTCGGCAAGCTCACCCTCCTGGCGGGCGACACGGCGGGAGCGCGCGCGACGTGGCTCGCGCTGGTGCGCGAGGACTCGATCGGGTATTACGGGCTCCGCGCGCGCCGCGAGGTCGACCTGCCGCCGCTCCGCATCGCCGCCGCTCCGCTGCCGGGCCCCTCGCCGGCCGTCGCCACCTGGTTCGGCCGCGTCGACACGTTACTCCTCGCCGGGCTGGACACCGCGGCGCAGGCGGAGGTGCGCGCCATCCTCGCTCGTGCGGCGCAGCAGGACATCGACGCCCTGCTGGCCTGGGGCGACGGTCTCGCGGCCCGCGGCTTCGGCCCTGCCGCCGTTCGCCTCGGCTGGCAAGCGGCGCTCAAGTCGCCGAACGACTCACGCGTGCTCCGCGTCATCTTCCCATGGCCGAACCGCCGCGCCGTCGAGGCGGAGGCTGCCGAGTTCGGCGTCGATCCCCTGCTCCTCGTCGCCATCGTGCGCCAGGAAAGCGTGTTCGATGCCCAGGCGCTCTCGCCCGCCGGCGCGCGCGGCCTGGCGCAGCTCCTGCCGGGCACCGCGGCCCTCACCGCGCGGGGGCTCGACGTCACGTTCTATCCCGAGTGGATCACCGTTCCCGACCTGAACCTCCACCTCGGAGCCGCGCACCTGCAGGAGCTGCTCCAGCGCTTCGGGGGTCGCGTGGACGCGGCAGCGGCCGCCTATAACGCGGGTGCCGCGCCCGTCAAACGCTGGCTCGAACGGCCCGGCGCCGACGATCCGGACGAATTCATCGAGCTGATCCCGTACCAGGAGACGCGCGGCTACGTGCGCGCGGTACTGCGCAATCGAGAGCTGTACCACGCCCTGTACGTCGCGCCAACCAATTGACTGGACTTGCTTTATGGGCGCCGGTCGGGGTGGCGCGGGGGTTTCTTGACAACCCTTCCGCCGCGTGTCAAATCTATCGCGCCCGACACGGTGCCGGGCCGGGCGCCCCGCGCCCCATGTGCGACTTTGCAGGAGGCAGACCGAATGGCTAAGGGAAAAGTGAAGTGGTTCAATGACGCCAAGGGCTACGGCTTCATTGAACAGGAAGGCGGCGAGGACGTGTTCGTACACTTCTCAGCGATCCAAATGGACGGGTTCAAGACTCTCGCCGAGGGTCAGGTCGTGGAGTTCGAGGTGAAGGCTGGCGAGAAAGGGCTGCACGCCGCGAACGTCGTTCGCGCCTAACCGGCCTCGCGCCATTCGGCGTCCCCCCGCCCGCGCACTCGGGCGGGGTTTTTCGTTCCCCCCCCGGCCGCGTTATTGTTCGGCGCATGCCCGGCTCTCCCTCCACGCTCTATCTGGTCGACGGCTACGCGCTCATCTACCGCGCCTTCTTCGCGATGATCGCCCGCCCGCTCACCACCCGCCGCGGCGAAAACACCTCGGCGGCCTGGGGGATCACCAACTTTCTGCTGCGCCTCCTGGAGCGGCGGCGTCCCGACTATCTCGCCTGGGTGCACGACGTGGGCGAGTCATTCCGGCATCAGACCTACCCCCAGTACAAGGCGACGCGCGAGAAGCTCACCGAGGAGCTGCAGCAGGAGTTCGACCGGTCGGTCGAGCGGATCGAGCAGATCCTCGAAGCGTTCCGCGTGCCCTTGGTCGGCGTGGAGGGGTACGAAGCCGACGATGTGATCGGCACGCTCGCCTCGGCGGCGCGTGGACTGCAGGTCGTGATCGTGTCGGGCGACAAGGACTTCTACCAGCTGATCGGGCCGGGCATCGCGCTCCTGAACCCGGGTCGCGGCGGCCCTGCAGCCGTCGAAGAGCACTGGGTGGACCAAACCAACGCGAGCGAGCGCCTGGGCGTGCCGCCCGAGCGGGTGGTGGACTACCTGGCGCTCGTGGGCGATAGCTCGGACAACGTGCCGGGGGTGAGGGGGGTGGGGGAGAAGACGGCGCTCGAGTTGCTCAAAACGTTCGGCGACCTCGATGCGATCCTGACGAACGCGGACCGGATTCCCGGCAAACGGGCGCGAGAGGCGGTGCGGCAGTACGCCGATCTGGCGCGGCTGTCACGGGAGCTCGTCACCATTCGGCGCGACGTGCCGGTGCCGCTCGACCTCGACCGGGTGCGGGTCCGCCCACCTGACGTCGCGCGGCTCACCGAGCTCTTCACCGAGCTCGAGTTCCGGTCGCTGATCCCGAAGCTGTCGTCGTTGGAGGTCGCGGTCGCCGAGAACGCCGCTCCTGCAACCCAGCAGGCGTCCGGGGTTCCCGGGCCCTCATCGCTCGCGACGCTCGCGCCGGCACGCGCGGAGCCGTCGATCCTCGACGACCCCGCCAAGCTCTCAACCACGGTCGCGGAGTGGCGCCGGGCTCCTCTGCTCGCGCTCGATACGGAGACCACATCCCTCGACCCCATGCGCGCCGAGCTCGTCGGCATGTCCCTGGCGGTCGCGCCCGGGCGGTCGTGGTACCTCCCGTTCGCGCACGTCGCGCCGGACGGCGAGCTCGCCGGCGGGGCCGCGCCGCGGAACCTCCCGCCGCTCACCAGCCAGGCGCTCGCGCCGTTGCGGGAGCTGCTCGCCGATGCGCGCGTGCCGAAGGCGGGGCACGACGTGAAGTACGATTGGCTCGTCTTGCGCCGGGCGGGGGTAGAGCTCGCGGGTGTGTCGTTCGACTCGATGCTCGCGAGCTTCGTGCTCGATCCCGGGCGGCGCTCACACGCCCTCGACGACTTGGCCCGGGAGCGGCTGTCCCTCGCGCTGCAGACACATGCCGAGCTCGTGGGCCGGGGAAAGGCGGAGCGCCCGTTCGCCGCGGTGCCCCTCGCAGACGCCGCGCGCTATTGTGCCGTGGGCAGCGAGATCGTGCTGTGTCTGCACGCCGCGTTCCAGCCGGAGCTCGAAGACCATCAACTGATTCGTTTGTTGGAAACGATCGAGCTGCCCCTCATGCCGGTGCTCGCGGACATGGAAGCGCGGGGGGTGTGCATCGACCAGACACGACTGCGCGAGATCTCACAGGCCTTCGCCGGCGAGCTGGCCGCGCTCGAGCGCGCGATCTACCACGCCGCGGGAACCGACTTCAACCTCAACTCGACGCCTCAGCTCCGGCACGTGCTGTTCGAGAAGCATCAGCTTCCGATCCTCAAGAAGACGAAAACCGGCCCCTCGACCGACTATGAAGTGCTGGAGCAGCTCGCCGCGATGGGGCACGAGGTGCCCCGGTTGCTGATAGAATACCGCGAGCTGTCGAAGCTCAAATCCACCTACGTGGACGCATTGCCGGGGTTCATCAACCCGGTGACCGGGCGCATCCACACGAGCTTCAATCAAACCGGGGCGGCCACGGGACGGCTGTCGTCATCGGACCCGAACCTGCAGAACATCCCGGTGCGCACGCCGCGCGGGGAGGCCATTCGCCGGGCCTTCGTCGCCCCGCCCGGCGCGATGCTCGTCACGGCCGACTATTCCCAGATCGAGCTGCGACTCCTGGCCCATCTGTCGGGCGACCCGGCGTTCGTCGCAGCCTTCGAGCAGGGCGGGGACATTCACCGCCAGACGGCGGCGATCATCTTCGGCGTGGCGCACGATCAGGTCACGCCGGAAATGCGCGCGCGCGCCAAGACGATCAACTTCGCCACGATCTATGGCCAGGGGGCGTTCGCCCTGTCCCGCCAGCTCGGCATCACCCAGGATGACGCGAAGCGGTTCATCGAGCAGTACTTCACCCGCTTCGCCGGTGTCCGGGCCTGGCTCGATCGCACCGTGGCTCAGGCTCGGGAGAAGGGGTATGTCGAGACACTGTTCGGAAGGCGGCGCTATGTCCCGGAGCTCAAGGACCGCAACTACAACATCCGCGCGTTCGGCGAGCGGACCGCGACGAACTCCCCGCTTCAGGGATCGGCGGCTGACCTGATCAAGATCGCGATGATCCGCATCGCCCGGGCACTGAAAGAGCAGGGGCTTGCGTCTCGCATGATCCTGCAAGTTCATGACGAGCTTGTATTTGAGGTGCCACACGGGGAGGAGGAAGCTGCCACAGAGCTGGTAAAACGCCATATGGAGGGCGCCGCCGAGCTGCGGGTCCCCCTGCTCGTAAGTGTCGGCAAGGGAATGAATTGGGTCGACGCCAAAGGGTAAGCATGGCTCTTGCAGGAACGCCCCTTGGCGCTCACTATATGTGGCACCGAGCCAGGGACTTACGGGCTCGGGGCCCGTTGGCGCCTGGAGGGTCGGAAGCGATGTCTCGAAACGGCTTCACCCTGATCGAACTGCTCATCGTGGTGGTGATCATCGGGCTGTTGGCAACCATCGCCATCCCGAAGTTCTCCAACACGAAGGAGAAGGCCTACGTCGGCGCGATGAAGTCCGATCTTCGGAACCTCGCGACGGCGGAGGAAGCCTTCTTTTACGACAGCGCGAAGTACACGACCAACCTCACGCTCATGAACAACTTCAATCCGTCGGCGGGCGTGACCCTGGCCCTCAACGCCACCACGTCGGGATGGTCGGCGTCGACCACGAGCGCGTTCGCGCCTGGCCGGACATGCGCCCTGTTCTCGGGGAACGCGGCGCCCCTGTCTCCGGCGACGGTGGAGGGCCGCATTAGCTGTCAGTAGACGCGCCGTACCGGGAATTCACGCGCCGCCGCGAGGGGATGTGCTTCGCCCTCGACGGCGGCGTGTGGCTTCATCGCCACACGCTGCGGGGCGAGCCGATGGTGCACCTCGTGAGCGCTGACCAGCAACGGTTGCTCGCGCTCGGCCCGGCGCTCGGGCTCGAGCCGGCGTGGCTGCAATACAAGCCGCTGAAAGACCCGAGGACAGGGGTCCGGGTAGCGGCGTGGCACTGGGACGTGTGGGGAGCGCGGCTGAAGCAGTTGGATGGTCCTGCTTCCTAATCGCTGTTCTCTCTTTCCAGCTTAGGCGCCCGCACCCCCGGCCACCAGTTCCACCTTCCCGCGATGTGCATGATCGCCGGTACCAGCACCATCCGAATCAGGGTTGCGTCGAGCAAGACGGCGGCGGCGAGACCGAAGCCGATGAGCTGCACCGCGAGCACGCGCGTAAAGGCGAACGTGCCGAACACCAGAATCATGATGAGGGCGGCGCTCGTGATCGTGGACGCCGTGGTCGACAGACCCTCCATCGTGGCGTGGTCGTTGCGACCGGTCTTGTCGAATACTTCTTTGACCCGCGTCAACAGAAAAACCTCGTAGTCCATCGACAGTCCGAACACGATGGCGAACACCAGCACCGGCACGACGGCCCAGATCGCCTGCGTGGGCCCGTCGAGCCCGAACACGCGACCGCCGTAGCCGTGCTGAAAGACGAGCACGGTGAGGCCGAATGCCCCGCCCACCGACAAGAGGTTCAGGAGGACGGCTTTGATCGGAACGAGCAGCGAGCGGAATGCGACGAACAGCATGATGGCGGTGATGCCGAGGACCAGGGCGACCGTGTCCGGAAAGCGTTTCATGAGCGCTTGCTGAGTATCCACGTTCGACGCGGCGAAGCCGGCGACCAGGATCTCCGCCCCGGCGAGGCCCCGGACGTCGCGGGCCACCAGGGCCCGCACCCGTCGCACCACGTCCATCAGCCCCGTGAGGGAGACGGTGTCCCTCGGAATCACGTCGAGCAGCGTGACGCGATTGTCGGCGCTCAGATACGCGTCGAAGAACCTCGGATTCTTGGCGCGCACCGCGGCCGGGTCGCTGTAGTAGATCGCGAGCTGCAGCGTGGACATTCTCGATTTGATGCTCGCGACGCCCCGGACCTCGCGCACGCGCGGGTCCTTCCGGATCGAGTCCGTCAGCACCTTGAGTCCCGGGAGGCGGCGGGCGGAGAGCGCCGACTCTCCTTCGGGGAGCTGTACCACGACACGCACGGGTTGGATCACCCCGCTGGCCCCCATCTCGCGCAGCGCCTGGAGACCTTGGCCCGACTCGGACTCCGGCGGAAACCAGTTGGTGGCGGGAAGACCCAAGCGGATCTGGCTGAGTGGGAAGGTGAGCAGCGCGATCGCCGCGCCCCCGACCGCGACCGCGCGCCACGGCCGATGGCCCAGCCAGCGCGCCCAACGCTCCCAGCCGGTCGGCGCGTGAAACCGGGCGAGCGGACGGGCGAGCCATTTGGGGCGGTCGATGTTGCGTCCCAGGATCGCGAGGACGGCCGGAAGGAACGTGGTGGCGAGCAGGACGGCGACGGCGACAACCAACAGCCCCCCCACGCCCACGGAGCGCGTGTCCGAGAGCGGTGTCGTGACCAGCGCCGCGAACCCTACGACCACCGTCAGTCCTGATGTGACGACCGCCGAACCTGCGGTCTCGACCGTCCGGATGGCGGCGTCCGCCGGCGAGAGACCGCGGTTCAGCTCCTCGCGGAACCGGGTGACGATGAGCAGCGAGTAGTCGATGCCCACGCCCAGCCCCACCATGGTGGTGATGTTCAGCACGAACACGGACATGGGCGTATACCGTGCCGCGATGGTGACCAGGCCGAGCGCGATCGTGATCGCGAGGACGCCGACCAGGACCGGCAGCGACGCGGCGACGAGGGCACCGAAAGCGACGATCAGCACCGCCAGCGTGAGGGGTAGGGCGCGTTGCTCGCCCCGCTCGGTGTCCTCCGCGCTGATGGTGCGCACGTCGTGGTCCAGCGCGGGAAATCCGGTCACCATCACCTCGAACCCTTCCGAGCCGGGGACTCGTGTCAGCGCGTCCCCGATCGACGCGCGCAGGTCGGGGACGAAACTGGCGCTCAAGTCGTGGGTGGACTCTCGGGTGAGCGCCGCAATGAGGAACGTCGTGCGGCGGTCTTGACTGACGAAGCTCGACTCCCCGATCGAGCGGGCCGAGATCACCTCTTCCACGTAGGGGCGGCGTTCGACCACGGCTTTGAGCGTGTCGAGCACGGCTTCGAAACGGGCGTTGGTCCACCGGACCTGGCCATGGACGACGATCGCCACGTAGTCGGCGAACGGCGTCGGAAACGCCTGCTTCAGGAGCTCGGTCGCGCGGCTCGATTCCGTGGCCTCGGCCCCGGCGCCCCGGAGCGCGAGCACCTGTTGGACGTGGCAGGCCCGCGGCCCGAACAGCAGCGCGAGGGCCGCCCATGCCACGATGGCCCACCCACGCCGGCGAATGATGGGTGCCGCGGGTAACGCGAACACTTACGTGCCAAGCATAAGCAGGCCACAATCATAGAGACGCCAGCAGGCCAAAGCTAGCGGCGCGACGCCGTCCGTTCGCATATTGCGCGCATGCTCGAGCGTCGCATGTTCATTCTCGTCGCCGCGCTGGCTGTCTTGCTCGCGTCGGCCGCACTGTGGAACACCTTCGTGCGACCGCCCGCGCGGGCGTCGGCGGGCGCGACGCCCGATACCGCGCCCGTGCAGACCGTGGTGCGCACGGGCTCGGCGATCGACTCGGCGCGGGACACGGCCCACGCGGCTGCGGCACCCGCACCTCCGCCAACCGTCGTGCCGCCGGTCGGCGCCGGGGGTCCGAGTTACATCGTGCTCCTCGCTCGCTCCGAGATCCGCCGCCGGATCCGCGCCAGTGCCGGAAGCACGTATCTGAACGACATCTTGACTCAGAACGCGGACTCGATCCTGCACCGCTGGGACGGCCGCGTGTCGACGCCCGTGCGCGTGTTTTTTCCCCCCACCACCGTTGCCAACTTCCAACCCAGCTTCCTCGATGCCGTGCGGAGCGCCTTCCAGCGCTGGCAGGACGTCGTGCCCGTACGGTTCAACCTCGACGCCGACTCCAGCTCCGCCGAGGTGCGGGTCCAATGGCGCATCCAGTTCGAGGGAGAGCGCTCGGGGCAGACGGACGTGCAATGGGACGAGGATGGACACCTGACCGGCGGCGTTGTCACCCTCGCCACTTTCGATGCCAAGGGGCAACCGTTCGCACCCGACGACGTCCGCGTGCTGGCACTGCACGAGATCGGGCACCTGATCGGCCTCGACCACTCGCCGGATCCGGGCGACATCATGTACGCCCAGCCCAAGGTGCGTGATCTCTCGCCCCGCGATGTCCGCACGGCCGCGCTCCTCTACGAACTCGCCCCGGGCCCGCTTCGGGTCGGCGGCTGAGCCCCGGGGGCGCCGCGCTATATTGAGGAAAGGCGAGAGTCGGCGGATCCCATGGTGCAGCGCAGCATCATCTCGTTCCTCACGCACGAAGCTCCCCTCCCCCGGGACGGCGGGGCGGCGACCCTCGCCCAGGCGCTGGACGCCCGGGTCCGCGAGGGGGAGCTGATCGAGCGGCTTCCCGACCACGCGGTGCGCTGCTTCGCGTGCGGGCACCGCTGCCTCGTCAAGCCCGGGCGCCGGGGGATCTGCAAGGTCCGCTTCAACAAGGACGGCACGCTGTACGTCCCCGCCGGCTACGTCGCCGCGCTGCAGTGCGATCCGACCGAGAAGAAGCCGTTCTTCCACGCCCTCCCCGGCTCCGACACGCTCACCTTCGGTATGCTGGGATGCGACTTCCACTGTGGATACTGCCAGAACTGGCTCACGAGCCAGGCGCTCCGCGACGACGCCGCCGGAGTCGTCCCGACCGACGTCACCCCGGACGACTTGGTTCGGCTCGCGCTCCGGCAGGGAGCGAAGCTCGTCGGCTCGTCCTACAACGAGCCGCTCATCACCGCCGAGTGGGCGCTCGACGTGTTCAAGGTGGCGCGGGGCCACGGCTTGAAGACCGCGTTTATTTCGAACGGCAATGCGACTCCCGAGGTGCTCGATTACATCCGCCCCTGGACCGACTGCTACAAGATCGACTTCAAGGCGATGGAGGATCGCCGCTACCGGGAGCTCGGCGGCGTGCTCCAGCACGTGCTCGATGCGATCCGGATGGTGTACGAGCGGGGATTCTGGCTCGAGCTGGTGACCCTGGTGGTCCCGGGGTTCAACGATGACGACGCCCAGCTGCGCCGCGCCGCCGACTACATCGCGTCGGTGAGCCCGGAGATCCCGTGGCACGTCACCGCGTTCCACAAGGACTACCGGATGACCGACCCCGACAACACGTCGGCCGAGACGCTGGTGCGGGCGTGTGAGATCGGGGCGGCGGCCGGCCTCAAGTTCGTCTACGCCGGCAATCTCCCGGGCCGGGTCGGGCGCTGGGAGCATACGTGGTGCCCGGACTGCGGCGAGTTGCTGATCGAGCGCTACGGGTACGTGATCCAGCAACAGCGGATCGGCGCCCCTGGGACCTGCCCGCAGTGCGGTCGCCGGATCCCGGGGGTCTGGTGCTAGCGTTGCTGCTGGTCGTGCAGACGGCGAGCTCGTCCGGGCCTGCCGCCTTTTCCGCCGCCCGCTTCGACCCCCTCGTTCAGGACGGCATGCACCAAGGTGGGTATCCGGGCGCAGCGCTGGTCGTCGGGCGGCGCGACACGATCTTGTTCGCCAGAGGCTACGGGCACCTCACGTGGTCGGCGTCGAGCCCGGCCGTCGATCCCGACAGCACGATCTACGACCTGGCGTCGCTCACCAAAGTCATCGCGACCACGACCTCGCTGATGCTGCTCGTGGAGCGGGGGTTGGTGCGCCTCGATGAACCTGTCTCGACCTACATCGCGGAGCTCAAAGGGTCGGCGACCGCGGGGATCACGGTGCGCCGGCTCCTCACGCACACGTCCGGGTTGCGGGCCGACATCCCGGACCCGG
>Ga0209761_1001048_pt1 | contig 17678 bp, 15 predicted proteins | sample GraSoi013_1_40cm_4_FD_185818 | JGI IMG/M metagenome (GOLD analysis project Ga0209761, IMG submission 185818) | Grasslands soil microbial communities from the Angelo Coastal Reserve, California, USA - Sample 09_25_2013_1_40cm (SPAdes) (version 2) | ecosystem: Environmental > Terrestrial > Soil >...
GCCGCCTCCAGGAATTTCTCCACCTCGTCCGCCGTCCCCAGCGAGACGACGTTGGCGCCCGCCACGATGCGCTTCACCAGGCCCGCCAGCACGTTCCCCGGCCCGATCTCGATGAAGCGCGCGCCGTCGCCGGCGAGGGCGGCGGCGTTGCGCACGCAGTCGACCCAACGCACCGGCGTCGTCAGCTGATCGGTGAGCAGGCGGCGGGCGCGTGCCGCGTCGTGCACCGGCTCCGCCGTGGCGTTCGCGATTACGGGAAAGCCGGGATCGCGAAACGGCGCCCGGTCGAGCGCGATTCTGAGATGGCTCGCCGCCGGGGCCATGAGCGGGGAATGGAAGGCGCCGCTCACCTTGAGCGGGATGACGCGCTTGGCGCCGCGCGCCTTGCAGGCCTCGCCCGCGCGCCGCACGGCGTCGGGGTCCCCGGAGATGACGGTTTGGTCGGGAGCGTTGAGGTTCGCGGGCGTCGCCACCGCGCCGTCGTGGGACGCCTCGCGGCAGGCCGCCTCGACTTGGGCCGTCGCCAGGCCGAGCACCGCGGCCATGGTGCCGGGGCGCTCGGTGCCGGCTTGGTGCATCAGCTCGCCGCGCTTGCGCACGAGCCGCGCGGCGTCGGGCGCCGTGAGACCGCCCGCGGTCACATACGCGGAATACTCGCCCAGCGAGTGACCGGCGGCGGCAGCCGGCGCCGGTCCCGCAGCGTGCACGGCCGCGAACACGGCGGCGCTGTGCGCCAGGATCGCCGGTTGCGCGTTGTGCGTCTGGGTGAGCTCGTCTTCCGGGCCTGCGAACATGAGGTCGCTGAGCGGGAAGGCGAGGGCTTCGTCGATCGCCCGGAACGTGTCGCGCGCCGCCGGAAACCGCTCTGCCAGATCCTTGCCCATCCCGACTCGTTGCGCGCCCTGCCCCGGGCAGAGCCACACGGTCGCTACCACTGCACCACCATGCTCGCCCACGTAAAGCCCGCCCCGAACGCAACGAACATCACCTTCATTCCCGGCTGCAGCCGGCCCGTGCGCACCGCCTCGTCGAGGGCGATGGCGACCGAGGCGGCCGACGTGTTGCCGTAGCGGTCCACGTTCACGTACACCTTGTCCATGGGCACACGGGCGTGCTTGGCCGTCGCTTCGATGATGCGGATGTTCGCCTGATGCGGGATGAGCAGGTCGATCTCGGCAGCGGTGAGGCCGGCACGCCGCAGCGCCTGGTCGCACGCGTCCGCCATCGACAGCACGGCGGCCTTGAACACTTCGCGGCCCGCCATCTTGATGTAGTAGCTGCGGTCCTTGAGCAGCTGCTCGTCGGGCGGATGCACGGCGCCTCCGCCCGGGCGGTACAGCAGCTCGGCGAGGGTGCCGTCGGATCGCAGGCAGGACGAGAGGATGCCGCGCCCGTTGGTGCTGGGCCGCACGATCGTCGCTCCGGCCCCGTCGCCGAACAGCACGGCCGTCGTGCGGTCCTGCCAGTCGGTGATCGTCGTGAGCTTCTCCGACGCCACGACCAGCACGTGCTGCGCCTGCTCCGTGGCCACGAGGCCCTCCGCGACGCTGAGCGCGTAGAGAAACCCCGTGCAGGCCGCCTGGACGTCGAACGCCGCCGCCCGTTTCGCGCCCAGGATCGCCTGGAGATCGCAGGCCTGGGCGGGAAGCAGCCGGTCAGGGGAGCAGGTGGCGACGACCAGAGCGTCGAGGTCGAGCGGTGTCAGACCGGTCTCGCGCAACGCCTGCTCGGCCGCCGCCTTCCCCATGCAGGCGTTCGTCTCCTGGGGGCTCGCCACGCGCCGCTCGCGAATGCCCGTGCGCTCGCGGATCCACTGGTCCGAGGTCTCGAGGAACTGCGAGAACTCGTCGTTCGTCATCACGCGGGTCGGCGTGTAGCTGCCGCTCCCCCACAGCTCGGCGATGGGTCGCTTCACGCGACCGCCCCCCCTTCGGCGAACTCGGCCCCGATGTCCTGCGACAGGTGGCTCTCGACCATCTGGGTCGCCACGCGCACCGCGTTCATGACGGCCCGCGCCGGGGAGGCGCCGTGGCAGATGATCGCCACCCCCTTCACGCCCAAGAGCGGCGCACCACCATACTCCGCGTAGTCGAGGAACTTGAAGAGCTTCTTCACCTCGGGGCGGCCCAGCACGTCGGGGAGCGCCTGCCGCAGCATGCCGACGAACATCCGACCGGCGGACTCGTAGAACTTGAGGACGGCGTTGCCGACGAACCCGTCGCATACGACCACGTCGATCGGGCCCGCCTTGCAGTGTCCGGCGAGAATGTCCCGCCCCTCGACGTTCCCCACATAGTGAATGCCCGCGGTCCGCTTGAGCAGCTGGTGAGCCTCCTTGACGACGGCATTCCCCTTCTCGTCCTCCTCTCCCACGTTGAGGAGGCCTACGCCGGGGGTCGCGCGGCCCATCACGTCCCGAGCGTACACCGAGCCCAGATGGGCGAAGCCCAACAATTCGCGGGCATCGCAGTCCACGTTGGCCCCGCCGTCGAGGACGAGCACGGACTTCCCGGCGGTGGGGAACGCGGCACCGATGGCCGCGCGCTGCACGCCCGCGTGCAACCGCAACATCAGCGTCGCGGCGGCCATGACGGCTCCGGTGTTGCCGGCGGAAATGAACGCGTCGGACTTATCTTGCTTCTGCAACCCGAGGCCCACCGCGATGGACGAGCGGGGCTTGCTCTTGATCGCCGCGAGCGGCTTTTCTCCCATCCCCACGACGTCGGGAGCTTCCACCACCTCCAGCCGCGCGCGGTCCACGTCCCCGTGCGCCTTCAGAGCGGCCTCGATCTCGCCGCTGCGGCCCACGAGCTGAATGCGGAAGGTGGGCGCGAGCTCCCGCAGCGCCAGCACCGCGCCTTCCACCTCGACGCGTGGGGCGTCGTCTCCACCCATCGCGTCCAGCGCGACGCGGATCACGTCAGGCGTCCTCGACCGCCACCCGCTGTTCGTCCTTGTAGTAGCCGCAGGTGGGGCACACGCGGTGCGGCCGCTTCCAGTCGCCGCAGCGCGGGCACGGCTGGAGGGTCGGCCGCTCGGCCTTGTAGTGCGTGCGGCGCAGCCGCTTCTTGCGCTTCGATGTCCGTCGCTTGGGTACCGCCATGGAGATCCTCGGTTAGTCGCGGAGCTTCCCCTTCAACGCCGCGAGCGTTGCCCAGCGCGGATCCACCGTCGCGGGGGCGCAGCCGCAGGGGCCCGCGTTCAGGTCCTGGCCGCAGCGCGGGCACAGCCCGCGGCAGTCCGGCCGGCACTCCAGGTACTGCGGGACGGCGAGTAGCAACTCCTCCCGGACCGCCGGCGTGAGGTCGATCACCGTCGCCTCGGGGGGTAAGGGATAGGAGTTCGGATCCTCCAGCGCATCGGGGTCCTCGGTGAACAACACCCCGATGTCCGCCGTCACGACCCGGCTGACGGCGGCGAGGCAGCGGCGGCACTCTCCGGTGACCCGGGTGCGGAGCGAGCCCTGCCAATAGAAGCGCCCCTCGCCGGCCGGCTGCAACCGCCCGCCGACGGCCACCGGGTCGGCGAGCGCGACCGCCACGCCCTCGAGGAGAGGGTCGTCCCTGGCGAGCTCGGCCTTGGTTTCAACGGGGCCACGCGCGAGCTCCCGCAGATCGACCTGTAGCATTGCCCCGCGAACCTAAACCCTTGTGGGACTTGCGTCAAGCGAACTGTCACCGGGGCGGCGACAGGTCGCGGAGCTCGCCTCCAGAAAAGAAGAACGCGACCTCGCGCGCGGCCGTTTCCGGGGAGTCGGAAGCGTGGATCGCGTTCTGCTCCTTGGACCGGGCATAGCGTTGTCGGATTGTCCCCGGCTTCGCCTCCGCCGGGTCGGTCGCGCCGATGACGTCGCGCAGGTGCAGCACGGCGTTCTCCCGCTCCAGGGCGAGCGCCAGCACGGGCCCCGACGTCATGAACGTCACGAGGGGCCGATAGAACGGACGCGCCCGGTGCACCTCGTAGAATGCTTCCGCCTGGGTGGTCGTGAGCTTCACCAAGCGGGCGGCCCGGACGACGAATCCCTCCTGCTCCAGATGCGCGAGGATCTTGCCGGTGTTCGCCGCCTGCACGGCATCGGGCTTGATCATGGCCAGGGTCAGCATCGGGTCTCAGGTATCCGGTGTCAGGTTGCGATCAAGCGGCGGATCAGGTCCGCCCGCGTGAGGAATCCCACGAGGCGCCCTTCGCGAATCACGGGGAAGCGGTCTACGTCCCGCGCGCTCATGAGATTCGCGACGTCGCCGAGGGTCTGATCCTCGGCGACGCACAGCACCGAGCGCGCCATCGCCTCGCGCACCAGGATCGTGCGGGGATCGGTGGAGCCGCGCTGCACCTGGGTCTTGGTGGGGGCGACGAACTCGCCGCTCTTGGTGCGCTGCAAGTAGCTCGGTAACAGGTATTTCAGCAGCTCACGGTGCGTGATCACGCCGACCAGCGAACCGGTGTCGTCCACGACCGGCAGCGCCCGCACGTCGTGCTCGGCCATGAGGTGCGCCACCTCGCCCAACGTCTGCTCCGGGCGGGCGGTGCGGATGTGGGGCGTCATCAGGTCGCGCACCAGCAGCTGGCTGGGCAGCTCCACCGCCGCGAGCGCGGCGAGCCCCGCGACGTCCTCCGGTGAGCGGGCGGCCAGCAGCGCCGTCACCGTCTCGGGGGCCGAGAGCGTGCGGGCGAAGGCGCCGACCAGCTGCAGGTAGGTGGCCGCCTCGCGCTGCGGCGCCACGATGAAGATCACGATCCGCGCCGCCCGGTTCGGGTCCTTCTCCCAGTGGATCGGAGCGGGTGCGATGCCGACGGCGGTGCGCAGACCCCGCACCGCCTCGGTGCGGAAGTGCGGGAGGAAGGCGTGCTCGCCCACGCTCACCAGGTCCTCAGGCCATGCGTTGCGGATGACGGCGTACAGCCGGTTCGGCTCGGCGACGGCCCCGGTCTCGACCAAGCGGGCCGCGAGCAGCTCCGTCGCCTGCTTCACCGTGCTGGCGCGCAGGGGCACCACGATGTGCTCGGGGCGGAGCACGTCCCTCAGGTTCACAGCCGCTCCTCGAGCAGCGGCACGACGTCGGCCGGGCGCTTCATCACGCTGATTCCGGCGCGCTCGAACGCGGCCATCTTCTCGGCCGCGGTTCCGCTCGAGCCTGAGATGATCGCGCCCGCGTGGCCCATGCGGCGACCCGGCGGTGCGGTCTGGCCGGCGATGAACCCGATCACGGGCTTCGTCATGCCGCGCTGCGCGAACTCGGCGGCTTGCTGCTCGTCCGTGCCGCCGATCTCCCCGATCAGCACGACGGCATCGGTGTCCGGGTCCGCCTCGAAGGCGGACAGGCACTGGATGAAGTTGGTGCCGATCAGGGGGTCGCCACCGATCCCGACGCAGGTCGACTGGCCGTGACCCGCCCTCGTGAGCTGGTGGATGATCTCGTAGGTGAGCGTCCCGCTGCGCGACACGACGCCGATGCGCCCGGGCTTGCAGATGTTCCCCGGGATGATTCCCACCTTGCCCTTGGTGGGTGAGATCAGCCCGGGGCAGTTGGGGCCGATGAGCCGAGCCCCGTGCTCGTGCAGGAACGGAAGCGCCCGCGTCATGTCGAGCACGGGGATTCCCTCCGTGATGCACACGACGAGCGGCAGCCCGGCGTCGGCGGCTTCGAGGATCGCCGACGCCGCGACAGCGGCGGGGACGTAGATCACCGAGCAGGTCGGCTTCGTCTCCCGCACGGCGTCGGCCACCGTATCGAACACCGGCACCACGCCGTCGAACAGCTGGCCGCCCTTCCCCGGCGTCACGCCGGCGACGACCTTCGTGCCGTAGGAGATCATCTGCCGCGTGTGGAAGGAGCCGTCGCGGCCGGTGATTCCCTGGACCAGGAGGCGGGTTTCCTGGTCGACGAAGATGCTCACGCCGCCTTCCCCCGCGCTCGCGCGACGGCCTGCTTCACCGCGTCGTCCATGTCGGTGAGCGCCGTATAGCCCGCGCGCGTGAGGATCGCGACGGCCTCCTGCTCGTTCGTCCCGGTGAGCCGGATGACCATGGGGACCTTGAGGGGAAGCTGCTGCGTGGCCTGGACGATGCCGTTCGCGACGTCGTCGCAGCGCGTGATGCCGCCGAAGATGTTGAAGAGAATCGCGCGCACGCTGGGGTCGGCCGTGATGATCCGGAGCGCGGCCACGACCTTCTGGGGATTCGAGCTGCCGCCGATGTCGAGAAAGTTGGCCGGCTCACCGCCGTAGTACTTGACCAGGTCCATCGTGGCCATCGCGAGCCCGGCGCCGTTGACGCAGCAGCCGACGGTGCCGTCCAGCTTGATGAAGGACAGGCCGGCCTCGCGGGCTGCGACCTCGGAGGCCGCTTCGGCCTCTGGATCGCGCAGCGCCGCGATCTCGGGTCGCCGTTCGAGCTCGTTGTCGTCCACAACGATCTTGGCATCGAGCGCCATCACCTTCCCGTCCGGTGTGGTCGCCAGCGGATTGATCTCGGCGAGCGACGCGCCCACGGCGTAAAACGCCGTGTAGAGCCGCTGCATGATGTCGGCGGCGGCACGGGCCTGGGCCACGTCGCGATAGAGCGTGAGCGCGAGGCCGAGCGCCTGATGCGACAGGAGACCGTAGCGCGGATCCACTGCCAGCTGGTGGATCTGCGTCGGCGTGTGTGCGGCCACGGCCTCGATGTCCACGCCTCCCGCCGCGCTCACCATCAGGACGGGGCGCTGCGCCCCGCGGTCCACGATCATGCCGACATAGCTCTCGGAGGCGATGTCCGCCGCGGGCGCCACCAGCACCTTGCGCACCGGGAGCCCCTTGATCGTCATGCCGAGGATCTGTCGGGCGTGCGCCGCCGCCTCGGTCGGGTTCGTGGCGAGCTTCACCCCGCCTGCCTTGCCACGGCCCCCGGCGTGCACCTGCGCCTTCACGACGACTCGGCCGCCGAGTCGCTGGGCGATGGCGCGCGCTTCGTCCGGCGTCGTCGCGACGTCGCCGTCCGGCACCGGGATGCCGTGGCGCCGCAGGATCTCACGCGCCTGGTATTCGTACAGGTTCACGGCCCTGCCCTGACGAGCGTCGTGCCCGCCTTCCCGTCCAGGGCGGCGAGGCCGTGCGCCAGTTGAGCGATGACCGCCCGCTCGCCGCCCGCGCGCACGAAGGCCGCGGCCGCCTCGACCTTGGGGCGCATGTTGCCGGTCCCGAGCTCCTTGCCCGCGAGCAGGTGCTCGGCCTGCGCCAGGTCGAGGCGCCGGATCGGCTCCTGGTGCGGCGTGCCGTACGCCCGGAACACCGCGTCCACGTTGGTCAAGATCAAGAGTACGTCCGCTCCGATGTCCCGGCCCAGGATGGCGGCGACCAGATCCTTGTCGGCGACGGCGTCGATGCCCTCGAGGCCGAGCTTGGGGTCGTCGTCGACCGGTGGGCCGCCGCCGCCGCACGCCACGACGATGTGCCCCGCTGAGACGAGGTGGCGCACCATCTCCCGCTCCACGATCGCCACGGGGCGCGGGCTGGGCGCGAGCCGCCGCCATCGCCCCGGCCGCTCCTCGACCACGGGCACGCCCCTCGCCCGCAGGCGGGCGAGCCCCACGGTGTCGAGGGCGTGGCCGATCGGCTTCGTGGGGTTGCGGAGGTTGGGGTCGTTGGCGTCGCACAGCGTCTGGGTGATCAGCGTGACCACGCGCCGCTCGATGCCGGCGCGCGTCAGGGCGTTTTGCAGCGACTGCTGGATCATGTAGCCCATCCACCCGGCCGTCCCCGCCACCAGCACGCCTAACGGCAACGGCTCCACCTGGTCGGCCGCGATCTCGTTCCGCGCCAGCTCGTCACCCACCTGGGGGCCGTTCCCGTGCACCAGCACGATCCCCCAGCCGTCTCGGGCCAGGTCGACCATCGGCGCGAGGCTCTCGCGCGTGTGGCGGAATTGATTCGCGATCGTGGGGCGCTCGCCCGGCGGGGCGACGGCATTCCCCCCCAGCGCGACGACGATGGTGCCTGGCATCACGGGGCCGCAACCTAGCGGGGGCCAAGGGGTGGGGCAAGCTTACGGCGGCCCACGCCGAGCAGCTGCTTGAGCGCGTCGTACAGGCGCCCGAATGCCTCCATATCGCCCGCTGCGAGCGCCGAATCGGCCTGCGCCGCGAGCCGGCGCGCTGCGTCCCAGCGCGCCGCGAGGGACGTGTCGCGGCCGGCGCGGCTGGCGCCCGTCGCGAGCAGGTCATGCAGCGCCTGTGCCGGCGTCGGGCCCTCCCCGTCACGGTCGCCCCAGGTGAGGTAGAGCTTCTGCACGCGCGGCGCCTCGCCATCGGTCGCGGCCTGCGCGAACAGCGCCTGCGCCGACACGAGCGCGCCGCCCGCGAGCCACAGCCGCGGCACGCCCGGCGCGGTCTGCGGCGATCCGAGCACCGAGCCGGGAAGACGTGTCGCTTGGCTCGGCCGCCACAGCGCCAGTCGCGGGCCCGCGGCCGCGATCGTGCCCGCGAGCAGGCCGGCCACCTCGCCTCGCGGCCCCGCTTCGAACCCGAGCGCCATCCACAACCGCGTCGCGCCCGCCCCCCCCGCAACAGGGCTTGGCGCCACGAGGTCGAACGGCTCCCGCGGGCGGGGCGTCCAGGCCACCGTGTCCGAGCGCGAGCGCGTGACCTGTGCGGCCGCCGTGCGGAACGCTAGGCGCGGGTACGGCAGCTGGCCGCGCAGGCTCGGCGGCAGGCTGTCCAGCGGCCGCACCAGCGGTGCGTAGCGCCGCGCCCAGGCCTGGGCGAGTGAGTCGGCGCCGGGTGCGAGATACAGCAGCGTCTCGCCGGTGGCCGCGCTCACCGCGCCGAGGAAGGCCGCCCGGAGGTAACGCACGCCCCGGCCTTCCCACGCCACCGGGCGCGCCAGCGGAAAGGCCTCCCCGCCGACATAGCCGTAGGCGATCCACCACAGCGCACCGTCCGCCACCACGGGGACCGGAACGTCGAAGTGCGCGAACGGAGCGAGCCGTCCCAGCCGCTCGGCGACGTCGCGCCGCCAGAGCAGCACGAGGCCGTCCGTCTCCGCCCGCGTGAGCTCGGGGCTCTGCAGTACCCACGCGAGCGCGGTGCGGCGCCACCATGCGGTGAGCGGAATGCCGGCCGTGCGGGCCTGGGGCCACGTGTCGGGGGCGGCGACGGCGAACTCGCCGAAACCCTCTCCAAACCACGTCACCGAATCGCCCCCGAGCACGGGCGCGAGCTCGAGCCCGGAGTCCGCCTCCACGGCGGCGAGGGCGCGGCCCGCCCGGGCCCAGGGGCCGCGATGGATTTCCGTCCAGGGCGGCGGCGGCTGGGTGCGAGCCAGCCGGTCGAGGTCCGGCGCCACGCCGATGAGCCACGTGGCTCGTCCGCCGCCCAGGCGGTGCGGGGACAAGGCAGCCGTGGCGACCGTCCCCGTCGGGCCGAGGAGATGCGCCCGTCGCGCAACGCCGGCCACGCGATCCGCGTCCCAGACCGGCAGCGCAGCCACGGCCGCCTCCGGCGTGGTGAAACCGGGCGGGCCGCGTTCCTCCAGCCACTCGGTCCCGAAGGCCAGTTGCTCGAGCCTGCGCCGCTCGCCCAGCAGGCTTGGATCGAGCGCGTCCGCGGCCGGCGCGCGCCCGCTGCGCAGGATGCCGGGCAGCACGAGGTAGACCGCGAGCGACGTGGCGAGGAGGGCCCCCCAGCTGGCGACGAGCAGCGTGGACTGCTCGCGCAGGCCCCACACGAGACTCGCCACCGCGACGAGGATGCCGAGCGCGACGACGAAGCCTGCCCCCGGCAGCCGGAGCTGCAGCGCGGCCTCGTCGAGCGCGCCGTGCAGGCCGGCCACCGTCTCGGCGGGATCGAGGGCCCCGGCCCAGGAGAGCGTCAGAGCCAGAGCGGCGAGCAGCACGCCGACGTGCAGCCGCGCGTGCGCACTCGCCACCGGGCGCCAGCGGCGAAAGTGCAGCGAGCCGATGCCCAGGTAGAGCAGCGTCACCACCACGGTGGCCGCGCTCGTCGCGAGGAGCGCGTACGCCTGGGAGGTCAGGGCCCACGGGAGCTGGGCGACGTAGTAACCGAGGTCGCGGTGCAGCACGGGATCCGCGATCCCGAAGCGCGGTGGCCGCGCGGCGAGCGTGGCCTGGAGCCACCAGTCGCCCGTGCCGAGCGCGAGTACCAGGCCGAACGCCGCGCCCGCGAGCAGCGTGCCGCCGAGCAGCACCCGCTGCGGCACCGCCTCCACGATCTCGAGGTCGCCGAGTCGCCGGGGTAATTGCACCGAGCCGATGGCGCGGTACACGATGTAGAGGTTGCCGATCCCCCAGGTGAGCGAGACGAGCAGGATGATGCCTTGGACGAGCCGCGCGAGGTCGCGGGCCGCGAGGTAGAGATCGCCTCCCGTCACCGTGGCGGCCCAGGCCCGCTCCGCGGTCTCGATGGCGAGCCAGCGACCGCCAACGAGGGCGATCACCAGTGCGGCGGCGGCCCAGACGAAGGCGCGCCGACGCCGCGCCGGCGTCACGGCGCGACGCCCTCGGCGCGGAGCCAGTCTTCGACTTCGACCCGGTAGGCGCGGAGTGCGGCGTCGCTCGCCGCCTCGAAGCGCAGCACCAGGACCGGCTGCGTGTTCGACGCCCGGAGCAGCCCCCAGCCGTCCGGAAACGAGATCCGCACGCCGTCGAGTGTCGACACCTGGTAGCGCGCCGCGAAGTAGCGTGCGGCGCGCGCCACGACGTCGAACTTGCGCTCGTCCGGGCAGGGGATGCGGATCTCGGGGGTCGACACGCTGGGCGGGAGATCCGCGAGCAGGCGCGACAGCGGGCCGCCCTGCTCGGCCACGTAGCGGAGCAGCCGGGCCGCGGCGAAGAGCGCGTCGTCGAAGCCGTACCAGTCGCCCCCGAAGAACATGTGCCCGCTCATCTCGCCCGCGAGCGGGGCGCCGAGCTCCCGCATCTTCTCCTTGATGAGCGAGTGGCCTGTCTTCCACATCGTGGGCTTCAGGCCCGCGCGGGCGAGCTCCTGCGGGAGCACGGCGGAGCATTTGACGTCGAAGATTACGGCATGGCCCGGACCCATCCGGCGGACGAGGTCTCGCCCGAAGAGTACGAGCAGCTGGTCGCCGAACACGACGCGCCCCGCCTCATCTACGGCGCCGATGCGGTCGCCGTCACCGTCGAACGCGATCCCCAGCTCGGCGCCCGAGCGCCGCACGGCGGCTTGGAGATCGCGCAAGTTCTCGAGCACCGTCGGGTCGGGGTGGTGGTTCGGGAAGCGGCCGTCGGATTCGCAAAACAGCGGCACGATGTCGGCGCCGAGCTGCCGCAGGGTCTCGACGGCGAGGAGGCTCGTCACCCCGTTGCCGCAGTCCACCACCGCCTTCACCCTCCGGGGCAGCGGGCCGTTTTTCGCCGCGATCGCGTCGCGGTAGTGCGCCAGCACGCCGGAGCGCGCTGCGTGACGGCCGCCGACCCGGGTCGCGGCGAGGTTGTCTTCGAGCATCTGCCGCAGCCGCTGGATCCCGGCGCCGTACACCGCCTCTCCGCGCAGCACGAACTTGAGTCCGTTGAACTCGGGAGGGTTATGAGAGCCCGTCACCTGCACGCCGCCGTCCACATCCAGCGTGTGGGTCGCGAAGTAGAGCGCCGGGGTCGGCAGCTCGCCGACATCCGTCGCAATCGCCCCGCCGTCCACGAGCCCGTCGCGCAGCGCGGCGGACAGGGCCGCACCCGAGGGGCGGTTGTCGCGCCCCACGGCGATGCGCGGTGCGGCGCCGAGCCGCTCCCACGCAACCGTGGCGAACGCCGTGCCGACCGCCTGCGCGACCTCGGCCGTGAGCTGGTCGCCCACGGTGCCGCGGATGTCGTATTCCCGGAAGATGGTGGCGGGGAGCTTCAGAGAGCCCTCCGGCGCCCCGCGTCAGCGGGCCGTGGGTGCGTGCGCGGCGCTGACGGCCGGCGCGGCCGGGATCGCTTCGGGGGCAGGCGGGCCGGCCACGCCGCCGGTGCGCGCGAGGTCAAGCAGACGGTTCGGGCGCACGCCGAAGAACAGCAGCCCGGCGACGCAGACCGTCACGACGGCGTAGCCCAGCCGCCCCAGTCGCATTCCCACGTGCGCCTCCGCGGACGGCTCGGGCTTCATGTACATCGCCATGATCACGGGGAGATAGTAGCCCGCCGAGATCACGCTCGTAAGGACGAGCGCGGCCGCGAGCCCACCCTGCCCCGCGCTCGTCGCCGCGGCGAGGATGTACCACTTGCCGATGAAGCCGGCCGTGCCGGGGAAGCCGAGCAGGGACAGCATGCACACCGCCAGGGCGAAGGCGAGCCACGGATGGCGCGTGGCGAGCCCGGCGAGGTCGTCGATCAGGACGTCCCGCTCGCCCTGGCGGCCCTTGGCGGCGAGGAGCGCGAAGGCGCCGAACGTCATCAGAGTGTAGGCGACGAGGTAGAACAGGAACGCCGCCGAGCCGGGCCCGGGGCCCGCCGCCACCGCGACGAGCAGGTATCCCGCGTGGGCGACCGAGGAGTAGGCGAGCATGCGCTTCACGGCTCGCTGGGCCAGCGCGATCAAGTTGCCGACCACCATCGTGGCCACAGCGAGCCACCACACGATCTCGTGCCAGGCCGCGACCGCGGAGAACGCCTCGCCCAGCACGCGGAACAGGGCGGCGAAGGCGGCCGCCTTAACGCCGCTCGCCATGTAGGCCGTGACCGGCGTCGGCGAGCCGTCGTACACGTCCGGGACCCACATGTGGAACGGCACCGCGGCGACTTTGAAGCCGAACCCGATCAGCAGCAGCGCGAGGCCGATTGCCAGCATCGTGCCCCCCCCGGCCCCCGCCCCGACCTGGGCCGCGATGGCGCGGAGGCCCGTCGTCCCGGTCGCGCCGTATACGAGTGCGATGCCGTACAACAGGAAGCCGGAGGCGAAGGCGCCGAGCAGGAAGTACTTGAACGCCGCCTCGGCCCCTGCTGCGCTCTTGCGGTTGATTCCCGCGAGCACGTAGACCGACACCGACAGCAGCTCGAGCCCGAGGAAGACAACGATCAGGTCGTCGCCGCCTCCCATCAACATCATGCCGAGGGTCGCGAACACGATGAGGGCGTGGTACTCGGGGATGAGCAGCTGCTCGCGCTCCAGGTAGTTGAAGGAGAGCAGGACCGTCAAAGCGGCGGCGCCGAGGAACAGCCAGTCCGTGACGAAGCGGAAGTCGTCCACGGCGATCATCGCTGCGAGTGGCGTCGGCGCGGCACGGGCCGCGTGCCACCACAACCACCACACGGCGCCAGCCGTGGACGCGAGTGCGGCGAGCGTCACGCAGCCGGCGAACCGCAGGTCCGCCGCGGTGCGGTGCCGCCAGGCGATGAGGAGCAGCAGCACCAAGCTCCACGCCGTGAGCACGAGCTCCGGGAGGAGCGCGAGCAGCAGGTCCCGGGAGCTCGAGAGGTCGAGGATCACGGCGCGATTGCGGTGGCGGTGGGCCCCGGCGGCCGCACGCTCTCGATGAACTGGCGCGCCGCGGGCTCCATGCGGTCGAGGATCGGCTTCGGATACACGCCGATCCATACGATGCAGGCGACGAGCGGCAGCAACACCGCCAGCTCGCGCGGCGTCAGGTCGGGCAGCTTCTCGTTCTCAGGCTTGTCGAGCGGGTTGAAGATCACCCGCTGCAAGGCCCAGAGCAGGTAGGCCGCCGCCACGATCACTCCGGTGGCGGCGATGCCGGCGGCCACGGGGTGCGTCCGGAACGCGCCCACCAGCACGAGGAACTCGCCGACGAAGCCGTTCGTGCCCGGCAGCCCGATCGACGACAGCGACACGAACGTGAGGATCGCGGCGAACAGGGGCACGACGCGCGCGATGCCGCCGTACGCGGCGATCAGCCGGCTGTGGCGCCGCTCGTAGATCATCCCGACCAGGAAGAACAGCGCGCCGGTCGAGATGCCGTGATTGATCATCACGAGCAGGGCGCCCTGCACGCTCTGCAGCGTCAGCGCCCAGATCCCGAGCATGACGAAGCCGAGATGCGCGACCGACGAGTAGGCAATCAGCTTCTTGAAGTCGGGTTGCACCATGGCGACGAGGCCGCCGTACAGGATCCCGACGAGTGACAGCGCCACGATGGCGGTCTCGACCGGCGGCGCGAGTGCCACGGCCGGGAAGAACGGCACCGCAAACCGCAGGAAGCCGTAGGTCCCCATCTTGAGCAGGATGCCGGCGAGGATCACCGAGCCCGCCGTCGGCGCCTCCACGTGCGCGTCAGGGAGCCAGGTGTGGAACGGAAACATCGGCACCTTGATCGCGAAGGCCAGAAAGAACGCCGCGAACAGCCAGAAGGCGAGCGGCCCGAGGTCACCGAGGTTCCGCATCAGGTGGAAGTAGTCGAAGGAGAAGATTCCGGTGCGCTGGCCCACGAGGTAGACGAGCGCAAGGATGGCCACGAGCATGAGCAGCGATCCGAACATCGTGTAGATGAAGAACTTGATCGCCGCATACAGGCGGCTGTCCCCGCCCCACACCCCGATGATGAAGTACATCGGGATGAGCATCACTTCCCACATCACGTAGAACAGGAACAGGTCGAGGGCGACGAACACCCCGATCATGCCCGACGTCAGGACGAGTAGCAGCGCGTAATACGCCCGCTCCCGGGTGGTGATGTAGCTGTAGCTGCCGAGCACCGAGAGCGGAACGAGCAAGGTGGTGAGCAGCACCATGAACAGGGAGATGCCGTCCACGCCGACGGTGTAGTGGATCGACCACGGCGCTCCCGTCCCGAACAGCGGCACCTGGATCCACGGCGCGTCGCAGACGAATTGCATCCCGCCCGACGGCACGAAGGTCCACCACAACGGGACCGCGATAGCGAACTCGATCAAGCTCGCCACGAAGCCCAGGTGCTTCGCCCAGCGCGGCGGCGCGATGAGAATCGCAACGGCCGCGACGGCGGGCCAGACGAGCAGCGCGGTCAGCACCCAGCGCGCGTACATCGGCTAGCGGACCGCCGTCCAGAGCACGGCGAGGACGCCGCCCACGAACAGCACCACGTAGAAGCCCAGCTGGCCGGTCTGCAGGCGGCTCCCGATCCAGCCCAGCGCCCGCGATAGCCGCGCTGCGCCGTTCACTCCGGCGCCGTCGATCAGGCCGAGATCGATCGTCCTCCACAGCACCTCGCGCGACAGCCATATGAGCGGCCGCACGAACAGGAAGTCGTAGATCTCGTCAACGTACCACTTCTTCCATAGCACGCGTGCGAAGCCCCGCTCCGCCGGCGCGAGGCGGGCCGGGACGAGCTCCTCCGGCCGGAGCAGCCGCACCGCGGCGATGATCCCGAGCCCGGCCGCGGCCACCGCGGCGATCACCAGCGCCCACTCGGTGCCGTGCGGCACTTCGATGCCGGGGCGCAGCCGCGCCGCGACGGCCGTCACCGGCTCGAGCCAGTGCTCGAGCCACTCACGGCCGCGCAACAGCGCGGGGACGTTGAGCGCGCCGCCCGCGAGGCTGAGCGCCGCGAGCACGACCAGGGGCCCCGTCATGACCCAGGGCGCCTCGTGCAGGTGCGCGGACTCCCGCTCGCCCGTCCGGTTCGGGCCGTGGAAGGTGTAGAGCATCAGGCGCGTCATGTAGAACGCGGTGAGCAGCGCCGTGAGCAGGCCGAGCAGCCAGTACACGTACCACAGCGGGTGCACGTCGCCCAGGGAGAAGGCGGCGCTGAGGATTTGGTCCTTGGAGAAGAATCCGGCGAAGGGCGGGATGCCGGCGATGGCGAGCGTCGCGACCCACATGAGCGTCGACGTCCACGGCAGGTGGCGAGCGAGACCGCCCATGTTGCGCATGTCTTGCGCGTCCTCGCGGGAGTGCGTGGCGTGGTAGGCGTGATGGAGCGCGTGAATCACGCTCCCCGCGCCGAGGAAGAGGAGCGCCTTGAAGAAGGCGTGCGTCACCAGATGGAAGATGCCAGCGGCGTACGCTCCCGACCCGACACCCAGGAACATGTAGCCCAGCTGGGAGACGGTGGAGTAGGCGAGCACGCGCTTGATGTCCCACTGCTTGAGCGCGATCGTCGCCGCAAAGAAGGCGGTGAGCGCGCCGATCCCGGCCACGACGGCGCTCGCCACGGGAGCGAGCGCGTACAGCACGTTGCAGCGGGCCACGAGATAGACGCCTGCCGTCACCATGGTGGCGGCGTGGATCAGGGCCGAGACGGGCGTCGGGCCCTGCATCGCGTCGGGAAGCCAGGTGTACAGTGGAATCTGCGCGGACTTGCCCGTGCACCCGAGGAAGAGCAACAGCGTGATGGCGGTGACGGCAGGCCCGCCCGGCGTGAAGAGCTTCGGCGCCTGGGCGAACAGCGGCTGGAAGTCGAGGGACCCCGTGTGCGCGAAGATCATGAGCATCGCGACCAGGAACCCGACGTCCCCGATGCGGTTCACGAGAAATGCCTTCTTGCCGGCGTCGGCGTTGATCCGCTCGTTGAACCAGAAGCCGATCAGCAGGTAGGAGCAGAGCCCCACGCCCTCCCAGCCGACGAACATGACGGGGAAGCTTGCCCCGAGCACGAGCACCAGCATGAAGAACACGAAGAGGTTGAGGTACGCGAAGTAGCGCGCGTACCCGGGATCCTCGCCCATGTAGCCCACGCTGAAGACGTGGATCAGCGAGCTCACGCCGGTGACGACGAGCAGCATCACCGCGGAGAGCTGGTCGAGCTGCAGCGCCACCGTCACGTGGAGATCCCCGACGGGCATCCACTCCCAGTAGGGGAAGACGAGCGGCCCCGGGGTTCCCTCTCGGAGGAAGGCCAGGACGATGACGATGGCGAGCGCGAGGGCGGCCAAGAGCACCCCGACCCCGATGATCGACACGGCGTGCTTCGCCCGGGGGCGGCGCAGGGCCAGGACTCCGTTCGCCAGGAATCCGGCGAGCGGCAGCGCCGGGAGGAGCCACAGGAGCTGCAGCGCGCTCGGCATCTCAGCCCTTCAGCAAATTGATGTTCTGGAGGTCGACCGTCTGCTTGTGGCGATAGATCGCGAGGATGATCGCCAGGCCGACCGCCGCCTCAGCGGCGGCCACCGCCATCACGAAGAACACGAAGATCTGGCCCGCCACGCCAAGCGACTGGGCCAGCGCCACGAACGTGAGATTCACCGCGTTGAGCATCAGCTCCACGCACATGAAGATGACGATCGCATTGCGACGCAACAGCACGCCGGCGACGCCCAGGGCGAACAGCACCGCGGAGACGGCGAGCGATGGCCCGAGGAGCATTCAGAGCTTCCGCTTCGCGAGCACGACGGCGCCGACGATCGCCGCGAGCAACAGCACGCTCGTGATCTCGAAGGGGATGAGGTACTGGGAGAACAGTGGGCGCGCCACGGCGCCCACGATCCCCTGCTCCTGCTGCAGCTGTGCCATCACGTTGCCCCCGGGCGTCCCGGCGGCGGATGGCGTGGCACCGCGCAGCAGCTGGAAGAAGAGCAGGCCGCCCAACAGCGTCGCCACGGCGAGGCCCGCCGGCCCCTTCAAATCGGACGGGCCGGCCCGCCCCAGGTTCAGCAGCATGATCACGAAGAGGAACAGCACCATGATCGCGCCGGCGTAGACCAGCACCTGCAGCACGGCGATGAACTGCGCGTCCAGCACCACGAACAGCGCCGCGAGCGAGAACAGGGTCTGCACGAGCCACAGGGCGCTCGCGACCGGACTGCGCCGCGTGAT
>Ga0209761_1001049_pt1 | contig 17676 bp, 17 predicted proteins | sample GraSoi013_1_40cm_4_FD_185818 | JGI IMG/M metagenome (GOLD analysis project Ga0209761, IMG submission 185818) | Grasslands soil microbial communities from the Angelo Coastal Reserve, California, USA - Sample 09_25_2013_1_40cm (SPAdes) (version 2) | ecosystem: Environmental > Terrestrial > Soil >...
AACCTCAGTCCTCCACCTCCACCGACGATCCTCCCGAGGTAGCGACGCTTGCGCGAGCGCCGCCGCGGACGTGCAACTCGCACCCGCCCGAGAGGCTGCCGCGGATGCGCCCGCTGGCACGCAGATCTCCCTCGGACCCTCCGCTCGCGTGCACGTCGACGTCCTTCACCGCGAGGTCGCGGCCATGCAGCCGGGTCCCGCCCGACATGTCCAGATCGAGGCGGTCGGCGCGCCCTTGAAGGTCGAGCTCCGATCCGCCGGAACCCTGGACGAACAGCCGCGCCGCATCCACGCTGCGGATGCGCACCTCGCTTCCGCCGCTCGCATGAATGGCGCTTTCGTCCGCTCGGGTGAACGTCGCGCGCACTCTCGGTCCGCCGCTCGCGTCGACCGCACGCAGCTGCGGCGTCTGGATGGTGACCGAGACCCGATGTTCGCCGCTCAGGCGGGTGTTCGGTCTGAACCCGACGTGCAGCGCGCCATCCTCGACGCGCGTCGCCACCAGCGGAAGGACCTCGTCATCCGCCTCGATGTGGACGGGCTTGCGCGGGCCAACCTCCACGGACGCGCGGATCCCGGCCGCGACGCTCACCGCGCTGAATTCGGGGACCTCCCGATCCTCGCCGCGCGCAAGAGCAGCGGTGGAAGACAATGAGGATCGCAAGAGCGACTGCGCCACGCGGCATGTGCACCTCCGGTGAGTCGTGATCTCGAGCACGCTGCGGTTTCACTGCTGTGACTGGCAGGTGGGTGTCCAAGGATCCGCTGAACTTCGCCGGAGGGGAGTGGAATCTGTGTTCATATAGCGGGAACGATCCCATCAATCACATTGATCCGGACGGACATGACTGGTGGTCCGCGGCAGAGAACTTTGCTTTGGGAGTCGGGGAAGGAGCGCTGGGTGCCGCCGTTTGGTTCGGTATTGGTGTTGCGGCTTCGTCTTCTGTTCCGATTCTGGCGGTCCCTGGTGCAGTGGCAGGTGTCGGACTCGCCTTTTATGGGGGATTCACTCTTGGCGCAGAGTTGTATGACATTGTTACAGGCGAGGGTTTTTACAGCGGTGGCTGCCCGCTCTCGGCAAGTGAGCGTATTGACAAACTCGCAAGACTCGCGGGGCAGGTTGCGGTTCTGGGGTTGCTAAATCGCGGTATTCAGCGCGGAGGTTGGCTCAACAGCAACCCGTATTCGCGTTACTTCCGTGTTGGGTGGGGACGATTCGGGGGAACTCGAATCCTTCGCGCGGCGGGAGAATGGCTGCCCTGGCCTCACCTCGATTCCTGGAGCGGCGGGCCGCTATGACACCCTTCGCAACCCGGTGCAAAGCAATGGTAGAAGAATGGCTTCGCAATCGGGGTTCAACGGCGGCCTTTGAGGAAATCCGAGGACGAAGAGAACGATACTGGAAGAGCGCCCCGATCCCGCTCGGGGATCATCGCGCGGAAATCTTCATCTATGAGGACGAAGCCGGTGTCATGGTTGACGGGACGCACTGGATGATCTGCGAGAGGCCCGATTTCGATTCTGAAGACGCCCTTATTGAAGCTTTCTTGCGAGTGCTCGCCGACATACCGGCGAGCGGCCCGTACCAAGGCAAATCGAAGATCGTCGGTCCGGATGGCAAACACGGTCGCCGACGGCGGAATCGGTAGACATCGACCATACTGCGAGACAGGTCGTAGAAGAGCTGGCTGGCCGCACTTGCCATCGAACAAGCGCTGGGCGATCGTGGACTGATGAGCTGGACAGCCGGTGGAGAGTGATAGGTGAATGACTAGTTGTCTCAACATGACCTATGGCATTACAAACCATCAGGTTCCATGTACAAGCTTATCTACAGTATCAAGGGCGACTCTTGCGGCGGAATCTTCGCTCTCCTCGGCTTGGTGCCAGCCGTCATTGGAGTGGTGATCCTTTTCGCGAGACCTCACTGGTCAGCTCTGCGAGCTCGTGGGATCTGGTATCCGGCTGCCATGATCGTCGGCGGATGCGCCTGGTCTTTGGCAGGACTCTTGTTCTTCCTCAACTGCGCTGAGCTCAGGGCGGCCCTCAGCGCAGGGCGAACGGAGGTTCTAGAGGGCATCGTTCAGCAATACGCGGAGACAACCAAGGAAGCGGCATTCACCGTCGCCGGCCGATCATTTTCGGTGTCGCCCTACAGAATCGGACCGGGATACAAGCGCCTCAAGCGAGATGGTAGTCCTCTTCAAGATGGTGTGCGAGTGCGACTCCATTGTAGAGGACAACAAATCCTGATGATCGAGCTGGCGGAGTGACGAGAGGTTCGACATGGTCGCGCGCTTGCTCGGACAACTGGTCGGGGGCTGGGCTAGTTCTCGTGGATTCCTCTCCAAGCGAGAATTCCGACTGTTCGCGTCGCGCCATGGGGCAATCGCACAGGTGACCCTCGGCGAGCTTCCGCACTACGATCGACGGATCGTCGGCCTCGAACGGGGAGACGGTCCCCGGTGGCGGGATCGGTCGACACCGCCCATTCGAGGATGGTGATGTCTAATCTCGCACCTCCGATCATCGTTTCCGACTCGGGAGACATATACGTCTTCGCCGACGCTCGCGAACTGGAGAGAAAGCTCGAGGCAATCGATGTCAGGGAGGCTGGCTATCGTGCATATGACAGTGAAGGCCGCCGCCTCAACCTCGGGACACGACAGAAAAGGCGCCGGATATTCGGCTTCATTCCGACCACACTTGAACGGGCGGCAATAGTGGGAGTAGACCCAAATCCGGTGCACGTTGCCGAACTCGAAGCACTCCTCCGGGGCTTCTTGTCGCGGATAGGGATCGACCCCGGCAATCGTGATCTCAGAGCGCTTGTGCAAGCAGTCGTGGCAGTATCGCTCGAGGCGAGGCGGTGAGGTCAAATTGGTGACCCGCGTTCCGGAGTCGGTGCTCGCCGTCGAATGCGAGGACAACATGTCTCGGCCGCCAGAGTCGTTCTGTTTCTCGCTCTTTCATGACGGGAGTCCGCTGGTAGGCTTCGCATCTGCTGCGGGCCCCTTTCAGGCAATCGGGTCGGAATCTTAGGCGTTCAGCCCGGGCATGATGAAGGCATTCCCGCTGTAGTCTCCGGACGCATGACCTGGCCAGCCACGCCGGACGACCTCTCGCGCGAGCAGGACCACATCGCATCCTCGCCCTGGGAGCCGTGGGTCCCACTGCCGGGCACGCTGCGGATCGGCGCATGCGCAGTGGGTGTTCGGGCGCGCGGGACGCGACGGCATCGGCTGGGCGGCAGCGGTCGTCGAGGACAGAGCCGAGATCATCGCCACGTCCACTTTCGTCGGGCGGATCGAGGCACCATTTCAGCCGGGGCTGCTCGCGCTCCGCGAAGGGCCCATCCTCGAAGCCGTGGTGCGACGACTCTCGAGGCGGCCGGATGTCGTCCTCGTTGCCGGCGCCGGCAAGGATCATCCACGCCGCGCCGGCCTCGCGCTCCACCTCGGCGCGGTACTCGACGTGCCCACGGTGGGCGTGACCGACGACCCGCTCCTCGCCACCGGAGACGAACCTGGACCGGCGTGGATGGCAAAGGCGCCGCTCCGGCTCGGAGGCGAGGTGGTCGCGTATCGCGTCCGGACGCGCAAGGGCGCGAAACCCGTTGTCGCGCACGCCGCGTGGCGCACGTCCGCGGAGGTCGCGGAGGAGATCGTGCTCGGAAGCACGGCGCTCGCCCGCTGGCCGGAGCCGATGCGGGAAGCGCGCCGGCTCGCGCGCGAGCTGCGCGATGCGAAGACGTCGCCGAGGCGGTGACAGATGCGGCATGCTCTGGCTGGCCTCCGCGCGCCATTTCAGGCGACACTGCGCGCCTCGGAGGTCCCCATGCTGAAGAAGATCGCCCTCACGGCGGTGGCCTTGGTCGCGATCCTGGCGATTGCGATCGCGACCCGGCCCGCGGACTACCGTGTCTCGCGCTCGCAGTCGATCGACGCCCTCGCGAGCGGCGTCTACGCTCAAGTAGCCGACTTCCACCGCTGGAAGGCGTGGTCGCCGTGGGAGAAGCTCGATCCCTCGATGCAGACGGAATACGCCGGCGAGGCCGGCGTCCCGGGGGCGAGCTACGCCTGGAAGGGCAACGACAAAGTGGGCGAGGGGCGCATGACCCTCATCGACGCCCGGCCCGGCCAGCTCCTCGCGATCAAGCTGGAGTTCATCAAGCCGTTCGCCTCCGTCGCGACGACGCGATTCGATTTCACGCCGCAGGTTGGAACCACGCAGGTCACCTGGACGATGGAGGGGCACAACGACTTCGTCAGCAAGGCATTCTCTCTCGTGATGAACATGGACAAGATGGTCGGCGGCGATTTCGAGCGCGGCCTGGCGCAACTGAAGGCAGTCGCCGAGGGGGAGGGCGTGAAGCCCGCGTCGGCGCAGGCTCCCGCGCCGTCTTCGCGGTAGTTCCCGCAACCCAGGGCCCGTCAGCCGGCCGATGCCTGCGCACGAGCGGCGTTGGTACCGTATCTGCACCGGTGCCCCCGCGCGTCGCCATCGCCGTCGTCGCGACGGCGCTCCTCTGTCTCCGTTGCGACCCGTCCTGCCGGAGCGACGGCGATTGCGCCCCCACCGGGCGCGACACCACGCCGCCGACGGCGGTCCTCCGGGACGTCATCTCCGGGTCGCGGGTCGAGGGTGAGATCGCGCTGACGGCCGGCGCCGACGACGACACCGGCGTCACCTCCGTCGACTTCGCGGTGGACGGCGCCGTCTTCGGCACGACCACGAAGGCCCCCTGGAGCATCGCCTGGGACACTCTTGCCGCCGACAACGGCGCGCACGCTCTCACCGCCATCGCACACGACGCCTCTGGCAACGCCGGTGCGTCGCCGCCCGTCATCGTCTCGGTGCTCAACGCGCACGGCGCGTCCGTGAGCGTCCACACCGCGCTCGGCTTCCCTGGCGCAGCCCTCGGCACCATCGACAGCGTCACTGCCTATCTCTCCGTAAAGCCGCAGTACGTCCTCTCCTACGACGGCGCACGCCGCGTCCCGAACTGGGTGAGCTGGGAGCTGAACGCAGCCTGGCTGGGCGCGGTAGCGCGACAGAATGACTTCCGCCCCGACGACACGTTTCCGGACGAGATCCCGCAGGCCCAGCTTTCCGATTACGCCGGCAGCGGATGGGACCGCGGTCATCTCTGCCCATCCGGAGATCGGACCGCGACCATCGACGACAACCGCAGCACCTTCTATCTCACGAACATGGTCCCGCAGGCCGACAGCGCGAACGGCGGCCCGTGGGCGCAGCTGGAAAGCTACCTGCGCCATCTCGCCGCCACCGGCAAGGAGCTCACCGTCGTCGCGGGCGGCGTGTTCGGGGGCGAGACGAAGACCATCGGCGCCGGCGCGGTTGCGATTCCCTCCGCGACGTTCAAGGTGGTGGTGGTGCTCGATCGGCCAGGCCAGGGAATCGGCGACGTGACGTTTCAGACGCGGGTGATCTCGGTGGTGATCCCGAACGAAGCGTCGGTCTCCAGGAGCGCGGACTGGCGCTCGTTCCGCGTCCGGCCGCGCGACGTCGAAATGGCCACGGGCCTGCGCCTCTTCGCCGACGTGCCGCACGAAGTCCGGGAAGTGCTCGTCGACCGGGTCGACGTGGCGCCGTGAAGGAGCGCCCAAAAAAAAGCAGGGGCACGCCTCTGCGACGTGCCCCTGCGGGCAAAACGCTTACAGGCCGGCGAACTGGTAGCCGACACCCGCGCTCACCATCAGGGCGTCGCCGAAGTGGCCGAAGTCCTGTGCGTGCAGGTTGATGCGCGCGTTCCACTGCTTCATCTGCCAGCCGGCGCCGATGCCGCCGCCGAACTTCACATCGTTGGCGCTGCCGCCGGTCGAGTCACCCTGCATCAGGTCGAACATGCCGAGCTCCATGGCGCCGAAGAGGCCCTGGTGGTCTGGCATCACGTAGTACTTCGCGCCGAGAAGGACCGGGATCGAGTGGACGTGGTTGTCGACTGTGCCGATGGTCTTGTTGAGCTGGAAGTTGAACCCGACACGCGCCGTCGCGCTGACGGCCTCGATGATCGGATACTCGCCAGTCAGCAGCACGCCGCCGCCGACGCCGTTCACGTCGGAGTAGTTCCCGATCGGAAGGCCGAAGGCGCCGTCAACGCCGAGGAGGAACTTCTCCCCGTGGCTGCTGGACATCGAGGTCGACCGGCGAGAGCTGTCCGCACGCGCCGAAACGGAAATACAGAGCACGAGAGCCGCCACAATCATCGTCAGCTTCTTCATTTCCACATCTCCTGGAGCGAGACCCGGCGCACCGTGCGCCCGTGCGATCGCTCGGTTGGTTGTCCAGAGAGTACGGACACATGAACGGGGGCTTCAACGCGCGTAAGTGCTCAGAACAGCGGGGTTTGCGCCCTCGCTCGCACCCGTCTCGCGCGCACGATATTTTGGACGACGTGGCCCTCGCGTTCATCACGCATCCGGACTGCCTGCTGCACGAGATGGGAGAGGGCCATCCCGAACGGCCGGAGCGGCTCGCGGCCATCGAGGACACGTTGATCGCCTTGCGGCTGGATTACGTCATCTCGCGCTACGAGGCGCCGCTTGCGACGCGCGAGCAGCTTCTGCGCGTGCACGATCCCGATTACGTGAATCGGTTGACGGAACTCGCGCCGTCCGTCGGCCTCGTGCAGATCGATCCGGATACCGCGATGAATCCGCACACGCTGCCAGCGGCGCTTCGCGCAGCCGGAGCCGCGGTGCTCGGCACCGATCTGGTGATCGGCGGCGCGGCCGACGCGGCGTTCTGCGCGGTGCGGCCGCCGGGCCACCACGCTGAGCGCGCCCGCGCCATGGGGTTCTGCTTCTTCAACAACGTCGGCATCGGTGTGGCTCACGCGCTGGAAGCGCACGGACTCTCGCGCGTGGCCGTGGTCGATTTCGACGTCCACCACGGCAACGGCACCGAAGACATGTTCCACGATGACCCGCGCGTCCTGATGGTCTCGATCTTCGAGCACCCGTTCTACCCCGGCAGCGGAGTCGAGGGCCGCTCGGAGCGGATGGTGAACGTGCCGCTCTCCGCTGGTGCCGGCAGCCGCGAGTTCCGCGAGGCAGTCGAGCAACAGTGGCTCCCGGCCCTGGAGGGATTCCGGCCGCAGATGCTGTTCATCTCCGCCGGCTTCGACGCGCACCGCGACGACGGGATGGCCTTCTTGCGGCTGCTCGAGCCGGACTACGCGTGGGTCACGTCCCTGGTCCGGCAAGTCGCGGCGAAATACGCCGGCGGGCGCATCGTCTCGCTGCTGGAGGGCGGCTACGATCTCGACGTGCTCGGGCGCTGCGTCGCGGCTCACCTCGGCGAGCTCGTCGCCTGGTGACTGGCGAGGAAGGCGACGTCCCCCTTTCGCTCCATCGCCCCCGCGAACATCGCGTTCAGGCGTAGCGCCGCTGTGGCGCCACCTTGTTCCAGGGCGCGAAAACCCCGCTCTCGACGGTCTCGCGAACGAAGCGCGCTGGCACGCGCGATGCTCCAGAGCGCCTCCGGAAGGAGGATAGTCGAATGCGGAAAGTGCGCGAGTGGGGGTTCCCGGTTGCCTTGATCGCCGCCTGGGCGGTCGCGGCGGCCTATACCGTCTCTCTCTTGATCACGCCACCCGAAAAGGCGAAACCGCCGGACGGGAACGAACCCGCTGAAATCGCCGATACGAACGCGCCTGCGTCCTGAGCCGCCCGTGCCGGCGCTGCTCGCTCCACTGCCGTGGACGGATATCCGTCGACCAAAGGGGGGCCCGGGGGCGCGGAAGGAGTTGTCGTCCGCGCCCCCGGACTTTGCGGGAAAGGCCAGGGCATTGACGCGAACCGGTCCGCGGAGCAGCCTGCGGCCGGGAGCACAGATGGAGGTCCTCGGGGATCGGTATCGCGTCGAGCGCGAGCTTGGGCACGGCGGGATGGGCCGGGTCTTCGTCGCCCACGACCTGAAGCTCGATCGCGACGTGGCGCTGAAAGTGCTGTCGTCCGGCGAGCACGACGCGCACGACGTCCTGCGGTTCGAGCAGGAGGCGAGGGCCGCCGGCGCGCTCGAGCACCCGAACGTGGTTGCCGTCCACGACGTCGGGACGCACGGCGGCGCTCCTTTCATCATCTCCGAGCTGCTGCAAGGACGGACGTTGCGGGAGGCGCTCGGTCACGGAGACCTGCCCCTGCCGATGGCGCTCGATCACGCGCGGCAGCTCGCCCATGGCCTCGCGGCCGCACACGCCAAGGGCGTTGTCCATCGCGATCTGAAGCCGGAGAACCTCTTCATCACCGAGCAGGGAGTGCTCAAGATCCTCGACTTCGGGATCGCCAAGCTCGCGCCGCGAGCGGAGTCTGTCGAGCGCGCCACCGATACCGGCGCGATCGTCGGCACCGTGGGATACATGTCGCCCGAGCAGGTGCGCGGCCATGCCGTGGATCCCCGCGCCGATCTGTTTGCCTTCGGGGCGATCCTCTACGAGATGCTCGCAGGCCGCCGCGCCTTCGACCGCATCTCGCGGCTGGAGACCGCCTCGGCCATCCTGAACGACGAGCCGCCACCGCTGCCGCAGGGGGTCCCGCGGGCGCTGAGGAAGATCGTCCGGCGCTGCCTGGCCAAGAACCCGGAGGATCGCTACGCGTCGGCGGTCGAGCTGGAGACGGCGCTGCGCATGCCGGGGCGGCAGCCACGGCGGCGGCTGCTCGATGTGGCGTTGCTCGCGCTCGCGATCGGCATCACGCTGGCGCTCTCCACTTCCCCCGAATTGCGCGATTGGGTCGCGCGCGTGCGCGGCCGTCCAGGGCCTGCGGTGAAGCAGCTCGCCGTGCTCCCGTTCCGCACCGTTGGGGGCGGGGCGGATGGGGAGGCATTCGCGGCCGGGATGGTGGAGATGCTGAACAACAAGCTCCGCCAGCTGGAGCAGTTCCAGGATGCCTTGCGCGTCGTCTCGGGAAACGAGGTCGTGCGCGGTGGCGTCAACACTGCGCGCGAGGCACGGCGCGCGTTCGGGGCTGCGCTCGCGCTCACCGGAACCCTGCGCTGGTCGGATGACCATCTGACGGTCACGTCGGAGCTGGTCGACACGGGCACCCAGCTCGTCCTCTCTTCCAGGGACGTCGAGGTGAAGCGCAGCGAGGCGCCAACGTTGGCGGCGGTGCTTCTCCTGCGCGCTTCCGAGATGCTCGCCCTCGAGTTGCGGCCCGAAGCGAGGCGAGCGTTGGACGAGGGGCCACGCGTGGCTCCAGGAGCGTACGAGTTCTATCTGCAGGGCCGCGGGTATCTGCAGCGATACGACCGGATGGACGGCATCGAGAACGCGCTCGCGCTCTTCGACAAGGCGCTGGAGCTCGATCGGGCATACGCGCCCGCGTGGGCCGGCCGCGCGGAGGCGCTGCTGCGGAAGTTCGAGCTGACCCGCGAATCGAGCTTGATCCCCGGGGCGCGGGCGAGCGCCCGCCGCGCCCTGGAGCTCGGTGGGCAGCTGGCCACGACGAACATGACGATGGGATTGCTGCACGCGGCGGCTGGCGAACACGGCGAGGCGACCGCGAGCTTCCGGCACGCGCTGGAGTTGGAGCCGGGAAACGTCGAAGCCATCCGCGAGCTGGCGCGCTCGTACGACGAGGCCGGGCGGACGCAGGAGGCGGAGGCCACCTTCCGGCGCGCCATCGAGCTCAGGCCGAACTACTGGGCCGCGTACAAGGACCTCGGCCTCTTCTACAACCGCCACGGCCGGATCGAGGAAGCGATCCCGCCGCTGCGGCACGTCATCGATCTCACGCCCGACAACTACACCGGATACGCGAACCTGGCCGTGATGCATCTGCGTCTCGGACGTCATGCGCAGGCGGCTGCGCTTCTCGAACGGTCGCTCGCGCTCAACCGCACGGCGCAGGCGTACTCGAATCTCGGCACCGTGTACTATCTCCAGCATCGGTACGGCGACGCGGCTGAGATTTTCCTCAAGGCGATAGAGCTCGAGCCCGCCGATGATCGCACCTGGGGCAATTACGCGGACGCTTCCCGGTACGTGGCCGGCAAGCAGATGGAAGTCGCACGCGCATACCGTGAGGCGGCGGCCCAAGCGCAGAAACAGCTCGGGGTGAATCCGCGGAACGCGGAGCTGCGATCGCGGCTGGCGATGTACCAGGTGTTCGCAGGAGACAAGCGCTCCGCGCTGCGCGAGATCGAGGTCGCGCTCCGCGCGGGTGGAGACGACGGTCTCGTCCTGTTCCGCTCCGCGCTGGTCTTCGAGGAAAGCGGGATGCGGGATCGCGCGATCGAATCGGTGCGATCGGCGCTCGGCCGGGGATTCTCGCGGGAAGAGATCGAGAACGCTCCACCGCTCGAAGCGCTGCGCCGAGACGGACGATACCGCGAGATCCCAGGAGGAACGCAATGAGCGATCAGAGAGAGCCGGTGGAAATCGTGATCGAGCCGAACAAACGGGTCAAGAACGCGTACGATTTCACGTACGTCCCGAGCACCGTCCATGTCCAGACCGGAGACACACTGCGTTTCGAGTTGAAGGACCCTTCGTTTGAATTCGCTTTCTTGCTGTTTGACACGCCAGTCTCCGACGGAGCGTTCCAGATCGCGATTGGCTCGAACGTATCTCCGGACAAGAAGACGGCCGCGTTCCCGCAATCGGGCGTGCATCACTACCGGTTTGTGGGGATTCGCCACGGAGAGCTGATCGCCGATGCTTACTGCCCGTCCGTGATCGTGCACTGACGGGCAGCAGGCGCCGGCGAGTCCGGCGAATCAGTTCTTGTGCGGGCCCCGTGACGCCGTCTTGTCCTCAGTGGTCTGTGGCGCCGGCGCCTTCTCGCACCCCGCCGCGTTCTTGTCCGCCACCTTGCCCGCCTTGGGCTTCGACGGGCAGGGCGCCGCGGCCGGTTTCGGTGCGGCCGGCGCCGTGACGACCGTGGTCGTCGCCGGCGGCGGGGCCGCGCTGCGCTGATCGCTCTCCGTCTTCGCCGTCCCCGTGCTCGTCGCGGTCGCCACCGCGGATGGCGGCGGCTTCTTCGCCGCCTCGCCGAGCGCCGTGATCATCTTGTCGCTGCTCTGCTCGAGGAATTCGCGGTCCTTGTCGGTGGCGACGCGCAGCTTCTCGCGATCCTAGTCCACGTCCGCGAGCCTCGACTTGAGCACGTCGTTCTGCACTTCCAGCCCGAGCGCGGATGCCGCCTGCCCCATGCAGGTCCTCGCCACCTGGTCGTCCGAGTCCTGCGGCGGGATCGGCTCCCCGCGCGTCCACGCCGCGAGCGCCCGGTTCTCCCAACGGTAGTCCGCCTGCGCCATGCACTCCTGCACCAGTCGCGACAGCCGGTCCTCGGCCCATCGCGGCCGCGCCTTCGTGCAGAAGCCCAGCTCCTCGCTGCTGCCGCCAAACGTCCGCTCCGTCTGCTTCACCCAGCAGCCCTCGCGCTGCACCATCTTCACCGACTGCATGCCATGAGCGCGCCGCATGTCAAAGCCAACCCCGCGATCCTCCGCATGTTTCCCCCTCGCGTTCTCTTGCGAACAACGATGGGGACTGCGGCGCACGGGCGCATGCCCTGTCGGGGAGCGGACAGATTCAGCGCGGCGAGCGCAGCTCCTCGATGAGGTACGAGAGGCCGAGCGAGCGTCTCGGATGGTTCCGGAGGGCCGCGATGGCGGCGCGGACCCTCTCCAGGGTCTCGGCGCCGAGTGCCCGCTCGATCTCCTGGAGGTGTCGCTTCTGCGCCTGCCTCTCGCGCGCACGCCGCTGCCAGGCAGGGTCCCAGAGATCATCGAGGTGCGTGAGCCATTCGGTGCTCGCGACCGCGGCCCACTCGCCGGCGTCGAACCATACGCCCGCGCACGCGGGGCACCGGTCGAGGTGGAACGGATGCGCGGCCTGTACCCTCGCGCGCACCAGCAGGCCGCGGCACCCTGGACAGAAGCCGGGGAGCTCGTCGGCGCTGGTTGCGGCGGGCTCCGCGTCCAGCGAGGGCGGAACGACATGCTGCTCGACTGCGCCGTGCGGCAGCCAGACACCGCGACAACGCGTGCACCGCGAAGGCGGCACGGTGTCCGGGTCGGTGACGCGGTCCTCAGCCAGCGGAGCGAGCGTCTGCGTCTTGCACTTCGGACACGTTCGCATGTGCCGAGGGTCGCCGCTCGCCCCGATGCGTTTCAAGTGCACGGTGTGGTCGCATGGAGGGCCCGGTGCTCAGGTCCTGGTGAGAGACCAACGGCTCGATCACAGGGAGGGACGAGGCTCCTCCCCGAGAAGAACGTGACAGTCGAATGACACCCATGCTCTAAGGTTGGGTCTCTACCGAAAGGCCCCGATGTTACGCTACCGTGCCGACCGTAGGACGCTGCTCTATCTGGCGTTCACCACTGCCTTGACGCTGGTGAACTGGAAGACCGGCAAGGTGCATCCGGTCCTGTATCCCGTGACGCTCTTCATGTTCTTCACCACGGCGGTGATCAGCCACAACCACAATCACCTGGGGATGTGGCGCTCGAAGGCGCTCAATCTCTTGACCAGCTACTGGATCGCCATCTTCTACGGCCATCCCGCGATCGCCTGGGTGCCGACGCACAACCAGGTCCACCACAAGCTGAACAACAGGCCAGGCGACAGCTCGCGCTCGCCCAAGTGGTTCGAGGGGAACCACCTCGCCGCGCTCCTGGTGTACCCGATGCTGACGAACCTCGCGCAGACCAAGGACATCAACGCGTTCCTCAAGGACTTGTGGCGGCGCGACCGTGCCGCATTCTTTTCCGCCGCTTCCGAGTATGCGGTGTTCTTCGGAGCGATGGCGGGGCTCCTCATCCTCGACTGGCGCAGGGCGCTGCTCTTCTTCTTCATCCCCCAGCAGTTCGCGCTCTTCAGCATCCAGGTGGTGAACTATCTGCAGCACATCGAGACCGACGCCTACAGCGACTGGAACCACTCGCGGAACTTCGTCTCGAAAACGCTGAACCTCCTGCTGTTCAACAACGGGTATCACACCGTCCACCACCTCAAGCCCGGGCTGCACTGGTCGGAGTTGCCGCGCTTCCACGCGCAGCACGTGGGAAAGATCCATCCCTCGCTGCTGCAGGAATCGTGGATGCGGTACGTGGGACACACGTACTTCGTCCGCCCGTTCTCGCGTGCGCCAGCCCCCGCGTTGCCGGCAGGAAACGCGTCGTAGCTCCAGCCTGGGGGTGCGCACACATGGGCCCCGCACCGGCATCCGCGCATGCCATCATCCATGATTCCTTTACAGCCCCAGTGCTCAGGCTCCACTATCACTGAAGTGCCCGCCGCAGATCGGCGCGGGGGCCCTGGCGAGGTAATGACCCTGACGCGTTCACGCAGGCACGATCCCGAGCTGTTCCCCGAGGTGCGTGAGGCACTCGAGACGCTCGTGCCGAAGAAGCTTCGCAAGCGGATCACGCCGGAGGCTTCCATCCTCGCCGACCTCGGACTCGACTCGCTCAAGGTCGTCGAGCTGACCATGCTCCTCGAAAAGCTGCTGGGGCGGCCCGTCTTCCTGCCCGAGTGGATCGCGAGCGTCGAAGATCCTGCCGAGCTGACGGTCGCGTCGCTGGCCCGCTTCCTCGCCGACAAGCGATGACCGCAGGCTGCACGGGAGCGCTTCGCGGCGGGGTGCTCTACCTCACGCTCGACACCAGAGGATCGTCGGTCAACGTGTTCACGCCCGCGGTGGCCCTCGAGCTGGAGCGGGAGCTTCAGGCCGGCCTCGCCGCCGGGGCGCGCGCGGTGGTGCTCCAGAGCGCGAAGCCAGGCAGCTTCGTCAACGGAGTGGGCCTCCTGCTCGCGGCCTCCTCGCACGCGCAGGGCGCAGCGATGGAGCGCGCGCACACCCTGCGGCGCTGCTACGAGCGCCTGGCTGCCGCGCCGGTGCCGACGATCGCCGCCATCGAGGGCAACTGCTACGGCTGCGGCCTCGAGCTGGCGCTGGCCTGCGATTACCGGATCGCGCGCGACAGCTACGATACGCACTTCTACATGCCGGAGTTGCGCGACTATGCCTTCGTCCCTCTCTTCGGCGCCACGCAGCGCCTGCCCCGGCTGCTCGGATTGCGCGCCGCCATGGAAGTGCTCCTCGGCGAGCGGCTGGACGCGAGGCGCGCGGCGCACATCGGCCTCGTCGATCGGCTCGCTCCCGCGCAAGGAGTCGCGGGCACGCTGCGATCGCTGCTCTCCGAATTGCGCGCGCGCCGCTGGCCGAAGCGTCCGCCGGAGCCTCGCGCAATCTCCGGCGCGCCCGCGATCGACGCGCTCCCCGGCCCGGAACGGCGCCTGGCGCGGGAATGCCTGCGGCTCGCGCGGCTGCCGTTCGCGCGCGGCTACCGCCTCGAGGCCGGCCTTCGCGAGGAGCTGGCGAGCTTCTGGAGCAGCCTGGGAACGAAGGAGTCCGAGCGCGCGATGTCCTTCTTCTTCGTCCGGCAGGCGGCGAAAGCGCACGCGATCGGAAGCGCCGCATACCAGCGGCCACCCCGCCTCGCCATCGCCGTCGAGAGGCGGACTCCGGGGCTGCGCAAGCTGGCGCGGCTGCTCGAACAGCGCAGGCTACCCGGGATCGAGGTGAAGGAGCGTGGATCGATCGCCTTCTCGACGACGAAGGTCCCTGGCGCCTTGACCTGCACGCTGGGTGGGCCGCATACCGAGGCGGACTGCGCCGCGTTCCTCCCGCTCGCCGGCAGCACTCCGATCGAGCTCGTTCCCTCGGCGAGCCAGCTACCGTGGCGGCGTGGAGCCGCACTCTTCCAGGTCCTCGAGCAGGCTGGATTCCAACCGATCGTGACCCGCGCGCGGGAACGGTTCGTCAGCGAGCGCCTTCTCGCTGCGTTCGCGAGCGCCATCGACTCCCGCCCGGCGCGCGCCTCGCTGCTCGACTTCGGCTATCGCCTTCCCGCGGCTGTTGCTCGGCGGGTGCGGCCCGGCGTCTCGAAGGCGATCGCCGCGCACGTCTCCGTCGCCCTGGCGCAGGAGTGCATCCGGGCGCTCGACGACGGCGAGCTGACGCATCCCTCGCAGGCGGACCTCCTCGCGGACATCCTCTTCGGTTTTCCCGTCGTGCACGGGGGACTGCTGCGTTACGTCGCGTCGGGGTCGTCCCCGGTGGCGAAGGACGCCGCGCGCGTGCTCGGGAGACGAGATGGAGCGCACGCAGGCCCCTGAGCCGTCTGCGACTGCTGACCTCATCCCTCCGATGCGCGGCGGCGGGCCATGAAGCGGAACAGGGCTCCGCGCGCGGCATCGACCAGGCGCACGGGCAGCCCGGGTCGCAGGGCCTCGGCGCCTGCCAGTCCGCCCCCGAGGTAGCGTTCGCGGGCGTCCCGGCGCATCAGCTTGCCACTGGAGGTCCGCGCCAGGGACCCGGGCTTCAGCAAGCATACGTCCTTGGGAGACAGGCCGACCTGGTCCGCCACCGTCGCGCGCACCGATTCCCCGAGCGCCACCAGTTCCTCGGGAGAGCGCGGCTGTACCTCCGCCAGGACCACCAGCACCTCCGTGCCGAGATCCGGGTCGGGGACGCCGAACGCGACGGATCGGCCGGCGCGAACGCCTTCGACCTGCTCGGCCGCGCGCTCGATGTCCGAGGGCGAGTAGCTGCGGCCGGCGACGATCACCAGGTCCTTGAGGCGGTCGACGACGTACAGCTCGCCGTCCGCGAGATAGCCGACGTCGCCCGTGCGCAGCGACGTGCGCCGCTCGCGCTGCACAAGGTGCTTCTCGAAGTACCACGGCGAGACGCTCGGCCCTCGCACCCAGATCTGCCCCACTTGCCGCTCGCCGAGCGGCGTATGGTCCGGCGTGACGCTGACGATGCTGACCTCGTGCCCCTCGATGGCGGGTCCGACGGACACCACCGGCATCGAGCCGGGGCCAGGCTCTGTCGGGACCGCCCTGCCGTTCGCCAGGTCGTCGCGACGGACGTGGTCGATCTTCAAGCCGCGGCCGAGCGGCGGAAACGCCACCGACAGCGTGCATTCGGCGAGCCCGTAGACGGGGAAATAGCTCGAAGCCCGGAAGCCCATCGGGGCGAGCCGGCGGCAGAACGCCTCGGCGATGCCGGGATCGACCGGCTCGGCGCCGTTGATGGCGGCGCGCAAGGCGGAGAGATTTAGACCGCGGAGATCCTCGTCCGCGACCTTGCGGGCCACCAGCCCATAGGCAAAGTTCGGCGCGACCGTCAGCGTCGCGCGCGCATCCGACACCGCCTGCATCCAGCTCGCCGGACGCAGCATGAATTCCAGCGGCGAGAGGATCCAGCAAGTCGCCCCGTGCGCGACCGGGGCGAGCAGCCCGCCGATCAGCCCCATGTCGTGATACAGCGGCAGCCAGGAGACCACGCGGTCGTCGGCGTCGAGCTGCAAGGCCCTTCCCATCGCCTCGACGTTGGCCATCAAGTTGTCGGCCGTGATCACCACGCCGCGCGGGGTGCCCGTGCTGCCCGACGTGTACTGGATCAGGTTCGGCTCGTCGCCGCGAGCGGGCTGCGCGTCGGGTGCGTCGGCCCGCTCTAGCGAGCGCGGTTCGATCAGGGGGAGCTTTGGATCGAGGAGCCCCGAGTCGCGCAGGTGGGCCGCCGTGCGCCGATCCGCGAAGACCGCCGAAGGAGCGGCGTCCCGCACCACGCTGGTCAGGCGATTCACGAACGCGGTCGGGCGCGCGAATCCGTCGAGCGATGGAAGAGGGACGGGCACGGCCCCGATCATGCACGCCCCGAGGAACCCTTCGAGGAAGGCGCGGCCGGTGGGGACGCACAGCAGCACGCGATCCCCGCGCCGCAGCCCGCTGCGGGCCAGGGCGGCCGCGCAGGTTCCGGCGCCACGGATCCATTCGCCCATCTTCACCGGCTCGTCGCGAAAGCTTCCGCGCGAGGCGCTGCGCAGGAGATGAACGGCGACGCGGTCCGGCTCGCGCGTGGCTCGGGCGAGCAGGCGCGCGGTGAGCGGGTCACGCATCGTGGATGAGCCCCTTCACGAGCCCCTGTCCGAGCCGGCGGCGCAGTCGCGCCGCGGGGAAGCCGCACCGCTCGAGCTGATCCGGCACCAGCGTCCGGTAACGGTTCAGCACCCCCTGCCGTTCGAGTCGCTCCAACGCATGCCGGCGCATCCGGCGGGAGGGAAGCGCCAACTCGCCCCAGACCGGCTCGGCGAAGAGGGCCGCGACGCTCGCCCGGATGCTCTCGAAGACGAGGTCCTCCATCTCCGGAGGGGCGCGGCCGCGGAAAACGCGGGCGAGCGGTTCGCGCAGCTCCTGGCTGTACGCGAGGTGTCGGGCCTCGTCCTTGAGGTTGACGCGCAGCACGGCCGCGAGCAGCGGCTCGCGCGCCTTCGTCAGCAGCGTCGCCACCAGCGAGGCGGCCGTCCACTCGAAGACCACCTGGCCGACGAGCAGCTTCACCTCCGGAGAGGCGCACGCCTCGATGGCGTCGAGCGCCGACCGCAGCTGGTGGCAGGCGGGATACAAGACGCCCGCCTTCTCCGAGAGATACCGCTGCAGGGCGAGATAGTGCTTCGCTTCCTCCTGCGCCATCACGGCGAGAAACTCTCGGTGGGTAGGCCGCTCGCGCGCCGTGAGCACCATCACCTGGGCCACGAGCTGCTCGCCGCTGCGCTCGCCCGCGAGCAGGTTCGAGAGATGAAAGCAAGTCTCGCGGAAGACGAACGACCGCCGCTGCGCAACGCTCATGGCGC
>Ga0209761_1001051_pt1 | contig 17658 bp, 13 predicted proteins | sample GraSoi013_1_40cm_4_FD_185818 | JGI IMG/M metagenome (GOLD analysis project Ga0209761, IMG submission 185818) | Grasslands soil microbial communities from the Angelo Coastal Reserve, California, USA - Sample 09_25_2013_1_40cm (SPAdes) (version 2) | ecosystem: Environmental > Terrestrial > Soil >...
GGCGGGCTCACGGCGGCGCGGCGGGGACGTCCTGCAGGAACCGCTGGAACACCGGATTTCCGGGGTAGCGTGCCGCCAGCCGCCGCACGTAGCCGCGGGCTTCACGCTCGAGCGCGGCGCGGCCGCCGGGGTCGCGCGCGGCCTCGCGCACCAGCGCCGCAGCGAGCACCCAGTTCGCCTCCACCCGGGCGAGGTCGCCGTCGCGCGCGACGCGGCGCAGGTAGCTGATGCCGAGCTCGGCGCTCCCCGACCCGAGGCCGATCAACTTCGCCACGAGGCGCGCGAGGGCGCTGGCCCGCGCCAGGCCGTACTGGTAGACGCCGAGCCCCAGGTAGCAGTCGACGCACGTCGAGTCCACTTGCAGCACGCGCCGGTAGGCGTCCCGCATCGCCTTGCCGTCTTTCGCTGCGCCCCACGAGTGGCCCTGCAGGTCGTGCTGGCGCGCGCGGTAACCGAGCGCGGTGGCGAGCCAGAACTCACGCGTGGGGCCAGAGGGTTGCGCGGACGCGCGCGCGAGCGCGACGCTCAACAGCGAGTCGATGCGCCGCGCCTCGTACGCGTCGTTCTCGAGGGCCGCCGCCCACCAGATGTAGGCGCCCGCCTCGAAGATCAGCGCCGCCGGGTCGGCCGTGTCGTGCGTGGCGAGGGTGGCGAAATACGCGGCCGCCGTGGGGAAGCCGCCCGCGTAGAGCGTGTCGAGCCCGGCGCGCAGCTCGGGCCGGTCACGACCGGGAAGACCGGCGCCGCTCTGCAGCAACAACAGCGTGGCGGCGACGAGCGGCACGTCAGTGAGCGAGGGCGGCGAGCTGTTCCGCGACGTGCCGGGCGACGTCGCTCAGCGCCTGCGCGGCCGGTGAGTCGGGTTCGGCAGCGACGATCGGGCGCCCGGTGTCGGCGAGGTCCGCCATGTGCGCCTGGAGCGGCACCTCACCGAGCAGCGGCACGCCCAGCTCGGCGGCGAGCCGCTTGCCTCCGCCCGTCAAGAAGATCTCGGTGCGCTCGCCGCACTGCGGGCACACGAAGTAGCTCATGTTCTCGACCACACCGATCACCGGGACGCCAACGCGCTCGAACATCTTGGCGCCGCGCAGGCTGTCACCCACGGCGACCTCTTGGGGCGTGGTCACGATGATGGCGCCGCGGATGTGGAGCGTCTGGGCGAGCGACAGCTGAGCGTCACCGGTGCCGGGCGGGAGATCGACCAGGAAGTAGTCGAGCTGGCCCCACTCCACGTCCCGCACGAATTGCTGGATCACCTTCATGATGATGGGACCGCGCCAGATCGCCGGTGCGTCGCGCTCCACGATCAGCCCGAGCGACATGATCTTCACGCCGTGGCTCTCGAGCGGCTGGATCTTGCCGCCCCGCACCTCGGGCTTCTGGTCCACCCCCATCATGCGGGGAACGTTGGGCCCGTAGATGTCCGCATCCATGAGCCCGACGCGGTGGCCCTGTCGCGCGAGCGCGACCGCGACGTTCGCCGAGACCGTGGACTTCCCCACCCCGCCCTTGCCGGATGAGACCGCGAGCACTTTTCCGAGGTGCGGCAAGTCGACCGGCGTAGGCGGTGGCGGCACCGCTCCGGGCCCGGGCCGGGGAGCGGTCGCACGGGGAGTGGTCCCTGCCGCTGCGGCGCCGGCGTCGGTGACGTTGACCCGCACGGCGGTCACACCGTCCACGGCCTGTACGGCCTTACGAGCCTCCCGGGCGAGGGTCGGTGGGTCGGCTGGGGTGAGCATGAACGTGAACGTGACCTGCCCCGCGCCGTCCACCGCCACGTCCTTCACCATGCCTGCCGAGAGGACGTCCTTGCCGAGGCGGGGGTTCTGGAGCTGGGCGAGGGCGCGCTCGACGCGCGCCTGCAGGTTGTCGGACGCGGGCACGGGCGGAAAGCTACGCAGGAATCAAGCAGGGGGGCAACGAGCGGGCCGGATCGCCTGCCCTGCGTCCCTGGAAGGCATAGGGATTGCACCGCTGATGTAGGCTCAATCACGCGCCTATGCCCGACGACCTGAGCAGCGTGCGCCGCGCCGAGCAGACGGGGGCGCGGTGCACCACTTACCTCCTATTCGCCTGCCTGGCGCTCGACGCCGTTGCGATCGTGGCCGGCGTCTCGCAACGCTCGTTGCTCGCCCGCGCCATGGCGGGCGCGCAACTGGTGCCCAGCGAGGCCGCCGCGAGCGCACCACGACACGGGCCTATCGGCATGCTACAGCTGGTGGCGTTCGCGGGCACCGGCATCGTGTGGTTAGTGTGGCTGCATCGGGCGTACGGCAACCTCACGCTGGTCGGCTCGAAGCGGCTGAGGTTCAATCCGGGCTGGGCCATCGGCTGCTGGTTCATTCCATTCGTCAATATCGTGCGGGCCTACCAGATCATGAAGGACCTGTGGCTGCGGAGCGAATCCATGAACGACCGCCACGCATACGACAGCCTGCCCGCCCCTGCGCTGCTCTCGACGTGGTGGGGGGTCTCCCTGACGTGGGGAGCACTGGCGCTGGTCCTGACGCTCCTGGCACGGGACGCCTATTCGCTCGAGCAGCTGACCAACGTGACCGACTTGGGGCTGCTCGTCCATGCCGTCGGAGTAGTCGCGGCGATGCTCGCCATGATGGTCGTTCGAGAAATCGACCGCCACCAGCAGCGGTTCCGACTGATCGGCGTCGCTGCCTGATCCGGTCGCGGGCTGAGAGCCCGCGCTCGGCTCCAAGGTGCGCCCCATAGGGGCGCGCGCGCGCCCCACTTACCCCCCGCCACGACGGGCTCTATGATGTGATCATCCCCCGCCGGGACCCTGTTCTTGGCCGACGCCCTGACGCGCCTGCAGGCTGCCCTCGCCGGCCACTACACGATCCAGCGCGAGCTCGGACGTGGCGGGATGGCGACCGTGTACCTCGCGCACGACCTGAAGCACGACCGCGCGGCCGCGATCAAGGTGGTCGATCCGGAAGTGTCGAGCGCGATCGGGGTCGAGCGGTTTTTGCGGGAGATCCGGCTCGCCGCTCAGCTGCAGCACCCCCACATCCTGCCGCTGTACGACTCGGGCCAGGCCAGCGGGTTCCTTTATTACGTCATGCCGTTCGTCGCCGGCGAGTCGCTGCGCGAGCGGCTGGAGCGCGAGAAGCAGCTGCGCCTGGAAGAGGCGCTCCGGATCACCCGCGAGGTAGCCGAAGCGCTCGACTACGCTCACCGCTACGGCGTCGTGCACCGCGACATCAAGCCCGCGAACATTTTGCTGGCCAACGATCAGGCCATGATCGCGGACTTCGGGATCGCGCGGGCATTTGCCGCCGCGGGAGAAGAGAAGCTGACGCAGACGGGACTGGCGGTCGGGACGCCCGGCTACATGAGCCCCGAGCAGGCGAGCGGCTCGACCCGGCTCGACGGCCGCAGCGACATCTACAGCCTCGGCTGCGTGTCGTACGAGATGCTCGCCGGGAGCCCACCGTTCACGGGATCCACGCCGCAGGCGATTCTGGCGCGCCACCTCAGCGATCCCGTGCCGCCGCTCCGCACGGTGCGGCGCAGCGTACCGGCGTCGGTCGAGCAGGCGATCCTACGCGCGCTCGAGAAGGTGCCGGCGGACCGGTTCGCCACCGTCACGCAATTCGCGGACGCGCTCGAGGCACCGGCACCCGCGACTCGCCCGCACCTGCGGCCGTGGCTCGTCGGCGGGCTCACAGCGGTCGCAGCGGGCGCGGCGCTCTACTGGGCGTTTGCGATCCGGCCGTCCCGGAGCAGCGGGGCGGCTGCCGCCAGCGCGCCTGACACCTCACGCTACGTCGTCTTGCCGTTCGTGCACGCAGGCGCCGTGACAGCGCTCAACGAAGGCGAGCTGCTACAGGACGCGTTGACGCACTGGAGTGGCATTGCGGTGGTAGACCCGTTCCAGGTGCGGGACGCGCTCGCGCGGAGGGACAGCCGCGCCCTGAGCGGCAGCGACGCCCGGGCGGTGGCATTGGATTTGGGCGCGGGTCGCTACGTGCGGGGAGAAGTGTCGCACATCGGCGATTCGATTCGCGTGTACGCGGCGTTGTACGACGTGACCCGCGGAGGCTCGTTCGTGCGGGACGGCACGGTGAAGCTCGGGGGCAAATTGGCGAGAGCCGAAGCGGCCTTCGCGACGCTGGGCGAGCGGTTGCTGTTCGGTAGCGCCGGTCCGGGCGCGCGCCCGGAGAGTCGCACGGGGACGACCTCGCTTCCCGCGCGGCAGGCGTTTGCGCAGGGACAGGCGGCCGTGTCCGACTGGAACCTTAGCGTCGCCGACACCGCGTTCGCGACCGCGACCCGCTACGACCCCGGCTACGCGCAGGCGCTTTTGTGGCTCGCGCAGATCCGATTGTGGAGCGGCGCGCCGGTGGCCATGTGGCAGTCGGCCGCGGAGCGCGCTGCGGGGGGGCGAGCACAGCTCTCGTCGCGGGACCAATTACTATCGGATGCGGTGCTGGAGCGCGGGCGCGGGCAGACCGAGCGTGCGTGCGGCCTTTGGAGGCGATTGACAGCGCTCGACCAATACGACTTCGCCGCGTGGTACGGGCTCGGCAACTGTCTGAGTCGCGACTCAACGGTCTTACGCGACGCGACGAGCCCGTCCGGATGGCGATTCCGGAGCAGCTACCACCAGGCAACCCGAGCCTACCAGCGCGCGTTCCAGCTTTTGCCGTCCATTCACAAGGCCCTGAGCGGCGGCTCATATGCGTCAGTGCGGCGCTTGTTCATGACCAGCGGGAGCGCAGTCCGTCCCGGCCAAGCAGTCCCGCCAGACACGACCACATTCGCGGCGTATCCGTCGTGGGAGGCCGACACACTAGCATTCGTTCCGTACCCGGCACAGCTATTTGTCGGCCCGCAAGTCGTGCCGGAGCGGTTAAGCCTCGCCGTACGGCGGGAGCGCGAGGTGTTCCACGACATCGCTGTGGCATGGGTGACCGCGTTTCCGAAGAGCGCGGATGCCGTGCAGGCCTTAGCCCTCTCGCTCGAGATGCTGGGAGATCCGGCTGCGCTCGACACGCTGCACCGAGCGCGCAGGATCGTGACCACACCGGAAGCCAGCCTGCGCGTGGCGGGCGCCGAGGTCTGGATGCGTGTCAAGTTCTCCGCCCCGTTTGACCTGAGGGGAGTGCGCGGCGCGCGAGCCCTTGCAGACTCATTGCTACTCTCGTACGACGCGTCGAACGGACGCGAGCCCCTCCTGGTAGCGAGCCTCGCAGCTCTTACGGGCCGCGCTTACTTGGCCGCCGCGCTCAGCCGGCGCCCCGCCGTAGTCACCGAATGGCAGGTACCTGCCTCGCTGGCGAAAACCGCCGGCCCCCTACTAGCCTTCGCAGCGCTCGGCGGCCCTCTTGATAGCCTCCGGAAACTCGAGCAGGACGTGGACTCTGCGATCGACATGAGTCTCGTCGTCTCTCAACGCCCGCCGGCACGCATGAGCTGGTTAGGGCGCCCGGCGGCCTTGGCCTTTCCTCACTACCGCTTCGGTTCTCTACAGAAGCTGGTTGGTGGCGGCAACTACTTGGTGGACGCAGAGGCGGCTTTCCTGCGGGGCGACACGGCCACACTGCGGCAAGGCTTCGCAGACTTGAGAGCCGCAAGGCGCTTGGCACCACCGGGCGATCTGACGTTCGATGCCCTATACCCGGAGGCGTGGTTGCATGCAGCCCTCGGCGACGACAGCGCGGCGACCGCGTGGCTCGACCCGACGCTTGACGCCCTCTTGTCAACGTCTCCCGAGGTTCTCAGCGACCCTGCCAACGCCGGCGCTCTAGTTCAGGGAATGGCCCTACGGTCCGAGCTGGCGGACCGAATGGGCGACGCAGGCGCGGCGGCGCGCTGGGCGAGCGTCGTCGCCGTGCTCTGGGCGGATGCGGATGGGTTCTTGCAGCCCCGTGTGCGCGCCATGAGACGCCTCGCCGTGGGAGTTACGAGAGCGCCGTGACACGACCTTATATGTGCACCCCAGGAGGCGTCTATGAGGTCACAAGGTTTCCGGTCCACTGCTGGCGTGTTGCCTGCGATGGTGATGTTCATGGCGGTGAATGTCGTCGTGGGATGCAGAGGGGAACAGCGACGGCAAACGAACTCGACCCGAGCCAAGGTCGAGCAGGCGGAATGTCCGCACGACGCAATCGTCATCAAGGTCATCGATTCGACGGGGAACCTTGTAAAGACCGTTGATACGATTCCCCTCTCGGGGCCAGTCACCAAGATTCCGGAGTTCCACGACTGCCAGCGGTTCATTCAACATGTGAACCGCTACGACTCTGTGTATGCGATCTTCGCCGCATTTCGCTTGGAGAGCCTGCCCGCAAGGCTGAAGGGAGCGAGGGACTCGGCGGAGAGCGACGGTAAGGCTTACAGAACGGTGCCGGTAGCGACGATCTACAGCTACGGAGGCGAATACGATCCCTTGGGAATCAAGCCGGGCTTCAACTGCCTCTTCTTGTACAGGAAAGGGGCGCAGTGGGGAGCGAAGATGATCCCCTGGGGTGGCGCCGACGATCCCGACTGCGCCAGTAAGCGGTTCAACCCATACACCGCGGGAACGTTTCTGGAGGCACGTGCGAGCGTCCGTCCCGGGTTTGCCGACGCCGACTACCCGGCAGCGGCCCGCTGGGACTGGGATTCGGTCCATCACAATCAGTACATCGGGATCAAGTGCGGCCAGGCTTGGTGCGAGGTCGGCAGTTCAGGCTTCACGCCTTCGGGGCCGTATCTCGGCCAGGCTGTCTCTTTCGAGCCTGGCCCCTGTGGCTTGGCTCCCTCGCCAATGCAGTCGACCCGGATCACCAAGATCAAGGGATGGTACGACGCGCAGGAACTCGCGGTGTCAACCGGGGCGGGGGCGATCCCACGTCCGAGTGCGGTGCACGGGTTCCTGATTCCTCACCCGGCGCTCGAGCTGCTCAACAAACGGTGGAGAGTCAACGATGTGAAATGCTTCTATGGTAGATGGGTGCACGTGGCCGACGCGGTGCTGAGTGGGGACTATAAGTGGAACCTCACAGCGGGCGTGAACAAGATCTATTTCTGTTACGGCACAGGAGGCCCCAGTGACTGCAATGTGCCGCTGTCGCAACCACCCTTGCCCCCGAACTCGAAACCGCTGTCCCAATGCGATCCGGACCCCAATAAGCCCGAAATGCGGTGGTGGGCACTAATCGTGTCAGCCACCGGCCGCCGTGCGTTCTCGTGTGTGAAGCGGACGGACCACAGCACAGAGCTGGAAGACTACAGACTCAAGCACCCGGGCGAGATCGTCGAGATCCCTGGCGCGGCTCGGTGGCGCTTTCTGCTGGACGATGAGGGCACTTGGATGAGTTGTCCTACCGGCTGTTGCACCAAGCAGTGACTTCTGGCCGCCCCGGCTCGACCCCCGAGCCGGGGCCGGGATGTCGCATTTCCACCCCCTCGTGCCGCGAAAACAGCCTACCGGCCGCCTCTTCCACCCCCCTTTGTTGAGGAGCCGCATCGATCAGGCGGCTCGCGACCTCGACCGCTCTTCGACAAAAGGAGGTTTGCTATGACTGCTCCACACCCTCCCCCAAACACACCAATCGCTGTCTAGCATCCATGCAACTGTTGATTCTCGCCGCCTCGGCCATCGGAATCGTCGCTTGCGGCACCGACCGGCGCACCGCCCGAGGTCCGCTGGGTCTGGCCGTACAGGCGCCAGTGACCGAGGACTGCCCCCAGGACTCGATCCCGCTATCGGGATCGATCACTCACGTCGTCGGATTTCACGACTGCCAGCGGTTCGTGCACGGCACCACTTACGACTCGGTGTACGCGATCTTCGCAAGCGCGCAGCTCGCCACAGTGGCTTCGAGGGTTCAATCCGCCGGTGGAGCCGGGATCCCTGCCGCTGAGATCTACAGCCGCGGCGGCACGTACCAGCCCCTTGGTATCGAGCCCGGATACAATTGCTTGTACTTCTTCGAGCCGGCTGGGCAGTTGCGAGCGAAGACCGTGCCTCTGGGTCCCAACACCGTCTGCCCCGACCCGCTCGCTGACCCCGGTGCAGCTCGTGGGAAGGAGCTCGAGGTGCGTCAAGTGACCGTGGCAGGGCTCGCGGACGCTGACTACCCGCCCGTGACACGTTGGCAGTCGGATCCCGTAAACCTCGGGCAATACATCGGCATCAAATGCGGTGCTGCGTGGTGCGAGGTGGGCAGCACCGGGTTCAAATCCGAGCCTGCCTTGCTGACGGGGACCGGCCGCACCTACAGCGTCCCGGGCTGGTACGACGAACAAGTGCTGGCAGTCCCCGCCGCCGACGGGTCGTTGCGTCCGAGCGGCGTTCGTGCAGCCATTTATCCTGTGGCGGACCTAGGACAGCACAACGACGCAGCCGACTTCAGTGGCCGGTGGGTGCAGGCCGCGACGGTCGTTCTGGAGGCGCGATTGCCCGAATACGAGAGCAAACTAAACTTCGACCCCGGCGCCAACCGCATCCTCCTCTGCGTAGGCAGTTCCGGCGAGTGCGAGGTGCCTGAGCTGCCGCCACGATGCACGGCGAGTGCAGACAGCCACTGGTGGGCAAAGATCGTATCCGCATCGGGCCGCGTGGCGTACCGCTGCGTAACCCATCGCGATCATAGCGCGCTCGGCGTAGATATTCCCGGTGGCGCCCGTTGGCGCTGGCTGACGAATGACGAGACGGGTTGGATCAGGTGCACGGATGGCTGTTGTACCGTTCACTGAGCGGTTGCCCGCCTCGGCTCGACCCCAAGCCGGGGCGGTTCGTTTCACATCACAGCACGGCGATGTTGAACGCGGAACTCTCGGCGCTCTTCAGGCCCGAGCCGGTGACCTGCAGCGTGTACCCGTTCCCGAGCTGGTCGATGCTCAAGTCGCCGAACCGCGCCACGCCGTTCACCGCCCGCACCATCTTGGTCCCGGACAGGACGGCGTTCCCGAGCAGGCTCCCGTCGTGCCCGATCGCGATGGTCACGTAGCCCGTGAAGCTCGTGACGCGGTTGCCGAGGTCGTCCACTGCCGTCACCTCCACCGCCGGCGTGATCGTCGCGCCGGGCGGCGTCTTGCTCGGCTGGACCGTGAACACGAGCTGCGTCGCCTGGGGCGGCGGCGGCGGCGCGGTGATGTTGAACCCTGCACTGGTCGCTCCCGTGAGCCCAGCCGCGCTGGCCGTCAACGTGTAGCCGTTCCCGGCCAGGTTGATGCTCAGGTTCGAGAACGTCGCGACACCGTTCACGGCCGGCACGCTCAGCGTGCCGGCGAGCGTTCCGCCCGCTGGGTCCGCCCCGATCGCCACAGTGATGGTCCCGGTGAAGCTCGTCACGGTGTTCCCCGAAGCGTCGAGGGCGCTCACCTGCACTGCTGGCGTGATCGTCGCTCCGGCCTCGGTGTTGCTGGGCTGCACGGTGAAGCCGAGGTGCGTCGCCGCCGGCGGCGGCGGCAGTGGCGCCGTGATGTCGAACGGATCGCTCGTGGCGCCAGTCAGGCCCGACGTGCTGGCGCGCAGGGTGTAGCCGGTGCCCGCCTTGTCGATGCTCAGGTCCGAGAACGTCGCCACGCCGTTCACCGCGTCGACGATCTTCCTTCCCGCGAGACTGCCGCCGCCCGGGTTGGCGCCGAGCGCGATCGTGACAGGCCCGGTGAAGGCCGGCACGACGTTCCCGGCAGCGTCGAGGGCCGCTACCTGCACCGCCGGCGTGATGGTCGACCCGGCTTGGGTCGTCTGCGGCTGCTGGGCGAACCCGAGGTGCGTGGCTGCAGGCGGCGGTGGTCGTGGGGCGGTGATGTCGAACGCATCGCTGGTGGCGCCGGTCGCGCCCGAGGTGGTGGCGCGCAGCGTGTAGCCGCTGCCGGCTTTATCGACGCTCAAGTCGGTGAACGTCGCGACGCCGTTCACCGCGTTCTCCCTCGGCGTGCCCAACAGAGCCGCGCCGGTCGGATTGGCGTCGAGCCCAACGGTCACGGGCCCGTCGAACGTCGTGGCCGGTTGACCGGTCGAATCCTGGACGGTCACTCGCACGGCCGGCGTGATCGGCTCGCCCGCGGGCGCGTCGCCCGGCTGACTCGTGAACGCCATCCGCAGGGGCGTTCCCGGGCCGCCACCCGGATCGTGCAGCAGCTTGTCGATGCGGCAGGCCCCCACCAATCCCGCCATAGCCGCGAGCAGGCAGCCAGTTGAAGTAATGCGCAGTCGCTTCATATCCTCGCGGAGCAGTGTCGCAAACATCGCACCGTTTCGCTCGGCTACGGCGACTCGAAGCAACGCTCGGCGCCGGTGTCGAGTGCACGCAACGGTATGTGGAGTGGGCTCTGTGCTGCAGGTCACAACTTTTGTGGCAGACTTGACGGATCCCCCTCGGTGGTCCATTATCGCAGTCCGCTGGAGAGTCGCGCCCCTCTCCCTCACACAGGGAGCGACGTATGACGCACCTCCACGTTTCCCGCCGCGCCGCAGTCCTCGCCGTCATCGGATTGGGCGCCAGCCTCTGGACCGGCTGCTCCGACCGCTCACCCGACGCGCTCACCGGGCCGTCGGCTCAGCGACAGTTCGCTGGGGATCGACTGCAGGAGATCCACGCCGTGCTCGCCGTGCACAAGCGGCACAGCGCGGCCCTGCTGCGCCTGCCCGGCGTCGTCGGTACCGCCGTGGGCCTGCTGCCGAACGGCAAGCCGGGCCTGAAGGTGCTGCTGGCGAGTCCCGAGGTGCGCGGGCTGCCGAGCGCGCTCGAAGGCATTCCCGTGGTCGCGCAGGTGACGGGCATGCTCGTGGCGTTCAGCGATCCCACCAAACGACAGCGTCCGGCGCCGATGGGCTTCTCGGTCGGTCATCCGGCGATCACTGCCGGCTCGATCGGGGCGCGCGTCGTGGACGGCTCGGGCAACGTCTACGTGCTGAGCAATAACCATGTGCTCGCGAACTCGAATGACGCCAGCATCGGGGACGCCGCGCTCCAGCCGGGACCATACGACGGCGGCACGGCCCCGGCCGATCAGATCGGGACCCTGGCCGCGTTCCAACCCATCGACTTCTCGGCCAGCGGCACCAACACGTTCGACGCCGCCATCGCCCGCTCCACCACGACCGACTTGGACAACGCCACGCCGGCGGACGACGGCTACGGCGCGCCCAGCGCCACGATCTTCGGCGACGCGAACGGCGACGGCTTGCTGGACGACGAGGCCGCGCTGCTCGGCCTCAACGTGCAGAAGTACGGGCGTACCACGAAGCTGACGCATGGGCAGATCACCGGGATCAACGCCACCGTGACGGTATGCTACGAGGTGTTTTTCGGCTTCTGCATCAAGTCAGCCCGGTTCGTCGATCAGCTCGTCATCGAGCCGGGGACCTTCTCGGGCGGCGGCGATTCGGGCTCGTTGATCGTCACTGATGACGGCAACAAGAACCCCGTCGCCCTGTTGTTCGCAGGCAGCTCGACCCAGACGATCGCGAACCGCATCGACCTGGTGCTGAGCCACTTCGGGGTGGCAGTGGACGGCGGCAACTCGCCCCCACCCACGCCGGTGACGGACATCGCGATCACGAGCGTCAGCGCGCCAACTGCCGTCACCCAAGGTGCTACGGTCAACGTGGTGGTCACGGTCCGGAACGTAGGCAACCAGCCGGTCAGCAGCAGCTTCGACGTGACGCTGCAGGACGCGACCGACAACGCGACGATCGGGACGCAGCCTGTGGCGAGCCTCGCAGCGGGAGTAAGCACCACGCGCACATTCAGCTGGAATACAAGCGCAAGCTCGATCGGCAGCCACACCCTCACCGCGAGCCACGTTTTCCCCGACGACAACGCGGCCAACAACCAGAGCTCCACGGCTGTGACGGTAAACTCGCCGAGCACGGTGATCCACATCGGCGACCTGGACGGCTTCGCGTCGCGCAACGGGTCGAACTGGTCGGTGACGGTCGAGATCACCGTGCATGACGCGAATCACAACCCGCTGAATGGCGCGACCGTGGTGGGGCACTGGAGCCAGCTGGGGCAGAACTCGAACACCTGCACCACCGGGGACATGGGCGGCAACGGGACGTGCATCGTGCTGTTCCCGTCGCTCAAGAGGAGCGTCAGCTCGGTGAACTTCACGGTGGTGAGCGTGACGATGCCGGACCGGACCTACGATCGGACGCTGAACCACGACGTGGACGGCAGCAGCAACGGCACGACGATCAAGGTGTATAAGCCATAGCCGCTCGCCCGGTCGCGACGCTCCTGCTCGCCGGCCTGCTCGCGGGCTGCGCGGGCAGGAGCACTCGCGACGCAACGCACACGGTGACATCCAAGACGATCCGAGAGGTTCTCGCCGCCCACACCGACACGCTCATGGCGCTGCCGGGCGTGGTGGGCACCGCGGTCGGGCGGTGCGACGGCGTCCCCTGTATCCGCGTGTTCCTCGCCGACTCGAGCGCCGCGGCTCGGGGGAAGATCCCGGCGCAGCTCGAGGGCTACGCGGTGAAGGTGGAAGTCACGGGACCGATCCGGCCGCGGCGGCCCTAGGCGGACACTTCACTGGATTTCACGGCGGCGTCAGTTGAGCCGCACGCTGGCACCGAAGTGGATCCCCCAATTGCCGTTGTAGAAAGTGAAGAGGCTGTTGTCGGCCGTGTGAAACATGGCGTCCAAGTCGGCGCCGAGGCGCAGCCACAGCTGGTGCTGTACGTGATAGCGCAGCCCCACGAGCACCGAGAGGCCATCATCGGCTTGATAGGGTGTGCCGTACCAGTTGTGCACCCACCCGCCGCCCACCAGTGTCTCGAGGCGCGCACCCAGGGGCGCATTGTGAACCAGCCGCAGGTGCAGCGGCGTGTACGTGACCGAGCTCTGGGATGAGCGAGTGAGGTCGAGCTCGAACGCGAGTCCCGACTCGAGGTACACCCCCACTCGCCCTCCTACGCCGACGTCGTCGCCCATCGGCAGCGTATTGTCGAAATCGACGTAGCGTGCGAACCCGCCGACTTCGATGGTGCCGGCCCGTTGCGCCCCGACCGGAAGCGTGAGGACGAGCGACGCCACAGCCAGCAACCGCATCACTCGAAATACCATGGTGATCCCTCCTAGCGAGCTCGTTTGGTGGTAATGACGATCACGCCGTTGGCTCCGCGCGAGCCGTATTGGCTCGTGGCCCCCGCATCCTTCAATACATCGATCCGAGCGATGTCTCGGGGCGCGAGATCGGCGAGCGCCGCGGCACCGGCCGAGCTCGGCACACCGTCGATTACGATCAGCGGGTCGTCGTCGGTGGGGTTACCCCGGATGCTGCGCTGGCCCCGAATGCGGATCTGGTAGGCTCCGTTCGACATCTGAGTCACCTCGAGGCCCGGCACGCCGCGCAGCAGCTCCTCCACCCGGCTCACGCGCGCATCGGTTTCGCTCGGAAGGACCGTGGTTACGGCTCCGGTGCCTGGTGTGGTGCTGCTTGGTGGCGAGGACGCGGCCCGCCCGCACGCCATCATGAGGGCGAAAACCAGCCAGCGGATGTCCGACGGCACGGGCTGGGACATGTGTCGTGCGCTTGAAGGCGGCGAGCCGCCTGACGGTCAGCCTCCAAGCGCGCAAGCCACATGCCCCTCCGGTGAGGCCGATCACGCAGCCTCACCGTTCGCACGCGATCAAGTCATTCCGCCTATTTCACTTCGGCAGGAACCCCTCTCGTGCGGCTTGCGAGCCACACCTGTGGTGTGGTCACCTCACTGTCCAGGTCCCCTCCTTGTTCATGAGCAGTTCCGCGAGGTCCGGTGCTCCCGGTCCGGCACCGGCGGCCTCGGCCTGCGCGTACACCTCCGCCTCGAACGAGGGCGCGGGGTTGCAGTAGACCACGCCCAGCGCCACGGGCCAGGCGGGCGGCTCGAGCGCGACGAGGAGCTGCGCGAGCGCGCGGTTGGTCTCGTCGTGCACCAGGACGTCGTCCGGAATCACGCCGCTCTCGGACAGCGTGATCACTTCGAGCTCGAGCTTTCCAGGCTTCAAGCGCAAGCCGCGGTCCTTCCGGGCACCGAAGATCAACGGCTGGCCGTGCTCGACGTGCAGCTGGGTGTCCGCCGCGCCGTCCTTGGCGGTGAAACCGTCGAACGCTCCGTCGTTGAAGACCACGCAGTTCTGGAACACTTCGACGAACGACGCGCCGCGGTGCGCGTGGGCGCGCTGCAGCACGCTCACCAGCTGCGCCTGCTGCGTGTCCACCGCGCGCGCCACGAACCGCGCCCCGGCGCCCAGCGCGAACGCGCAGGCCGACACCGGATAATCGACCGAGCCCTGCGGGGTGGACGGAGACTTCGTGCCGCGCCGCGACGTGGGGGAATACTGGCCCTTGGTGAGGCCGTAGATCTCGTTGTTGAACAAGACGATCTGGAGATCGACGTTGCGCCGCAACACGTGGAGCATGTGGTTGCCGCCGATCGACAGCCCGTCACCGTCTCCCGTCATCACCCACACGTCGAGCTCGGGGTTCGCGAGCTTGATCCCGGTGGCGATCGCGGGCGCGCGCCCGTGGATCGTGTGGAAGCCGTAGGTGGACATGTAGTACGGAAACCGCGCCGCGCACCCGATGCCGGACACAAACACCGTGGACTCCCGCCGGGCGCCCAGCTCCGCCAGCGCCTTGTGCATCGCCTTGAGGATGGCGTAGTCCCCGCACCCAGGGCACCAGCGCACCTCCTGGTCGGACGCGTAGTCCTTGGGCTGGAGCTCGGCGTCGGTGATGGTCGTGACGGTCATCTGATCGCCTCGACAATCTCCGACACTTTGAACGGCTTTCCCTGCACCTTCGATAATCCTTCGGCGGGCACCAAATACGCGGCGCGCAGCAGCTGCACCAGCTGGCCGTTGTTCAGCTCCGGCACGACGATCCGCTCGAACCGCGCGAGCAGCTCGCCCAAGTTGCGCGGGAAGGGGCTCAGGTAGCGGAGATGGATGTGCGACGCATCGACTCCGTCCTGCCGCGCGCGGCGCACCGCCTGGTGGATGGCGCCGTAGGTCGAGCCCCACCCCACCACGGCGATCGCACCGTGGTCCGCCCCCAGCGCGACGGTCTGGAGCGGGATGGCGTTCGCGATTCCGGCGATTTTCGCCGCCCGGGTGCGCGTCATGCGCGCGTGGTTCTCGGGGTCGTACGAGATGTGGCCCGTGTCGTAGTCCTTCTCGAGTCCGCCGATCCGGTGCTCGAGCCCCGGCGTCCCGGGCCGCGCCCACGGCCGCGAGAGGGTCTCCGGGTTCCGCAGGAAGGGATGGAACCCCGCGGGATCGGTACGGAACCGGACCGGGAAGCGCGGCAGCCGGTCCAGGTCGGGGATGCGCCACGGCTCGGCGGCGTGGGCCAGAAATGCGTCCGAGAGCAGGACCACGGGTGTCATGTACGTGGTCGCGATGCGCACCGCCTCCATGGCGACGTCGAAGCAGTCGGTCGCGGTGGCCGCGGCGAGCACGGCGAGCGGCGCGTCCGCGTTGCGGCCGTGCACCGCCTGGAACAGATCCGACTGCTCGGCCTTGGTCGGCATCCCCGTCGACGGGCCGGTGCGCTGGGAGTTCACCACGACGAGCGGCAGCTCGGTCGCGATCGCGAGGCCGAGCATCTCGGTCTTGAGCGCCATGCCGGGGCCGGAAGTCGACGTCACGCCGAGCGCACCGGCGTACGCCGCTCCGACGCAAGCGCCGATGGCCGCGATCTCGTCCTCGGCCTGAAAGGTGATCACGCCGTACCGTTTGAGGTTGGCGAGCGTGTGAAGCAGCAGCGACGCGGGGGTGATGGGGTAGCCTGCGAAGACCATCTTCTCGAGCCCCGCGGCGCGCATCCCGGCGACGAGCCCCCAGGCGATCGCCTCCGTCCCACTCACTGTGCGATAGACGCCCGGCGTGACGCGGGCCCGGCGGACGGTGTAGCCGACCCCGTACTCCGACATCTCGGCCGTCTCGCCGAAGGCGTGCCCGGCGTTCAGCGCCGCCACGTTCGCCTGCGCGACCTCCGGCTTCCCGGCGAATTTCTTTTTGAGCCATTCGACGGTGACGTCGCGATCGCGCCCGTACATCCAGAGCATCAGCCCCAGCGCCCACATGTTGCGACAGCGGTGTGCTTCCCGCGTGTGCAGCCCGAAGTCCTTGACGGCGTCGAGTGTGCGCTTCGTGATGTCGAGCTTCAGCATCTGGTAGGGCGCGAGTGACCCGTCCTCGAGCGGGTGGGACGCGAACCCCGCCTTGGCGAGGTTCCGCTCGGTGAAGGCGCCCGTGTCCACCACGACCGTGCCACCGATCCGCAAATCCTTGAGGTCGACCTTGAGTGCCGCAGGGTTCATCGCGACGAGCACGTCCACCTGGTCGCCGGGCGTCATGACGTCCACGGCGCCGAAATGGATCTGGAACGCCGAGACGCCGTACGTCGTACCCGCGGGCGCGCGGATCTCGGCCGGGTAGTCGGGGAACGTCGTGAGGTCGTTGCCGGCGAGGGCCGTCTCGACGGTGAAGCGGCCGCCTGTCACCTGCATCCCGTCGCCGGAGTCGCCGGCGAACCGGATCACGACGGAATCACGCGATTCGCGCGCGGGGGACGTCGCGGTCGTGGCCATCGTCAAGGAAACTAGCGCGCTGCCGTTCTCGAAGCCAGCTTGTCGCCATGGCCGACCTCCCGCGCTTGAGCAAGGCGCACTGGCCGAGCGGCGCCTACCGCCGCGCGGAGCTCCCGGAGCGGGTGCTGCAGTTCGGCACGGGCATGCTGCTACGCGCGGTGTGCGCGACGGCCGTGGATGCCGCCAATGCGGCCGGCGCCTTCCGCGGACGAATCGTCGTGGTGCAGAGCACGCCGCATGGCCAAGCGAGCACCATGAACGCACAGGACGGCCTGTTCACGCTCGTGGAGCGGGGCCTGGAACGAGGGCAGCCGCTCGAACGCATGCGCCTCGTCGGCTCGATCTCGCGCGCGCTCGTGGCGGACGCGGAGTGGCAAGCGGTGCGCGACGTGGTCGCGCGGCCCGAGCTGCAGGTGATCGTCAGCAATGTGACCGAGGCCGCGTTCCGGCTGGACGCGGCCTTTCCGCCCAGGCTGACTGACCTGCTGTACACCCGCTTCGAGCGCTTGCCGGACGGCCCGCCGCTCTGCGTGATCCCGACCGAGCTGGTGGACGACAACGGGCCGCGCCTCGCCGCGATGGTCGATCGCCTGGCGGACGGACTCGAGCGGGGACCCGAATTCCGCGAGTGGCTGGCGCGGCGCGTGCGCTTCTGCTCCTCGCTCGTGGACCGGATCACGACAGGCACGCCCGCGGCAGACGGGCAGGCGCTGCTGGAGCGGCGTCTCGGATACGCCGACGCCCTGCTCACCGTCACCGAGCCCCATAGCTTCTGGGCGATCGAAGCCGACCCCGCTGCGCTGCGAGCGGCGTTCGCGATCGATGTGGCGCCCGATGCGGTGATATTCGCCGCCGACATCGGTTTTTACCGGGAGCGCAAGCTGCGCCTGTTGAACGGCGCGCACACGGTGACGGCGCCGCTCGCGCTCCTGGCGGGCGTCCGGACGGTGCGGGAGGCCGCCGAGCATCCCCGGCTGGGACCCTTCCTGCGGCACATCTTGTTCGAGGAAATCGTGCCCGGGATCGATCTGCCGGCCGATGCGGCTACCGCGTTCGCCCGGACGGTGATCGACCGGTTTCGCAACCCCTGGCTCGATCACGAGTGGCGGGTGATCGCC
>Ga0209761_1001055_pt1 | contig 17618 bp, 15 predicted proteins | sample GraSoi013_1_40cm_4_FD_185818 | JGI IMG/M metagenome (GOLD analysis project Ga0209761, IMG submission 185818) | Grasslands soil microbial communities from the Angelo Coastal Reserve, California, USA - Sample 09_25_2013_1_40cm (SPAdes) (version 2) | ecosystem: Environmental > Terrestrial > Soil >...
CCGGCGCCCTTCAGCGAAGCGGCCGAAGAAAAGGCACGGCGGCACCGGTTGACTCTGAAGCCGGCGTCGTGATCCCAGCAATTTTCCGGCTCTCGCGCGCAGATATTGTGAACCATGCCTGAGCTTCCGGAGGTGGAAGCGGTTGCGCGAACGCTGCGGCCGCTGGTCGAAGGCCGGCGCATTTACCGCTGCCACGTTTTGCACTCGATTGCGACAAGGCCGCAGAGGCCAACGCGACTGCAAGACGCAAGCGAAGGGCAGCGCATCTGCGACGTCGAACGGCGCGGGAAATACCTGCTGCTGCGGCTCGGGCGGGCATACGTGACGCTGCACTTCAAGCTCGATGGGCAATTGGTTTGGTTTGAGGATGCAAAGGAGTTCGCGCGGCGAGCGAATTGCGGAGACGAGAGAGTCCACGTGGACGTGGCGTTTGCGTTGGACAAGGGTGTGCTTGGATTTGCGGACCGGAGGCACTTTGGGCGGGTTTGGGCGTGGAAGAATCCCGAGGATTGCCCCGGTGTGGCAGCGCTGGGGACAGATGCGCTTTCGGCGGAGTTCACGCCCGCCAGGCTTGCAGAGCTTCTATCCAGCTCACGGCGTCCGCTGAAGGAGTTTTTGCTCGACCAGTCGCGCGTGGCGGGCATCGGCAACATTTATTCTTGCGAAGCCATGTGGCGCGCGCGAATCGATCCGCGGCGACGCGCGAATCGGGTGCGGCCTCGGGATGCGCGCCGTCTGCACAAAGCGATTGTGTCGGTTCTCCAGCGTGCCTTAGAATGCTGTCTCGATCCGGCGCCGGACTTTCGCGATCCCGGATGGTGGTACCAGGGACTCGAGAAGATTCTTCGCGCATACGGTCGTGAAGGGAAACCCTGCCGCCGCTGCGGCAAGCCGATTCGGAGAATTAGCCAGGGGAGCCGCTCTACGTTTTTCTGCGCGCGGTGTCAAACATAGCCCGGGCGCGCGGCACAGGCGAACCGCTTGAATACACCAGCCACAAAAAAGCCGGAACCCCCAAAGAAGGCGGAGTTCGAGCGTTCGCTCGCGCGGCTGGAGGAAGTCGTGCGGCGACTCGAGAGCCCGCAGCTCTCCCTCGACGAGGCGATGAAGCTGTTTGAAGAAGGCGTGGCGCTCTCGCGCGAGTGTCAGAAGCAGCTCGAAGAGGCGGAAGGCCGCGTGGAAATTCTGCTGAAGAAAGCGGACGGCAAGATGACCGCGGAGCCGTTTGAAGCCGAAGGCGAAGAAAACCCTTGATGCCCGGGCGCAGCCTGATCCTCGGTGCGATCCCTACTCGATGAAACTTCCCGCATTTTTTGAAGAGGACCGGCTGCTCGTCGAGGAAGCGCTCGAGCGGCTGCTGCCGCCGGAAACCAAGCCGCCGCCTTCGATTCATCAGGCGATGCGCTACAGCGTTTTTGCCGGAGGCAAGCGCATCCGGCCGATATTGTGTCTGGAATCGGCTCGCATTTTCGCCGCGGATGTGACACCCGTTCTGCATCCGGCGTGCGCGCTCGAATTCATTCATACGTATTCGCTCATTCACGACGATTTGCCGGCCCTCGACAACGACGATCTGCGCCGCGGCAAGCCCACTTGTCACAAGAAATTCGGCGAGGCGAACGCGATTTTGGCGGGCGATGCGCTGCTCACACTTGCGTTTCAGACGATCGGCGAAGCGCCGGTGGCGGCAGAGCGCCGCGTGGCGATCCTGACCGAGATTGCCGCTGGAGCGGGAACTGTGAACGGGATGGTTGGCGGGCAGGTGGCCGACCTCGAAGCGGAAGGCAAAAGCGTCGGGCCGGAGATGCTGGAGTATATTCACCGGTCGAAGACGGCGGCGTTGATTCGCGCCGCGGTCGTCTCCGGCGCGGTTTGCGCCGGGGCGGGCAAGGAAGACGCCGCACGTCTGCGGCGCTTCGGAGAAGCAATCGGCTTGTTGTTCCAAGTAACTGATGACATCCTCGACGTTGAAGAATCTTCTGCCGCGCTGGGCAAAACGGCAGGGAAAGACATGGCGCAGAAAAAAGCAACTTATCCGGCAGTCTTCGGGCTCGAGCGCTCGCATCAAATCGCGCAAGAGCTGGCCAGCCGCGCGACCGGCGAACTCGAGCCTTACGGCGAACGCGCATCGCGGCTCCGCGACATCGCCGAATATCTCGTGCTCCGGCGCGCGTAGCGCCTTCACCGCTCCCATGAAGGGCAAACCAGCCCGGAAGCGGCTCGATCTTCTTCTCGTCGAGCGCGGGCTTGCCGAATCACGACAAAAGGCGCAGGCCATGATCCTTGCGGGCGAGGTGCAAATTAACGGGACGCGCGCGGAGAAGGCGGGACAACTGGTTGCACAAAACGCTGGGATTCAAGTCCATTCGCGGCTGCAGAAATACGCAAGCCGTGGCGGATTGAAGCTGGAAAGCGCGCTCGAGGAGTTTGGGATCGATCCGGCGGGCCGTGTTTGCCTGGACGTCGGCGCCTCGACGGGAGGTTTCACGGATTGCCTGCTCCAGCGCGGCGCCGCACGCGTGTACGCCGTGGACGTCACAACGAACCAGCTGGCGTGGAAACTGCAGCAGGACCCGCGCGTGATCCGCATCGAGAAAAACGCGCGCGAGCTCACACCAGCGGACATTCCGGGGCCCATCGATCTCGTGGTCGTGGACGTCTCATTCATTTCTACAGCGAAGGTTTTAGGTCCTGTGGCGGCGGCCGCGCGACCGGGCGCCGACCTGCTGATTCTGGTGAAACCACAGTTCGAACTCGATCGTGGGGAGGTCGGCTCCGGGGGGATCGTGCGCGAGCCGGGACTCCACGATAAAGCCATCGCACGCGTACGCCAAGCTGCAAAACACATCGGTCTGGAGGATTGCGGCGTGCTTCCGAGCCGATTGACGGGCGCCGAAGGCAATCAGGAGTTTTTTCTGCACGCACGGCGCAAACCAGTGGAGTAGAATCGCGCGCGACCTGACTCTGAAACTATGTTCAAGACCATCGGCATTATCTCCCGCCCCCGCCGCGAAGTCCTGGCGATGGTTGTGCCCGACTTGCTGAAGTGGCTCGCAGAGCGGGGAGTGCAGGCAATTTACGATGAGGAGACGGCAAGCTGCCTCCGGAAGCCGGAGCGTGTGCGTTCGCGGGAGCAGCTGGCCAAAGAGGCGCAGCTTTTGCTCGTTTTGGGCGGAGACGGCACGCTGTTGGCGGCCGCGCGCACGGCTGCGCCACGCGGCATCCCAATCCTGCCGATCAACATGGGCAGCCTGGGATTTCTGACCAGCTTCACGCGGGAGGAACTCTATCCAGCGCTCGAGGAAACGCTGGCCGGGCGGCACGCGACGAGCGAGCGCGTCCTCTTGCGCGTGGACTATCAGCGCGGCGGAAAGGTGGAGGAAGAACAGCTCGCGTTGAACGACGCGGTGATCAATAAAGGGGCGCTGGCGCGCATGATCGAGCTGGAGCTGGCGATCGATGGAGACTTCGTATGCCGCTATCGCGCCGATGGGCTCATCGTGGCGACGCCGACCGGCTCGACTGCATATTCGCTTTCCGCGGGAGGACCGATCGTGCATCCTGCGGTCGAGTCGTTTCTGATCACACCGATCTGTCCCCATACCTTAACCGACAGGCCCGTCGTCGTGCGCGATTCTTCGCGCGTGGACGTGACAGTGAAGGGAGAAAGCGAGGCGGTATACCTGACGATTGACGGGCAAACCGGCATCGAGATGAACTCGGGCGACTGCGTGCGCGTGAGGAGAGCGGACGTCCATTTGAAGCTGATCACGCCGCCGCGGAAATCCTATTTCGAGATTCTCCGCAACAAATTGAAGTGGGGTGAATCCTGAAGAGCAGAGCTCAGCGATCGGTCTTCAGTGACCTGCCGTCCGGGGGTGGGGACAGCTCGTTTCGCATCAGCTCGGCGAGCGTTTCACGGGGGCGGATGACCCGGCAGCGATTCCCTTCCACGAGAACTTCCACCGCGCGCGGGCGCGCATTGTAATTAGAGGAGAGCGACATACCGTAGGCGCCGACGCACCAGATGGCGAGAACATCTCCGGGCGCAACGGGCGGCAACGGCCAATCGTGGAGAAAGCAGTCGCCCGTTTCGCACACTGGCCCGACGACGTCCACGCGCCGAGGCGCCGCAGGATTGTTTGCAGCCCTGGCGCGCGTGACAGGCGTGATCGGATGCACAGCGGCGTAGAGCGATGGGCGCATCAGGTCGTTCATGCCGGCATCCACAACGACGAATGCCCTTCCGCGGTTCTCCTTCGTGTAGAGAACGCGAGTAAGCAGGACTCCGGCCTGCGCAATGATCGAGCGCCCCGGCTCGAGCAGGAGATGGCAGCCGAGCGGCTCAACCATCCCCCGCACCATTCGAGCGTACGCGGCGCGAGAAGGCGGCTGCTGGTCCGTGTAGCGCACCCCGAGCCCGCCGCCGAAATCGAAATAACGTAACGCGATGCCGGCGCCGCGCAATTCCAAGAAATGGCTCGCGAGGCGGCGCAGCGCGCGGCGGAAGGGCTCGAGCGAGAGCACCTGCGAGCCGATGTGCGCGCTGATGCCTTGCCAGCGAACCCAGCGGGAATCGCGATGGGCGAGATAAAGCCGGCGCGCCGCCGGCCAATCGAGGCCGAACTTGTGCTCACGACGGCCGGTCGAGATGTGCGGGTGGCCGCCGGCCTGCACGTCCGGATTGATGCGGACGGCCACGGAGGGTGCGTCTTCCTGGTGTCTCGCGTTGCGGGCGGCTTCCTCCGTTAGCATTACGAGTTCGGCTTCCGATTCGATGTTGAAGAGCAGGATGCCGCGACCTGCGTCTCTGTACCGAGAAGGATATTGGAGCGCTTCTCGGATCTCCTCGCGCGTCTTGCCCACGCCGGAGAAAACGATTCGATCTCCGGGCACGCCGGCTGTTCGGAGTCGCTCCAGCTCCCCGCCGGACACGATGTCGAAGCCGCTGCCAAGTCCGGCAAGCAACCGCAGAATAGAGAGATTGCCGTTGGCCTTTACGGCATAACAGATTGTGTGCGGCAGCCGCGCGAGGCTGCGGTCGAGTTCTCGAAAGGTGGCTTCAATGGCCGACCTGCTATAAACGTAAGCGGGAGTCCCGGCCTGCTCCGCGATGCGGGCGAGCGGCAGGCTTTCGCAGAATACGGCCGCGCCCGATGCAGAATCTTTCGCGCGGCGCCAGGCAAATTGGGGCGTGAACCCCGCCGGATCCACATAACGCAGCTTGCGGGAAAAATTCGCGTTGCGGCTGCTCATCGTACTTTCAGCACGACGAGCGTGCGATCGTCCGCCAGCGGCGCGCTCTGCGAAAACCATTCGACTTCGCGCAGGAGCAGGTCGGCGAGTTCGCCGGCAGCAAGTTGGGCGTGCTCCTCGACCAGCTTGCGCAGCCGTTCGGTTCCGAAGAATTGGTTGTCGGGGCTGGCGGTCTCGGACAAGCCGTCCGAATGGAACACGAGAATGTCACTCGGCTCGAGCGTGACGCTCCATTCTTCGTAGCGGACTTCATCGAAAATGCCTATCGGAAAGCCCGTCAGGCGAATTTTTTCGCAGTGGGCATTTTTATACAGCAGGGGCTGCGATTGGCCCGCATTGGCGACGCGGAGTTTTCGCTTCCCTTTTTGCCACGTGGCAAAGCACATGGTCATGAAGCGCCCTTCGATGCGGCGCTCGCCTACAACTTCATTCAGTTGGCGGAGCAATTCGGCGGGCTGGAGTTTTTGCGGCGCAAGGCTGCGCAAGATGCCGATGGCTACGGACCCATAGAGCGCCGCTGCCGTGCCCTTGCCGCTGACGTCGCCCAGAGCAACGCCAAGCTGTTGCGGACCGTAGCGCAGAAATTCGTAGAGATCGCCGCCCACTGCGCGCGCCGAAACGTAGCGCGCGGCCATGTCCATGCCGTAGTCCTCACTCGGTATGGAACGAAAGAGCGCCCCTTGAATGCGTTTGGCCGCCTGCAGGTCGCGCTCAAGGCGGGCCTCGTCGCGCGCCACCTGTTCGTACAGGCGGGCGTTCTCCAGCGACACGGCAAGATTAGCGGCAAGGATCGAAAGCGTTTGCACGTGGTCGTCGGTGAAATAATTGAGCTGCGGGCTTTCCAGATCGAGGACGCCGATGACGCGGCCCTTGTGCATCATCGGGATGGCAAGCTCGGAGCGCGTCTCCGGATTCACCGGGATGTAGCGCGGGTCGGCCGTGACATCGGGGACGAGCACAGGCTCGCGTAGCGTGGCGGCCGCGCCGACGATGCCCTCGGTCGGCGCCGAGCGAAGCTTGCCTTGCACGTGATGGCCGTGCTTGACGTCAAGACGGTGGCGGAAAACCTTCAACTCGTCGTCATAGAGCATGAGGCTGAGGATCTGATAATCGATAACGCGCTTGGTCAGCTCGGCGGCGCGGCGAAGGAGCTCCTCGACGTCGAGGATGGAGCTCATTTCGCGGCTGACTTCGTTGAGCAGAAGCAGCGTATCGGCCTGCGCGCGAACGCGTTCGAACAGGCGCGCGTTTTCGATGGCCACGGCGAGGCGGCTGGCCAGCAGGGTGAGGATGCTCTGCTGGTCGCGGGTGAAATAGTCCAGGTGGCGGCTCTGAATATCGAGCACGCCGATGCATTTGCCGCTGATCATCAGCGGAACAGCCAGCTCAGAGCGCACGCTGTCAATGGCATTGATGTAGCGTGGATCTTTCGAGGTGTCGCTGACGCGAACCGGGTGGCCGGTGGCCGCAGCCGTGCCGGTGATTCCCTGTCCCAGCGGGATGCGCAGGTTTTCCGCCAGATCGCGCGGATAGCCGATGGCGAACCGGTGTCTCAGATAGCCTTCGGAGGTTTCGACCATGAGCACGCCGAAAATCTCGTAGTCGATGATGCGCTTGACGAGCGCCGCCGCGCGCGCGAGCACCTCGTCGAGATCCAGCGATGCGTTCACCTCTTCGCCGATTTCCACCAAGGTGGGAAGGATCTCGGCAGGGACCTGAAGTTCCGGAGCCGTCTGGACGCTCTGCCCTTGATCGTCTGTCGGATTCATTGAGTGCAATAGTATAGCAGGCGAGCCGAGGCAGGCTCTTTCTGCCCCCTGTAAAACAATGGACTGCAACGTGAAGAATTCCCGCGAGCTGGGATAGCTGAGGTTAAGCCTCCGGCTTTTCTCGCTTTCCCGATTTGGAGAAGGCGAGCACACCGACGTGAGGGAAATTGCGGTATCGCTCGGCGTAGTCGAGGCCATACCCGACCACAAATTCGTTGGGAATGGCGAAGCCGACGTAGTCCGCTCGCACCGGCGCCTGACGGCGATCGGGCTTGTCGAGCAAAACGGCGACGCGGAGGCTCTTTGGACGGCGCTGCTCAAGGATGCGCAGGAGGTACTGAAGCGTGAGGCCGGTATCGAGAATGTCTTCGACCACGAGCACGTTCTTGCCCTCGATGCTCGTGTCGAGGTCCTTCGTCAGACGGACCTGGCCCGAGCTCTGTGTCTTTTCCCCGTAGCTTGAGACGGCGATGAAATCCATGGAGACTTCTCCGGGATATTGGCGCGCCAGGTCGGCGAGGAAGAACACAGCGCCCTTCAAAACACCAACGAAATGAACGGGCTCGCCGGCGAAATCCCGCGCGATTTCCCGCGCCATGGCCGCGATGCGGCGCTGAATCTGATTGCGGCGCAACAATACGCGAACCGATTCTCCGGGTTTCCTGGAAAAATGTGACTTGGCTCTCACCGCTCGAATCTCCGCGGCACATTGAAGGAACGGGCCACTCTAGCGCAGGCGGTATGGCGGGACAAGTGTTCCCCTTCAAACAAATCAAAACGGCGGTCCTTTCGTCGTCCTGAAATTTTCCACGCGCGAGGGAGGTCATCGGTTGCTCTTGTCACGTTCATATGCTAGAAAGATGGCCCATGCAATGATTTGCCGGGGTGGCAGAGGCAATAAGCGTCAGGTTCAAAAAACGGCATCGTGCCGGACCGCAGAAGCCTGCCGTTGGACCCCTGATTCTGGCAAGCGATGCACTTGATGCTGAAAGACTACGTGTGGAAGGAGGCTCCTCGATGAAGAGGATAGCCAGCGGTGTTCGCTTTCTTGCCATTTTACTAGCAGTGTTTGGAATTCTTCCACCAACAAGGGATAGCCAAGCGCAGTCCACCACCGATGGCGCCGTCGGCGGCACGGTAACTGATCAGAGCGGCGCCGTGGTGCCGAATGCTAGTGTCGCGGCAAAGAATCTGGGGACCGGCAGTAGTTCCGCGGGAACGACCGATGGCAGCGGCCGCTTCTTGATTATCCACCTTCAGCCGGGAACGTACTCGGTAGAGATCACCGCAAGCGGGTTCGCCGGTTTCAAAGCGACGAGCATTACGGTCGAAGTCGGACGCGTCACTGGCATCGACGCTACGCTCAATGTCAAAGCCCAGACAGAGACAGTGGTGGCTACGGCTGAGGCACCGGTCATCACGACCGATCGGGCAGATCTGACCTCCAACATCAACGACATTTCGATCAACAATCTGCCGATTAACGGACGCCGGTGGTCCACTTTTGCGTTGGGCACACCCGGCGCGGTTCCTGACGGTGGTTTTGGCCTCGTGAGCTTCCGTGGAGTTTCAGGGCTCCTGAACAACAATACGGTAGATGGCGGCGACAACAACCAAGCGTTCTTCGCTGAGGAGAAGGGGAGGACGCGCATCAGTTATTCAATCAGTGAGTCCTCGATCCGAGAATTCCAGGTAAACACATCGAATTATTCTGCCGAGTACGGCAGGTCGGCAGGAGGCGTGGTCAACGCCGTGACCAAGTCCGGAACGAATCGGATGCACGGCGAAGCGTTCTGGTTCTACCGGAGCAGCGATTTTGGGGCGTTCAATCCATTTCAGACGATCGTGCCGCGCCCGCCCGCTCCGTCAACTCCGATCCCCGTGAAGCCGGAGGACAAGCGCCATCAGTTTGGAGGGAACATTGGGGGGCCAATCATTAAGGATAAGCTGTTCCTCTTCTTCAACGCGGACCAGCAAAAACGTAACTTTCCTGGGGTGGCGAATGCGAGCAGCCCTGCCGCCTTCTTTGCGCCGATCACCGTCGCTGCTCCGACGACCTGCACACCGCTTCCACCTGCAACGCTGACCGAGGGGCAGACCCTGTTCTGCCGCGGGATTACGCAGGCACAGACAGATCAAGCGCTGGGGTTTCTCCAAAGCCTGACTGGTGTCGTTCCACGAACGGGTGACCAACTTCTGCTCTTCCCGAAGATCGACTGGAATATTGACGCCAAGCACCATCTCTCTCTGGAATACAACCGTATGCGCTGGTCTTCTCCTGCGGGGATCCAGACCGGCGGTGTTGTCTTTCGTGGTCAAGAGAGCTTCGGGAACGACTTTGTGAAGGACGATACGGCCATCGCCCGACTCGTATCCACGCTCACGCCGACGATGATCAACGAGTTCCGCTTCCAATACGGCAGGGATTTCGAATTTGAAAACACACAAGGGCCCATCGCAGGGGAACCTGTCTCCTTCAAGGGAATCTCTCCCCAAATCACGATAAGCGGGAGTGCGGGGATCGTGTTCGGCAAGCCGAACTTCCTGGACCGCCGGGCCTTCCCGGACGAGCACAGTTATGAGTTGGCTGACACATTTTCCATCAGCCGTGGGAAGCACCTTTTCAAATTTGGAGCCGATATCATTCGCTTCCACGACCTGAATGACAATCTATTTCAGGAAAGCGGCGCATACACCTACAGCAAACGGGTGGATTTCATCAGCGATTACGTGGCCGCTGTCAACAATTTCCCACAGCCGGCCTGCACCACTACTGCCCCTGGCGGCACCCCCGTTCCCGTTCCGTGCTACTCCAACTTCAACCAGGGCTTTGGGCCTACGGCTTTTGAGTTCACAACTCTCGACTATGGATTGTTTGCGCAAGATGACTGGCGCATCTTGCCGCGTCTCACACTCAACCTGGGCTTGCGCTGGGACTACGAAAAACTGCCCGATCCGCAGATTCCCAACACTCTGTTGCCCGCAACGTCTGGGTTCCCCAGCGACAAGAACAACCTCGGCCCGCGCGCAGGATTTGCGTGGGACCTGACCGGCCGGGGCAAGTCCGTGGTCCGCGGTGGCTATGGGATTTACTATGGGCGGATTATCAATTCCACGATCTCGAATGCGATCACGAACACTGGTGTAACGGCGGGACAACTCCAATTCCAAATCGTGCCGGTGGTTACTCCGGGGACGCCCACACCGGGTGCCCCGCCTTATCCGAATGTTCTCTCTGCAGCGTCTGGTACGACAACCCCTCCGGACGTTGTCGTGTTCGCACCGAACACTCCAAATCCTATGATTCATGAATTCGACTTGGTCTTCGAGCACCAGATTGCCACGAACACAGCGGTTTCCGTCTCCTACGTGGGGAGCCTCGGGCGAAATCTGCCCATTTTCATCGACACGAACCTATTCACCCCAGCGGGCAGCATCACGTATTCAATCGTAAATGGTCCCGACAATGGTAAGACCTTCTCGATGCCGCTCTTCGACGTGCCAGTCACCGGTACTCCGCAGACGACACAAGTTCGGCCTAATGCGAACTTCGGCCGCATCACCTCAATTTCCGATACGGTTACGTCCAAATACAACGGGGTGGTTCTCCAGTTCAATCGCCGGTTCACGAACGGGCTGCAAATCCAATCGTTCTACACGTATTCCACTACAAGCGACACCGGCCAAAGCTCCCAGACCTTTACCGCTTCCAATAATGTGCTGAATCCGTTCGCCCTCAGCCTGGAAGACGGCAGATCCAACTTCGACATCCACCATCGCTTTAGCGTATCCGCTGTGTGGCAACCGGCCTACTTCTCGCATGGCGGGACCCTCGTTCGGACGGCTTTGGACGGGTTCACGATTGCGCCGATTGTCACCGTTTCGTCTGGGGCGCCGTACACCGGCACGGTTTCTGGCAACGCGCCGGTACCCGCTGGCTTCGTACGTGTTTCGACGGGAATCCTGGGAGCCGGTGGCACGAGCCGCCCGCCGTTTGTTGCTCGAAATGCATTTCAGATGCCGCGGATCACGAACGTGGACCTTCGAATGGCCAAGAAATTCAAGCTCCACGAATCGGTTGGGTTCGAAGTCTTCGGCGAAGCTTTCAATCTTTTCAACCACGTGAATCCTACATCCGTGGGTACGCGCATCTACTCGATCGGAGGGACGGCGGCCGCGCCAACGCTCACTTTCGATCCGCAATTCGGGACAGTCACGGCATCGAGCAGTTCGCTCCTTGCTCAAAGACAGATTCAAATCGGAGCAAGATTAACGTTCTAAGCCGAATGGAATCGGCGGCAACCGGTGGATCGGCTGCCGCCTTTTTACCTCTCACGCGTTTCACACCGTTCTTCGTGCCGCTCAGCTTTGGCCGGCGGCCTTGGCCATGAAGGCGGCGGAGCGGCGCCCCATCTCCTCGGGCGTAACGTCTTCGACATGCGTGGCGATTCCCCACTGGTACCCAAAGGGGTCGGTCAGCTTTCCGTAGCGGTCGCCCCAGAACATGTCGGTGATGGGCATTGCGACACGAGCGCCGGCGGCAACGGCGCGATTGAAAACCGCATTGGCGTCCGTGACATACACGTAGAGATAGGTGCTCGTGTTGGGCGCCGAGGCAGAGGGGGCCGTGGACATGCCGGGAAATTCATCCGAGACGAAGAAGACGGAGTCGCCGATCTTAAGTTCCGCGTGCCCCACCTTGCCATCCGGCCCAGCCATGCGATTCAGTTCCTGGGCGCCGAAGGCCGACTTATAGAACTCGATGGCACGGGCGGCATCGCGGCAAGTGAGCGACGGCGTGATCGAGTGAAATCCATCTGGAATTGGCTTTACAGCAGCAGTCATGGTTTGTCTCCTTTAAGGTAGCAGGCTAGTGTGTGCCCCGAATCGCCGGCGCCAAAAAGCACCATTGCGCGAGGGTAACAGTGCACGACGGGAGAACTGGATTGTACAGCGGGAGAATGGGAAGTCAATGGCGCGCTTCGCTCGTCCGAGGTCTACGCCGTGGTCAAGCAGGAAAACAGGTCCCGCGACACCCCGTAAGACCGTTCGGGGCGCAAAAAACGCGCTGCGTTCCTAGGGGTTCGCATCCTCACCGGATGCGAACCCGTGGAAAACCACCCTCTCCCACACCCCCATGTTTTTGGAACTGCGCATTCAAATGGACTTGCGAGGCACTCTTTTATAACTGCGCATCCTACAGGGCTTAAAGTCATTTGTTTTGATACTCTTGCGAGGCGTCTTGCAACTGCGGATTCTAAAGGGGTTGCGCAGGCACCACCCTTAAATATGGAATTCAAAGGGGTTAGCAAGCAATGGCAGGTGACCTGGAGTCAACGCAGAGAAGGAAACGCATGATCGGCGGGTAATCATGCGCTATATTAACACGGAAGTATAGAATTCCAAAGAGGAATCTCCACACAGTGAGAAGAAAACTAATACGGAAGGTATTTTTGACAGTCTTGAATTTCACCTTGTTCTTTTGTACTTCCTGCTCAGGCGGGCCACAAAAATCGGCTTCGGCAAGCGCACAAGCGAATTCTGCATCCCGTACCACCGTGGCGCAGCCGAGCCCGCAGCAACAGGCTGAAGGGCTAATACCGCCTGAAGTTGTTCGTTCCGAAGAGGTGCGAATCAAGGACGGCGCGAAGTTGGTGACAGTCGGCAACGCCCACGGGCGCTATCACCTGTGGTGCAATATAAAAACCGAGAGTTGCATAACCCCGATGCCAGCCAAAGACTATCTAGTTTTTGCAAGTACAACGCGCTGGCAATTTCCCGGCGCACCGTGCTGCGCGACGTTGCTGCTTTTCGAAGCCTTATCTGTGACCTACAACAATCAAGAGAACATCGCTCTGGTCCCGGCTGATCGAAGCAGTGCGGAGTTTGGCATGTACGGGCTTAACTCATGGGAAAAGAAACCATGAGCGCCGCAGAGCATGAAATCATGTTTGAAGGGACATTCTTGGGCGCTGAACTCAGGCGCGCCCGCTCAACTCGAAACTTACGCGCAACCGCTTGAGGGTTTCGTAAGCCGCTGCGAAGGCGGGCGCATCCGAGTGCCCAGCGTGGGAATGCGTGTAGAGTGGAGTCCGGCGCGCGGAGAACAAACGAAAATCGCATGGCGGTTTACACTTTATGAGAGATTTGGCGACACAGGCTGTTGCAGGCGCGAGGCCGAGGGCGGAGCGTGGAGCGTACGAGGATCGGACGATGTTTGCGGAGCGGACCAATTGGAATCTCGAGCCGAACCGGCTGAGTGAGGCTCTCGAACGGCAGCGCGCGAGCGCAAGGCCGCTGCTGGATCTGACCGCGTCGAATCCCACGGAGTGCGGATTTGTTTATGACGACGAGGCCATTCTGCGGGCGCTCTCGAATCCCCGCGCGCTGCGCTACGAGCCGAATCCGAAGGGCGTGGAATCGGCTCGCCGCGCAATTGCCGGCTACTACGTCGAGCGCGACGCTGAGGTTTCCGTTGAAGATATTTTTTTGACGCCCAGCACCAGTGAGGCCTACTCCTTTGTTTTTCGCCTGCTCTGCAATCCCGGCGACGAATTGCTGACTCCAGCGCCCAGCTATCCGCTGTTCGGTTTCCTGGCCGATCTTCACGACATTCGGCTGGTGCGCTATCCGCTCGTCTATGATGGCGGCTGGCAGATCGATTTTCATGCCCTGGAGCGAGGGATTTCGCCGCGCACGCGCGCAGTGATCGTTGTTCACCCGAATAACCCCACGGGGCATTACACGAAACCCCATGAAATGACGAAACTGAACGCGATTTGTTCTAACCACAATATGGCCGTTATCGCCGACGAGGTGTTTTGGGATTTCGCGCTCGTGGAGAGACCGGCAGCCAGCTTCGCGTCGAATGCCGGGGCGCTTACGTTTACGATGAGCGGCCTCTCGAAGATTTCCGGCTTGCCGCAGATGAAGGCGGCGTGGCTCATTCTCAGCGGCCCGGACGAGCTGAAGAGGCCAGCAAGCGCGCGGGTCGAGGTGATCAGCGACACTTTTCTCTCCATGAATGCGCCTGTGCAATTCGCTATCCCTGTGTTTCTGGAGCAGCGGCACAGCCTTCAGGAGCAATTGATAGCGCGAGTGCGGAGGAATCTGGCCGAGCTAGATGGGCAGTTGGCCGCGCAAAGATCCTGCCGGCGGCTGGAGGTGGAGGGTGGATGGTACGCGGTGCTGTGCGTACCGGCGGCGCGCTCGGACGAGGATCTCGCCATTGCACTGCTGGCGACCAAAAGCGTTTACGTGCATCCAGGACACTTCTACGACTTCGCCGACGAGGGCTTTTTCGTGGTCAGCTTGATAACGCCAGAAAAAACGTTCAGGGACGGGATCAAGCTGCTGCTGTCGATGTCTTAGTCGTCTTGGACGGAGAGCGTCTGTCCGCAGTGTCTCAAGGCGACAAGAATAGTGGCCAGTCGGTTGGTAGGGGCGGTGGGGATCGAACCCACGACCTTTGGCTTAAAAGGCCACTGCTCTACCGCTGAGCTACGCCCCTGGAACAACAAGTCTTCATTGTAACCGGGGCGCGCGAACTGCCGCAATGAAGCGGTGGTGTTCCCTATCCAAATCCGGCGATCAACTATTGACGATTAAACTGCGGCTTCGGCGCGGATCCGCGGCCGCTTACGCTTCCATTCGTAGTCTTTTCGCAGGCGGGACTGATGCTTTTTCACCTTGGATTCCAGTTCGCTAAACGCTTGTTTGCAGCTCGAGCGCACATCGCTGCCCGTGCCGGTCACGTGAAGCGTCCCAGTTGGCAACGACAGGTTCAGCGACAGGGACTGCTCTTCATTTCGCGGGTTTTTGGCGAATGCGCCGTGCAGTTGGACCAAGTCCGGTTCGTAGGACTTCAGAAGTTTGTTCAACTTTTTTGTGTGCCGCTCGAGTTCGACTTCCACATGGTTGTGCGATGTCACATGCTTGTAGCTGATCGATATTCTCATGGTTGCACCTGTAGTAGGCGGGCAGGAAGGGGCGGGACACCTTTAACGGCGTGCACCGCATCATGAGCGCAGCATAGCAGGGTGCCGTGCGTCTGGCAATTCGATGCACTCCCGTGCAGCAACTTTTGGCCCGATTTCCTTCAGATTGACAGAATCGGTCGCGGCCCCTACGCTGAGGCGGCCCAAAGTGTACAACTCTTATGGCACGCAGAGTGCTACGCAAGCCGAATGCCGCGCCGCCGCGGGCACTTGCCCCCGCCGATTCCATGCGCGTGCGCATCGGTCCAGCCGGCTGGTCGTATCCGGATTGGGCCGGATACGTCTATCCCGCGCGGCGCCCCGGCGGATTCCACGAAGCCGCTTATCTCGCTGCGTACTTTAACACCGTCGAGATCAATACGTCGTTCTATCAGCCCATCCGGCCGGAACATGCCGCGCAATGGGTCAGTCGCGTTGCGCACAATCCACGTTTCCTGTTCACCGCCAAGCTGTGGCAGAAGTTCACGCACGAACCCGGGGCATCGGTAGAAGACGAGCGCGCCGTCCGCGCCGGATTCGATGAGTTGCGCCGCGCGGACAAGCTGGGCGCGGTGCTGCTGCAGTTCCCGTTCTCATTTCACCGCAGCTCGGAAACGATGGCCCACCTCACGGCGCTGCTGAAGCGCTTCGCGGACTATCCCCTTGTCGTGGAAGTCCGCCACGCCTCTTGGAACGCCCAGGATTTTTTCAACGTGATGCGCGAGTTCAACGTCGGCTTCTGCAACATCGACCAGCCGGTCATCGGCCGTTCCCTTGAGCCCTCCGAGGAGGTCACTTCGCCGATCAGCTACGTCCGATTGCACGGGCGGCGCTACGACACCTGGTTCAACGACGACCCGGCGGTTCCTGGCTACGAACGCTACAACTACCTTTACAGACTGGAAGAGCTCGAGCCCTGGGCCAGCCGCATTCGCAAAGTCGCGGAACGCGCGCGCGACGTGTTCGTTGTGACGAACAATCATTATCAGGGCAAAGCCGTTGTCAACGCGCTGCAGCTTATTAGCCTGCTCAAAGGAGAAAAAGTGAAGGTACCTGAGCCTCTGCGCCAGCATTATCCGCAGCTCGACGCGATTGCGAGTGAGCCGGCTTCTCAACCCACCCTATTCCCGCTTGTTTCCCCTAAGTCAGAAGCGACCTCGGAGGAATAGGGTTCGAACAAGAAATTCGAAAACGAAATGGTCCCTCGTCGTAGTGAGGAGGGGCTGCCGTGACATCGAGAATCCCGGGATCCACCCAAAGGAAACTACGGCGAGGGCAAAAAAGATCCGCTTCTGACAACAACCGAGAGTTAGAATCTCTCCTCTCCGGAACGAACCCTGGCAGTCTACTTGCACCGGGGAAAGGGTTAGTTTAATGTTTTAGCTCTAGCTGAAGGAGCAAGGAAAATGCCGGCGCTTGGCCAAATGTCATCCAGGAAATTTGTTTTGCTGATGGTGTTGATATTGCTGGCGGGGACGTGGCTGACCACTGCCTTCAAGCTTCCCCCAAAAGTTGTTGAGTACGCGCGTCCGCTGGGAGATGCTCTCATCATCGCCGCCCTGCTCGCTCTGTTTGTCGATCGATTCGTTAAAGAGAGACTCATTCAAGAAATCGTATCGAATACGTGGCAATACGTCACTGGTCATCCCGTCCCGACAGAGCTTTCTCAATATGTCCACGATGCGATGGAGCCGCGGATAATAAGGAGGAATCTTTTCACGAAGTATGACTTTGAGATTAACGAAGGGAAGAAGCTGGTCGTACAAGTCGAAATTAACTATGTGATTGAAAATTATGGAATCAACGAGGAACCGTATGAGCTTTGGATCGAGGAAGAAAAACGAAAAAACCCCGTATTCGAGCTAATTAGCTTCAAGGAGGATCCTGGAGGAGTACAGGTCGAAGCCACCCACGGCAACAAGCTGGTAGTTACGGAGAGCGGTGGAGTGGTGAAAGCGGGGGTCGAGGGGACGCGATCGGTCAAAGTCCAGCCTCGAGGTAAAAAGTGCACTTACGCGGTCAAACTTAAATACCACTTGGATAACGCCCCGCTCAACGACGATGATGTCCTGGCTTTTAGCGGGCCAACGATCACGGCGGGTGTCGAAGTTGGAACACTCCCGAAGTCCATATCCTTCTGTGTAACGCCGGGAGATTTAACCGAAAAGAAAAAATGGACTTTCAACAGGGTTTTTCTCAAGGAACAACATCTTCACGTCCGGTGGTCCTCAGAGATCACGGGCAAAGAGTCCGCATAGTTCCCGCATTCCAAATCTCATAGAAAAGTCCGGAAGACCTATGTCCGACCCTACACTTCATCTCCGGCGAGTCGGCGGCGGAACTGGCTCTATTCCCGATCGGGCCTGGTGGTAGTGGGATAGGGAGCAGGGGGAGGGTGTACAGTTTACGGTGTACCGATTGCGGCGTCAGGAACAGTCTTTCGGGCGGGGCCATCCCAGGGTCCAAATTCATTTTCGAAGATCTTGATCTGAGAGCACTTCGCCTGGCGTATGTGATCCAGCGCAGCCTTGTAGTCGTCATGGCCTAGAAACCTGAGCTCTCCGACAGCTCCTTCATACAAACCAGAGATTTCAATTAGAATTTTCTTTGTTTCCGC
>Ga0209761_1001058_pt1 | contig 17587 bp, 16 predicted proteins | sample GraSoi013_1_40cm_4_FD_185818 | JGI IMG/M metagenome (GOLD analysis project Ga0209761, IMG submission 185818) | Grasslands soil microbial communities from the Angelo Coastal Reserve, California, USA - Sample 09_25_2013_1_40cm (SPAdes) (version 2) | ecosystem: Environmental > Terrestrial > Soil >...
GTCGGCTTGACATTTGCTGTATCCTGGCTGATTCGTGCGCTCCCACCACGGCTCCGTGAAGACTACGAACCTTTCCGGATAGGGCCGTTGAAACTTTCGAATCGTTTCCTCTAGTCCTTTGCCGACTCCGCCGGTCAGGTTGACCATCACACGGATGTTCTTTCGGTCCATCAGTGGCAGCAACGCGTCCGCCGACGCCAAATACTTCATCTCTTCGCCTATCCCGACTCCATTCTCTGTCCTGGCAGCAAAAGAGAGATGCGTATGAATGTCTATGACCGGATAACGCGAGCGGGACACCTTCGTCTCCGGAACGTGTAACATGCTGCGCGGTTGGAAGTCTGCGAGTTGCAACGGCTTTCCCACACCCTCCGGCGTGACCGGCGACGCTATCGAGGCCCTAGGTAATCTGCTCGCAAAGAAAAACATCCCCATGCTTTCCAACCAGCTTCTTCGGCCTATCCCACTCATGGATCCTCCAGTCTCATTCGATCGCGCCGCTATGGATTTCCTTTCTTCGTTTGACTTCTTCTATATCGTTTACTTTCGCTTGTCAAAGTGGGATAAATCTCCGGGTTCTGCTTTCTACTAAAGCAAATGGAAATGTGCACGGCGCACGCCGCTTTTGAGCAGATCGAATCGACCTAGGCCCGAGGAAATAATTCATGGCACTTTGGAAAATAGGAGTTTTGAGTGGTGCTCTCACCGCGGTTGCATTCACTTTGCTTCCCTTTTCGGGTTTGGGCCAGATCGGTACCAGACCGCAACAATCGTATGCGAGCGGCATGCAACTCCAGGCAAAACGTTTCCCCATGGATTTCTTGCCGGATGGCGATTCTTCTAAGCCTTCATGGAAGCACGCCACGTCAGTGGGATTTGACACCGGCGCCTCGGGCAATTCCCACTATCCGGAGATTTCGACTCGTGTCGCATCCGTTTGGACCGAAAGGCATATCTACTTTTACTTTTGGTGTCGGTACGACTCGCTAAATGTCTATCAAGGAGAGGACCCGAAGGCAGAGCGATGGCAGCTTTGGGATCGCGACGTTGCCGAGGTTTTCCTGAACCCTCAGCCCGAGCGAGTGAATCACTACTATGAGTTCGAGGTGGCCCCCAATAATCAGTGGATAGATCTCGAAATCGATAAGACCAAAAACCCTTTTAATGATGCCTCTTGGAATTCGGGCTTCGACCACGCCACCCACATCGACACCAAGAATCATGTGTGGACCGCGGAAATGCGCATACCGATCTCGTCAATGAATGTCCACGCGATACAGCCGGGCGCGGAATGGCGGGCGAATTTCTTTCGAGCAGCAGGAGAAGGCGGTGACGATCGCCGTAAATTTCTTGCGTGGAGCATCATTCCAGAAGAAAAAACTTTTCACGTGCCAACTCGATTCGGTATATTGCGCCTCGTGAATTAGTTGAGACCTTCCGAGAATCGCTGTTGGCACTCGGACTTGCGACGCCGAACAAATCACCCCGCCTAATGAACATAGGCTCCCGAGGGCAGTAGATATTGTATTGGCCAGGTCTCCCTTTTCTGTTCCACGATTTCAGACCATTTCAAGACCTGCGCGTCTGGGCGGGGCAATAGCTCGACGCCGGGCAGCGTCTCCGCAATGGCGCTAGCGAGCGTGTATCCATCACCCGGCGCGGTTACAGCCTCTACTTTCGCACCCAGCTTCTCGCGAGCGAATCGACCGGCGATTTCTGAGTCCTCAATCAATTGCAGAAAATACGGCCTGCCGGTCAAGAGAGAGTTGTAGACATGATTTGCCAGCACGCTTGAAATGGAATTGACATAGGCATGATCAAAATCCAACGCACCCAGCGTCGGGTCATCGGGGGAAACCGCCATATACGGCATTCGAGTTTCGCCGAGGCCGCGGAAATCTAATGAAACAACGTCGTACCCCGTTTCCACATATTTCTTGATTTCAGGCCAGTCTGCCGCGGTCGCCTTTCCGCGTTCACTGAACCACAAGAGGACTGTTCGTTTATCAGCTACGGTTTTATGAATGTACAGCAGCGGCATTTCAAGCAGTTTGCTATGTCGCAGCATATAGCGGTCAATCGACATGCCGCCTGATCTCCAACTACCCGCGGCTTCCCAAGTAATTTGCTCTCGCGCGGCCGGGACGCCAATATATTCGCTCACATGCCAATCTTTCACGCCGCTGTAACTGCCATCGTAATATGCCTTCGCGAGGCTGCGTCTCGGTCCGACCTTGTGCTCATCAAAATACTCTTTGATTAACAACATCAAGGATTTTGCGTCGCTGAACTCGAGAACGACCTGGCCCGTTCCAGTGCATTGCAAGGATTTGCTCGCAAGCTCCTCTACTGCTGGAAGTCCATGCCCAACCGGCATTTGATTGAAATGGTCGAGAAAGTCGAGGGCGGCTTCCTGATTCTCCGGTGAGAATTGATGCGGGTGATAGCCTTCGACCAGCGCAATTCGGTCTCCGTGGCCGAAACGCTCGTACAGTCTTCGCACTTCGCGGACGGTCTTGCGCGTGCCTTCAATGGGGAAAAAATCGAGTACCGCCGCAGCCACCAATACGGGCCGCGGATACATCAGCAGCAGCAATCCGGGATGGTCCACACCGTTTGAAATCATGCCAAGCAAATCCTGCTCGGGATCGCTGTCGGGATCGGCAAATATACGGTTATAAACCCTCATTGGCAGTGCGCTGATATAGCACGAAGGCACAGCCACTTTGATGCGCTCATCGAGGGCGGCAATCAAAGTGGCCTGAAAGCCGCCGCCGCTCGTACCGGTGATGCTGACTCTCTGGCCATCAACCTCAGGGCGGGTGAGCAGATAATCGACTGCGCGAATCCCATCCCATATTTCCCATCTGGCGAGATTCGCTCCGGCCAAATAGGCCAGATTCCCCATAACCGCGTGTTCACCACAGATCAGGTTATATCGGCTCTTGCCTGTTGTCGCATCCCAGAACTGGCTCCGTTCACCCTGCCCAACGGGGTCCCAGGAGATCACGACGTACCCTCGTCCCGCCAATCGTTGACTCAATGCCTGATAGCGGAATTTCCCATCCGATGCGTGCCCCGCAGGCACCAGCACCGCGGGATGCTTCTTGGAGTGATCATCCGGCACGTAAACGAGCGCAGTTACATAGACGCCCGGCAAACTCTGGAAGATTAGCTTCTCAATAGTGAACCCATCCATCTGAATCCGGCCTGTAACTCGCGGACGCAGATCCGTTTTTACTTCCGGCAAGCCGCCGATCATTTGTAAGAGCTTTTGCCGCAGTTCGTCCTGCGTCTTCAGCAATTCTCGCTCGTTATGAATGGCGTCCCAGGCTTTTAATCGGTCGTTGTCTTCGATCCACGCTTGATCCGCCTGGTATTGCAAGAAGGGTGTTATTCGCGGCCCCGGCGGCAAAGGCTGTTCACGGACATGGAAAGCTTGCGGTGGCGGTGGATCGTCCGCGGCTAGCGCGCACAAAGCAATCGTTCCAGCCAGCAAAGCCATGATGCATGACCGCATCATCTTTCCTCGTTGCAGCCCTCTCGTGTACTCGACTCGTCGTCCACTTCCCCGACCGCACCAAAGCGCGAAATACCTCACTGCGTTTTTACCGTGAGCGATCCCATGCCGTACCAGCCGTCGTCTCGCCGGCCCTCAATGGCCAAGCGGATCGCAGGCCGCTCCGTCCTCGGATCCAGCATCGCAACGCGGAAATCGTAAGCACCTTCGGCCAGATTTTCCGGAACATACAACGTGCCATCGAATACCGCGTCCCCGGGAAGCCATTTCCGGAGGTCCACTGGAATTCGAACGATGGTCGCCGTGGTGGAAGATCGCAGTTCTACGGCCAAGGAGAAATCTCTGTAAGTGGGAGCGACTCCCGCGTTCAGCCACCACATGTGAATCGGAATCATCGAGCCGGCGTGAACCGTCTTCGGATATTCCAGGCGTCGCAAAATAAAACGGTATCCCATCCTCTTCTGAAAGCTCTCGAATTGACTTTTCCATTCGGACGGAATCGGTGCGGACTTTATGTTCACGGAGCTCACATGCCAGCGCAGTGCTTGATCGAGAATGTAGTCGAGGTCGTAGCCCCTCTCCTTCCAACCCGCCACCGTAAAACAAACTTCCAGTGAGACTGGCTTGCGCTGCCAGACGTCCTGAATCCCCGCTCGCACCACCTGTTGCGGATAAACCTCGAGCATTTCCGCCGGGAAGTATTGGTCGTTGGAGTTCTTGCGCATATCTCCGAGACAGTCCAGCCTCCACCCGGCGCCGTGTTGCGTGCCATAAGTGAGCGCCTCCTGCTCATCAAAGTTCATCAGCAACGGCGTGCGCTGAAACGCATCGATCCAAATATCAATGAGTTCTTTCTGATAGGCAAATGCCGGCATGTACGGGCTCCAACCCTCTCCCCAATAGCCCACTGACGAAATATCTACGCTATCCAGATAGGGGTTCCCGTCGTATCGTTTCCCCGCCTCAGCGACAAGCTCGCCCCAGTACTTAAGAAATAGAGGATCGCTAAAATCCGGCTGCCAGATTTCTCCGTCCTTGTCTGTCGGTTTGTTGGCACGCCGCGCTCCCGAGTTCCGATACCAACCAGGGAGCGGATCCTGGTTGGAATATGGCATCAGGCGAATAGCAAGAGTTTGTCCATGCGCTCTCGCCTCCTCCAAGGCGAGATCCACAATCTCCCAATGAAACTTGCCAGGCTCCAGCTCAAGGACGTTCCAATACCAGCGGCAATACGAGATAGAAGTATCCGGAAAATCCGGCTTCGTGGGCGCTTGCGGGAGCTTCGCAACTGGCCCCAGTTCGGACCACTTCAAGGGAGGATTTGCCTCTTGCCCATTAAATCTCTGAAACGTGGTAATGCCCATTCCAGGATTTACGAGCACGTCGTGGATTTCTTTTGGGCGAACCACGATCACATTTGATTGCCCAAATCCCTGGCCCCCCGTCGCCAGTATCAGAAGCGTTCCGAAACAACAATTCCTCATGATCGATCGTGCGCGGCCGCTGCATGATCTGAATCTTACTGGTGACCGGAACATCTTTGTGTTCTCCATTCCTAGAGAGCCATCTGGCAATGCCTGCTCGAACGAGAGGAGTCCCCAAAATTACGTTTGCTGGGTTTCCTAATCCGGCAGCGCAAATGCCACCAGTGCATCGGACACTTTCCCTCTGAAATATCCGCCTCCTCCGGCAGCAATCACAATGAACTGCTTGCCGGACTTTTTGCCCTTGTAGGTAATCGGATTGGCGTGCGCACTTGCTTCCAGGTCGCCGGCCCACAGTTCCTCTCCCGTTCGCGTATCGAAGGCCCGAAAACGGCTATCGATCGTCGCCCCGATGAATACCACTCCGCCGTCAGTCACAATCGTGCCGCCAAGGTTAGGCGCGCCAGTTGCCGCCTTCAGCTCATCTACGCGCCCAAGTGGCACTTTCAAGTCCACGGCGTTGAGCGTTCCCCAAGGCGGTTTCTGGCATGGCCATTGGCGCTCGTCCCAGAAGCGGGCATATTCCCCTTCTTTGGAGCCTCTCCGGTATCGCACTGGCGCGTCAGCAGCCTGCGGTTCCATTGCTCCAACGGCACCCAATTCATTTGCGTTGACAAACAAGTAGCCCGAAGCATGATCAAAAGAAGCGCCGGACCAGTTCGCTCCGCCCAGTGTACCGGGCATGACTAACGTCAACTCGCGGCCGTAAGGGGTGTACATTCCGTGGTTCGCCAGCGAATGAAACAGTTCCTTACAATAGCGATTGGATTCTGGTGTAACCCCGCTGATTTCGGTTTCGCTCAAAGACTGTCGGACAAGAGGCGGAGGCTTGGCCGGGAAAGGTTGCGTCGGCCAAGTAGACTCGCCGGGCACGTCGCTCTTGGGAACAGGACGCTCCTCCACGGGAAACAAGGGCTTGCCGGTAAGCCGGTCGAAGGTGAATACGAATCCCATCTTGGTCACCTGCGTAACCGCAGGAATTTCCCGGCCATCACGGCGCACCGTGGTCAGCACAGGCTGAGCCGGCAAGTCGTAATCCCAAATATCGTGGTGCACCATCTGGTAGTACCAGACAAGCTTGCCGCTGGCGGCGTCGAGCGCTACTAAACAGTTGCTGAATAGATCCAGACCCTTCCGGTCGGCGCCGTAGAAATCATACGAGGCCGAGCCAACGGGAAGGAAAACTAAACCCCGTTCAGCGTCCACGCTCATAACCGACCAGACATTCGCGCCCGTGCGATCCTTCCAGCTATCTCCTTCCCAACTCTCGTGTCCGAGTTCTCCCGGTTGGGGAATGGTGTGAAAGGTCCATACGAGTTTGCCCGAGCGAACGTCAAACGCGCGCACCTCGCCGCTCGGGCCTTTGGAAGGGTATTCGGGGACAGCAGCCCCAGTAATGACCAGATCTTGATAGATAGCAGGAGGCGACGTCACCGAATATTCCGCACCGGGATATGCGTCCGCAATTCTTGCACGCAGATTGACCTCGCCGTTTCCCCCAAAATCTTTGCACGGCTTGCCGGTTTTCGCATCCAGCGCGATCAACCAACCATCAAAGGTACCGTATAAGATCCGCCGGTCGTCTCCTTTCTTGCTCTGCCAGTACGCAACCCCGCGGTGCTGGAAGAACTGACGCGATCTGGCTCGCCCGGCTTGCGGATCAAACTGCCAAATCTCTCGACCGCTTTCCGCGTCGAGCGCGATCACCCGATTGGAAGGGGTCGAGAAGTAGAGCACACCATCAATCACGATAGGAGTGGATTCAAATGGCGCAATGTGATGCCGGTCCGTTTCGTTGCCTCCGCGGTTTACTTCTCCTATGTGATACGTCCACGCCCTTTTCAAGTTCTTAACGTTTTGACGGTTGATCTGTTTGAGCGGCGAGGACCGCGTTCCGCCAGGGTCACCACCATAAAATCGCCATTCTTGCGCGGACGCGGTTGGTGAAAGCGCCAATAGGAAGAGGATTGGACTTACCACAATTGGGCTCATCGTCCACATTCTTGTTCGGGCCAGCGCCACCTTGATACCACCGAGCGGCAATGACTCTCACGTGTTCCCCAGTCGGATCTCCTCTGCCAAATGTTCGCTGGCACGTAGAGCCAGTGCCATGATCGTGAGCGTCACCGACTTCTCCGGATGAGATGTGAAACATGCCGCATCCACCACCAGCAGATTCTTTATGTCATGGCAACGGTTCCATTTGTCGAGCACGGAAGTCTTCGGATCGTCCCCCATGCGCGCGCCACCCGCTTCATGCGTTACGCTTCCGAGCGGATACGGATTCTTCTTCTCATAGGGAAGGACCTCTGCGCCGGAAGCCTTCAGGATTTCCTCCATCTGGCCGTACATCTCATCCCGCATGGCAAACGCATGATCGTATTCAGCATTGGTGTGGAAGCGAACCTGCGGAATCCCGTAGCGGTCTTTCAACCCTTCAGGATCAATCTCCACGAAGTTCCAATCAAATGGCAGCCCTTCGCCATAACCGTCAATGCTGACGCCTGCCGGATAAAGTTCCTTGATCCTCTTCTTATACGCGGAGCCAAACCCAGGCAAATGGGCGCCCGGCCCAGGACCCATTCCGCATCCCGTATAAAAAGTGAAGCGGTAGCCTCGCAGAAACTTGTCATTCTTCTTCCCGAAATTGTAGCGAGGTATATAGAGACTGCTCGCGCCGGGGCCGTCGTCGTTTGTCGACGGTTGGCCCACTAACTGAGGAAAGTATCCTTGAACGGTATTAAAGGCGACATGTTCCATCAGATATCGGCCCAATGTGCCGCTTGAATTCGCCAGCCCTTGTGGGAACTCGCTGTTGCGTGAGTTAAAAAGAATCCGGATCGATTCCACCATGGATGCGCCCAGCACCACGGTTTTTCCGTACGCCTCGTACTCCAGTTTGTTGGTGGTATCGACAAAAGAAACTCCTCGCGCTTCACCCGTAGAACGGTCAAGCAACACCCTGTGCACCGCGGCGTTCGTGCGCAGTGTGAAATTTTTCATTTTTTCGAGCTTGGGGAATAGCACTTCTAAAGTGCTGAACCGCGAAGCCGTGTCGCATCCAAAGTTACATGCGCCGCAGTAGTGGCAAGCAGGCCGATTGTCATAAGGCTTGCTAAGCACCGCCAGTGGGAAGGCCACCGTCTTGATGCCTAGTTTGGCCGCGCCCTTCTTAATCAGCCACTCACCGCAGCGCGGGCGAAACGCAGGCAGAATGTTTTTGTTGGCGGGCGAGTTGTAAACGTCTTCACCTCCGCCCGCTACTCCGATTAGCGTCTCCACTTTGTCGTAATACGGCGCCAAATCCTCGTAGGTGATGGGCCAATCCTCGCCGAATCCGTCCTGCAAACTCTTGGGCTTGAAATCGAGCGGGCCAAAGCGCCCCGATTCCCGTCCCCACACCAGTGTCCGGCCGCCTACGGCGCGCAGTCTTGTCCAGGTGAACTTCGCTCCCGGTGCCAAAGCGTAAGGATCGTCCTGTGGCACGGTATAAAGATTCTCGGTCCACTCGTTGATCTTCCATTCCATTCCCTGCGGCAACTTGCCGTACTTTCCGGGTTTGCCGTGGCCGCGGTACGGCCATTTGAACGGGTACTTGTGCGTGTGGAAGTCCTTATGAGGCTCGATCATTCGTCCTGCTTCCAGGCACAGAACTTTCAGTCCTTTGATGGCAAGGGCGTACGCAGCAACACCTCCAGAGGCTCCGGAGCCCACCACAATCGCGTCATAAACCGTCTGCGTGCTCACTTCAGTATTCCTTCGTCAGACCGGCTGTCTCCGGCAAACCAATTCAGGCGCTCGAATATTTGCGGCAAAGAACCTTAATTTTCTCCAGCAATTTCGGCGCGCCTGTTATTGCATCTTCTTCAGCTTCATATTCCGCAGACATGTATCCCTTGTATCCGCCCTGAGCGAAAAGCCGCCAAACGCGGTCCAAGTCGATCGGCCGCTTTGTTGCGCCAAAAAGATCGCGGATGTGAGTGTGGGTCGCATAGGGAACGCACGCCTGGATATCGGAATACATTTCTTCGTCCGTTTTGCCCTCGAAATTGGATATATCAAGATTGATTCCCGCATAGGGAGAATCCACGCGCCGCAAAATTTCCAGAGTTGTTGAAGCTCGAGCAGTCATTCCTCCGTGATTTTCGATTCCCAGAGTAATGCCCCGCTTGCCCGCATAATCGCAAGCAGGCTTCATCGCTTCTACTACCCATTCAATTCCCCGCTTTTCGCTGGCGCCGCCGGGAAGATTTCCCGCGAATACCCTTACGTGCGAAGCTCCCAGCAGTTCGGCTGCATCAACCCACTGCTGAATTCTACGAATTTCCTCAGCGCGGATTGCGCCGCCGGCCTGGCACATTTCCGTTCGAATCGCTATGCCGGAAAGAGACATGCCATTCTTAAAAGCCAGGTGTCGTAATGACGTTAGGTATTCCGGCTCAGTGGACTTCAGCCAGTACGTTGTAATGTCCACGCCATGCACTCCCAATTCGACGGCCTTCTGAATGAAACTTTCCATCGTCATGGAGCCGGCATTGAAATATTTGAGATAGGAATAGGCGCAGCAGCCCGCAAAGAGCCTGGCCTGCTTGCCCGTTTGATCTAGCTCGACGGCGTTCGGTGTTGCGAGAACATTCCCCGCCGCTGGCGCGGCAATAGCTGCGCCACCCGCGGTAGCAAGAAATTGGCGGCGTAACATCGGTCTGTTCATGCAAACCTCCGAGGCGAAACGCATCCACCTTCTATCTCGATGAGCCGCCTCCCATTCCGAATGTTGCTTCGAATGGCCGGACTTAAATTAATGTTGATGCTCTGGGTGCGTGCAGCCCGGGAATTCGCTCTTGTAATCCATGCCTTGATAATCCAGCACCTCGATCAAACCGATGCGTGACGTATAAAACCCTTCCACCGTCATATTCTTGACCAGCCGGAAGAACGCATAACCCTCGTGAAGCGCTCTCGGATCGCGTTCAGGCAAACTCATCTCACTCAGCAAATTTTCACGTTCTGCCATTGAGGCCACGCGAAAGACTTTCCCAAACTGTTTCTGGCTCTCACGATCGAGAAAAACCAAGCCATCCGACCACTCCCGCTGCAGTGACGGTTCGAACTCTCGCGCCGAGAAAACCACGAAATCAATATAGTTCGCGACTTTGGCTTCTTTGGCGCCTGGTTTGTCGTCGGTGGGTAGGATCATCTCTATTAGAAGTTCGACGGTCTTGAAATCGTCCGGCTTAAAAAACTGAGGCACGTACGCCGCGGCGCGCTCCAATTCATCATGAGAATGGTTCATTCCCTGAATCGTCACCAAGCCGTAGCGTCCAGCGCCATGAAGGCTCGGTGATGGAAGCCACGAGGCCAAAAATTTTCGCCCTGCGACACTCGCAGCTAGCAAGCCCAGATATTTCAGCGTACCCCTTCTGGAAACCACGCGGTTGTCCATGACTGCTTATTGCCTTTACTTTCGATTTGATGTTTTTTCTTGGGGACTATGTCAGATACTTTGTTTTTGTATTGCTGTCAAGCTCCCGAGAAGTGGTTGCCCGCGCACCCGTCTATCATGAAGAAGTCTCCATCGCTCCTCCGACAGATTATGATGAATGTGCACACTCAAAGTGTTAACCGACGATTGAAGGGCGGAGAAAGGGACCCCACTAGATTTTGCTGCAATTCACTAGTTCCTCTGGGTTTAGCTTAGGTCCGGCAAATTCTGATTAGGTCACTCTACTGGCTGTCAACCGAAAGGTTGCCGGTTTGCTGCTGCATGGGCATTCCGACGATGAGAAGCCAGATGGCGCGCACGACGGCGTTGCCCCAAACACCCAAAGCAGGCTTTCGGTCCAAACTTCGGTCCAATTCGAGAGGGTGGTTGCACGGTGCGGTTCTGCGTAAGCGACACCAGATGCGGCACTTATGTGATCTAACCTGCTTACTTGCAAAGCAGGTGCTCTCCCAACTGAGCTACACGCCCACAGGTGACAGCGCCTAATCTCATATTTTCCGGAGAATCCGCGTCATGGTCAAGCCGTGTCGTTCCGGATGTGCGGAGGACTGCCGCCCATCGGTAGAAAACGCGCTATGATGGAAGTGTCCGCCAGTCGAGAACCGGGACATCATGATTGGTGACCGCACAGCGGTCAACGAGGTTGAGCCATGCAAAGGACCACTCCCCTCCCTATTCTTCTTTTGAACGCGACGCTCCTCGCTGCAGCCGCGGGAGCCGCTCAACAACAGCCTTCGTCCCAATCCCAAGATATGTCGCACATGGAGCACATGCAGCATGGTTCGCACGGCGGCTTCATGCAGGAGGGCATGGCGCACGCCGTGGCGAAAGGTGTGAAGCTCGAGCAAACGATCGAAGCGGCGACGCACACCTTCACAGTGCACGAAGGGCCGCTCTCCCTGCCGGCGCATACGAGTCACATGAAAATGCCGCAGCCGCCCGATGTTTTCTGGACGATTCCGTTGGATGGGTGGCTGCTGGCCTACCATCCCAGGTTTGTGGACTCGAACGGCGGCGCCGTGCCGGGGCAGGTCCTGCATCACACTGCCTTCTGGAACACGAACCGCTCCGATTTTCTGTGCCCGAACAAGGAGGAGCACATCTTCGGCGCGGGCAGCGAGATGAACGACTGGCCGGCCGTGCCGGGTTACGGCTATCGCGTGCGGAAGGGCGACAGGATCCGTATCGAGACGATGGTGCACAACCCGACGGACACAAGTTACGACAAGGCCTACCTGGAAGTGCAGATCCAATACCAGGAAGCGGATGCCGGGGCACCGGCCGTGAAGAGCGTCTATCCGGCCTGGATGGACGTGATGTCCTGTAGGGATTCGGGCTACGACCTGTCCGCCGGCGAAAGCAAGAAGACAGGGCTCGTTACGGTGAAGTACGACGGCGTGTTGATTGGCGTGGGTGGGCATCTGCATGATTACGGCCGGCAGCTCGTGCTGGAAGATCTGACGAAGAAAGAAACCGTGGCAACACTGGACGCCAAGGTAGATAACCAGGGCCGGCTGCTGGACACTCCGATCGTGATGTTCCTCGACAAGGGCGGGTACCGGTTCCACAAGGGCGACTCCCTGAGGACCACCGCAAGCTACGACAATCCGACGGGGAAGTTGCTGCGCTGGGGAGCGATGGGCATCGTGGTGGGCTATTTCCTGCCGGACAATGATGCGGCGATGGCGGCGCTGCGGCGGGAGAAGAAGACGGTGGCGGTGAATGTAGCACATTAGGCAAACACGCGCAGGGAGCCGAAGGCGGCAGCCGAAAGCGGAAGTCTGAATGGACGCGAGACGAAATCCCAGAGACAAAATTTGAGAGGCCCCTCGGCGCTGCGCTTCTCGGGGTCCGCATCGCCTTCCGGATGCGGAAAAAGTACCCCTCCACCCCCATTGCGATAGAAAGAGTGCGGAACGAATTGATTCCAAAAGGGTTGTGTTGCGCCCATTGCGCCAAAGAGTGCGCAAAAGTGTGAAAAGAAAGAACTTGAATAAGTTGGAGCGGAATGAGTGCTGAGTGGCGAGTTCCACTTTGGGAAGAGTTGATACCCACCCCCCGTGTTTCTGGAAAGAGTGCGGAATGGATTGAAAGCAAAGCGCTTGAAGGGAAAAATGTTGTATACGGAAAATGAAAGAGTGCGCAAGCGTATGAAAACAAAGGAGGGATTTTTCGGGGAAAGAGCGGGGATCAACACAGAGATCGCGGAGGTCGCAGGGAACACGGAGGAATCGCAAGGCCGGGCGGGCCCGCCACGGCGAGCAGGGGCGGAAGGATGGGGCTGGTGGCGGGCAAACATGCCGGAGGATAGCATATTTATATCAACTGGTTAAGTCATTTGCAGGGAATGGCTGGAATGGAGGATCGAACGGGTGCAGATGACAGTTAAATGGTTAAAGAGCAGAGAGAGGCGGAAGGAATCTCCGCACGCGCCCTGAAGAGTCGTCGGGCGGATGCGGAGACCAAGGTACGAAGGGCTGATGTGTAGCCTTTATGTCAGGGCTGAAGCCCTGACCCCCTGAAGAATGCGATGCCGAGGCCCGTGCGACCGGGCTACGGGCGATGATCCCTGGACTTGGCAGAGTCCCTTCCGCGCTGTAGGATGGCTACCGCTGCAATCGGAGGCCACAATGGCCAAGAAAAGCAAACTCACGCAAGTTGCGGTGAAAATCGGCGCCGCCATGGGTCGCGCCGATCGCAAAGCCCATCAGATCGCCAGGGCCGGCGTGCTTGCAAAGAAAGAACTCGCCGACATTTCCAAGCAAGTCGACGCCCTCAAACGCCAATTGCGGAAAACGACCAAGCGCCTCAGGCGCGCCCTCGCTTAAACCGCGAGGAATGCGATGCCGAGGCCTGCACGCCCGGGCGTCGGTCGCATGACACTCCGTGATACCGCGCGGGTAAGTCGCGCACCGCCAAGCGAAGACCCACATGTAATCTCGACCTGCCTGCGGCGGGCAGGCACGTGGGGCACCCGGCTCTCCTCACATGTTGTCATTATGAGAAAAGAAAGAAGGGCGCGAAAACCCTGAAAAAACGAGGGCGGGGCGCCCGCAAGCCGTCCAGAGGAAAGGTCTGATCGCGTGAAGATTCGCATGCTCCTGCTGAGCCTCCTAATCGCCCTGTTTCTCTTCTACGCCTTCGCCGGTTACTACGCCTCGAGCCTGGCCATTGGCGAACATCCGGAGTGGCGCAAGTTCACGGCGCAGCCCGCCGACTTCGGCGTGCCGGCCGAGGTGGTTTCCTTCGACTCAGGGGATGGGACGCCGCTCAAGGCATGGTGGCTGCCGACAGCGGCGACCGCGCTGGGCAACGTGGTGCTGGCGCATGGCCGTGACGCCAACCGCTCTCGCATGCTGCCCTACGCCGCCTTCCTTGTGCGTCACAGATACAACGTGCTGGCCGTGGACCTGCGGAACCACGGAGAAAGCGGCGGGAAGTACATCACTTCGGGCTACCTCGAGGCGCGCGACATCCTTGCTGCGGTTACCTACGTGCGCCAGCGCGGCGAGCGCGGGCCCATCGCCGTCCTGGGACGCTCCTACGGCGCAGTGGCCGCTTTGCGCGCCGCTGCGGATTCACCGGATATCGCGGCTGTCATCTCCGACAGCGGCTTCTCCTCCACGGAAACCATGATGGCAAATACCACGCGGTCATTGTTGCGGAGCAAAGAGACACCTTGGTGGGCGAAGGGTCTGCTCTTGCTTTCGAGGTGCCCGGGCCTGTACACCGCCGTGGCTATCGTCATGTATGCGCGTACGGGGCACTACCCGGCGTCCGAAACCACCAGGGTGATGCCGGTCCTCGCGCGCCTGCACAAGCCCGTGCTGTTCATTTCCGGCGACAAGGACTTCATCGCCCCCACCGAGGATGCTCAGAAGATGTTCAACGCAACCGCCGGCACGCAGAAGTTTCTCTACATCGTTCCCAACGCCGGCCACAACGAGACGTTGAGCGCCGATCCTACCGGCTACGAACGCGCCGTTCTCGACTTCCTGGCCAAAGTGACGACTCCGGGGCCCGCTGCTCTATCCAGGCCCTAGATGCAGCCGAGACGTATGGGGTCACAGCTTGCGTGGAAATGCGGGATCAAGTGGGGGGGCGGCGCTACGGAGAGGGCACGATGTATCGTGCCCCTACAGCGCTCGCCGAGCTCGATGAAGCAAGACGGAGCACGGTGAAAGCAGGCGTGTGAGTCAAAGTCAAATTCCCCACCCTTGCAAATCAAGGGTGGGGCACCCGCTTGCGACTATGCCATTATCACGAGGGCGGCGCACAAAATGAGAGTTGCAATCGTGGCGGATATTCACGGCAATCGGCGCGCCTTCGAGGCAGTTCTCTCCAACCTGCGGCAGGTTGCGCCTGACGTGGTTCTCCAGGGCGGCGATTTGGCTTACTGCGGAACTCACCCGGCGTACATCATCGATCAGATCCGCGGGCTCGGATGGCCCGGGGTCCGCGGGAATACCGATGAGATGCTTTGGGCCCCGGAAAGTCTGGCTGAATTTGCCGCCAGACAGCCGAAGCTCGGGCCACTTCTTTCCCTAATCGAAGAGATGATTCCGCCGACGCTCGCCAGCATCGGAGAAGAACGCCTGCGATGGCTGGAAGGACTTCCTGAGCAATACTCCGGTGAGGGCTTTAGCCTGGTTCATGCCAGCCCCGGGGACCTCTGGCGTGCTCCCATGCCCGATGCCAGCGATGACGAATTGCAGAGCACCTATGCGTCTCTTCGCGCTGCCGTGGTGGTCTACGGACATATCCATCGTCCCTACATACGCCGGCTTCCAGGCATGACCGTGGCGAATACCGGCAGCGTCAGCCAATCCTATGACGGAGACCGGCGCGCGTCGTATCTGGTGATGGACGGAGAGAGCGTCACCATTCGCCGGGTCGAGTACGACGTGGAGAGCGAAGCAAAAGAACTCTTGGATTCGGGCCTGCCCCATGCGAAGTGGCTGTCGCGGATTCTCCTGGCCGGAAAATACTGTCCTCCCGAGTAGACAGAATCTGATCTCATTCGATTCGCAGGGAGATCAGAAAAGAGAAAGTGGAAAAGAGAGCAGAGAAAATCCTCACGCGCCCGGCGTATGCGGGACCCAAACTCAGGCGATGAGCCTGCCGGCCAGCCCGATCAGGGCTGTTTCTTGCTTTCGTGCTGTGCGACCCGCGCCTTCACCAGTTTCTTAACAAGCGCAGTCGGCAGTGGCTTGTCCGTGGGGAAGTGGATGGTTCCCTTGGATGTGTGGAAGCCCTTGAGTTCGTTCTTGAACGCCTGGATCACGGACGCAGTAGGGAACAAACTGCAGTGGTCCGAAAACGCGGCGAACCACACCAGCACTCCTTTGTGCTTGAACGCAGGCATCCCATAGCTGATGGTCTCGGTAGCCTCCGGTGGCACGACGGACCGAATCGCCGCGCGCATCTTGTTCAAGGTGCTGCGGGCGGGTTCCGGGACGCCTGCGAGGTATTCATCGAAGTTTTTCGGAGCGCCGTTGGCTTTCGCCGCAGAACTGCGATTGCCAGAGTTCAGTTTTTTCACGCGGGCGATGCTACAAGAACTTCCACTTCAAGTCCATGCCCCAGACAACCGAGCAGCCGTTCGACGTGAAAAACGCCGCACCGACCGTAGCGTTAGGCCGCAGGCTGAACCAGGTTGATGAGGTTGCCGCAAGTGTCCTCAAACAGCACAGCGGTGATTGGCCCCATGCTCTTTGGTTCTCCACGGAACCTGACGCCAAGCGCCTTTAGACGCCGGTGCTCAGAGGCGATGTCGTTCGTTAGGAACGCCGTGGCCGGAATGCCGGCGCCGAACAAGGCCTTTTGATACGCCTGAGCGGGCGCGAAACCCATGGGCTCCAGCACGAGCTCGACGCCTTCCGCGCCCTCGGGCGAAGACACAGTCAACCAACGGAATTGACCCATAGGAATGTCCTTGTTCTTCACGAAGCCCAAGACGGTCGTGTAGAAGCGGAGAGCGTTCTCTTGGTTGTCAACCATTACGCTGACTAGCCTGATCTGCATAGGAGGCTCCTGTTTGATGTGGTTTAACGCAGTCGTCGCAGAGGCAGGAGATTCTAACAGCAATTTCCGATTTGGACTTCAGGCTTGCGCATTGCAGGCGTCTCCTACCAGGCCTGTCACGGGCGGGCTTACTCCCGATTCATCGCATTACCGGACATCTGCCGAGGCGTCCTCGCGGGCGCGTCAACGCCTTCTCTGGCTCACGCAGCAGAAGAAAATATCAAGGGCGTATACTAAGGACGCGCGCCAGCCCGTTGACGCGATTTTCCGATGGGCCTTTACGCCAAATACATTTGGCCCGTCCTCATCGACGTGGGCATGAGGAACAAGGACACTACTCGTCTCCGCGCCGCCTGGATTCCCCACGCGCGCGGCGATGTGCTGGAAATCGGCATCGGCTCCGGCCTCAATCTCCCGTACTATTCCCCGGACGTGCAGCGGGTCTACGGGGTCGACCCTTCCCTCGAACTCCAGCGCATGGCGCGGAAGCGAGCGGCCGCGGGGCGTCTCCCGGTCGAGTTCCTGGCGCAATCCGCGGAGCAGCCGCTGCCGCTCCCCAACGCGAGCATCGACAGTGTCGTCGTCACCTGGGCGCTCTGCTCCATCCCCGACGTTTCCCCGGCGCTCCAGCAGATGCGCCGCGTGTTAAAGCCCAGCGGCCGCCTTATCTTTCTCGAGCACGGCCGCGCCGCCGACCCTCGCGTCGTCGCCTGGCAGGACCGCCTCACTCCGCTGTGGAAGCGCTTCACCGGCGGCTGCCACCTCAATCGCAAGGTCGACGAGCTCATCGCTGCAGCAGGTTTCCGCATCACCGAGCTGAAGACATGCTACGTCCCCGGCCCGCGCCCCATGACCTATACGTACCAGGGTTGCGCGCAGCCAGCGTGAAGGGCCGAGGGCCGGGTTATAGGCATTCAAATAGCTTCGTTGTTTTCATTCGACGCGGCGGCAGCAATAGAAGAACTGGCGGGTCGCGCCAAAAAAGGGACGCGAGATTTATTCTGACCAAGAGCGGGCGGAGCATCGCAGGGCCGGCTCTTCAGAGCTGGAGAGATT
>Ga0209761_1001060_pt1 | contig 17587 bp, 15 predicted proteins | sample GraSoi013_1_40cm_4_FD_185818 | JGI IMG/M metagenome (GOLD analysis project Ga0209761, IMG submission 185818) | Grasslands soil microbial communities from the Angelo Coastal Reserve, California, USA - Sample 09_25_2013_1_40cm (SPAdes) (version 2) | ecosystem: Environmental > Terrestrial > Soil >...
AAAGGCTGAGGCACTTGGAATTAGCTCGGAGTCAGGCACCTCATCGGACTATATGGCCGGGAAGGGTATAGTGTCGTGGTATGGTGGAGAACAGGTCCTTGTCGGAAACAGCGTTCTCATGAACGAACAACATATCGCATTATCGAACGATGTCGATGCAACCGTTACCAGCAAGGTCTCGGAAGGAAAGACCACTGTCCTGGTTGCTCACGGGGGACGAATCTGCGGAGTGATTGGAATCTCCGACAAGGTCAGAGACGAGAGCCGAGAAGCGGTCAAGGAATTGGGAAGAATGGGTTTGTCGATTATCATGCTCACGGGTGACAACCAGGTCGCTTCGAAGAGTGTTGGAGAGCAAGTGGGAATCGATGAAGTCCACGCAGAGCTTCTACCTGCCGACAAGGTCTCCTACATTGAACAACTATCAGGCTCAGGGCGAAGGATCGTCATGGTAGGTGATGGCGTCAACGACGCTCCAGCCCTGGCTCTCGCGAACGTCGGCGTTGGAATGGGTGCTGGGACAGATATCGCAATCGAAGAAGCCGACATTGTTCTCATGACGAATGATCTTGGAAGAATTCCGACTATCGTCAAGGCAAGCAAGCAGGCTTACGGTGTGATCATGCAGAATTTCTATGGAACACTGATCGTGGATGGAATCGGGCTCGGCCTCGCTTTCGAAGGTCTGCTCAATCCATTATTTGCCGCTGGCATCCACGTAGTCTCAGAACTCGTATTCATCCTCAACTCTGCAAGACTGATTCGATAACTCGACTGTCTCTGACCGGCCTAATGTGGGCGGCTGGTTGTTAGAGGCAAAACGATAAGTTCGTTCATTCCAGCAAGCAACGCGTGAAACTCGCTGGATCTCCCCTCAAGATAGAGTTCCTGAGAAAGAAGCTGAAGCTTGTCAGGGACACCATGGAGGCGCAAGGGGTTGACATGTGGATTACATTCACGCGGGAAGGCAACGAGGACCCGTTAGTACAGGATCTCCGATTCAGCGACCTGACCTGGCGTTCAGCGGCCATCATCGAACGGACCGGGACGAAGACGGCTATTGTTGGGAGTCTCGAAGAAGAGACTGTTAGGCAGCAGAAATTCTATGATGAAATAATTGGGTATGGTAGCGAGGGCGCTGCACCCAAGCTGAACGAGTTTGTCAGGAAGAGGAAGCCGAAGAAGATTGCTGTAAACACAAGCTATGATGAGGGCGCGGCTGACGGACTCACCTCGGGTATGGAAAGGTATCTCAAAACCGCTCTGAAGGATTACTCTAAACGGCTAGTCTCTGGGGAGGATCTCGCAATTGCTCTGCGGGCGAGGCTGATACCAGCCGAGATCGAACTAGTGAAGAAGTCGATTGCAGAGTGCGAAAAGGTCTACGATGCGGTTGAGACCGCGATCAAGCCCGGCAAGAGGGACAAGGATGTCCACGCGTTTGCGCACAGGCTTCTGACTGAGAGAAAATTGGATTCTGCATGGGCTTATGATCGATGCCCCTCCGTGGTGGTCGGCAACGCTCCTATGGCCCACGTGGGCTACTACGGTACTAAGATCAAGGACGGCGACTTTGTCAAACTGGACTTTGGCGTGAAATACGACGGGTATTGTAGCGACATCCAGAGAAACTACTTCGTCGGGTCCGGGCGAGTTCCAAAGGGCGTAGAGCAGATGTTCAAGACTGCTCGTGATGCGAATGATGCCGCTCTCGCCGCTTTGAAGCCCGGGGTCCCGGGTTACAAGGTCGACCAGGCAGGGAGAAGCCTAATCGTCAAGAGACGCTATCCAGAATACAAGCACGCATTGGGCCATGTACTTGGAAGGAGCACTCACGAGATCGGTCCCCTCCTGGGTCCCAGATGGCCGAACAGGTATGGTAAGCAGGGAGAGAAGCAAGTTCAGCGGGACATGGTCTTCACCATAGAGCCGTCCGTGACCAGCAAGTTCGGCACCTGCAACCTAGAACAAGATGTTCTCGTAACATCGAAAGGGTACCAAGAACTTTCAAAGCCCCAAGATGAGATAATCCAACTAGGATGATCTTCCAGATATCCTTCCCTTTTCCACCTCTGAGGTGCGTCCGTTTCGGCAGAGACGCGAGCGTCCTGTCATTCGAACAATGTAGAAAGATTTCTTGGAGAGTCTATCAAACAGTCAATGATGGGTTCGATCACCGATTGATGTTCGACCATTATGTTCTTCCAGATTACGCATCTCTCACATTCTCCGTCCGGAAGGGAATATTCAACGAAGCTTCTTCCGTTCTTATCTGCGCGTTTTGGAGGGAGCTGGTCCCAGGAATTGAAAGGAGAAACAAGAATCACTCCGGCTAGATTCCTGAAGGCGCCGACCACAAGTTCGATCTCTTTTTCATTGAACATTTGTTCAGTATTTTCTGGCGTCGAGAATCGGTCGTAGACGACAAGAACGGCAGGATTCGAACCTGACAATTGTGCTTTCACCTTCTCCTCGATTGTATGAGCAAGTCTATCTTTCTTGGGCGTTTGAGACTTAGTCCTCATGACGAAACTACCTAGCCACATCTTAGGTATCTCAGACGATAGGTCACTCGGCGCGATGTAGCACATTAGCAACCCGGGAACGTTCAGCTCGACCATCTTGTGTCCGATCTTGGCCTCTGATACTCTTGCCAGGGCTATCTTCCTGACTTCGTCCAATTCTCTCAGACTGGGTACGCGGCTCCAGAGACCTCCTGCAACACAACCTGCTTGAATTGCTATCATGGTTACGAGAGAAAGAGCCTGGATTCCCATTTCGTCCTCATATGGTAAGTTGAGCGAGGTGATTTCGACATCAACTTCTTGGTTCTTGACTTCGACAATTACATCGGCTGTCGGCTCGCTTTTCAGCTGGACAAATTTGCAGGGATGGCCGTTCAGTTTCAGCTTTAGCGCGAATTCCATCTCGGAAGACGCACTTGGAAATGTGGTGGATTGTCGGAGCCGCGCCAAAACAGGTTCGTGGCCGGAAATTCGTGACAATTCTCGCAACTTCCGGACGAAGTGAATGAGCCATTGGTAGCTCGGTTCGGAAGAAATGGATAGTTTGGGTCTTAGAGGATGTCTGGGGTCGGGTTCCCAATCGGCGCCGAAAATGTCGCGTATAGAATAGGCGGCTTCCAAGCCTGCCTTTCCGCTTGGGTCCACAACAGAGATTCCACTCTCGTGAAATTTGAGGACATAGTCCCAGAACGCTGATTGCACAGAGGACTTGACCGTTGGAGGGACCCCATAGGACCGATACTACGGCCTAACAAATAGACTCGTCGCACTCAGACTATCTAGGGCGCCAGTTTCGTTCTCGTGTCTGAGCAATAACCGAAAGACAGCTCAAGCCGGCAGATGTTGGTCAGTGGAGCCACTGGCGAACGACTAGACGCCTTATCTTCACGGGCGGATCAGATCATCAAACAGACTATGCGATCAACGAATCCGATGTTTTCACGGACGGATTGTTTGGGACCAGAAGGCGGGGCTGGAATGAAGGAGGAGGTCGCGGGGATAGATGGCGGACCCCTTTAGCCTGATTGGTTTGTGGCTGCATCGTTTGTCGCTCGACATGAGTACCTCTGTCAAGCTTCACTTGATGCCGGTTTTGGTAAGGCCGATCATAGAGGACCCCTGTCAACGAATAGGTCCTTCCTTGGTCAAGATAGAATGGCAAGTATGATGTGAACGAGAATCTGCCGTTCCGTGTCGTCATGAGGCCGCATTGGCGAATGTGGGCCTTTGCCTGTCGATCGGTGAGGCGGTAGACTTGTTCAACGTGGAATGCATCATTGAAACGAACGCCTGGATGAAATGCCCAGCGGCTGGCAGTTTGCGATTGTTGAGAAGCTCCTTCGATCTCTGCGATGTAGGGCGACGGGTGACCCTGTCGAGAAATTAGGTGTACCCGCTTCCTAGCTCTAGTAACTGCAACGTAGAACAGTCGCCGTTCCTCGGCGGGCGCGTTTCCAGCACTCGTCCGCACTGGTTCAAGAACATCAGAGTTCTCCATCTTCGAAGGAAAGCCGAAGAGATGGTCGCTAGCGTTTGCGATGACCACGACATTCGCTTCTAGACCTTTCGCCTTATGAGCGGATAGTATGCGGACTCCGGAAACGTTGCGATCAGGGTAGGCCACTGGAATCCCGTTGCGCTGGCATCCATCGCTTATCCCCTTGACTAGGTGGTTGGTCCGGCTGAGAACCAAGATTTCGTCGGGATCAACTCGCTTACGTTCCTCGTTGACCAGCTGAACTGCCTTGTTTATGATCGCTAAATCCTCATCAGGGACTTCGTGAATGAATGCTTCGCCACGTTCAGGGCTAGAGATGACAACCTGTTTTGGTATTTGGCCGGGATTGTGAGCAATTAACGCTGCACCTGCCTCGACGATTGTGGCGGGGGATCTGTAGTTTGTGTTGAGCATTGTCCGCGAGGCAGGTCCGAAGTGAGATTCGAAGTTCACGACATGATCTACGTCTCCGCCTGCAAAACCGTAGATGGCCTGCCAGTCATCACCCACGGCGAAGAGATGAGAATGGTTTGTCCGAACAAGTGCATTCACAAGGCGGGCCATGGCCGTCGAGGTGTCTTGGAACTCGTCAACAAGGACATGATCAAACTTTGGGAATGAACTCGCACCTTTCTCTACGATGTCAGCGGCCCGGTGAAGCATGTCTGAGAAATCGATTCGGCCTTCCGAGTCCAATTCTCTCTCGTATCTTTGCAAAACTGCAAGACCAAGGTTCCCGAAATGATGAACACGCGGCGTAGCAGATTTTAGACGCTGGAGAATCTGCCCAGTCGACATTCGGGATGAACGAGCATTTTCAATGAATCCTGCCAATTGTCTCTCGATCACGCTGCCGATGTACTTCGTATCCCCGAGTACCTTTTCTAACCCGGCTAGTGTCATCGGTCGTAATTGTACGCCGGCACCGGTCAAGCGCGTTTCGAGTACTGCCTCCAGAGTTCCTTCTCTGCGCTCGTAATCGTAGAATTCGATGAGCTTCTTGCCAGTTCGGCTGAACTCTCTTCTTTTCCATGCCATTCCCTTGCCATAATCAGCTGAGGAAGTTGACCAATTCCCAGCCACATTGCCTGCACGGTCTATCCCCCAATATTCGATGCAGGCTCCGGTGTCAAGGAGTGTGAAATCGGGGTGGTAGGCGGTGCGACCTGCGCCGACTTGTGCCCACGAGGCTGTGGCTTCGTACTTGTAAGGAACCTGGTGGGTGAGTAGAAAGTCCGCAATGATTCGCTCGCCGATTGATCGAACTTGTTCTCCATGATGAGTTCTGTAAGCGAGATCCACACCGAGAGCGGGGGTCCGTTCGTCCAGATCGCGATGGAAGTTCAGGATCGCATTAATGTACAAATTCGAAAGCTGCTGGTCCTGACCTTCCCTGGCATCGCGCAATGCGCTAGCGACAAGTGAGTTTGTCCAATGTTCGTCAGCGATACTAAGCGGTCCTGGCGTGGCGGCTTGGACTATGCGCTTGCCGAGAGCATGAAGAGTCGAGACAGTCACACCGTCGCTTCGCTGATCTGCGACTTGTACACTCATCTGTTTGAGGCGGTCCTCCATTTCCTCAGTCGCTTTATTCGTGAAGGTTATAGCTAGGATGTTAGATGGGGCGACGCGACGAGCCAAGAGATAACGGACCCTAGCGGTTAAGGTGCGAGTCTTGCCCGACCCGGCCGCCGCAATGACAAGATTGCGCTCATCGTCTCGAACGGTCGCCTCCCGCTGAGCTGCGTCGAGCTTCAGCTCTTCAACAAGCAACTTCGAGTGCTCATTGATTGCCTGCTGGACATACTGGTAGTTGTGCCCGATAAGATTCTGACGCAACTGATTCGCAGCAATCGTAATCGACTCGAAATCTTTCCTCATTGCACCATCATGGGCTCGCCGGACCCTCTTCCGTAAAGACGGCAGCGTCAACTCAACGAGCGTCTGGATTTCTGACCTCAGAGGTCTACCAACGCGCTCGGGAAGGTACTCTTTCGAGGATAAGTAGGGCTGGAGGGAATTGTCGATTCTAGTGATAATCGAAGGGACCTCTTTCAACGAGGCTCTCGCCAGGTCGATGCCGTGCTTCCGATACCATGGGAGAGCAAGTAAAACCGTGAGAGCTAGGATCGCGGCGACAATCAGTCCGAGGACCAACCACAAAGGGTCCATCTGAACACCCCGACCTGAAGGTAAAGACAAGATCAAGGAGATTGAGATAACATTTCTAGAAGTTTCGCTCTCGTGTCCGAGCAATAGCCGAACGGCATCTCAACTCTGCAGATGTCGGGTCAGCGGAGCGACTGGCGGGAACGCCTACACGCCAACCCCTCACGAATGGAACAGGAACTAGGAATCAAACTACAACAAGACGGAATTGTCCGGCACTCTACGCATTCCTCACCATTCTAATTCCCAGTGCTGTGTTACTGGTCTTGACATCTATTGAGCCATCGTTGTATGACATGCTCTCGGCTTCGCGGAATACTCCGTGGGGGATTTTCACGTCGATCTTCGTTCACAGCGGGGTTGCTCATTTCGGAGGAAACATGGTGGTCCTGTTGGCGTTTCTCTTTCTGTTCGTGAAGCTAGAAGAAACCCTGCCCCAAGAACATCAATACAAGGATTCTCGATTCTTAGGCCCAAGTATGTTTCTCTGTGGAATAATAGCTAACTCTCTATTCCTTGTCGTCTCTATCGGTTCATCTGCGGGTGCCTCTGGAGTTGTATACGCCTGCGAAGGCGTGATCACGGGATTCGCGTTTCTGATAGCGCTCTCCGGCAGGCTTAGCTTCGCCCACCTAAAACGCCGCCAGTTAGACACCCAAGAGCGACAGACGATTCGTGGCATTGTAGTTTTCATAGGGCTTTTCGGATTCTTTCTACTCTTTCGAGGGGCTTTTCTCTCGTCGGGGCAAGGAGTCAACACATTTGTCCATCTCTTGGGATATATCCTTGGCTTCGCTTCCGTTGGCGTAACCGAGCTCTACCACATCTTCCGGAGGACTCAGTCTTCCAACACTGGGAAATGATAGCTTAGCATCCTGAAGCTCTGGCGACCTTGGACCCCGCGAAGATCCCTCGTTGACAGTTGTTTGAGGAACCATCGTTTCGGGGCTGTGTATGACGCTCCATCTCGAACAAGACTTCTTGGCTTCTCCAGTCTTTTTCGTGGCTGTCGCTGAGACGTTCTCGTATGTCTAATAGCCACCATTGCGTGTAAGCTTGTCAGCAGTCTTGGCAGCACGTTCCTGGGCCTAGTGGTTCGAGTTTTCCTTGTCCACAGTTCTCGCACGTTAAGACTCTGCCGATGAAGTCGGGGTCTGATCGGTATCGGATCTGGTGCGGGGTGGGTTTCTGGCATGGTTGGCAGTAGACGGGGCGTTCTATGCTCTGCATGATTCTTCGATGATCATGTCCAAGTACAAACGTGGGAGAGGGAGGGGAAATCGTCGCAGAAGCTATTGCCGGGGGGTGCGTTCCGACGTTTCCCTGAGTCGGGTCCACCGTTCCCCTACTCCGGTCCCTTGTTAGGTTAGATAAGGGGCGTAGGTGAGCGCGCCCCGCCGGATGCTGGCTAGGGTGCTTGGCGAACACGGTTTGTGGGCTCGCCTAACCGGACTTCTGGAACGCTGGACCCGCCGGGGCGGGCGACGTTGAACACCAGGCGGCGCGGGAAAACGTCGTCGCCCACGACCTCGAACTAGGCGTAAAGTCTGGAATGAGGTCCGCTGGGCGGCACGGGGGAAGCTGTCGAACGGGAAAATAGGCAAGTTCCGATTATTACCTTCGCCCAGAAGTTTGCTGACCTCTAATCCTCATCTGGGGCTGGCTGAGTCGAGTTTTACATCATTCCCACTTTGGCTTCTTTGACCTGTTTTTCGATTTTAGGGATTACATCCAATAACTGACAGTATGTTTTCTCATAGCATCCTGGCTCAATCGCTTTCCTAAGCTTGGCAATTACGTAATGCCAATCATCTTCCTTCAGGACTACAGAGACCTGACTTCGGGTCGAGGGTCTTGAGGTCGGCATAGTTGCCATGGCAAGACTCCGGTCACGTGGTTCCACTATTCGAACCGGCAGGTTGCTCTGAGCCGTTCGTAGACCTCTAACGCCCATCTACGGTATTCGCTCCCAAAGATAGTCCGTGGGTGACGGCACGATCTGCAAGTCCTGCTTCAAAGAGATAGAGGACGGGGAACCACGGTTGTGGACGAGGTTAGTGCACCCGCTAAGCAATCCGAGTTCAAAAGAAAGAGAAGATGGAGAGTCAGAGGATAGGTGCGTGGCTCTTGGCGACGAATGGCCTGTTTTTATTCTGTCTAGGTGTTGATGTGGAAGAGTGTCTTGCCGATGACCGACTGCGAGAATCCGCCGGAAGTTATTCCTTCGACTGCACCTGGTGGAGGGCTTCCCACCAAACATGTTATGGTCGCAGGTATGTTAGGGGTTGTTGCGCCTGTAAGGCTACTCGTCGCTGTTACTGTCAGGGTCAGCTTACCTCCCTGAAGGCCGGGGCTGGGGCCACCGTATGGTGTGAAACCGATGAACGTCGTTATGATGTATGTTCCCTTGTCGACAATCATTCCGCTTGAAGTAACTATCTGATAGCTCCCGCCGCCGTTTATCGCTGTAGTGGACGTATCAAATGCGCCTGAACCCGTGACTATCAATGTGTCCCCCGCTAACGCGGGAGCACTTTCAGGAACCATCGCAGTATTCGGGCCAAGAAGATTGAATGAATAAGATGTTGCCAGAGCCGAGGCCCGAGTCAAGAAGACAGGAGCGACCACCAGCAGAAGTAGCAGAGTCATTGACGCAGTCAGATAAGTCGATCTTCTTCTCTTAGGATCAATCATTTTTCTTATACCACCTCCATTTCTTGGGGTTCTTTTCTCATCGCGCCCCTCCTCGGCGCTCCGCCAGAAGAATCGTATAGGGCCCCGAAAGAAAGGGGCGAGCAACCGATATGATATGGCAGTCTTTGTGGTCGCTCTCGGTCAGAATTTAACACTGCCGGTATCTCAGGATTGAAGTTGAAGCATTTGGATAAAGTGTGGAAATGCCCTTCCGCGCATCAGAGGACGCCGAACAGTCGCCGCTCTCCAAAGTCTTTGAGTGGTCGGTGTCGCGGTCGGCGAACTGGAGGCCCGACCCAGCAACCAGGTCCTTTACCGTACTTGATACGTGTACTCTTTCTGATTCGATCCCCGACCCTTGCGCTCATCGTATGAGTAGCGCCTTTGACTTTCTATGAACTTGCGGGGGATGGCACATTATGCTCAAATATTCGTTACCCCGTTAGCCAGATTTGATGACACAGGTTCCGGAAACCGAGATCAGGAAGGCTGTAAAAGAAAGATACGCCAGACTCGCAACTCGCGAGGGTAGCAGTTGCTGTTCTCCGTCAAGAACCGAAGACTTGGGTGTTCCAACTGAAGCCACATCAATCAGTGATGGCAGCGGAGAGCCACTCGAACTCATCAATCCAAAAGAAGGAGACATTGTGTTGGATCTGGGAAGCGGAGGAGGAGTTGATGTCTTTCATGCTTCACGTTTAGTCGGTACTACAGGCAAGGTCATCGGCGTTGATGCTACTCCAGAAATGATCTGGAGGGCGCGAGACACTGCCCAAAAACACGGTTACACTAACGTAGAATTTCGTCTGGGAGAAATAGAGCACCTCCCCGTCGAATCGAACAGTATCGATTATGTAATTTCCAACTGCGTTATCAACCTCGCTCCTGACAAAGGTCTTGTATTACAAGAGGCGTACCGGGTGTTGAAACCAAGGGGCAAGCTTGCAGTCTCCGATATTGCCCTTGAACACGGTGTTGAAGTCGAACGAGACCTTGATAATTGGTGCGCTTGTGAAGGTGGTGCGATTACAGTCTCGAAATACAAGGAACTTTTGACTTCATCAGGGTTTCAGGATATTGAGACAAAGCCGACTTCGAGGGATGGGCATTGTGTTTCTCATCACGATATCTACGTAACTGCAACGAAACCTGCTTAGGCAAAGCCCGAGTCTAGTAAAATCGCCACCGTTATCTCAGTTCTGAGGATTTTTTTTGTCGGGCAATAGTGATAGTCTTCTCCCTTTGCTTCTCTAATTCTCTCAGGAACTCTCTTTTGCATCTGGAACCAAGAGAAAGTAAGCGAGAGTCATCCGGAAGAGAAGATTTTGTCAAACCTTTGATTTCTCCTCTCCTAACGCACTGGAAAAACAGCTCAGAAACGCTTGATGAGACAGAACTTCGTGTTTGAGTTCGTTCAGGGCTTGAGTTATGTTCTCATAGGAATTCCGTGCCAAAGGCTTAGCTCGATTAAGAAGAAGCCTTTTCCAGATAACCTCTTTGCCCGCTTCCTCTTTGCACATTTTGGGCCGAGAAAGACTATCCTTTGTTAGGCATCAATAAATATCGGATTTCACCGACAAGTCTCGGGATTGAGCTGCAGTGGTAGAGACAATAGAGATGGAAGGCACCTCTTTCAAGGTCAGCCACATCTGGTTGTACGTAAAAGACACGCAGAAATCTATTCAGTTTTACCGAGACATTATTGGCTTCAAGGTCGTTGAAACGTTCCCGGACGGTGCTCTGCTGAAGGCTGGAGAAATCCTGATTGGAGTCCACCGAGAAGAGGACGATAGAAAGAGCCTGCCAGGCGGAACCTCAGTCATCATCTACACGCAGAATATTCAGAAAGGTTATGGCATACTTCGGCAAAGAGGAGTAACCTTTCTTACACAGATCGAAAAGGAACCGTATGGACTAATAGCCAGTTTCAAAGACCCTGATGGATACCTGCTAGAACTTTGGCAACCATCATAGTTGTCCCGTTGAAAACTCCCGTTCGTGTAGGTGTCTCTTCTGGTCTGCGTTGGCGGAAGTATTACGCGATTGATTGTTCTGAACGTATGGGGCGGTAGCAGGCTCGAGGAACTAGTGGATTTTGTAGGAGAAGGATCAGGTACTACGGATATCTTCTGTTTTCAGGAGGTGTTGGATCGCGATACGGACTTGGTAGACTATCCACACCAGTACAAGGGTGGAACATTCAAGACGCTCAAAAGGCAGCTCAGCACATTCCACCCCTACTTGATCGAACCGTACACGTCCTTCGGTGAGCGCCTCGCAACATTCGTAAGAGGCGATATTGAAGTGTTGGAAAACGATTGGGAGATACTGGTTCCCCAACAAGAAACCGACGATCACTCCATAGGCTCGAACCTTCAGTATGCTAGGATGAAAAGGAACGGCAGCGATTTTCTCGTAGCGAACGTCCACGGCTTCTGGATCAAAGGAAACAACCTGGACACGAATGAAAGGATTAGCCAGTCGAAGAAAATTGTCAGCCTACTCTCCCGGTTCAACGAGCCGAAGATACTCTGCGGAGACTTCAACTTGGCACCCGATACCAGGAGTATAGGGATGCTTGAAGACCACATGAACAATCTTACCAAGAAATATTCGATAGGAACCACGAGAAGCGTCTTGGCTGAGAAGAACAAGGGCCGGATAGTTGATTACGTGTTTGTCTCTTCTAGAGTGGATGTAAGGGATTTCAGAACCATGGACAGTAGGGCCTCGGATCATCTGGCCTTGCAACTTGACTTCCGGATTGTCTGATAGAGCAAAGGTTGTAGCGAAGAATCTCGTCTCTTAGCTCTGAGCTTTCTCTGTTACGCATGCGTCGAGGATTTTCCATTCCTTCCTTCTAGCATCTAGGCTTGCCATGCCCCCAATCGGAATAATGGTGTTTGGGCAATTATGTCCGAACTCGTTCACCTTCAGGATTGGAAAGTCATAATCACTAGTTACCTTGAGTAAGACATCTTCCATCTGAATCTGCTTCGTCCTAGAACTCTGCAGACTGTGTATGTAGCCTACAATGACGCCCCTTAACTTGTCGAACACGTCCATCTGCTTCATCTGCGTGAAGTATTCGTGACACATCCCCGGTGTAGGCATGAATGATTCGATGAACATGATTGAGTCTGTGAAGTCTGGAAAATAGGGCGTTCCCGCAGAAACGGCAAGACAGCCAAGGTTCCCTCCTACCAGTCTTCCCTTTGCCCTTCCGTCTCTCACTGTTCGCCATTCAGACTCTCTCCGGACATTGCCGATCCTGCTTCTCACGAGTCGATCTAGGAATTCGCTGACATCGTAGTGATAGGGTCTGCTTCTTCCGAAACACCAGACTAGATTGGGGCCGTGGAAGGTGATGAGGCCTGCTTTCATATGGATGGCGTTTAGGAGGAAGGTGAAGTCGCTGAGCCCTAGAACTATCTTCGGGTTTCGTCTTATCAGCTTGTAATCGAGGAGGGGGAGAAGAGAGTTTCCGGTCTCGCCTCCCGCGGTATCGATGACGGCTTTGATGCCTGGGTCAGCGAACATCGAGTTGATGTCTTCAGCCCTCTCTCGGGGAGATCCGGCCGAATAGTCGCCAATCTTGAGGGCATTTTTTCCCAGCAAGACCTTGAAGCCGAGGCTCTTGAGGACCTTAATGCCTCGTCTGAGTTGGGGTCTCAGCTCTCTGGCGATCGCAGAAGATGCGGAGACGACACCGATTGTATCGCCGGTATCCAAGCGTCGAGGAATGAGCAGCCTTCTGACTCGCATGACCTCCAAAGTGACGCTCGTTCCCGAAGATAAATCCCAGCGCGACCCGAGTAAAATCTGGTGGCAATAGTCCACTGGAATGGGCAATCTCAAGCCCGGAGTGGGGAGTCAGCAGTGACTCGCCACGAGTTTCGTCGACTCTCAAGATCTACGCGTCCAACGTCTCACACTCGCCTATGGCGAAATTCAATAATTCGATACGCGTTGCCAATGTCGAGGTCCCGGTCATTGATGTGTCGCACAAAGATCGTGCTGCCAAACTCTTGTGTGAGCACGCGACGGACCTCACGGGAGTATCACGGCGACTTCATGGGCTCGCCTAACCGGACATCTGGAACGCTGGACCCGCCAGGGCGGGCGACGTTGAACACCAGGCGGCGCTGGAAAACGTCGTCGCCCACCACCTCGAACCTCGAACCGGGCGTAAAGTCTGGAATGAGGTCCGCTGGCCGGCACGGGCAGTAGGAACGGATGGAAGCTCGAACACCCGACCTGGGCCGTTCATCGCGATCGGCCTCGCAACTCGGGCTCGAAAGATTTGGCCTTCGTGGGGACCCTAGCTCTTCAATGTCCTTCACACGTTTCTAGTCTGGATCCCAGTCTTCGCAGTCTAGAGCTTACAACAAGCTTTCAGTTACCATTACTCGGTTGGGCGGGTCACATCACAGCCGATCGGTCTGCCGGATACTTTCTCCGATCAAACAAAGTCGTCACAAACCGCCTGACGTGTCTCCGGTCGATCAGACATTGAAAGCATAGCTTAGGGTCTGAGCGCAGCTCAGAGGCAACGACGTGGAGTTAGTGTAGACTACCGATGTCGCGTTTGTCACTTGAAAGTTCTCAACGTTGTCAGAGACACCGCAGTCCCAGCTGGCATGCGTGAAGGTCAACGTGTTCACGCCTTGAACGAGGACTGTGGTATTCACAGCGAAGCTTGCCCATGTGCCCCCGTTCTGTGGACTGTCAACTGTCGGAAGCGAGGCAAGGAACTGGCCGTTTAGAGTAAGCGTTTCTTCATTCCCCCCGTCCCAGTCATAGCCCTGCCATGAAATCGTGTACAGGGTTACGGAGGACCTGAGCGTTATTGCGTCAATAGCCATCGCTACAGGTTCGGTGTATTCTGTGGAACTGGAACTGCAAGAGAACGTGTAGTTGCTCTGGGCAGAAGGGAAAACCTGATAGTCGGCCTCCCACCATCCTCCTCCCGGGTTTTTCGTAAAACCTGGCGGAGTCTGACAACCAGGCATGTCGTTTATCGCAATGCTCGCAACCACTAGATCTTTGCCGGAAGTCGAAAAAGAGGTAGAGCACGAGAGCGGCTGGGGAGCAAATGGATTACACGGGGTCATCGACGGCAGAGAAGGATTCTGATCAAATATGCTGGAGAAATCAACTCCTGCTACGGCGATGACATGAAAGTTGAGAGGTCCGTTCACATCAGAAAATGCGGCAGAGACGTTGTCGGCTGTCAACGGCTGAGGAGCGACTGCGTAGTATTCCCAGAGGCTACTGTTAATGGCAAATGAATAGCGAGGAGCAAAACTCAACCCACTCTGGTCTGCAACGCTGTCAAGCGCAGGAGGGGTCTGGCCCGGCTGAGCACAGTTCGTGCAAGCAGCCAGGACTAGTATCAGATCGTCGGGTTGGTTTGTGGTAATCGACTCAGCTCGACACGTATCGAACGTATTGGTCGTCGAATTATAAAAGCGGTTAGTACAATTGACGTACACGCCGGAGCCATCCAGGCCGGACGGGCCTGAATTTGTTCCCGTTGAATCCGCCTTGACAGACCTTGGCAGCGTAGCCGCCACGGTTGCCATACCAATTACGAAAATTACAAGAGCCAGTCGGAGAAGTCTGGCATATCCAAGATCCATAAGAGTGACATCGCCACCCGCGAATATCAACAGCACGTGTACAGTAGCATCCACATGAACACAGAAGCATTGGATTGCAACGCTTTCACTTCTTCCAGACCTCGCCTCCCGTGTACGGGTCCAAGAAATTCAGGTGCTTGTCAAGGGACCTGCTGGTAGATCTCTGAGGGAGCAGCTACAAAGCTTCGATCCATGTCCCTTGATTGCAGATGGTCCTCGTCATCGACCTGATAGTGCCTAGGAAACGCCTTGGGAACGGCTGAGGGTCCATGACGATGCTAAGATCAGCCGGAGATTCGAGGTCCGTGGTACGGACGGGTTGATGGGTCTGTGCTAAAATCCGGTCGGCTAACGACCCTCTAGAAGTTTTAGGTATGCGTGCGAGTCTCGTGACGCAGAACTAACCCTTCCTATTTCCGGTTCTTGGCTAACAAGCTTGCAGGGAAGGCTCTGTTCTATTCTATTCTCAGCGTAATTTACAGGAAGGTGGCCGGCTCAGCCCTTGACGGACAGGTCGCCATGCGTAGGCTTCCCGGCGCGCTCGTACGCCAAGTGAATAGCGCCTCTGGGGAACGCCTGAGAGCTAGTAAGGCGCAGACCCGCGGGCAGGGTCCCTTCACCGAAGAGTCTCTTGCCGGTGCCGAGAAGTAGCGGGTAGACCCATAGGTTGAACCGGTCGACCAGGTCGTGCCGCAGCAGACTCTGGACTAGGTTGCCGCTTCCGATCACGTGGACTTCGCCATACTCTTGCTTGATCCGGGCCACCTCCTTGGAAAGATCTCCTTGCATCAGAGTGGAATTGTTCCATTCGAATCTGCGGCGGCTGCGGGAGGCCACATACTTGGGTGCGTTGTTGAGCTTGTCCGCGATCTCCCTGTCGGTCGTGGCTTTCGGCCAGTACGCGGCGAAGATGTCGTAGGTCTTGCGACCCAGGAGCAGGGCGTCCATTCGCCCGATCTCCCTAGTCATGAGGCTCAACGACTCCTCGTCGAGTAAAGGCGCCTGCCAGCCGCCGTGCTTGAAGCCGCCCTCGGTGTCTTCTTCCGGTCCACCGGGCGCCTGCATCACTCCGTCCAAGGTCACGAATTCACTGACGATGAGTTGGCCCATGATGTCCCCGCGCCCTTAGAGGCAATTCCCATGAAAAGGGTTTGCAGGCCAAGGTTAAGTGACGTAGTCATGACAATCATCGATTACTCGGGTCCGTGTCCTAAGGTTATCATTATCGACTCTCAGTCTCACTCCCCTCAAGAGTGGACGAGTTCGCCTTCTGACAATAAGATTCTGACCGTCGTGGCTGTATTCCTGAATAATGGCAAGCTGCTGATGGAGCAACGCGGTCAGGATAGAAGAGTGTATACAGGCTATCTAATGTGTCCAAGCGGACACGTGGAGGTTGGAGAGACAATAGGACAGACGCTCCGCAGAGAGATGATGGAAGAACTGGGAATAATCGTTACCAGGTCTACCTTCCTCTTCGATATCGACGACACGGACCCGTCTTCGCGGCAGGAGTTCAGGCACAACTTCATGCTGGTCAAGTCATACGAAGGCATCATTACGAAGACGAAGGAGTCTGAGGAACTCAGATGGCTCACGTACGAAGAGGTCAACACGCGGCATGTCATACCAATAGTAGAGCGACTTGTCGATAGACTCCACCAGGCCGGATTATTTTGATGATAACGCAAACGCCTAAGAACCATCAAGCTCATGATCGGAGAGGAACGTATCCGCACAGCATCTACTAACCATCGGTCAATAAATAGCAGAAACCCAGGCAACCAATCTCCGTGCAGGTTTGCTGTAGCGAGACCAGTTGTAGCGGAGTGAACTGCATACAGCTGACGGAGCGAGAGCTGGCGATATGTGGAATAATTTGTGGATCGAGCAACCCGGTTTCCTTCGGTCAGTTGAAGCGACACTCAGGAGTGCACCAAACCGTCTTAACGAGAATACTTCACACCCTCGAATCCCACAACGTAATCGAGAAGATAGATGGAAAATACCGAAAGTTGGTGTAGTCAATAATAGTCTCTTCAGACTATATCACTTGGAGAGGTGGAGTTGGGTTTGCAAATTTGTCCGGGACCATGCCCGTTCTGTGGTCCCGCTAATTCTAAGAAGAAGCGATGAGTACGTGACCAGAATTGCTATCCCCTCCATCGTTTTCTATCAGGTCGATCATCCACTCACTCGTGCGGGAGAAAATCCTCGCGTTACAGAAAGCCCGGACTGCACATTCCACCACCTTGGTCGAACACTGACTGGTCAAGACCTAACATACCTATGGACTCCAGTTTCAGATTTGCGTGCAGTCGTTAGTGTCAGTCGCTCCGTTGACCCGACATCTTTGCTAGGGCCGCAGTAAAGTGTCCTTGGTCGACTCTCGAAATCGGATGGTTCCGGCTTGCGGATCATAGACAGCGGTAAAATCAGACGGGCTGGCGGTTCTCATTGCGGCGAAGCCGCTGATTCTTGTTCCTGGGAACACTTCTGCAAGTCTATTCGCGGCTCCCATTAGAGTCGCGCCGCGAGTTACAATATCATCCACTAAGGTTATCTGACTTGGCGGCGATTCGGATACGCGACGCTGTACTGCGAGAGTCTCATACTGTTCCTCGGGGGTCGGTCTCCCAGATGGGTCACTGAAGGCAGCTTTTCTCAGCGGCTTTGACCTAGTGAGGTATCTAACGACCTCTCGTCCGACTCCAGTCTTGACAAGGGCTGTTGCAATTCTGTCTGGGACCCAGAGGGTTCCCGGTTGCATCAATGAGCTACTGGGGACCGGGACGAGAACAGTGTCCGGCTGAAAGAGAGAGATGAAGGGTAGAGTGGACATTTGTTGCCGAACTGCCATGGCTATCCATTGAGACATCGTAATCGGCTCTTGCCGGGGTTGTTCGAGGAAGCTGTCCGATTTTATGGCAAACATCACGTTCTTTGCTTGCTGCATTTTGTTCGAAGAGATCCGAGGTACATAGGCTAGGAGCGAGCCGAACTCGAGTACTGTGATGCGCACGTTCCGTGATTACCTAGCTATATTGATGAGAATTCTT
>Ga0209761_1001063_pt1 | contig 17573 bp, 18 predicted proteins | sample GraSoi013_1_40cm_4_FD_185818 | JGI IMG/M metagenome (GOLD analysis project Ga0209761, IMG submission 185818) | Grasslands soil microbial communities from the Angelo Coastal Reserve, California, USA - Sample 09_25_2013_1_40cm (SPAdes) (version 2) | ecosystem: Environmental > Terrestrial > Soil >...
GGAGCGCTGCGCTCGGGGTTTCCCAGCAGCGCGCAGGCCTCGCGCATCCGCTCGAGGCCCAGCTTCACGCCAAAGTTTCCCCGGGCGAAGAGCAGCTGCTTGAGTTCGGAGAAGTTCACAAGTGGTACAGCCTAGAAGCAATAGCCGCTAACCCGCACCTCCGGTGCGGGCGGCTAGGCGAGCAGACCGAGGAGCTGCGCCACCCGCTCACGCATCTCCTTGCGGTGGACGATCGCGTCCACCATCCCGTGCTTGAGCAGGAACTCGCTCGTCTGGAATCCCTCGGGGAGCTTCTGCCGGATGGTCTGCTCGATCACCCGGGGCCCGGCGAAGCCGATCAGCGCGCGCGGCTCGGCCAGGATCACGTCGCCGAGGAAGGCGAAGGAAGCGGCCACGCCGCCGGTGGTGGGATCGAGCAGCACGCTGATGTACGGCCTCTGCACGTGGCGGAAACGGGCCAGGGCGGCGGAGGACTTCGCCATCTGCATCAGGGAGAAGATGGCCTCCTGCATGCGGGCGCCCCCGCTGGCGGAGAAGATGATCGCCGGCAATCGCCGATCCGTCGCCCGCTCGAAGATGCGAGTCACCTTCTCGCCCACCACGCTCCCCATCGACCCGCCCATGAAGCCGAAATGGAACGCGCCGATGGAGACCTCGCGGCCGGCGATCCGGCCGATCCCGGAGATGAAGGCTTCGCCCTCGTTGGCGGACTTCTGGCTGGCCTTGATCCGCTCGCGGTACCGTTTCGAATCCGAGAACTGGAGCGGGTCGGTGCTCTCCAGCCCGATGTCGTGCTCCGCAAAGCTGCCCGGATCGAGCACCAGCTCGAGCCGCTTGCGCACCGGCAGCGGGAAGTGCTCGTCGCACTTGGGGCAGACCTCGAGGTTCTTCTCGACGTCCTGCTTGTAGATGATCTCGCCGCACCCGTCGCACTTGATCCACAGCCCCTCCATGCGCGCCTTGCGCTGTTCGGGAGGAAGCTTCGGGGCGGGAACGCGGTGATACCAGGCCATTGCGGCGGCGTTGTAGCAGAGGGTTGCGGCTGATACCACTCGGAGGGGGGGTAACGGGGTCCGGGCGCGAAGGGGCGGCGGTCGCACGCGATGTCCGCCCATTTCAAGTGCAGCGGCGATATGCACGATCGCGGGATGGTACGGGCAACTCATGCGGGCGGGGAGCACTTGAATGGGCAGACATCCAGATTCCCCGACGTTCTCGCGTGGGCCCGGCGGGGCGCGCGCTGCAGACTGCGGACCCTGCCGAGGCGCCATACGACGCGCTCGGACGGGGGACTGCCCGGCGTCCGCTACACCTTGTCGTCGTCCAACCCGAAGAAAGTCTGGATCGACGACAGGATCTCGCTGCGCTCTTCCTTCGCCCGCCGCTTGCGGGCCTCGGCATCGAGGCCCATGCGCACCGACTCGAGCTCGACCCTGCGCTTCGCCATCACCTGCGAGATCACGTTCGCCATCTCCGGTCTGTTGCGGAGGACGGATTTGAAGATGTCCTTGTCGATCCGGTAGCACTCGACTTCGGTGGCGGCGACGACGGAAGCGGTGCGGCGCTCGCCGGTCATGACGCCCATCTCGCCGAAGACGTTCGGGCCGCTGATGCGGGCGACGAGCTTCTCCGCGCCGCCCTCGCCGCGCACGCGGACTTCGCACTCGCCCTTGGCGAGAACGTAGAGCCAGTGCGCGGCGGAGTCCTGGCGGGTGATGATCTCCCCGCGGCCGAAGGGCGCGGGGCGCATTCCTTCGGCGAGGCGCTGCCGGTCGTCGGACGAGAGACCGGTGAACATCTCGATCTGCTCCAGCGCTATCACCCGGTGCTGCAGCTCGCGCTGGACCTTGCGCTCGCGGTGCTCCGGGTCATCCATCGAGACCCAGAGCGCCTGGCCCGGGATGGCGAGGGGGATGCCCGCGCGCTTGAGGGCGACGTAGACGCGCACCCGCACCGCCGAGGAGGTCGGATCGTCGGCCGCGAGATCGGTGAGCCAGTAGCGAACGGCGTAGTACGCGAAGCTGTCCGCGCCTTGCCGGGCGAAGTCGAAGCAGATGCAGTTCGGCGGCGGGAACGAGGCCACGTTCGCGATGGGGGTGCTCTGCAGCGCGTCGTCGACGGTGTGGATCACCTCCTCCGGCGAGTAGCGGAAGTCCACGTTGAAGTAGACCCACATCCGGTGTTGCACCGGCTGGTCCTGCCGCTGCCCGAGGATGACGATGTTCTCGCCCAGCAGCACGGAGTTGGGGACGATGATGGTGTCCCAGTTGCGCGTCTCCACCACCGTGTGCCGCCAGCGGATGGCGCTGATGCACCCCTGCTGACCGGAGGAGAGCTGGACCCAGTCGCCGATGTGGATCGAATCGTCGAGCTGCAGCGCGATCCCGCCCAGGACGTTGCCGAGCGTGGCCTGCAGCGAGAGGCCGAGCACCACGGTGACCACCGCCGATGTGGCGATGATCCCTTGCAAGTGAACGCCGCTGCGGTGGAGGATCCCGATGAAGGCGAGCATGTACGCCGCGCCGAGCGCCAGGTCGTGGACGATGTTCGCCACCTCGATTCGCAGCGCGAGCAGCACCAGGTCGAAGAGGAGGATGGCGACGAAGTCGATGATCACCAGCACTTCGAAGAGATCGGCGAGGAACCACACCCGCCCTGCCCAGCCCTCCGCGTGCACGCCCGCGAGGATGGCCGCGAACACGAAGGTGGTGAGATAGAGCATGTAGAGGATCGAGGCGCGGCGGATGCGCTTGCGGCGCCGCGGATCGATCTTCTGGATCATCGCTGCCAGCGTGATGAGGATGGCGGCGAGGATCAGGAGCGTCCAGGGCGAGGCGTATCCGAGCCACTGGCGCGCCCGCGGCGTCGGCGCCGGGAAAGCGAAGGGATCCTCGCCCGCCTCCGCCTGCGTGGCGACGATCACCGCGCCCGCCCCGGCGGCGGCAGCCGCGGCGGCGTTCTGCTGGTTCTGCTGGGCAGCGGCCTTGCCGGCGGGTTCCGCGCGGGCGCCGAGGGAGAGCACGAGACAGACGAGGGTCAGCGCTCTCACCGGATGATGTAGACCTCGTCGAGCTCGCAGACGTGCAGGTACTCCTTGCGCAGCGCCTTGATCTCCGCCTTCACCTCGTCGATGACGGCCGGCTTCAGGTGGTACAGGTAGATCTTGGCTCCGCGGCGATCGAGCTTCGCCAGCTCGCTCATCACCGTCCGCGGCGTGAGGTGGCCGCTGACGTCGGCCAGCCACTGCAGCGTGCTGGGAAAGCTCACCTCGAGGAAGACGGCTTTCAGATCCGGCGTCGTGTTGATCGCGCGCCACAGCTCCTCGGTCGGCCCCGTGTCTCCGGAGAATGCGACCGCGCCCTCGCGGCCCTCGACGATGTAACCGACCGAGTAGACCGGGTGGTGCACCGGGACGGCGCGGATCCGCAGCCCCTGGCAGGTGACGGGCTCGTAGACCGGAATGGAATCGAAGGCGATCACCGGCTTCTCCGGCGTGGGGATCACGCGGAAGTCCGGCCACGTCCGGTTGTTGAAGACGTCCTTGTCCATCGCCTCCATCGTCTCGGCGGGACCGTGCACGACCACCGGCTTCTCCCGCCTTCCCACCAGGAGATCCGTCATCAGCGGGACGTCCTTGACGTGATCGAAATGCGAATGCGTGAGGAAGATGTCGTCGATCTCGAGGATCTCGTCCAGCTCCAGCGCCGCGGTGATCGCGCCGCCATCGATGGTCAGCTTTCGATCGATGAGGAAGCAGGTGGTCCGGTGCCGGGGGAGCTCGCCGCCGTGGCAGCCGAGGACCTTGATTTTCATCTCAGTCCCCCTAGTCCCCGAAACGCTCTTTCATCTCGAGAAACTCCAGGTATTTCTGCATCTTGCCGGTATCGGGCACGAGCACGCCCTCCGGCACCAGCGCGATGATTCGCGCCTTGGCAGTCTTGTTCACCGCCTCCTGGACCTCTTGCGCGCTCACGCCCATGCGCCCGTGCAGCTCGTTGAGATTGACGTTCACGAGCTTGCCCTGCGGGGTCTCCTTCCCCCGTTTGACCGCCGCCTGCCAGAGGTAATGCACGACGCGGCTGCTCGGGTCGCGCAAGAGGAGGTTCTCGATCTGTTCGTCGGCTTCCTGCAATCGATCGGAAAGCTTTTTGATCAGGCGCACCGCGATTTCGACATTGCCGCGGATCATCGCCTCGAACGTCTTCGGATCGATCACCAGGAGCTTCGCGTCCTCGGCCACCACCGCGCCGGCCGAGCGCGGCTTGTTGTTGAGGATGCTCATCTCGCCGAAGAATTCGCCGGCGCCCAAGGTAGCGAGAATCTTCGCGTTTTCCCGCACGGTCTTGGTGATGTTCACCTTGCCGGACTGGATGACGTACATCTCCTTGCCCGGTTCGCCCTCCCGGAAAAGGACGTCGCCGCGCTTGAACTCCTTGCCGAAACGCTGAAACAGCGCGTCCTCTCCGGCCATGAAGAAGTCCTATCAGCGGAGTCGAGCGCTGGTCAATTTAGCGGCGCGTGATGGCAATCACAGTTCTTGCGTGGAGACCACATTTCATAATCAGGCTCGTACGGTTCGCCCTCGAGCATGGCCCCTGAGCCGCCTTCGGCGGCCGGGGCTACTTGTGCTGCATGCGGAAGACTCCATCCCAGCCGGTCGCCGGCGGCGCGGAGAGCATGCGATCGCACCGCGCCAGCATGAGCGCCGAAGGGCCGTCCCCCGCGAAGCGCTTCAGCAACGACTCGAACAGCAGGCGCGCTTCGGCGAACTGCCGCGCGCGGTACAGGGCGAGCGCGCGCGCGTAGCCGTCGAGCAGCGGCATTTCCTCCGTCGTCGCCGGGCCGCGACGCCGCAGCTCGAACAGCCGCACCGGCTCCTGCTTGCCCACCACCCGGACCGCGTCCAGCTCGCGCACGGTGTACGCGCCCTCGTCGTTCAATCCCTTGCGCGCCGCGATCAGCGTCTGTTCGGTGACCAGGATGTGCGTTGCGTATTCCTTGGTCAGGCCTTCGAGCCGGCTGGCGAGGTTCACGTTGTCGCCCATCACCGTGTAGTTGAACCGCTGCGAGGACCCCATGTTCCCGACCACCATGGGGCCGGAGTTGATCCCGATGCCGATCTCGATCTGGGGCAGGGACGGCTCCTCGATGCGCCACTTTTCCCGCATGCGCTGTAACGTCTCGATCATCTCCAGCGCCGCGTCGCAGCCGTTCGCCGCGTGCGCCGCGGTCTGCACCGGGGCGCCGAAGAACGCCATGACCGCGTCGCCGATGTACTTGTCGAGCGTGCCGCGCTTGCGCAGGACGATCTCCGTCATCGGCGAGAGGTACTCGTTGAGCAGGTGGACCAGCGCGGTCGGCTCGAGCTTTTCGGAGATGCCGGTGAAACCGCGGATGTCCGAGAAGAGGACGGTCAGCTCGTCTTCCCTGCCCCCGAGCTGGAGGTTCTCGGGATGCTCGAGCATCTCCTCCATCACCTCGGGGTTCAGGTAGAGCTGGAACGCCTTGCGCAGCTGGCGCTTGTCCCTCTCTTCCGTCGCGTAGCGATAGACGGTCACCAGCACGAACATCGAGCCCAGCTCCGCCAGCGGCAGCGCGGCGAAAACCTCGTAACCCGCCCAGAACGCCACGCTGGAAGCGGTCCAGACCGAGACGACGCAGACCGCGAGCACCGGAAGCGCATGCCTCACCTTCACGCGCGCGAAGAGGAAAGCGAAACCGAGCGCGGCCAGGAGCGCGAGCGCCACCTCGGCGAGGTCGACGCCGAGCCCCCGGCGCAGGAAGCGTCCGGAGAGGATGTTCTCGACCACGTTCGCGTGCGTCTCCACGCCCGAGGTGATCTTGTTCAGCGGCGTGATGCGTTGATCGAAGGTGCCCTGGGCGGTCGCGCCCACCAGCACGATCTTGCCGCGAAGCTCGGCGTCCTTCCTCCCGTCCATGATGTCGGCGACGGAGTAGTTCTCGAAGGTGCGGTCCTTCCCCAGGTAGTTGATGGTCATCAGGCCCCGCCCGTCCACTGGGACGCGGATCTTCCCGCCGAAATCGATGGATTCGAGCAGCGCTCCCTCCTCGGGAGTCTGGCTGATCGGGATGATGTCCTGCGGCCCGAGCCCGAGCGCGACGGACGCGAGCGCTGCGTCGAGCGACGGGTAGTACCGCTCGCCCACGCGCATGGTCAGCGCCGTGTGCCGGATCACGCCGTCGAAATCGGGCAGGTTGTTGAAGTAGCCGATCCACTTCGTTCCCTTCAGGATCGGCGCAAGCGGCGGGCGCAGCCCGGCGTACTGCTTCGCCCAGGTGAGCTTGAGCGGCGTCGAGATCGGGCTGTCGGCCCGCTCGCGCCACTCCGGCTGGTGGATCTGCATCGCCGTCATCTGGCGCGCGACCTCCTCCGCGTCCTGCGGGTGGAGATCGCGCATCTCCGGTTCGGTGAGCATGACCACGCCGACTACCACCTTCGCAGCGCAGCGCGCGACCGACTCACCCATCACCGCGTCGGGATCGAGGCCGCCCAGATCCTGATCCAGCTCGGCCCCGTACGCCTCGTGCTGCTTCACCAATCCATCGAACGTCTCTCGCGACGCCGTCAGCTTCTGCGCGCCGTCGGCGAGGCGCCCCTTCGCGGTCTGGTAGATGGGCTCGGCGTCCGCCTTCACCTTGCGGTTGAGCAACTGGAGCGCCGATGCCGCGCCGGCGATCTGCGACTCCGCCTCGTCGAACCCCTCGATGGCGGCGCGGTTCCTGGGCGCCGCCAGCGAGATGTCCTCGAATCTCTTGCGGTACCGCTTGGCCCCGGCGAACTGTCCCCCGAGGTCCTCGTCGGAAAAGCTCATGTCGAAGCCGATGGCCTTCGCGCCCGCGGCGTCGAGCTTGTCGATCAGGGCGGCGATCACGCGGCGATCCCACGGGAACCGCCCGAACTTCGCGATGGCCGCTTCGTCCACGGCCGCTAGCACGACCTGCCCGGAGTGCTCGCTCCCCAGCAGCTTCACGCGCTGCAGGAAGCGCAGATCGGCGAGCGCGCCCTCCATCCGCGTCAGCACCGGGACGTCGGTGCGGCCCGCGAGCTGCAGGACGTGGAGCGCCGCGAACGCGAGCCCGGTGAACAACCCGATGCGAAACGCGTTGATGCGCATGAACCATGCGCGGAGACGCCGCATGGCCGCAGGGTACACCAGCGTCCCGGCTCCAACCTCGAAGCTTCCGCGGCAGGCGTGCAAGCCATTGTCCGACAGGTACCCTCGCGCGGGACCCGCATTCAAGGCTGTTTCCGCCTCCGCGGAAACAGCCAGCAACTTCGCAGGCGCTAAGCCGCCTTCGGCGGCCGCGCCTGGATTCTGCGGCGGAACCTGTCTAAGGTGCGCGCCCGATGAAGGACAAAGGGACCACCTACCGCGACGCGGGCGTCGACATCGACGCGGGCGACGCGCTGGTGGAACGGATCAAGCCGCTCGCCCGCCGTACCGCGCGCCCCGAGGTGCTGGCAGGGATCGGCGGTTTCGGGGGCCTGTTCGAGGTTCCGCAAGGGTATCGCCAGCCGGTCCTGGTGGTCGGGACCGACGGCGTGGGCACGAAGCTCAAGCTCGCGTTCCTGGCGGGCAAGCACGACACCGTGGGCATCGATCTCGTCGCCATGAGCGTGAACGACGTCGTGGTCTGTGGCGCCGAACCGGTGGCGTTCCTCGACTACTTCGCCACCAGCAGGCTGGACCTGGCCGAAGCAGAGCAGGTGATCAAGGGCATCGCGGAGGGATGCGTGCGGGCCGGGTGCGCGCTGATCGGCGGCGAGACCGCGGAGCTTCCCGGGTTCTATGCGCGCGGCGAATACGACCTCGCCGGCTTTTGCGTCGGGGTCGTGGAGAAGACCCGCATCCTCGACGGGTCGCGCGTGAAGGCCGGTGACGCGGTCCTGGGCATGGCCTCGTCCGGTCTTCATTCGAACGGTTTCTCGCTCGTGCGCAAAGTCTTCCAGAGCGACCTGCCGGCGGCCCTGGCCCGCGAGCTGCTCGAGCCGACGCGGATCTACGTGAAGGATTGCCTCGCATTGCGGGAAGCCGTCGACGTGCACGCCTTCGCCCACATCACCGGCGGCGGCCTCCCCGGCAACCTGCCTCGCGTGCTCCCCGGTGGTCACCGGGCCGTCCTGCGGCGCGGATCCTGGCCCGTCCCGGGCATCTTCGAGCGCATCCAGAAGGCCGGCGACGTCGCCGACTCCGAGATGCTACGCACGTTCAACATGGGAATCGGCATGTGCGCCCTGCTCCCGCGCGCGGAGGCGGCCACCGCTCTCGGGTTGCTCGCGCGCCGCGGGCAGAAGGCATTCGAGATCGGCGTCATCGAGAGCGTCCCCGGGCTGCCGGAGCCCGAGGTGGTCGTCACCTGAGTATGCGGATCGGCATTCTCGCCTCGGGCACCGGGTCGAATCTGCAGGCCATCCTCGACGGGTGCGCCTCGCGCAGCATCCCCGCGGAAGTCGCGGTGGTGATCTGCAACATCCCCGGAGTGAAGGCGCTGCAGCGCGCCGAGTCCGCGCGAGTTCCGGCGGTGCTGCTGCCGCACCAGAAGTTCCCAAACCGGGAGGAATTCGACCGGGAGCTGGTGCTGACACTGCAGGAGCATCGCGTGGACCTGGTCTGCCTGGCCGGATTCATGCGGCTGCTCGGCCCTGTCCTATTGAGGGCGTTCCACAACCGGATCCTCAACATCCATCCGAGCTTGCTGCCGGCATTTCCGGGGCTGCACGCAGTGCGCCAGGCGCTCACCGCCGGAGTTCGCGTCGCCGGATGCACGGTGCACGTCGTCGACGAGGGCACCGATACCGGTCCGATCCTCATCCAGGCGGCGGTGCCGGTGCTCGACTCGGATACCGAAGAGACCCTTGCCGCACGCATCCTGGTGCAGGAGCACCGTTGCTACCCGCGCGCCATCGCGCTCTGGGCGGAGGGCCGCGTCCAGATCGAAGGGCGGCGGGTGCGGATCACGGGCGCCGGACCGCGGCCGGACCACACGCTTTCCTCGCCGGAGCTGACCGACTGATGCCCCCCCCGATCGTCAGGCCGGTTGCGAAGCGGATCTACGACGTGGCCGTGCTCGGACCCGACGTGGGCGGCGCGGCCGCGGCGGCGCTCTGCTCCCGGCGGGGGCTGCGCGCCCTGCTCGCTCCGCTCATGCCGGTGGCGGCTGCCCGGGAGAGCGAAGGATGGCTCCTGCCCTGCGCACAGTCGATCCTCCCGCCCCTGCGCCAGCTCTCCGGCGCCGTCGGCGTACTGGATGAAGCCGGGCTCGGCACCGATCTGCAGCGCCAGGGGGGAGGCCTCGGCTCGTTCCAGATCCTCACCGACCGGCTGCGGCTCTCGCTCCCGGCCGATCCGGCGAAGCGCAAGTCCGAGCTGCGCCGCGAGCTGTCCGAGGGCGGCGCCGCGGAAGCGGAGGCCGCGCTGGAGACGCTGGAGACGCTGGGGCGGGCGTGGGACGATTTCCTGCGCGAGCCGCCGCCCTGGCCCCCGCGCGGCTTTCTCGAAAAGCGGCGTCTGCGCAGGGTGGTGCCGCCTGCGCCGCAGCTCCCGGAAGGCCTGGTGGGAGAGTGCCTGCACGCGCTCGCGCCGTTCATCACCTCGCTGCCCGGCGACGTCGCGCCGGAATCTCTCGCCCGCGAGGCGGCCGCGCTGCTGCGCGCTCCGCTGCGCGTCTTCGGAGGCGCGGCGCAGCTTGCCGATCTGCTCCGGCAGAAGTGCACGGGAGCCGGCGGCGACCTGATCTCCGACGTCCCGGCCGAACAGCTGCGGATCGAGAAGAAGGGCGTCGTCTTCCAGCTCGGCGGCAGCGAGGTGCGCGCGGCGTGCGTGGTGCTGGCGTGCTCCGCCGAGCGGATCGCCGCCATGGTCCAGGAGGGGAGCCGCGCCGAGCGCAAGCTTGCGGAGGAAGCCGCCCTCCCCGTCGAACGGAAGGTCACGCTCGCCCATTACGTCGTCCGCCCCGAGGGCCTGCCCCAGGCGCTGGAAGACGCCGCGCTCGTCCTCGGCCACGCGCTGGGCCCGCTGCTCCTCACCACCCTCCCCGCGCGCCGGGCGCGAGGCGAGAGCACGGGCGAGAAGCTCCTCACCGTCGCGCGCGTTTCCGACGCTGGCTTCTCCGACGAGCAGGGGCTGCTGACGAGCATCCGCGGCGCGCTGGAGCCGATCTTCCCGTTCTTCGAACGGCACGTCGTTCACCAGAGCGCGGACGCGAATCCGGCGCAGCCGCACCCCATCCTCCGGCCGCTCGACAACGGCGATCCGGTGGGATTGCGCCCCTTCTCGGAAGCCGACGAGCACGTCGTGTTCGCCTCCGCGGCGACCTACCCGGGGTTCGGCCTCGAAGGGCAGATCCTCGCGGCCCGGGCGGCCGCTGGAAGGGCGCTCGCCCTCTCCGGGCGCAAGACGGTGAGCGCGACTTGACGCGGCCCGACTTTTGAGCACAATCCCGCGTTCGTTCTCGGCAGCGAGGCTTTGCGATGGCATTCAAGTGCGATCTGTGCGGCAAGGGGCCCCTGGTCGGGAACCAGGTGTCCCACGCCAACAACAAGACGAAGAAGCGGTCGCTCCCCAACCTCCAGAGGGTGCGCGCGATGGTAGACGGATCGCACCAGCACCTCCGCGTCTGCACGCGCTGCCTGAAGGCCGGCAAGGTCACCAAGGCGGCCTGAAACGGCCGGCGTGAGCGACGCGAGCGGCAGCGCCCTCCTCGATCCGCGCGCGGCGCGGCGGGCGCTGCAGAACGCGCGCGGCAAGCAGAAGCTCGATCTGATCCTCTCCGCTCCCGACCCGCAGCAGCTCGTTTCCTCGCTGCCGCCCGAGGAGCTGTATTTCGCGCTGCTCGACATCGGGCCAGACGACGCCGCCGAGCTCGTCGCCATGGCCTCGCCGGAGCAGTTCCGCCACTTCGTCGACATGTCGGCCTGGCGCGGGGCGGACGAAGGGCCGCGCACCTCCCAGGTGATCCGCTGGCTCAGTCTCGCCCGCGAGGGCGGAGAGGACCTGGAGAAGTTCCGCCGGCAGCTCTGGTCGCTGGACATCGAGCTGCTCGCCCTGGTGTTGCGCCGCGAGCTGCGCGTGCACGACCTCACCGAGGAGGAACCGCCGCGGCCGCAGAACCCCGGCATGGCGTACTACACGCCGGACCGGCGCTTCCTGCTCGAGTTCGCGGGATCGGGTGAATACGCAGCGGTGCGGCAACTGATCGAGGACCTGTACGCGCAGGATCCGTTCGGCGCCGGCAGGCTGATCGAGAGCATCCGCTGGGAGCTGCCCATCGAGCTGGAGGAAACGGCGCGCAGGTGGCGCGATGGTCGGCTGCGGGACGCCGGCGTTCCCGAGTTCGAGGAGGCGGTCGCATTCTATGCGCGGCCGGCGCAGCATCGATCCGAGCAATCCGCAGGGCCGGCCACGCAGGCGCTGATTGCTCCAAGGGGCCCGCTGCTCGACGCCGCGCTGGAGCGGTTGGACGGAGACGACCTGGAGTCCGCGGAGGAAGCGATCGTCTATGCCGCAAACGCGGCCTTGGTGGCGAATCGGGTGCCGCTGGACGATGCGGACGAAGTGCGCGAACAGCTGGGCGACGCGCGGGCGACGCTTTCGCTCGGCCTCGAGCTGCTCTCGGGCGGCGATCCGTCGCGAGCGGCGGGGATCCTGGTCGAGAAGCCGATCCGGAGCGTGTTCCAGGCGGCCATGGGGGAGGCGTACCGCCTGCAGGCCCGTGCGAGGAAGATCGCGGCGCAGGCGCGGCTGCCACAGGCGCAGAGCGCCACCGTGCTGGACGAGCCCTTGGAGAGCGTCGTGCAGGCGCTGCTTCGGGCGCCGCCGACGTTCCATGAACCCGGCCAGCGGCGTGCTCGCGCGTTCGGCTCGCGGGCGGAGATCGCGCGCGCGGAGGCGCTGCTCGACGAAGCCGAGGCGACGCTCGCGCTGCTCTCCACGCTTGGGCTCTCAGCGGCCCAGCTAGGCCCAAAAGCAGAGGAAGCGGGGCTGGGGCCGGCGGTGGTGAAGGCGAGCCTCGCGGTGCGGGCGCTGATCGCCTCGCAGGCGCGCGGCGAGCCGTTCTCCCTGCGCGGCGCGGCCGATGAGCCGGGGGAGAAACCCGCAGGGTTCGACGAGAAGCTCGATCAGCAGCTGCGCAGCTCGGTGCGCGACGACGTCGGACGGCGCGCGGCGGACCGGCTGCGGTCGCTCATCGGGTAGGGCGCTCGCACCGCGCCAGATCTTCCGCCAGACCCCGCGCGACCCCGTCGACCTGTAGCGTCGTCAAGAGCTGCGGAGTTCCGCCCTGGATCCGGATGGTCTTCACGTCGGAGCCTCCCATGGAGAGGTTCCGCTCCAGCCACTCGGCGAAGGCGGGCTCGACCTGCAGCCCCTGCACCTCGAAGAGCCGCGCGAGGAGCTTCGCGCGCAGCTCCGAGCAGGCCTTCAGATCGCGGCGAGCCGCGGGCACAGGCAGCGACTGCTCCTGGACCGCCTCCGGCGGCGGCGTCGGCCTGCGCTCTTCGTGGACGACGATCAGCTCTCCCGGTTCCGTTTCTTCGTCGCCTGGAAGCACCTCGTACCGGATGTACCCATGACCGGGGAGCACCTTCGTCCGCATCTGCGATGCGTCGCCGGCGCCCTGGATCCGTTGCGCTGCGGCGAGCGCCGCCACCGCACAGATCCCGGACCATACGACAGCCATGACCCACCTCCCCCCACAAGGTGCGCCATTGGTATACAACGTGCAAACGGGCACGCCTGCCGGAAAGTCCGCTGGCGAACGGTTCGCCGCACCCGGGTGGCTTCAGGCTCGCCCCAACGCCTTCTGCACCGCGGTCAGCAATTCTTCCGGCAGGCAAGGCTTCTCCAGCGCGGCCGTGGCGCCGGCCTCCATCGCGATCCGCTGGTAGTCGGCGCCGAGGCTGGCGGAGAGCGTGAGGACCGGAAGGCTGGCGAAGCGCGGATCGGCGCGCAGCCGCCGCAGGACCGAAAGGCCGTCGAGCTTCGGGAGCGCGACGTCCAGCACCACCAGATCCGGGATCGCGGCCTCGATCGAACGCAAGGCGGCGATCCCGTCCTCCGCCGCGGCCACGTGAAACCCCTGCGCCTGGAGGAACTCGACGTACATGTCACGAGAGTCGGCGAAGTCCTCGACGATGAGAATGCGGGCTGCGGCCATGAGAGCGACGTCCACGAGATGAGGGACCCGTCCTCTTCGCACCATTCCGCGCGTCCTTTGCGAGCGCCACGCACTGAGAGTGAATCACGTTGCATTGTGAACGTTTGTTTTCCGCGCTCGCCGCCGAGCGCCGCCGGACTATGTTCGCGATGTGTTTCACGGCGGCCGCCTGGTCCTGCGCATCTACGGCATCGGTCTCGCGCAGATCGCGGCGCTCGCGGCCACGCTCGCCATCGCGCGCGAGGCGGGCCGGCGATCGCCTCCGCCGCACGCCGCTCAGACGCGCTTCCTGGTCGAGGAGATCGTCTCGCACGCGAGCGGCCGCGATGCGCTGCAGGCGCGACTCGACGAGCTCGAGCGGCGGACGGGGATCGAGGTGGTGCTCGAGGACGGCTCCGGCAACCGGGTGGCAGGCTCAGCGAGCGCGCGCAGGCACGGGCCGGGCACCTTCACCACCCGGTGGGCCAGCGGGACCGCCTGGATTTTCGCGCCGCCGCCTCCGCGCCCGCCGAACGCCACGCCGCTCTTCGCCATCGCCGCGGTCCTCGTCCTGGTGGGGATCTCCGCGGTCCTGACCGCCTCCTGGCTGGCGCGACCCCTCGCGGCGCTGTCGGCGGCCGCGCGCGAGCTGGGCGCGGGCAAGCTCTGGGCGCGCGCGAAGCTGCGCCGCGGCGACGAACTGGGCGACGTCGCCATCGCGTTCGACGAGATGGCGGAACGGATCGAGCACCTGGTGCGTGGCCAGCGCGAGCTTCTCGCGAACGTCTCGCACGAGCTGCGCACGCCGCTCGCGCGCATCCGCGTCGCGCTCGATCTCGCGGCGGAGGGCAGCGCGCAGGAGGCCGCCGCGCAGCTGTCGGGCATCGCGGGGGACCTTGCCGAGCTGGAACGGTTGACCGACGACATCCTCACCAGCGCCCGCCTCGAGCTTTCCTCGGCGCAGCCCCCGCTGCGGCTGCAGCGCACGCCGGCGGCGGAGATGGTGGAGGAGGCCGCCCTCCGGTTCCGCTCCAGCCATCCCGGCACGGCGCTGCGCGTGGAGAACGGCTGCGGCGGCGCTCAGATTGAAGTCGACGGCATGATGCTGCGCCGCGCGCTCGACAATCTGCTCTCCAATGCCGCGAAGCACGGGGGAGCGGCCGAGGTGGAGCTGATCGCGAGCGCCGCCGGCGGGCTGCTCACCATCGAGGTGCGGGATCACGGCCCTGGAATTGCGCCCGAGGACATGGAGCATCTCTTCACGCCATTCTTCCGGGGCGACCGGAGCCGGGCGCGGCAGACCGGTGGGCTCGGGCTTGGACTGCTGCTCACCAGGCGCATCCTCGAGGCGCACCGGGGCACGCTGGAGATCGAGAGCAAGCTCGGGCACGGCACCACCGCGCGCATCCAGGTTCCGCTAGCCGCTCTCGCGCCCTAGGCGCGGGTATGCGGTTGTCTTCAGGCTGTGCAGGTCATGAGTTCGTCTTTCCTTCATGTTTCGAAACGCGGTCGCAACGGCGTGGCAACAGGCCGCTGGTTACACTGCCCAAATGAACGCTCGCCTGCTCGCTCTCGCTCTCGCGCTGGCTTGCGGCGCGCACGCCGCGGTGATCCTCCGCTCTCCGGAGGCCTCCTTCAAACCGGTGGCCGACAAGCTGCACTCCACCGTGATCGATGTGAACGGCCGCGTGCCGGTCTCCGCAGACGGCGCGACGGCGGTGGCCGAAAGAGTGACGCACGGGACGGGCACGTTGCTCGCGAACGGGCTCGCGGTCACGACGCTGCACGCGGTTGCCCTGCCCTCGCCTGCCGGCAAGCTGATCCCGCTGCAGGACGTGGAGGTGCAGGTCGCGGGCGGCAACGCGATGGCCGCGCAGGTGATCGTCGGAGCGCCGGATCTGGACCTCGCGATCCTGGCGCTTCCCGCCGAGGCGGCCTCGCTCGAAGCGGCGCCGCTTTCTACCGATGCCCTGACCGAAGGCGATCCCCTGCTCGCGATGGGCGTGGATGGCGATGCGGTCGTCGTCGTCGGCGTCTCGGTCGTGGCCGTGAACGGCGACATCCTCAGCGTGGGCGGAGACCGGATCCTGGACTCCCGCTTCTGGGGCGGCCCGCTGTACGACGAGCGCGGCAGACTCGTCGGCATCGAGCTGATGTCGCTCGGCCCGGCGAAGGCGATCTCCGCCAGCTTCATCCAGCGGTTGCTCGACCAGCGCCCTGGGAAGCATGTGATGACCGGAGCGTCAGAGCACGAACCCTGATCGCACTCAGCCGGAGTTCACCTCGCCTGTGCGGACGGCGAGCGCGATGGAGCCGTCGAGCGCGGAGGCCGGATCTCCGCTCAGTGCAAGCAGGAGCACGGTCTGGTTCGCGTAGATTCCGTCCGCGTCATTGCGCGTGTCGCGGCTCGATCGTTTGCGATTGTGAAGCTCGAGCATGGCGGGCTTCGGAGCACGGTGCTAGAACGCGCGCCCATGATCGACCATCTGACGGTCCGCGTTCGCGACGTGCAGAAGAGCAAGGCGATCGATGCGGACGGGCACAACCTCGAGGCGGTGTGTCACAAGCCGCAATGATCATCGACGGGAAAGCGATCGCGGCCAAAGTCCGGGCGGAGGTCGCGCAGGCGGTCAAGGAGATCGAGGCGCGCGCGGGCGTGACGCCCGGGCTGGCGCTGATCCGCGTCGGCAGCGATCCGGCGAGCGAGGTGTACGTCCGCGGCAAGGTGAAGGCGTGCCAGGAGACCGGCATGGGCGGCTTCGAGCACATCCTGCCCGAAACGACGCCCGAGGAGGACCTGCTGGCCCTGGTGCGCGAGCTGAACGTGAACCCGCACGTGCACGGCGTGCTGGTGCAGCTGCCGCTGCCCAAGCACATCTCCTCCGAGGAGGTGCTCGACGCTCTCGCCCCGCAGAAGGACGTCGATGGTTTCGGGCCGCACAATGCCGGGGCCCTCTTCACCGGACGCCAGGGCCTGCGGCCGTGTACGCCGCTCGGGATCATGCGCCTGCTCGACGAGTCGCAGACGCGGCTGCTCGGGGCGCGCGCGCTCGTGGTGGGGCGGTCGAACATCGTGGGCAAGCCGGTCGCCATGCTGCTGCTCGAGCGCCACGCGACGGTCACGCTGGCGCATTCTCGGACGGCGGACCTGGCGGCGGAGGTCGGCGCGGCCGACGTGCTCGTCGCGGCGGTGGGCAAGGCGGAGATGATCCGCGGCGCGTGGGTCAAACCGGGAGCGACCGTCATCGACGTCGGGATCAACCGCAACGCGGCAGGCAAGCTGGTCGGCGATGTGGAGTTCCCCCCCGCGGCAGAGCGTGCCCGCGCGATCACGCCGGTCCCAGGTGGGGTGGGACCGATGACCATCGCTTACCTGCTCTCCAACACCATCCAGGCGGCGAAGGCGCAGCTCGGACTCACCTAGAGCGCGAGACGTTGCCGCGCAGGATTCCCATCCCGCCCAATTCCTCGAAGATCGGGAATCTCAACACCACGCGATCGACGGCGTGGACCACATCACACAGGATACGCCGCCACGCCGGCGCGCGTTCGTAGCGGAAGGCTGGAATGATGAATCGGGTCAGGCGGCCGAGAAAGTCGAAATGCCGTCTGGTCAAACCCGGAATCAGTGTTTCCAGAACAGCGAGATCCGGTCTCTCCAGCGGCCGCTCTCCCGGGGTGACTTCAGTGTGGACCGGAACGAGAAAGCGGATCTTCCGCAACGTCCTGTTCAGGTTCACCGGCTCTATGCAGAGGACGAGCGCCCCTGGTTTGGCCGCCTCGAGCAGGTGCCGCATGGTTCCGTCGAGGTCGTCGAGCACGTGATGAAGCACGTTGTCGATCCAGATCACGTCGAACGATCTCTCCGGCAGATTGGCCGCGTTCAGCGGCGCGCAAACGAATTCCGCGAGGTCGGACACGCCGTTGATCGCAGCGCGTTGTCGGGCCAGCTCCACCGCGGCGGGCGACACGTCGAGCCCGGTCACTCTTGCTCCGAGCTTCGCGAGAATCATCGCGTCCTCGCCCTCGCCACAGTCAACGTCCAGGATCCTCTTGCCCGCGAGATCGCCCAGGAGCAGGCGCAACCGAACTCCGGGTAACCGGGCAGGAAGCAAGGCGCGTGCCCGCTGCCACGGCAAGACTCAAGGACCCGGAAGCGAGGGTCTCGGCGATGGTCGTCTGCCACCCGGAAGCGACGTCCTTCTCCGTCGCCGAGAGCCTCGCGTCCTGTGTTCTACAGTCCGCGCACGTTCCGCAAACGCCGTGTGAACGCGAGGACGAGCAACGGTAACGGGCTGCACCACGACGGTCTGGCCGGGATTGCTGAAATAGCTCAGAGCGCGGGCGCGGGCAGCTTGCCGTTCACCAGGAACTGCCCGCGCTCGTACGCATGGCTCTCTTCCTCCCCGACCAGCCGC
>Ga0209761_1001066_pt1 | contig 17560 bp, 15 predicted proteins | sample GraSoi013_1_40cm_4_FD_185818 | JGI IMG/M metagenome (GOLD analysis project Ga0209761, IMG submission 185818) | Grasslands soil microbial communities from the Angelo Coastal Reserve, California, USA - Sample 09_25_2013_1_40cm (SPAdes) (version 2) | ecosystem: Environmental > Terrestrial > Soil >...
ATCCTGCGAGTAGGCCGACCATGACCCCTTCAGTGACGAAGTGACGGACCAGCTGGCCTCTCGTGAATCCTCTTGTCAATAGAAGCCCGATCTCTTTGCGTCGCAAATTGAAGGAGGACTGGGACACCGTCCGTCCGACATACCAGGCCATGAAGAATACTGGAACAGACACGGCGGTGAAAGTCAGTCTAAGTGAGAATATGGTCGCCGAGAGTGCTTGCAGTTGGCCGACAAGATTATCGTCTGGTGAGAAACCATACTGCAGCGCAAGGTTCGAGATCCTAGCTTCGATCTGCTGGATCGTCGATATGCTGCTCTCTATCGCGAAGGGGCTTATCAGCCGGTTCCTGTCTAAGTAGACATTCACCTGCGCTGAGATGCTATAGAACCTTGAAACGTTACCAGTCGAAAAGTAGTTGTAGTTTTTGGCGAGGACCGGAAGAAATGTCTGTTCCCAACTGACGATGAGAATACTTGCTTGCTGATTGCTAGTTATTGGACCGGGATTCCCTGGAAATGGCTGGTAGTAGTAAACGATGCTGAGAGTGTTGACGGCTACGGTGTCAAGACTGACCGATCCAACTATGGTTAGAGTTACGTTGTACTTCCTCGAAGAGTTTGTGTAAAGTGTGTACGTGATCTTTCGATTAACCGGGAAGTTCTGAGCCTGTTGCGAGTTGGAATTTATCAGCGTCTCATTTGCGTGAAGCGTCTTTCTTCCAGAGACTAGTGTCATATGCTGATACAGTGCAGAGGCATCTTGGATTCCAGCAACCGTTGGGGAAAAAAAAGAAGCGTTGAACAGGTTGGACGTTCCGACAGGCTCAGCGGCCGCTACACCATCTATCTGTTGAAGATTCGAGACGAGGCCCTGGACAGAGGAGTTTAGACTCCTCCCTCCATCGACTGAGAAGTCGCGTAGCTGCATGTCGACTGGAGTATTGGCGAGCTGAGCGTCTAGGGCTTGTTTTCCGACAGTATCTGCTGCGACGTTGATGCCTCCGAAGAAGGTAGCTGCTAGTGTCATGCCGAGTACTAGTGCGGCGAAAAGTTTCCAGGACCGGGTGATTCTCTTGAGAGCGTAAGACAGCAACGACGAAGAATGATTGAAGTCCTATACGTATCAGTTTTGCTAATTATCTACAAGTGGGCAGTGGACGGTTTCTCTAATCTGGAGATTCAGTCAATTGCGTGAAGCGTCTTGAGGCGGATAGGATAGCAGCATGGGGCGTTGCGTCAGCTGTGTTGTTTCGGCCAAATCTTCTTCGTGCTGATCAGGAACCTCCCCGCAAATGTTACTAGGATACTGTCAAAATTCGACAGCAGTGGTGTGATAGAGAGAAACGTCGTAAATCCCCATAATATGGGCAGTCGTAGGAGAAGGTCCGCAGAGGCGATAGAGTTGAAGAAAGTGAATCTTCGGATAAGTCCAGTCCCCCTCACTCTTCCCCTGAAGACCAGAGCGTCGTTCATGAGGAAGTTGACCAAGACCGCCGCTTGACTGCTGATGATCGCGTACACAAGGTAGGAAGAGCCTCCCAGAAAGCCTGCGAGTAGGCCAGTCAGGGCTGTGATCTGGGTCAGAACATACATGATGTATACGTTGAGGAATAGCCCCAATCCCCCTACGAATCCGAACTTGAAAATGAGCCACGCGGCAGGTCTCCACCTCCTCGGTTTGACTACATGAGGAGGATACATCCCGAAACCGGATGAGAATCGCGTGTCGCGGATTGCCGCGCGGTACAGGGCAGCCTGCGAGTACCGTCTCTGGCCCAGAACTTCGGTTAGTGGATTACGAAGGCGGTCCTCTAATGTCAACGGCTACCCCGGGCAGTTAGAGCTAGTGGACTTGACCATCATATAACCGATACCCCGACGGTCGACCGCCACGAGCAAACTCGCGTGGAACGATCGAAGATGCCCTTGGGTTTGAGAATTCTGGAGGACTCGGTATCTGTCTGTTAGGTTGCCAGAACTGGAATCTCTGGTAGCGGAGGACTGGATCCTGTTAGTTGGTCGAAGTCTTTTCTTGCCTTTTCCATCTTGGGATAGATGACTTCTCTGAAACCTGTGACTGCGAACTCGTTAGGTCGGTAGGGGTCGTTGATGACGCGTAAGGCTCGTAGAGCGAGTTCATAGTTCGTGGGCGCGGTCTGCAGGAAGAATCCGATAACTTGGTCGTTGTACCAGTCGCGGAATCCGAGTTCTTTCTTATGCCATCCCCAGCGTGTGAGAATACCACGGGTGAACTTGGCGTGTTTGAAGATGTTCATGAGCCAGTTGTGAGCGAGCCACTGGGGCAGGTTAAACCTCAGCTGTCTTCCGAAAACTTCGAACTCGGGACGGTTGATATGCTCGTAGGTGATCCTGTCCCCGTTCTCCTCGTCGATATTGTAACGGATCTTGTCCCTCTCCAGTTTCTCATCGTCGGTCAGAAGAAGTGGTGTGTAGATCTCGTCTTTGATGAGGCTGACCTTGGCAAGGTTCAATATCGCAGCTTTAGTGGCCGCGTAGTTCTTCTCGGGCCGGTCAACCGCAAATACCTCCAAGACCCGGTCCACGTATCTATTCGCGTAGTCCAGGCCTCCCCACATGATCATATCGTAGACCCGTCGTGCGAGGTTTCGGTTTGTCTCCTCGTCCAGATTCATCTTTGCAACGGCATCTTCGACTGTTGTCCTGTATTCCTCCGCGCTGCTCGCGCCCTTCCACCACATCCAGTAGGAGTGAGCTATGGTGTCGGATTTCCGGGCTAAGAGTTCCATGTATGATTCTTTAGCGCCGAACAGTCGGAGTACCTTGTCGTCGGCTACTATGTTCTTGAATTCCAAGTATTCGGGTTCCGCTGCGAATTTTCGTCCCAGCTCGAAGGCTTCTGCGTTTCTTGCGCGCTGGCTGGGGCTGACTGTCTCCATTATTGCTTCGAGGAGGTTTTTCTCGCTGACGGGTATGAGGCCTCTCTGGAAGGCCATTCCGAGGAGGATGATGTTCGTGAAGAGCTTGTTTCCATAGAAGAGTTCTGAGATCTCCCCAATTCTTCCGCTGAGATACTCGTCAGAGTTGGTGTGCTTCCGAATATTGTCCTCTACATCTGCGGGGTAGTTCATCATTCCAGCGAGCATCGGTATGGTCGGAATGACGCTACTGTTGACAACGGCGGTTGTTCGCGCGCGGCTAGCGTAGACTAGGCTTCGCTCAGCTTCGAGCATGTCGAGGCCGAGGAGCAGGTCTGCTTTACCGTTGGGGACGATGGTGCTGATCTTTGCGTTGCCTTTGGCGTAGTTGATGTGGGCAGAGACTGCCCCGTTTCTGATTGCAAGACCCTTCTTGTCATTGAACTTGACAGTGTAGCCTTCCTTCGTCCCGGCTCTTGCTAGGGTTGAGGAGAGGACTCCTACTCCCATGCCTCCGACTCCGCTGATGAACGCGCTCCAGGTATCCGTGAACTCATGTCGGACCGGTGGTGGAATGTTGTCTAAGGGTATCTTCTTGACTCGGGATATTGGCGGCTTGTGTCTTGTGACAACGACCTTCTCGAAGGATGGGCAGGCCATGATCTTCGTGCAGTAGGTGTCTGAGACGCAGGTCGACTGGTCGATTCCGATCTTCTCTCCATAGTCAGTGTCGATTATCGTTAGTCCAGGGCAGCCCGTGTTCTTAGTGCACTCTCGGCAGTTTTCGCAGACTTCTTGGGATATGTTGATGAAGGTTTCTCGTGGGATGTAGCCTTGTTTGTCGATAATCTTGTTTCTCTCCGCCCGTTTTCTCTTGTGGAAGGTTATGCCACATTCTTTGTCCGCAATGACCACTTTGACTCCGGGCTTGCCGAAGGCCTTGTCGAGTTCCTTCATGTACTTCTCCCGGTTAGACGGAGGCATCTTCCGAACGTAGATCTGGTCTTGTCCCATTGCTCGGACAATGCTTTCAATGTCTTGGGCGATGGTCTTGTCGCCCATGATGTTGTGTCCGGACTCGGGGGTCGGCTGGTGGCCGGTCATGGCAGTGTTCTTGTTCTCGAGGATGATGTAGAGAATGTCCTGGCCTTCCTTGATGCTGTTGGAGATGGCTGTCATGCCTCTCCAGAAGAAAGTTGAATCACCCATCAGCGCGTATTGCTTGTTGGTGACGAACGGGTCCATCCCGCTGCCAGCCGCACCGCCTAGCGACATTGCAGTTAGGTTGTGCATCTCACCGAATGGCGGGAGGAAGCTCATCGAGTAGCATCCAATATCTCCGTGGGCGAAAATGTCCTTGTGCTCAGGCTGATCCCTCATCGAGTGGACGGCGCTTAGTGTCTCTCTGTGCGGGCAGCCGGCGCAGAAGCCGGGAGATCTTGGCGGAACTAATACTCCGTAAGCTTTGATCTCAGTGAGAAGGTCCAGTTCGCTGTGGATCTTCTTCTCATCATATTTTGCGGAGGAATCTCCTATCTCGAGAATCAGGCCTCCGAGTTTTTCGATGACCATTGAGGGTGTTAGTCCGCTCTCTTCAGGGAAGCCATCCTCGTCCTTAGGGAATATTTTGCCCCAGACATTGGGTTCTTTCTTGATCTTTCCGTCTTGGACGAGGTCTGTGAGAATTGTCTTGATTTGGTCCTCGATTATGGGGCCTTTCTCTTCTACGACGAGTATGTTGTCAGCTAGTTTCGAGAACTCTTCCACTACGGCGGGGTCTAATGGGAATGTGACGGATAGTTTGAGGATGGGAAATTGTTCGTCGCATCCAAGTTCCCAGAGCGCTTGCTCTAGGTAGCTGTAGGAGATTCCTGCAGCAACGAAACCGATATTGTGTTTCTTGCCGTTCGAATAGAGGATCTTATTCAGGCGATTTTGTCGGACGTATTCGTGGATCCTTGGAAAGCGGTCACGAATAATCTCCTTCTCCAAGTCCCACGTGTTAGGTGGGATGCTCACCTTTCGCTTGATGTCTACTTTCGAGACGTCGAGGGTGATGGGATGTTTGAAGCTTATCTCAGGGGACTTGTTCTCGTAGATCTGTACGTTTCCCCCGCCTTCAGCTAGGTAGGTGGTGATGAGGTAGCCTACGACTAGGTTTGAGTAGGCTGAGAGTCTGAGTGCTTCTCCGATCCAGTCCTTGATCTCTTGGGGGTTGCTTGGTTCGATTATGGGCATCTTGAGGTGCTCCATCAGCGCCCGGCTGTCGCCGGCTACTTGAGTGCTGGAGGCGTGGGGATCGTCCCCGCAGACGACGACTGCTCCTCCCTTCTTTCCACTTAGGCCGTACTTGTCGCTGTAATTGATTATGTTGATTGGGTCTGCTGCGACGTTCAGTCCGACGCTCTTCATGACGGCTATGGCGTTGACGCCTACGTCCATCGCTCCGTTTAGGGCGGCTGCGCCCTGGGACTCGTCATTGGTCATTTCGCCCCAGAGTCCAACCTCCCGGAGAATGTCGGCGTTCTCTTCTAGAATTGTGAAGATTTCTGCTACGGGTGATCCGGGGTAGCCGGCCATTAGGCCGACCTGGCTTTCCAGTGCGCCTTTGACTATTAGCTCGTTACCGTTGAAGGCGTCGATACCAGACTGTTGGACAAACCGCTTGTCCGACATCAGATCACGTGGATATCCGTAGAGAATATGTTCGTCACGCTGTAGATAAGCCCGCCGTTCAATTCTATAGTTATCACAGGTCTATCCTGGTCAAAACTCAATGCTTTGAACCGGCAATCTTCATTCGCTTCCCTGGCTGAACGTATCCAAGTCGCACGAATTGGTTCTTGGATCAAATTATTGCCTTTCGAATCAGTAGATACCCTGAACTTGGTAATGTGTCCGTCTCGCATTAGGAGATGTAACGATTCCGTGTTGAATATCCTCTTTGATCCTTGACCTTTCCCGTTTTTGTGGATTCCCATAGCCGCCTCCGCCGGCAGTCTTGATTTCAATGACGTCTCCCTTCTGCAGAACAAGCGTGACCTTCACATGCAGTCTTCTTTTGCGAGTCTTTCCCCTTGCCTTCCTGTAGAGGTTGACCTCTGTCCGTGCGCCTGACCCACCTCCGAATAGCCCCCGGGGCCTATTTCTTCCTCTGTCCGCAAGAACTGTTATGGTGATGTTGTCGGTTAGAGCCTGGTACGATCTGATGATTCCAGTGCCTCCGCGGTGTCGCCCAGGTCCGAAGCTGTCTGGTCTCAGCTCGTATTTTCCGACGAGTAGTGGGTATGATCGTTCTATTTCTTCGATCGGTGTGTTCATTGTGTTGGTCATGTTTGCTTGGATGCCGTCTATGCCGTCCGCGTCGTTTCTTGCGCCGAGGCCTACGCCTATGGTTTCATAGAAAGCCCAGTCTCGTCCTTTGTAGGTTCCGCCCATCATAACGTTGTTCATCGAGCCTCCCGAGTCGGCTGGGACCTTGTCAGGGATGGCTCTCGAGAATGCGCGGTAGAGGAGGTCCGCGTTCCGTTGGCTTGTCTCGACGTTACCACACGCAACGGGATGGGGAAATGTTGGATTGAGGATTGTGCCCTCGGGGGCGTGGACTGTGATGGGTGCAAAAGCTCCGTTATTCGCAGGAAGGTCGTCTCCTGTTAATGTCCGGGTAACGTAGTGTACTCCAGAGAGGGTTACGCCGTAGACTGCGTTGAGAGGATTCGAGACTTGACTATCGGTTCCGGTGTAGTCCACTTTCAAGCGTCCCTTTGAGATTGTAAGGGTGACTCGGAGCCGAATATCGTGTCCGTCAGGATCCTCTAGATAGTCCTGGGCTCGGTAGCTGCCAGAGGGCATCTTGGAGAGCCTCAACCTCATGAGTTGCTCTGTCTTCCTCAGCGACTCTGCGCATGCCTGCTGGAACATTTTCAGGCCGTGCTTCTTGACGAGATCGAGGACTCTTCTTTCCCCGGTGACGTTGGCTGCGGTCTGAGCTTTGAGATCGCCTATCCTCTCCTTTGGGGTCCGGGATTTGGAGGAGAGAGCTGTTACTGCGCTGTTGACGAATCTGTTTTTCCGAATGAGATATCTCGGGTCTATTACGGCGCCTTCCTCGAAGAGGGTCTTCGCATCTATTGAGATGCTCCCTGGAACCTTACCACCGACATCTGTTTGATGCGCCTTGTTCGCCGCGTAAGCGACGAGACTATCGGAGTGGTATACGGGACAGATGACTGTTACATCATTGAGGTGTGTCCCGGCAATGTATGGATTGTTGACTATTATCATCGACGATTCTTCCAGTCCGATATTTTCTTTCTCGCAATAGTCCAGCGTGTTCCGCAATCCGAGTGGTAGCGAGCCTAGATGGACTGGAATGTGTTCTGCCTGCGCCAGTAGCCTTCCCTCGTCGTCGAAGATTGCGGCTGAGTGGTCCATTCTTTCCCGGATGTTTGGAGAGTAGGATGAGTTTCTGAGGGCTATGCCCATCTCCTCGCTGGCGTAGAGGAGCGTGCTCCGAATGAGCTCGACCGTTGTCGGGTCCACGGTCATTCCTGGAAAACCTGTCTGTGGCTGTGGTCCAATCAGTCTCTAGTCTTTCTTCGCCCCGGATACCAAGAGGAAAGTGGCCGCGTAGAATGAAGCGTCATTGCGAAGCTTCTCATCGTTTGACAAGAGTTCCTTTATGCGGGCCTCTAGGCGGTTGAAGTAGGAAGTGATAGTAGTGTTTGAAAGTCCGCCCGCTAGCAGATACTTTCTGTCTTTGCGCCTTCTCTCTTTGAAGAGTGAATAGTCGAAGTGCAATTCCGCCTTTACATCGCTGAGTGTTCGTCTTGGGTCAGAGTAGAGCCAGGCATCGGCCTGGACCTCGGCTTTGATATTGGACAAACCGGCTTTCTGGAATATTCCTGGAAGCTTCTCGCCGATCTTGAACTCTTTTCCCTCTAGTTTCCGAACGCCGTTTACCCAGGCCTCGTACGCTCGCTCAGCGAGCTTGCTGTATCGTTCATCGCCTGGGTCGTAGAACGCTCGCATTTTTCCACCTTCTAAAGCGACCACTGATCCCCCGGTTCTTGTTACTCGGGCCATCTCTCTGACGGCTTTGAGAGGCTCCGTGAGATGCATTAGGAGTGTCCGGCAGCACGTCAGGTCAGAGAAGTCGTCTTCTAACGGGATCTTGTATACGTCGCCTAGCTTGTAGGACACAGTCTGGGATAGTCTCGCTTTTTTGGTGTCTGTGATTGCTGCGTGAATGGATTTCTCGTTGGAGTCTATCCCGAGGATTGTTGCTCTTTTGTTAGAGAGTCTTGCGAGGTGGCGAGTGAAGTCGCCTGTTCCGCACCCAACATCGACGATCTTCTGGCCGGGTTTGATGTTGAGGAAGCTAGTGTAGAGCTGGTTGAGCCAGGGTTTTGATTCAAGATAGCGCCGATATATTTCTCTGCTGCGACGCAAATAGCTAACGCGGAAGGCTAGCTTGGACACGCTATCCTTGGGACGCCGCCTCTTGATTCGGGTTCGAATGGGATTCTTGAGCGAGGACAACCTAGAGGACTCTCGCAAACACTCGACTCATGTCTGATAAAGGATAACCTCTGGAGCGGCCAGCCCATGGAGTTTGACCTAGTTCTTCGAAAGCGCAGAAATGTGTACGGGTTTCAAGACAGACCTATCCCCGAAGTCGTTCTGAGCAGAATTCTGGAAAACGCGCGGCACGTGCCTAGTCCAGGATTCACACAAGACTTCGACCTGGTTGTCGTCCGGGATCCTGAGAAAAGGGAAAAGCTCGCGGAAGCTGCGCGCCAACATGAATACGCAAGCTACGGGGGAGTAGTTGCAGAGTTCATTGAGAAGGCTCCGGTAGTTGTGGTTCCCTGCGGTAACAAGGCTCGGTTCGAATCAAAATACGGCAGCCCTGCGGAGAAGAACGCTAGGATTCCCTGGTGGCTGACTGACAGCGCCTTCTCCAGCCTCGCTCTAATCCTCTCTGCCGTTCAAGAAGGCCTGGCTGCATCCTTCATCGGTGCAATAGATGACATCATGGTTGTTAACACAATCAAACTCCCAATAGACGGGTCCATCATCCCCCTCGCCATTGTTCCGATAGGCTACAGACATCCACAGGAGCGACGATTCGGACAAGAAATGAGGAAAAGAGTGAAGGCTCTGAGGAGATCCACGAATCAGATACACTGGGATGAATGGTAAGGTAGGAAGCATCGCTCTTGGGGTCCGGAAGAATCTGAAAAGCAGAAGCCAGATGTCTACTGTGACCGAGTCTCCAGAACTTGGAACGCTAAGTTTTCTTGAACGGTGCGTTCAAAACCGTTGGGTTATCTTAGGCATCAGTATCTATGGCGTAGTGTGCGAACTTTGGGAGGTGAAGGGTCTCGAAGAAGATAGTCCTCATCCTGTTGATTGCAGCCGCTGTGCTACTTCCCACCGTTGCCATTCTTCATGCAACTGAAACTTCCGACACCGCCACAACGAGTCATGACAGTGATCAGCATGAGCAGAACCATCAAGATCAGGAGCATGATGATAATGAAACCTCGGATGACAATTCAGTAGCTCACGTTGAGGTGGATGACGCTAACGAGAACGCTCCGGATACAGACTAGACATCCCGCATCGTTCGAATGCGGGCTGGAATGTCCGCTTTTCTTTTTCTAATCTTTCACAGATGTGTGGAGAGTTAGGGCAAGGTCTTGGTAGGGGTCGATCTTCCACTTCCAGTTCTTTCCGATTACCGTGGTCGAGTCATATTCTTCAATAATGCAAGGCCCTCTGCTGCGTACGCCCGGGAATAGTTTTTCTCGGTCGTAGACTGGGACCTTCTGCCAGCTTCCTAGAAGCGACATTTTCCTCGATGAGGCCGGGGCAGGTGGCTCTCCGGATTTGAGTTGCCCCTTCGCGAGTTTAGCTTTGGGTATAGGAATGATTGCTCTAATCCGGGCATTTACTGCTTCAACAGCATCTTTTGATGAGTATCCGTAAAGGTTCTTGTGCTCTCGACCGAACAATCGTTCTAGGTTAGTTTTCTTCTTGTAGGGCAGTGTTATTTCGTAGGCTTGACCCTGGTATCGCAGGTCAACCTGTTCTACTGTCTGATAACCCGTGAACCCTTCTTCTTTCAGTGATTCTCTTGCTTGCTCTCTGAGCTGTGTGAAAGTTGGCTCGACGTTGATCGTTGATTGTTCGATTATAGGTTGAATGAATGTTCTGGACACTTCTGCGGTGAGCAGGCCGAACGCCGAAAACAGACCGGGATGTATGGGTATGATTATTCTCTTGATCTCGAGTTCTTCTGCTAAATCGCAGGCGTGTAGAGGTCCGGCGCCTCCGAACGCGATTAGGGAGTACTCCCGTGAGTCTCGGCCGCGTTCGACGCTTACGAGCCTGAGTGCTTTACTCATGCTGCTATTGACCATTCTGAGAATCTTATCTGCAGTCTCCTCGATTGAGGTTCCGAGTCTACGGCTTAGCCTTCCGACGGCTCTGACTGCAAGATCATCGCGTAGCTTGAGTTGTCCGCCCAATAGTTTGAAGGGGTTGATTCTTCCTGCGACGATGTTTGCGTCTGTTACGGTTGCTTGTGTGCCGCCATTGCCGTATGCTGCAGGTCCCGGGTTGGCACCTGCGCTTTCGGGTCCCACCCTGAGGTTCCCGGTCTCATCTATCCGCGCTATGCTTCCGCCTCCAGCGCTTACCTCTGCTAGGTCGATGAAGGGTTGTCTTACTGGGTAGCCGCTGCCCTTGATTGATCTTCCGTGGTAGGTTCTTCCAGCGGCTTCGAACTCGTAGGCGAGGTCAGGCCTCCCGTTGAGGATCGTGCCAGCCTTGGCGGTTGTCCCGCCCATATCGAACGTAATGGCCTTCATTATCGAGAGATGTTTGGCGAGATTTCTTGATGATAGGACTCCTGCTGCGGGGCCGGATTCTATTATCGAGATTGGATGTTTGGCGGCTTGGGCAGTTGTGCTGGCTGTTCCGTCAGAGTTCATAACGTAGAGTGGCGACTCTATGCCGATTTGTTCAAGCTCTTTCTTTAGTCGTTGCAGATATCGCGATGTTGAGGGTGCGAGTGAGGCGTTGACGACGGTTGTGCTGGTCCTCTCATACTCCCTGTATTGAGGGTCGATTCTGCTAGACAGGTCGATATGTCCTTTGAAGCCTGAACGTCTCAGAATTTTTTCGGCTTTTATCTCGTCTGCCGGATTGATGTAGGAGTTGAGAAATGAGATCGCGACTGATTCTATTCCTCTTTCAATAATTGCTATAGAAATTGTTAGCAGATCGTTTTCCGCCAGAGGCGTCAGACTTGACCCATTGACGAGTCTTCTTCCCTTGACCGTGAACCGGTTTTTCCTTTTGACGAGCTGGTCGGGCCTCTTCGTGTTAAGATTGTAGATTTCGGGTCTTCTCTGACGTCCAATCTCCAAGACATCTCTGAACCCCTCGTTGGTAATAAGAGCGGTTTCTGCCAGCCCGCTTTTTGTGAGGAGGCTGTTTGTGGCGATAGTCGTTGCATGAGAAATTAGTGCAAATCGTTTTGTTCCATTCTGATAGTCTTCTAGAGCTTCAAGGATCGCGGATTCTGGATGTTTGGGATTCGTCGGGACTTTGAGAACCTCAGGGCTCTTCCTCGACTCCTCATCGAAAATCACTATGTCAGTGAATGTCCCACCGACATCGGTTCCCACAAACAACATTAGAGCAATTCCTCACAGTTCAAAGTCGGAAACCATATCCTGCGTTTTTTCATGGGCTCTTTAGCCCGAGGGGACGGCGATCTTTCATCGACGCCATTCACCCAGGCTATCAACTGCTTGGTACAATTAAGAAAATGAGCCAGCTCATTAGATAGGTAGGTCACAGGTTCCCATAGAAGAGTGTCGAGCTCATTGAGCAAGTTGGGAGAGGCGGATAGGAAATCGGGAATGGGCATGGTCGCTGAACTTGACAGTCTCTGGGATTATGAGCATCCGGGTCCGACTGAGAAGAAGTTTCGCGAACTCCTCCCAGCCGCGTTAGACTCACTCGACATCTCATATCTGGCGGAGCTTCTGACGCAGATAGCTAGGGCGGAAGCTATGCAGAAGAAATTCCAGGAGGCTCAGAAGACCCTCGACCGTGTCGAGAAGGCTCTAGCTAAGGCTGATCAGAGGGTGAGCGTCCGATATGTGCTGGAGCGGGGAAGAGTACTCAGTCTGTCAGGGAAACTACGAGAGGCTCAGCCCCGACTCCGAGAAGCTTTCAACCTTGCACTGATGTTGAAGATGGACCTGCATGCCATCGACGCAGCTCGCATGATGGCTGTCGCGGAGCCCGGGAAAGCCTTAGAGTGGAACACGAAAGCGTTGGACCTTGCCGAAAAGTCGGCGGATGCGAGAGCGAACAAGGCGAACGGGACCCTCTGCAGTAGCATCGGCTGGAACCACTTCGACCGGAGAGAGTACCAGGAAGCGTTGTTCATGTTCCAGAAGTATCTCAAGTCTTGCGAACAGCTCGGTGACCCAATAAAGATCCGAACAGCGAAATGGGCTCTTGCTAAGGTTCTCCGAGTCATAGAACACACCGAGGAGGCCCTGGAAATGCAGAGAAAACTCTTCGAAGAATACCAAGCCGAGGGAAAAAGGAACGGGTACGTCTACGAGGAAATCGCTGAATGTTTACTGGTTCTCGGCCAAGACCATGAGGCCCAAGAGTGGTTCGCCGCAGCGTATGCGGAGCTTTCCAAAGACCCACGAATCACTCGTGATCAAAAACGGCTCAGCCGGCTCCATGAGCTAGGACAAGTTGGCAAGCCGAAACCGGCATCGGGCCAGTAACAACCATCGACTCGTTTGCGGCGAGCTACGAGGGACTAGTCCGGCCTTAGTGAAAGGGGAGCCAGAATTCTAGCAGAGATAGAAGCTCATTTCACGCGGGTCCACCGGGGCCACTGCATGATCCGCGGTGCGGTCTGGGCCAAATGTCTGGGTCTATGTGATAGTTTTCTTTCTGCGAGAATTGACGGCAACGCCGACGATAGCCGCAGCGATGACGAGCCCTATCAACCCTACAATAGATAGGGCTGTGAAGAGGATCCCGAGGGCGAAGAGTTCACTGTTACAGTGACTGTTTGCATATGGGAGACGCCTCCACCTGTCGCCGTAACCGTCACACTGTATGTCCCCGATGTTGACGAGCTACAGGATAGCGTGGCAGTAGTCGAGGATGGTAGTGTGATGCTGGTAGGGATGATCGTGCAGGAGAGGCCCGCAGGGGGTGAATCGGTCAGACTGATAGTTCCTGTGAAACCATTCTATCCGGCAAGGCTGATGATGGAGGTGGCCGAGGAGCCGGTGCTCACTGCGGACGGGGAGGGATGCTGTCACGGTGAAGTCGGGAGACGTGCTCGAAGTGACTGTGAAGGCTACCGAGGTAGTGTGGACTAACAAGACGCTTGTAGCGGTAACCGTCACAGTGTAGACCCTCACCGAGAAAGGAGAAGACACGCCGCCTATACTCGAAGGCCACTTTTCATTCACGAGAAAATGGCATCCAGAGGCGAAATTGAAGAATCACCGGTCAGATTCGATGAAGCGGCCTACCATCCCAGAACTAGTCGAAGAACGCAAGCAAGGAATGGTCGGCTAGTAATCTAAGACTGGAAACCCTTGGCGAATCCTGACAGCGCTTTCGGTTTTTCTGCTTCGGGATCTTGACTCTAGCTTCTTCGTTGAATCCCTTCGACTTCTTTTGTGAGTTGGTTGACCGTGGTGATGCGTGCGAAGCGGCGTCGTAGGGCGTATTCTGTGCGTTCGCGTATGGCGTCGACTCCGAGTTCTTCGCCTGGCTTGTCCCAGTTCGGTATTGGAAAGGTCATCGTCGCCTCCGTTACAAAGTCTACCGCGTAGCCTAAGTCGGCAGCGATCCTCGCGGTGGTCTCGCAGCACTGCTCGGTCTGTATGCCTGCGATGCTGACGCGCCTCACGCCCTTTTCGATCAAATACGGTTGCAGTGTGGTGCTTGTGAAACAGTTTCGCGTGTTCTTGACCATCACAGGCTCGTCTGCTCGTGGCTTGAGAAAGTCCATCAGCTTGAAAGATGGGCTGTCTCTTGCAAACCCTTCATCCTTGTCGGTATGCAAGAAGAAAACGACCGGCAAATGCGCGGCTCGGTAGGCTTCAATTAGCGCGGCTACGTTCTTTTCGAAAGCTGGGTTGCTACGTCGCTCCCAGCGAGGGCCGGCCTTGAACGAGTCCTGTGCGTCGATCACCAATAACGCTGACTGCGAAACAGGGACCTTGTCGGAGTCCAGCATGGCCCCTTCATCGTAGGCATCTTCAGTTCAACATTGCGGTTAAGACTCGGCGACTAAGATCGTAAGCAAGCATTCTGGAAGGTTTGCTTAGGATAGAACTAGTGAGTCTTTTGTGTGTAAATAGGAAAATCTGATATCAGAGAAAGGCACCTCAGGCAGCGTCTTGAAGCCCGCACGCATAGTTGCGAACCTCGTTGGACTAATGCTGTTCGTCCAAGTCATCTTGGGAGGCAGTGCCGTCTTCGGGTACATCGACGTCCTGTATCACCTAGTCTGGGGAGTTGTAACCTTTGGAGTTCTCATCATAGCAACAGTTTATGCTGCGATGGAGCTGGGTTCGAAGTCAACCCTGTTCAGAACGGGAGTGGCAGCGATAGCTGACTACGTCGTCCAGATAATTCTAGGATTTGTCGCTCTTGGAACAAACAGTGGTGTTGTGATTATTGTTCACCTTACAAACGCGTTTGTACTGGGAGTCCTCGTTACGTATCTGATCAGCTTCGCCGACAGCGCCGAAAAAGCATCTGCCCACATGTTATCACAAACTCAAACCGTACGGTGAAGGAACATGGTCGCTTTTCCTTAGAATCAAAGTTCAGCTAGAAAGATGACTCCACCCATAGATTCCTAGGAACGAACTCCTTATCCTAGCTGGATTGCCGGCACTCTGATCGAGGCCCGTCTTTGGTTAGCGGTGAGATGTTTCTCGGCGGGTTCGCGAGCGGTTTCCTTGCGAAAGGGTTCCACATCGGATACGGGTTGTACTTTACGACAAACAGAGTGATTGGCATAGACCTGGGCAGTGGGGGCGGTGGAGCACTCGGAGGCACTATTGCCGGATTCATCGACGGTCAACTCATGCCAACTGTCTCTCAAGAGGAGAGCGACAAGGTGATCGGACAGTTCGAAGGGATGAAAGAGTTTGATATCGCAAGGGATCAGATTAGCCGAATAGAAATCAAGAAACCGGGTCTATTGAGTAGTGGACATATCACAATAACGCCGAGTAACGGAAAGCCGGTAAAGATCACTCTAAGGCATCGGATAGCCTATGACAGAATCATGCAGTTGACCAGAGCGTTCAGTCCAGGACTAGTAGGCTCATCCTAGAACTCCGTTTTCATCGATGAAGAAGAGATCGCTGTCCAACCTGGGCGTTTTATCTCTCCGCTATCTCCGCTGAAAACGTGCTCCCTACTCGTCCTCAGTGTCCTCCTCGGGTTCCTCATCCTCGTCTTCGTCTTCATCGTCTCTCCCGTTAGCTTCGTCATCTTCCGAACTCATTCTTGTCTCGCCATCTCTCCATTTTTCACCCTGACAGGGTGTCCTCTGGTTTTGTGTCGGATGAGCTCTTCAGCCCCTTCTGTCACTCGTTGGCCCTTTCAACCAGTCTGGTGAGGAAGGCTTCATCCTCCCGCGAAAGTTGTTCGTCATGTTCCACCTTTCCTTTGATCTTTTGGAGCCTAGACTCTTCTTCTCCAAGAGGGATCTCCGAATCTTCTATTATCCTGATTAGCGCGTGAGGTCGAATCCTTTCCGACATACCGTTGCTCTTCTGCATCATATCCTTCCCTCCAGAATCCAACAATTCATTGTGCCAGTCATGTGCCCTTCAGTGCCCGAAGAGCGTTCAGTGTAATCCATGGATTAGAGTGTCCTACTTCGCCGAGGCTCGCGTATATCGCTGGAGTCTCTGCCACGCTTCCACCCTTAGTGTAGACGTCAGCTGGATCAAGTTTCTCGTCTCTTAAAGAGCCCCAATTACCTGTTGTTGGGTCTTTTACGAAGTTCCGTCTAAGTGCCCGAACATACGACGCCTCCAACGGCCACGTTCCATCGGCGAGCCTCTTCGACAATAACAATCTTCGAGCGTCACTCATCCGCTCGTCTCCGCTGAACCCTAGGTTGGACAAGACCCTCAAACCGTGGAGAACGTCGTAGAAGTAGAACATTGGAAAATGCAGCTGGGTCCACTCTGGCCGGATGACATTCCCTGTCTTGTCGCTTTTGTAGAGCCGATGGATCAGCATGAACTCTGCAGCCCGTTCCACTGCCTCGCGTCCTCCTCGCGGCCATTTTTGCTGGTCGAGCGTTGAGAAGGCCCGCAACGGCTCGATTGTTGACATGAAAGAACTATGATGAACCGCTTCTCCGTTCCTGTAATCCTCAGTCTCGCAGTTCCAGCCACCATCCTCCCGTTGATACTTGACTAGCCACTCAAACATTTCACGAACCCTGCGATCGTCGCCATATCCAAACGCTGCAAGTGTCCGCGCCATGTTTCCTGTTATGCAGGGCTCCCAGACTGCGCGCCAGCCTCGTAGGTCGTCGTCAGGATATTTCGGTTGTGGCCAAGGCCGATCCTGAGCATCCATGACTTTCAAGAAGTATTCGCACGCTTTTCGGATCGAAGGATGCAAGCCAGGCACACCAATCTCCGCTAGCAATATCAACGGCCAAACGGTCGCCGTCCATTTCGGCCAGTAGACGTCTTCTCCAAAACCCAGTAACCTTCAGAGTGTTGTTCCCTCAGATACTCAGCTACAGGGGTCCAAGACGCGATGTGCTCTCGAGCCTGCACGACTTCGTCGTCAGTTTCTGGCTTGCCAAGAATGTCCCTAAGGGTCCAATATCGGACCGCAGGATTCTTGCTGTCCAACAACCACTCCACGCCCTTGTGCTGCGTCGCAAGTTCGACAACAGATGTCAACTAGTAAACCTCAGATATCTAGCGACACTTGTACCTGGTTGATTAAGTGTGACCCATCCTCCCACACGGTGTGACTGGGCGACCCTCAGCAACAGTCCACTGATGATTCAATATCACGACAGAGAATGGGGCGTCCCAGTACACAAAGACACCGTGCTATTCGAATTCCTCACGTTGGAAGGTGCACAGGCAGGACTAACATGGCAGACGATCCTGAACAAACGTGAAAATTATCGCAAGGCACTCCACGGCTTCGACCCTACGAAAATTGCCCTTTACAAGAACAAGGATGTCAAACGTCTCCTTAGCGATTCCGGGATCATACGTAATCGTCTCAAGATCGCAGCGACAATCACAAACGCTAGGCAATTCCTAGTGACACGGAAGGAATTCGGTTCTTTCGACAAATACATCTGGAGATTTGTCGGCGGCAGACCAATCAGGAACAAGTTCGACTCGCTCAGCCAGATTCCTGCGACCACCGAAGAGTCCGACGCTATGAGCAAAGAACTCCGCGGGAGAGGATTCAGGTTCGTCGGCCCAACCATCTGTTACGCGTTCATGCAGGCGGTTGGCATGGTGAACGACCATACGACGAAATGCTTCCGGTATGACATGGTCTAGAAAACTAGACATGTCCCATGATCG
>Ga0209761_1001070_pt1 | contig 17505 bp, 17 predicted proteins | sample GraSoi013_1_40cm_4_FD_185818 | JGI IMG/M metagenome (GOLD analysis project Ga0209761, IMG submission 185818) | Grasslands soil microbial communities from the Angelo Coastal Reserve, California, USA - Sample 09_25_2013_1_40cm (SPAdes) (version 2) | ecosystem: Environmental > Terrestrial > Soil >...
CGCAAGGGAGATTTGAGAGCAAAGAACGGAGTGGCACCCGTCGCAAATCTAGTTAAAGTTACTTCAGATGAGAACAGAAAGGACGTCGAAATGAACCGGGACTTCACCATCGAAGAACGCGCCCGCGCGACAAAGAATGATCCTCGCTGGACGTCAATCGTCAATCGTGATGCATCCGCCGATGGAAATTTCTACTACTCGGTCAAGACTACAGGAGTTTACTGCCGTCCATCGTGTGCGGCCCGTCTGGCGCGGCCCGAGAACGTGCAGTATCACATGAGTTGCGGAGACGCCGAGAAAGCAGGCTTCAGGCCATGCAAGCGATGCAAACCCAATCAACCGGCCGCCACAAAGCAGAATGCCCACAAAATCGAGAAGGCCTGCCGTCTAATAGAGCAATCGGAGGAAATGCCTTCTCTCGGCGAGCTGGCAGAAGACGCAGGCCTGAGCGTTTACCACTTCCATAGAACTTTCAAAGCCATAACCGGCCTGACACCTAAGGAGTATGCGGAAGCAAACCGTAGCAACCGGGTGCGGGCCTCACTCGAAAAGAGCGATACCGTGACTGAAGCAATTTATGATGCGGGATTTAATTCAAGTGGCCGTTTCTACGAAACCGCCAACGCAGTTCTCGGCATGACTCCGTCCACATTCCGTGCCGGCGGTAGCGACACCGACATCTTTTTCGCGATCGGGGAGTGTTCCCTGGGCTCGATCCTCGTTGCTCAAAGCAGCAAGGGCGTGTGCTCGATTCTCCTTGGAGACGATCCGGCGTTCCTCGTGCGCGACCTCCAGGACCGTTTCCCCAAAGCAAATCTGATCGGAAACGAACCGGGCTACGAAGATGTCGTGGCAAAGGTGGTCGGCCTCATCGAAAAACCCGGAATCGGATTCGACCTGCCCCTCGACATTCGAGGAACCGCATTTCAGCGGCGCGTGTGGAAGGCGCTTCAGCAAATTCCGCCCGGCTCCACGGTCTCCTATTCCGATATCGCCAATAAAATTGGAATGCCGAAAGCAGTCCGTGCGGTGGCTCAGGCTTGCGGTGCAAACAACTTGGCCGTGGCGATTCCTTGCCATCGGGTTGTCAAGAACGACGGCTCGCTTTCAGGCTATCGCTGGGGCGTGGAGCGCAAGCGTGCGCTTCTTGAAAGAGAGGCGCTCGCGCGTCCTCCGGTGCGAGCAAAGCAATGACGACCGCAACCGAAATCAGCGCCGCACTCCCAAAAGCAGCCGAGGCGGTCGCGCGCATCGAAGCGCTCGACTGGCAGGAAATCGGCAAAAACCTAGATGAACAAGGAAACGCCGCGCTGGCCAGCGTCCTCACTCCGCAGGAGTGCAAGGCGCTCGCGAGTCTGTATCCGAACGAGGACGGGTTCAGGAGCCGCGTCGTCATGGAACGACACGGATTCGGTCGAGGTGAATACAAATATTTCAGCTACCCGTTACCGGACATCATCGAGGGGATGCGCACAGAGCTTTACAGCAGGCTTGCGCCGCTGGCGAACAAATGGAACGAGTCGATGAAGATCGACGTGCGCTATCCCGCAAAGCATGCACAATTCATCAAACGCTGTCACGATGACGGTCAGGAGCGGCCTACGCCCTTGCTGTTGCAGTACGGGGCGGGCGACTTTAACTGCCTTCATCAGGACCTGTATGGAGAACATGTATTTCCCATTCAGGTGACATTCCTTCTCTCGGAGCCCGGCAAAGACTTTACCGGTGGTGAATTTGTTTTGACTGAGCAACGGCCTCGCATGCAATCCCGCCCGGAAGTTGTTCCGTTAAGGCAGGGCGACGCGGTCGCGTTCGCTGTGTATTATCGGCCCGTCCAAGGAAGGCGCAGCGTCTATCGGGTGATTATGCGGCATGGCGTTAGCCGACTGCGCTCCGGTCACCGGCACACGATGGGAATTATTTTTCACGACGCCCGCTAATAAACAACACCGCGATGCCTTTTACGCGATCTCCGCGCCGCGTGATTTCGAAGACCTACTGGGACAGCATCACAATCCTAGAAGGATTTGCGCCTGCCGCATAAACTGAACGGCAGCGATGTGCCTAAATCCCGATATGGATAAGATCACGACGTTTGGGGCGTACTACCTGAATGGTGCTCCAGGCTATCCTTACAAGTTTGCAGCTCCAACGGCAAAAACGGGTCAGTGAGATTCCCGTCAGCCAGTGCGGATTCCATTTCGGCGTGGAACCGCACTGGCGGCTGGGTCCGGATCGGCAAGTAACATAGGACAATCAGGAAGAATAGATGGCCCGCTCGAAGTGGTTCACGTCCAGCCTCGCCGTCACCCTTTTTTTCTCGACCGTGGAACCGGAACAGGTGCGGGCCGGACCGGCGGACATGGCCCGGCGTAAGGGCGCTTATACGAGTCGAACACTTCGTGCGCAGTGTCGGAAGGTTGTGGCTTCGCATCGGGGGGTACGAACGGCACGCTGCCACCGCCTGCGGTGGCCTGGCATATCTTGACCTGCACCTTCGTAACGACTGGCTGCAGCATGTAGGACCGGAGGCTATAGGCCCCGAGGTCGTCAAACACGCTGCACAACGGAAGCGTCGTCTTTTCGCGGTCGACAAACCAGTTCCCGCGACCGCCCTGCTCGTAGGGGGCGCTGTCCACCTGTTTGACCACGCGGAGATCCTCGTGGATGGTCCAACCGTCCGCTATCTCTTGGGGACTGGCGACGTTTTCCAGATAGCACTCAGCCCACGCCGCACCGGGGAAAGCGGCGGCGGCCACCGAGACGGTAAACACGATAATCGCAACCCTGGTCCGGGTCATGTGGTTCCCTCTGTCCCTTGCGGACCGATCGTGGATGCCTTATGATTGCTCATTGAACCGAACAAGAATTGAACTGATTTGAAGCCTAGCATCGCGCTTGGGCCTCGTCAACGTGAGGAATTAAAATGATGAAAGTGAACAAGGCTGTGGCCGCGTGGACGACGATTGGTCTGTTGTTGATTGGCGCGGTCGCCTGGGCTGGGGGCGGCGAAATGACGATCACGGGCGTGATCAGCGGAGTCAATCCCGCGACACGCATCGCGACCCTGACGCCTGCCAACGGCGCGCCGATTGTCGTGCAGTTCGCATTCAATGCCGGTGGCCCGTGCAACACTTGCATCGGGTCGGGCCGACCCGGGCCCACGTTCGCCGAAACTGTCACCGAGGGCTCGACGTGGACGCTCACCTACACGGCGTCAGTCCCGGCCGGCGCGGCCGCATGGTTCCCCGGTGGCACCGTCAACACGGTGTTCAGGGCAACGGCGGTGAAGCCGAAGTAACGGTCCGGCACGCCAAGCTTTCTTCTTCGTGTCTTCGTGGCAAGCGTCCACGTTACGACCGAGCGGGACGGGTCACTAGATCCGTTTCGTCGGATCAAACAGCCAGTACGCATCGGGATTTTCCGGCGGGATGACCGTGGCCTCGACTTCTACCGTGATATCGCCATCCACATCCAAGACTCGTGGAGAGGTCTCATAACCGGTCTTGAGCAAGTCCAGCTCGTACGTTCCTCTTGGCATCGCGACTCTTGCGAAGCCGGTCTCATCCGAATACGCGAAGTAGACGCCCAGGCGCACCTGGGCATCCTCGATCGGCGTACCGTCGTCTTTCTGGACCACCTTGACCGTCACCGTATACTGCGGCGGCTTGACCGTCTCGAATCCGAATCGGGCCGACGCCTCGTCGTGGGGTAGTCGCAATTCCGTCGCCGCGAACCTGATCGACCACGAGGTCCCACCCTCCCTGCCGGGAGCGGTCAGGCCGACCTCGGTCCAATACAGCGCCCGCGTTCCGTCCCATGGCGTATCGCCGAGGTTTCCGCGCGCCATGTTGGCGCCGGTCTCGTCGCAGATTTCGATCTCCTTGCCCCTGAGGTCGCATCCGGCCGAGCAGGTTGCCCCGACATGAATGCGGAACGGATGGTTCATTACGATTGGCGAAGGCACTCCCCACACCGCGAGACTCGTGTCGTGGGCGATGGTCTTGACCGTGATCGGAAGCGAGCCTTCCTCGTGGATAAGGCCTTCGGCTTCGTGCTTCGGAAACACGAGCGTCCACGAATGCTCGCCTACCTCGTCAGGAGCATTGAAGGTGAATTCCGCCGTTTCGTTGGCGTGTTCGGTGTGCTCGGCAAGCTCACTAGTCGCCACGACGAGGCCGTCGAGAGCTGTCACGTTGATGGATCTTCCGCGAAGGTCGCACCCGGAAGAGCAGAACACCTTGACCTTCAAGGTGATGTCGGTGCCGGCGTCGACCTCCGCCGCCGGCGGCCGGCTGAGCGCCACGCTGGTTGGATGCCTCTGCGGCTCGTTGTTTGCGCGCTCGGCGTCCTGCTTCTTGCTCGTGAGTTCGTCCATCTGCGGCAAAGAAATCGTGGCCTCGGGGAACCTTGCAACCGTCCAAAAAGCCTGCTCAGAAATCGTGGTAGTGCGGGCTTCCGCTGCCGGCAAGTTCCGAAAAAAGGGCTCGGAAATCCGAGCCCCTTCCTCGCGGAGCCTTGCCGGTCGTCAGACCTTGATGCTCTTTGATTTCCCGGCGTGAAGTCCGGCGATGCGGCCAGAGACGAGGTCTCTGCCCAGGCCGTGCTGGGCCAAGCCACCCATGGACTCGCCTCCGCAATAGAGGCCGGGGATGACCTGACCATGAATATCGATCACCTGCTGGTCCGTGTTGACCCTGAGGCCGGTCAGCGAATCATGAAGGATGGGGGTCGCCCAAGCCGCGTAGAACGGCGGTTTCTCGATCTTGTACATCGGTTTGGGTTTCTTGAAGTCCGTGTCGGTGCCCGAAGTGACGAAGGAGTTGTACCGCTCGACCGTCTCCTGCAGGACCGTCCCCGGCATCGGCCTCTTCTGGTACGGATTGTTGATGTTGGCCGCTAGTTCCTTCAACGTCGCGCCGCTCGCGAAGTAGAGCGGATCCACATTGGGAGGCTTCGGATTCCACCTCTCACGGGCAACCGCGTCGGAATCGAAGATGGCCCAGATCGGCCCGCCGCCGTTCAGCTTGTCCGGGTCTCCGTTGTATGCCATCGCGGCGGCGATGAACTTGTAGCTCCCGTCGGTCTCGCTCCAGAAGCGCTTGCCGACCTGGTTGACCATGATCACGTCTTGCCAGTTCGCCACGGTGAGGCCTGTGGCGCGCGCAAGATGGAAGATCGGACTGTCGGTCTCGAAGACCAGCGAACCGTAACCCCACTGACACCCGATGTGCGCTGTCTTGGTGATCGCCGCGCCGCTCTCGGAGGTTTGCAGAGCCGTGGCCCACAGCGCCGCCCCGATGGCCATGGACATCAACTCGGCGTCGCCGCTCTGACGGGCATACGGGGCGCACGCCTGCTGGTACTCCTCGGTCAGCCGTGGGTCGAACGTCCGGCGGAAGTTCACGTTGCCCGAGTTCCCGCCAGTGCCGACGTAGACGCCCTTCCTCGCCTGAACGTTGATGGTGTTCCCATTGGACCGGACGGTGATTCCGAGCACCCGCCCCGACTTGGGGTTCTCGCGGATGATGCTCGTCATCGAGTGTTTCAGCAGGATTTCCACGCCCGATTTCCGCGCGCTCTCCTCGAGCCTTCTCACGAGGCCGGACCCGTTCCGTCCGCGATTGGGCGCAATCACCTGGCTCGGGATGTGCCATTCCACGGTTTGATAGGTTCGGCCGGCGTTGGTCGACGCTCCGCCTCCCGCTTGCTCGCGGCCGGTGAACTGGACGCCGTGGGCCAGCAGGAACTCGAACGTGGCCGCGTTTTCGTCGGCGAACTTCCGGACAATGTCCCGGTCGCTGTAACGGGACGCCGGGTGATCGTGCCGTGTCCAGTCCGCGAAGATCATGTCGGCCGAGTCCACCGTGCCGTATTTCTTCTGCAGACTGTGCCCGCCGCCGAGCTGAATGCTCCCTCCGCTCATGATGCCGCGGCCACCGATGTCGAAATTCTCCTCGATCATGATCACGGAAGCCCCGGTATCGCGGGCCGCGCAGGCGCAAGCGAGCCCCGACACCCCCGCCCCGACCACCACTACATCCGCCGACCGGTGCCAAGTGATGCTGTTGGCAGCCTCGGCCTCCTTTGGGTGCAGTCCGACCGCTGCCACAGCGACACCGGCCGCGCCCTTCGCAACACTCGTCTTGAGGAAACTTCTCCGGCTAACGGGATTCGGCTTTTTCAAATTCTCGCTCATGCTCCTCTCCTTCATATGGGATGACGCGGCTAGTGGCCCTTCCCACTCGTTTGTAAAGCGAACTTTGCCACGAAGAAACGAAAACATGAAGAAGAAAATGTATCGAGGTTTTGAGGTTTATTTGGTGAACGCGCAGTATGTCAAAAATGTTCCGGGCAGAAAGACGGATGTCTCCGATTGCCAGTGGATCCAATATCTGCATTCGCTGGGCTTGTTGCGGACCAGCTTCCGGCCGCCGGGAACGATCTGCGCGATTCGTTCACTGTGGCGACATCGGGATAGTCTGATCCAGATGGCTGCAGAGCACGTGATGCATATGCAGAAAGCTCTGAATCAGATGAGTCTTCAAGTGCACCGTGTCCTCAGCGATATCACCGGTCTGAGTGGACTTCGTATCCTTGATGCAATTCTAGCCGGCGAGTGCAATCCCGTACTATTGGCCCGATTGTGCCAACCCCGTGTGAAGAGCAGCCGCGACACCGTGGCTAAATCTCTGGAAGGCGATTATCGTGTGGAGCACATTTTTGCCCTTCGGCAGTCCCTGGCTGGCTATCGGTATTATCAAGGACTTATCGCGGAAGTTGATGCCGAGATCCAACGCTACTTGGCGAGTTTCGCGACGATAGGTGACCTCGATTCGACACCTCCGGCACGAACCAAGAAAAGGACGTATCAACGGCAGCATTACGAACCCAAAGCCAGATCACAATGATTCATCGGGACGGGGATCCGACCATTGCCGGGCAGAAACGCACGTTGCCGTGGCACTCCCTTCGTTCCGATGTTTTGCTCATTCATGATCGCGTGCACTACTATGCAACCGCCGATCCGCCTGAAACGACCTATGCATTACCCGACCGTATTGTGATGCACAAGCACGAGTACTTCCGCGATCAGCACGAATATCGGTTTGCATTCGGCATCCACAGCGACGTGTTTGACTACGAACGCGTTCAGTGGACATTGGAATCACGAGGGACCACCTCCCAACGACGGGAGCTGAATGAATCGGACCATCGGTTAAAGATTTGGATCGGATCACTGACAGATTGTTCGAATCTGGCTGCGAATCGCATTCGATCATGTGATCGACTCGATTCGATCGTTGGCGCCTTTCACGGAGTCGCTCCAAGAATCGGTAAACCCTATGGCGTTTATGGCGAGTAATCCGCTCGGGCCCGTTGCGGATAGTAAATAAATTCAAGCGAACCGGCCCCTGAAAGATATCATGAGCTTTATGGATACTGACGCGCGCCAGACGAGGCGCGCGTCTCCACTACTTCCCGTCACGGGTTGTCGCCGCCCGCTCGGGTGACCCCCCTGGAGGGTTTCCCGGTTGCTGCGCACCCGTGAACCGTTTCAACATCTGCAGGACCAAGGCGTCCAATGGGGAATCAAGGCCGATAGCGCCGCTGACGAGCGTTTCCGGCAACTTGACGGTCGCCAAATGCTTCAGTTTTTCCAAGTCCAGATATTTCTCGGCGCCCAGCGCATCCATGTTCGCCCGCATGACTTCCAGTTGCGCTTCACCCACCGTTCGGATTGATGCCGCCTCGGCCTCCGCGACTATTTGCTTCGCCTGACGCTCGAGATCGGCGATCTTTACCCGTTGCTCGTGTGTAACGATGTCTCTTTGTGAATCCGACAGATGTTGCAGATAAGCCAATTCTTTTCGTGCCCGTTCTTTGTCCTTTTGTTTCTCGTACGTCTTTTGTTCCTCTTCCGCGAGCTTCCGGTTTGCGAGTATCTCCATCAACTGCAGAGGAAGGGAGATCTTGCTGATGAACGTTCCTACGGACTGCACGCCGTAGTCACGCAGGGCCGCGGTAATGTGCGAGATGGCGTCCTCTTGCCGGTCGCTGCGGTGTTCCAGAAAGTCCAGCGCTTCGTAGTGTTGGGCGGAATGCCGGAAGTGATTGTCGATCATGGGGCTGAGAACCCTGGTGACCAGGTTGCGTATGGAGTCGAATTTGACGCCTCCCGCGCTGTCGGCTATCTGGGGCGTTAAACCCCTGGCGCGCGGAGACCCGATTCTGGAAATCATAATAGGGGCGTTCATACCATCGATGTTGATGACCTGCGTCACGACAATCTCGATAGCGAAGCCGTCCTTGGAGAGCAGTTCGAGGGCGTGAAGCTGGGCGTCGTAGTTGCTTTCTAGCTTTGTGCTGTCGTTGGACCAATCGAGCGTGATTTGGTGCGTGGGCACGATTTCCACATGCATGACTTTCGTATTGATCGGATGCCTGCCGGGATACAGCGGGGTCTTCCAGACCCCCTTGTATCCGGGCTCCACCAACTGCCCGCCGGCAATGTGCTCGGGGACTTGTTTGCCGACATACGAGACAACTACCCCGGCGGTCCCCGTGGGAATAGTGGTGAGAGGCACTTGTTCGACGGTGACAAACCATGGATTCAGGTTCCACGCTCCCGCCGTCAGGAAAGCCTCCTGCAAGCCTTTATATCCTCCGCCCTCGATGAATTTCTGGATGTTCTGGAAATCTTCGTGCCCCGCAATGGGCGGTCCCGCGATGTCGCCCGGCGGTAGCGACGCGCCTTCAGATGTGGTGACAATGCCAATGCTGTCGGCGGAGACGGTGTAGACCCAAAGGTCGTCGGGTTTGAGCCCATAGTCGGTTGCGGTGCCCGACGTCACCACTCGGAAGAGCGCCGTGTTGATGCGATAGCGGCCGGTCGTGAGCACCGCCCGTTGGCGCCCCTTCTGACCGCCTCGAAGAAGAAAGGTCCTGGCGTCCTGGAACTGGTCGCACTCTATCACTACTCTGCCCAGGAGTTGTCCCTCGGGAAGGCGGTCTCCGTCCTCGGCGATAACCAGGGCTAGCTCACCTGGCGGCACCCACACGGTGGGCACTTTAAGGATTTTGTACTTGGGCGACCAATAAAACCAATGCCGCCCGGGAGCAAGGGTGTCCGCCTGCAAGCCCGCCTCCCCATGCAAGGCGACCAACCGATGCGCCGGAAGCGAGGCATTGCCCCATTTTTTGATGACAATCCCCACCTCGTGCTCCTGAATCCTCACTACCAGCATCCGGCTTGCGGCGAAGGCCACCGCGGAAAGGATGATGACCATAAGTCCGATCTCAGGCATCCAGTCGCTGATCATATGTATTGTTCCTCCACGCACGGCTGACGTTGAACCCTGCTGGGAGATTCGGGGATCGTGGCTTCGTCCGTCGTCTGCAGCTCTCCCTCCAACCTGGCAATCACTGCGGTCGCCAGGCAGTTGCCTATTACGTTCACCGAGGTTCGCGCCATATCCATCAGCTCATCGATCCCGAGAATCACGAAGATCGGTTCAGTCGGGAGGTTGAACGATGCCGCCGTGCCAAGCAGAATCAGCAGCGATGCCCGGGGTACGCCGGCCACGCCCTTACTGGTGAGCATCAGTGTGAACACCATTAATAACTGCTGGCCGAAGGACAGGTGAATGCCAGCCGCCTGGGCGACGAATACTGAAGCAAGCGACAGGTAGAGCGTGGTGCCGTCCAGATTAAAGCTGTACCCCGCAGGCATCACGAACGCAACGATCTGCCTGGGCACGCCGAATTTTTCCATCGCTTCCATCGCGGGGGGAAGCGCCGCCTCGGAGCTCGTGGTCGCGAAAGCGATCGAGACGGGCTCCGCGATCGAACGGATAAACTTTTTTAGCGGCACACGCGCAATTAACGCAACCGGCACGAGGACGCAGCCGAGGAAAACGATCAGAGCAACATAGAGCGTCGCCAGCAGCTTGAAAAGGTTGATAAGCACAGCCAGTCCCATGTGGCCGACCGTGTATGCGATCGCCGCGCCAACACCGATTGGCGCAAATCTCATCACGACATTGGTGAACTTGAACATCGTCTGCGAAAGACTCTCCACAAACGACAACATAGGCCGCTTCTGTTTTTCATCCAGGAGTGCCAGCGCAATGCCGAACAGGATGCTGAACACCACGATCTGCAGTACCTGCCCTTCGGCCACGGATTTGGCGATGTTTTCCGGGAATACGTGAAGAATGATTTCGCTCGCCGTCGGCTTAGCCGGCGTACCCAGTGTTTGACCGGGTGACGCCGTTGCGGGCACGTCCACGCCGACGCCGGCCTTGCTGATGTTAATAGCCGCCAAACCAATGAAAAGGGCGATTGTCGTTACTACTTCGAAATAAATGAGGGCTTTCACCCCCATTCTCCCGACTTGTTTGAGATTCGAGTGCCCGGCAATTCCGACAACAAGCGTCGAGAACAGCAGTGGCGCGATGATGGTTTTGATCAATGAAAGAAAGATCAGACTTAGTGTCCTCGCGTTCTGGCCCGCTGTTGGCCAGTCATGACCGATCTCGGCGCCGGCGATCATGCTGAAAAGAATCCAGGTCGTCAGCGACTGCCGTTCTTTCGCGCACACAGCCAGGCCGAAAATCGCTAGCCATCGGCTTGCCATCAGAATCCCGGCGGGGATCCCGATGCCGAAGTAATGCGATGCCGCCCACAGCACCGCAGCAGCAGTCACCAAAACCGCCGCTATCGCCGCACTCCGGGGTTTCATCATTTGCTGGTTTCTTGTGGAGGCGCCAGCCATGCCGCTAACTGGGACTGATCGTGTTTTCATCATAGGGTCCTCCTCTGAGAGAAGAGACGACATCTCCGGTTCGGATGAACCGCACTCCATCACTCGGGGGCACGCTCAAACTTGTTCAATTGTTCTTGGTAGTACTTGTTGTTGGGTTCCAGCGCGATTGCCTTACGAATTCCTTCCTATTCCGCAGCCGGCGCGGAACGTCGATCCGCATTTTGGTCTATGACGGCCAGGGGTTTTGGCTGGCACAGAAGCGTTTGTCGAAGGGCCGGTTTCAGTGGTGGCCGACGGGAAAGCAGCCGGCGCGGGTATTGGAAGCGCATCAGGCGCAGTTGCTGCTGCAGGTGACGGCGAAAGAAACTGTCCCTCACGCCTAGAGGCAGCGAGCAAATGGAGAGCTATCTTTTTATACGTGTGCCATAGGTCGGATGAGAGTACATCCCTTTTTCCCACGCCGTCGCCCGTCAATATCCAGTAACCGTGTTTCTTGTCTACGTCTATTTCGAGGTTAGTAAGTACGGTGCGGGTCCCGGGAGCAGCCTGTACTGCGTTAGCTATAGATGCGTCTCGGCTTAGACGTTCGATGATCCCGAGGCCGAAGTCTTTTCCATTCCACCACACTTCTTTAACAGGTCCGTATTACCGGCCATGATTCGATTTGTCTCGCAGTCTGATTCGCTGCGGGCAGATCGCCAGTGGGGCGTAAGAGATTCAAGCGGCGGGGATGAAAACCGCGTCGCCGATGCGCCGGATTGTACGAAAAATGAGAATCCCGGACCATTTGGAACGTCCGCTCGATGGAAGGGTTAGGCGCCCTCGAGCTCACACGCAACCCCTGGCTCTTTGCTTCGGCGAACACCACTGAATGCCCGGAAACTTCTCCTCGGCGTAAGCCACAGCTGACTCCACCGTGACAAAGTCCCACACCTGGTTGCAGAAGTTGCCCGGAGCTCCTGGCATTTCGTACGCCAGGAAGTAGCACTCTACATCCTGATTCTGTTGGGCAGACTCTTCATCCTCGTAGTCGCCGGTGCCACAAGTTTCGCTACTCAAAAGGATGCGGACGGCGACAGGAGTTGTGCCTGCGTACAGCCAGACGCCTTCACGAACTACCGGCCAGTCGTCCGTGAGTGACATAGGGCGGGTTCTGGGCAGCTCAGTCCGGCAGTGGGAACAAAAAATCTTTGGTGCGTCAGCGCGATAATCACTGAGATTGTACGGCATGCCACAGGCTGGACAAGTCGTAGATCCCAACGGCTTGTAGACGTCGTCCTCAGGCTCTGAATCAATCTCGACGCTGTCTTGGTTACTCTCATGAAGATCTTCAAGCAAGGCTCTCGCATCCGCGACATCTTCTTCGTTGACTTGAAACTCTACAGGCCCGGCAACCACGCTGTAGCTGCCGGGCATTCGCCCCCAGCCGAAGAGGTCTTGGATACCTTCCCCTTTTGTCGTGAAGGGTATCTCCGCCGCGTCCAGGAGCGACCGGGCTAAGGCAATGAGCGCAGGGTCTCCCGACGCGAAGACCGTGGCAAGCTGAACGTCATGGTGGCCAGGTTGTGATGACGCAGGAACGGATTCCACCAAGGGTACAGCGCAATCCGCGCACTCCTGGAATCCAGCACGATACTCAGAACCGCATTTCGGACAGAACACGCGACCTCCTTCAAACTACGATGTTCGGCGCGTTTGAACGACGGAACCAGCGCCGCAGGACCCAGGCAACGATGACGACGGCCAGGAAGATGACGGCGGCGGTCCACACCGTCAGGTTCCAGAAGGTCGAGGGATCCACCGCGCGCGCCTCCTTATAGCTTTGCTGAACAACGACTACAAACCCGGTGTTTCCAACCGATGCAAACCCCGCAATCCAACGCCCTTGATATTCCTTCTGAATAGATCCAACAGGATCGGCATAGTCATCTCGCGCGGGAAGGAGAAGCTTGGAATCATTCAGTTCTTCAGCATGAATCCACTGTGTACCCGGCGGGATCGGACTAATAGTGGAAACCGTCATAAGGCCGGCCTTGTAGGCAGGATGAAAAGCGATCACAGCCTTGCCGGGTTGAGGTTGTCCCGCGCTTTCTTTGTCTTCGGGGCCGATGAGTGCCACTTTGCGGCGGGAATCTCCGGGGATCACAATCCCCAGTCTGGCATCCGTTGGTAGAGCAGTGCAGATGACGCCGAGGAATTTCCCATTGTCATCCAAGATCGGCGCCGAAATTACCAGTTTGTAGAGGGTATCGGTCAGACTGCGATAAACCTGAGCGATGTGGACCGAATGTCTGGCGTCGAGATTCGTGTGCGCCCTCGCGCCTTGAAAATAATCTCTCCAACTGAGATCACCGTCGGTCTTCTGATGAATACCAACCATTTCCCCTGCCACAACGACGATCCGGTAATCTGCAACCTCATAGCCGGCCGCATTCAAGACAAAGCAACTTTGGAAAGGAAGGCCCGCATTGCAAATTCGTTCGACATACCGCTCCAAATCAGGCTCATTTTTGCTTGCGAGCAGTTTGGACAACGTTGCATCGCCGGCGGCTTTGTCCACGACGCTACCCAAATCCCGGAGCTGCAAAAGCGCAGTTTTTGCCAGGTCTCTGGCGGCAAAGCCGACGGCCTCTTGAATCAGAGCGGCCTTTTGGGCCTGGGCAATTGAAAGAGCCATGAACACAGTCAGGATCGAGATGAGGGCCACTGCCGAGATCAGTCCTGCAACAAGAGGGTTTCGGCGGCACCATCGAATCGTGCGTTCTCTCCGGCCCCAAGGGCGGGCAATGGTCTCTTGTCCCGCCTGGTAGCGGTCGAGGTCATTCCCTAGCCCGTAAGCCGAACCATAACGCCGATCCTTGTCTTTACTGAGGCACTTCAGACAAATCGCTTCTAAATCTTTATCGACTTCCGGATTCCACTCGCTCGGAGGGGTAGGAGATTTCTCGCGCACCAGCTTCAACGTTTCGGCTAGCCTGTTACCTTGAAAAGGAGGCGACCCCGTTAGCAGCGCATAGAGTATTCCTCCAAGCCCGTAAATATCGGTCGCTGTTGTCAACTCATTTCCGGTCACCTGCTCCGGGGCCATATACGTGGCCGTGCCGCCGAGAGCACTCCGCGGCAAATACCTGCCGTTCTCTCCCATACGCTTGGCCAGCCCAAAGTCGCTGACGTAGAGTTTTCCCTCCTCGTCCAGCAGAATATTGCCGGGCTTGAGATCACAATGCAGGATCTGTCGTTGATGGGCGTGATGGATCGCATCCGCAATCGTCTTCACGTACTGTGCGGCTTTAGCAGGAGGCAACGGACCTTTTCGAATGAGTTCGGCCAGACTGTGACCTTCGACGTATTCCATCACAAAGAAGTGTTGACCTTTGTGCTCCGCGACGTGGTGCACTGTCACGACATTGGCGTGTCGTAAGCCAGCCGCCCTCTGCGCCTCTTTATGGATTCTCTCGATATCGGGAGGTGCGACAAAGGAGCGGCCCGTAATCGTTTTTATAGCGACGACTTTCTCCAGGCTCTTCTGATGACATTTGTATACGATTCCCATTCCTCCGCGGCCAATTTCTTCGAGCACTTCATAGTCGTTACCAAAGTACGGTGGAGGGTCATCGCATAAAACAGACATGACGAATTCTTCGTTTTCGAAAAAGTCCCGGAGCTCTTTTTCGAACTCCGGATAGCGGGCCACAATCTCCTCTAAACTCGAGTCGGCCCCCGCTTCACGAGCGTCGAGGCAGGCAGCGATGATTTCTTCTATCCGTTGTTCGCGGTCTGCACTTGCGTCATGGCTCGACATGATGGATCCACTCCTCGGACTTGGTCTTCATTGATCGATGGTTCCGCCCTATGGTGCACCACCAACTTCGGCGGCACAAATCGGGCAAGTTCCTTGGCGGTCTCCACCATCTTCCAATACTGCGTTCTCAGAGTGAAAGACGATATTGGGGGCAGCAACAGACCGCACACCGGAGAATTTCTTCAAAAAAGGGAAACTGACAGATGCACGATTGAGCGAAACCAGCCTCCGTTGGATTTAAGATTGCCAACCGGCCCTAGCGCAATTCCTTTTCTTTATGTTTCAAATCTTCGCGCAACTGTTCCAAGCCGCGCCGGAGCAGACCTGCCACGCTTGCTTTGCTTTTTGCCATTCGCTCGGCGATCTCGGATATGGAATAGCCTGCTAAATGATGCAGTTCCATGGCCATCTGTTGGTCCGAAGGCAAGGCGGCCAAATGGTCGGCGAGATACCGTGCCCGCTCGTTTTGCATCACATGCCGGCTTGGCGTCGTTAAATCGGCTGGAATCTGTTCGAGCCGCCTGGCCGAATCGTCCAACGTTTCCCGGTATGATTCTTCGAGCGCGGCGTCTCGCTTTTGCCGCCGAAAGTGCCTCGCCTTATCCGCAAGTTTGTTTGCCAGTATCCTACGCAGCCATGCCGCGAACTCTTGATCGGTCTGACCTCGAAATTGAGGCAGAGCCTCAATGGCCTGTAGCAATGCCGACTGTACGAGGTCCGACGCATCGATTTTGTTTTGCAGCGCACCCCTAGACCGCAAAGCAACTTGAGCCAGAACGCGAAGGTACTTTCGGAACAGCTCGGGCTGAAACTGTTTTCCGCCTTCAATCATGGATACCTCGTCTAGAGGCTGAGTCCTCGCATCATAAGCACAACGAGTGCAGCGAGCAAGAAATCCATTCGATCCAGCTGGCTTACGAACAACAAATTCCGCGGTCGATCCGCACCGTCCAACAACGTTGGATTTCCATTTATATTCGGCGCAATGATCAGACGGTCCAGCGAAGCCGTCCCGCGCAGAGGGAACACAAATAAAGACCTGTGGCGGCTGACAAGGGTTGCGAGGAAAAAGCTTTCGAGCAAGTCATACTATCGTCAATCCACCTGGCCATATTACTTGAAAAAGTGACGATAACTCTCCATTAGTCGCCAAGGATTTAGGAATCGTCAGAACAGCAAAGACTAATCTAAACCCTTCGGCGTTTATGGGGAGGAATGATCGTGGCTGATTCTTCCGTCACGGCTTTTGCCTTTAGTCGTCACGTTTCCGAGGTTCACGGTTATCCGCCAACTAAGCTGGACCTGAATTTGGGCAGCAATTTTTCCGCCAATTGTCGCCGCTTGACGTCATACTGCCGGAAAGGATCGCAAGAATTTCATGTTGACGCGCCAACGATTGGATCGGACGGATGGGTAGCGCGGATCAGTAGAAGACTTCAGCGAAGTTCAATGCTCCGGATACTTATGATAGCTTTGATACCACGTGGGCGTATGAAAACGATCGCGCTTGGCCTCACACTCGGTGTACTAGTCTCGGCTGTTTCATGGCTGGAGAACCTGCGAGGAATGGAGTCCCATGTAGTATCCGCCTTTCCTCATGTGCTCATACTGATTGTCTTGCCGGTGTGTCTATTCGGCGTTCTATGGTTGGTCTATCGTACAAGTGACACATGCTCGCGGTACTGGGCGACTTTGACCCGCGCCCTGCTTCGAGATATCCTGGCGCTTCCTTTGGCCTGCCATTGATGCGGCGCTTGGACATCGACTGACCGGACCGCCGCTACGGCACTCGTGGCCGTTGACCCTACCGAAATTATCTATTACATCAATGGTGGCGCTGTTGATGGCCTAATCCTGACCTCCGGTCTCGATTAGCGCCCGTCCTTCGACGAGATTTGCACGAAGAAGCCGTCGGGATCCCTGAGATTGACCGTCGAGCCGCCTGTATTGGCTTGATACGCATCTCTCGCTTTGGCGTCCGGCAACTCGCTGTTGATTTTGTCAGCGAGGCGTTTGGCAGCGACCCGATCCATATGGTCGACTGCCACTGCGAAATGTGTGATCACGCCCTTCTGTCCGGCCACTGAATCGATGCTGATGTACCCGTCAGGCAAGTCCATATGGATACCCGTACCGGCGTCCGTGGCCGGCCAGCCTTTTGTGACCCCGAAAAGTCGTTCATAAAACGCGAAGGAACGTGGAACATCGCTGACCGTGAGCGCTACGTGGTTGACGGACAAGCCGCGAACGATTGGACCGGAAGTCCGGGCGCCGTCCTGCGCCAGGGTAGGCGTCGGCAATACAAGTGCCGCCAACGCTTGGACAAGATGCCGACGCGTCATCCGACCGCGGTCATACTGGTCAAACAATGAATCAACCATGGAGTTCATTAGCGGTACCTCCCGATGCAATCATAGGAGTTTTGAACGCGGTTTTCCAACGCTGGCCGGATCCAGGGACGAGCATCATGAAGGCCACCATTCCCGGCAACCCATTGACCAATCGAATGCCAAAATGCGCTTTGCGCTTATTATTTTCACAGCGCCATTGGCCAGCCGCTTATATGAGCATCGATTCGGAACAAGGAGCCGTACGAGACAGGTCGTTGCAGGATTTGGAGGGGCTTGATTGGGGAGAAGCAAATTTTGATTCGCATTTGGTCAAATTTCCTCGTTCCCAGTCTCCCGGATACTTCGCTATGCGAAGCACAGGGGGATGGCGGTGGCCCGGCCATTTCCTGCAGGCTGTCGAGAGAACGGCAAATCGGGCGAGAAGATCGCCGAAAAATTGATATGATGTTCGTAGAGCCGCCGGCAGCGAACCTTGCTTGCGAAATTGCGATGAGCCGGGCGGCAATAGGGCCTTGGATGTTGCAGAGCAATTCTCGACCTTCGTCTGTGGTCATTTGTCGAATTCTTCGTGGCTTAAGCGCTGC
>Ga0209761_1001072_pt1 | contig 17504 bp, 18 predicted proteins | sample GraSoi013_1_40cm_4_FD_185818 | JGI IMG/M metagenome (GOLD analysis project Ga0209761, IMG submission 185818) | Grasslands soil microbial communities from the Angelo Coastal Reserve, California, USA - Sample 09_25_2013_1_40cm (SPAdes) (version 2) | ecosystem: Environmental > Terrestrial > Soil >...
ATCCTGTCCAGCTTCTCATAGCTAAGCCCCAACTCTCTCTCCGCGCTCTGACCCGGCCACAGCTCAGGGCTGGAAGCTTTTACACGAATCCGATCCGGGATGCCCAAGTGCCTAGCCAGGTTACGGATAGACGTCTTGTAGAGATCTGCCAGTGGTAGAATGTCGCAGGCCCCATCTCCGAACTTTGTGAAGTAGCCTAGCATGATCTCACTCTTATCGCCGGTTCCCACGACCAGACCACGCTCGGTGTTAGCATAGTAATAGAGGACCATTGCGCGAAGTCGCGCTTTGATGTTCCCCCAGGGAATTCCCTTCGCTATCTTTGCGTCTAGAGCATTCCGAGAGGCTTGGACGATCGGTGTGATGTCGATTAGCTTGAAGCGTGTTTTATGCTTCGACGCTACAAGTCTTGCATCTTCCACAGCCCGATCATTCCTCGTCTCGCTCTCCGGCAGGCTCAATCCCAGAACCCGTCGGCCTCCGAGAGCGCGTGCGCATAAGACAGCGGCAACACTAGAGTCGAGACCACCAGACATGCCAAGGACGAGGCAGCGGGCACCCGCTTCTTCCAGGTGAGTCGTAAGAAATCGTTCAAGCCGACTTACTGTTTCTTCCGGGTCCCGAATGGCGAAAGGATCATCGCCATACCTTTGGGACATGGTGTCCTCGACGTTCAAGCCAGTGTAATAAGCCGAGAGGCCTGGTCTAGCTGATGATACGTGAGACGCGGTCTTCTGAGGCGAGGTTCTTGAACAATGGAAGCATCCGGTCCATCGTCACCCACCGCTCACTCGCGAACGAAGCCTCGCTCGCCGCTTCCTGAACGATGTTCTTTAGATCCCTAGGCGTCACAACATACTGCTCGCGAACAGTAACCCCTCGTTCAGGGATCGATGCCTCGTACAACTGTTTCCGAGACCTAATCGTCCTCCAGATATCCGCGAAGGCCTCATCAGTCAATCCCCCACGATAGTTCGAGACAGACGGATCTAGCTCGACTTTGGAGCAGTAAAAGTCCAACAACCTCTTCACTTCATCCATCGTTCTTGGCGGCGGAACGTAGATGATACGTTTGATCCTATCCAGAAGAGCTTGATCTATAACGCTGGGATAGTTGGTAGCGAATATCACTGACACGTTTCTGTTGACGTGGAACCCCTCTCCCAACTCGGTAAGGATCTGGTTGAGCATTCCTTGAACATCCCTTCCCGCGTCAGTCGTCGCCTCCATCCTCGCACGTCCAATAGCATCAGCCTCATCGATGAAGAGGACAGTAGGAGCGGATTCTCGAGCGAGCTTGAAGACCTCTTTGACGTTCTTCGCTGACTCGCCCAGCCATTTTGACACAATCTCGTAGCTCTCGATCTTTAGGAAGCTGGTCTCTTGACCCCTCTGACCGATTGTCCCCGCAACAGCTTTCGCCATGTACGTCTTCCCAGTCCCAGGTGGACCGAACAATAGTATGGACCCGGCTTCTTCCAGCATCCGGGGGTCTCGGATGATCTGCTCGCGTCGAGCTCGGACCTGGGGGTCAAGTATCCACTCGACCGCTTGGCGCAGGCTATGTAGCTCTTTTTCGAGGCCGACGACGTCTTCATAGAAGACTTTTGGCGACTTTTCCACTTGATATTCTAATAGCGAGCGTTCGCGCAACCGGTCGATAACGTCGACGATGACACCTTTCGTCGGGGAGAGAACCGCGTCCACGTCGGTTGACACTTTTTCTCTGATCTCGGGAGGTATGCTAACCTGAAATGCTTGGCCGCCTGACAGTCGAACCAGAGCCATGTCTCCCTTGACTTCTTCTATGGTCCCGATGGGACGCATACCTTGCTTGAGTTCTTCCATCAGATTGTGATATCTGCGGAGCTCGGTCTGCAGATACTCTATCTGCCTCTCCTTTCTAGTCAGCTCCCTTTCGAGGTCAAGTGCAGGAGGATATTCTGGCGAGTTCTGCTCGGCCATGCAGCTTCTGAACTATGATATCCGTTCGGAGAATAAATAGATATGGGCTTGCCCAGCCTGCCAACTTTGTGGTCTTTCACGTAGAGACCAAATTGGAGACTCAACAAAGTCCCGTTTTCAAAAACGTGAAAATGGCGGACAATTCAAGGCTGGAAAGGTGTGAATTGTCGGATCCGACAAGAACACGATTTTGGCCTAGGTCCCAACCAGAGTGCCCACGTTCGGCCTTTTTCGCAGAAACCCGAAACGCGGAAGCCGAAGCTGAATCCCTATCCCGCTTATGATATCGAAGCGTACGAGTCGTGGGATGATCTGGCGACGATCCATTTTCCTGACAAGCAAATATCGACGCAGCACCTGGTGCTCTTCTACCATTCGCAATTCTACCACGCCATCCACGAGACTCTCAACCTTGTGGAACAGTTCTGGCTGCACACTTCCCGTTGAGAGAGTGGCTATCATTTTTCCTCCAACCTTCTTAACCTTCGCAGCAATACTCTGGATGAAACTGACGGCATGTTTTGGCTCGGCTTCGCTGAAAATCGGCATCAACGAATCAAGTATTATGGTCACTTGGTGATTACCCATCTTTTCCATGACGGAGGTCAAATGAATGCTGACGTTGGTCAAGTCGAATGGTTGCGGAACCACTCCCTCAGTAACCCCGGCCGTAGCGGAGTAACAATCCATGATTGCTAACTTGTTCATTAGCTGGTACTTCCTCGGGTCCCAGCCAAACTGGCCCATTCTCTCGAGAATGTTCGAAGGAAACGTATCGTACGTAACAATGATGCATGGTCTCGATCTCTGAAGCTCTTCGTAGAGGATCTGCTGTGCAAGAGTCGTCTTTCCGCTCCCTGGGTCGCCGGTTATCAGCACGGAGGAAGAGTCGGGCAGACTGCCTCCTATGAGCTCGTAAAATCCCTTGAAGGGTGCGGACCTATTCTCCAGTTGTAAGTTCACCTGAGGCAAGCTAAACGTCGAAGGCTACTATTTTCCGTCAGGGCCGTTCCGTTGTATGAATGGGAATTGTAACCTATCCACCCTTCAAAGAGTGACCAAGCTTCAGAGGAAGTGATATCCCGCCCCCAGAACATCTAACACAGTCAATTATGCTGAGTTTTGTAAAAAAGGGCACGTACGAAGAGCTCTGACTCGGAACTTGGGGCTAGTCCAGTTCGTTTTCAAAATGGCTCGTTTCAATCTTTAGGAGGGAATGTAGTTCCAGTAGATTCATCAGGGTTGCAATCTCGTCGAGGTCTTTGGCCATATCGTTCTGTTTGGGGTTTTCCCCTTTCATGCCGGCCCGACGCATGCGGTTTCTAATCGGCTACTAGTATAAGGATTATCGCTCTCACAAGCATTGGTCCAGGCAATAAGATATCAGGCGAGCAACAAGACTAGAAAAGAGATTATCGAAAACTAGATCTTCGGAGGCGGTGGTGTCCTCCGGACCTTGACCGCCAATAGAATTAGGAATAGTGCCACGCCGAATATTGTCAAGAGTACGATCGCTGAGACGACGGGAGCAGAAGTGGTACCACCTACGTTTAGTGTTATAGTGCTGACCGGAGCGACCGAGGCGTCTTCCGACCATGTTCCCTGCTCTTGACCCTGGTAGAGAACGTGCGCTGAATATGGCCCGATGGGAATATCGCCGAGTTGAACTGTTCCCTGGGGGTCAGTTGTGAATGCTCTGCTTGTTGCGTTTGCGAAGGTGATAGTTACTGAGGCACCCTGAATCGGATTGTTCAGCCTATCGACAACTTTGACAGACGCCGCGTATGCGCTCACCTTTACAACAGCGGAGCCTGAGGCGGATGTGAGGTCAAGGGGGACGGGGGCAAGCAAAGCTCCCTGGTATCCCTCCCAAGTCGCCGACGTAACCGTCCAAGAGGTGGCAGCTAGCCATTGACCAGAATAGGCCGAGGTTGTAACACTCGAGCCTGCACTCGACAATACGACAGAAGTTGGACTCGGAACCAATGATTGCCCCACAGCATCTTTGAAAGTCAAAGTATACTGGAACTGCTTATCGAACTTGGCCGTATAGGCCCCTCCATCCGATGGTCCTGTATAGTTAGCAAGCATGATCGGGGTCTGCATCATCAGAGTTGGAGTCCACTGCAAACTGGAATGGATCCATTCGTTCCAGACATAACGGGCTCCTGAGGACGCCGACAAGGTTGTGTTTAGAACGGTAAGGGTATGTCGAGTATTGTTCGCGAAAGAGAACGTGTGCGGTAGAGGATAAACTAAGCCAGTATTGTTGTCGAGTTCTACGTACACAGTTCCATCTGCAGCTGGCACAGTTGTGTCTGCTGTTAGACGGCAGCTGGTAATGCAACCGCTGGCATGAACATTGACGAGAAAGAGCGGGACAATCATAATCGAAAGTAGCAGAATCAGCAATGAGGCACGAGCCGTCTTCTTCAACAGAGATGCTCACTAACGTTGGAGGAAGTTGGAACCCCATGTCTTAGGGCATCTTTAACCACAGTCAAACAGTGTAGGGTACAACCAGGCTTTTGAACCCCGGTGATAGGCAAACAGGCTCAAGCGATGCTCACAAGAACACTTCGGTGTTACACTGGAGCATTGCATCTCTTTTTCGAAGTTCAACCGTCATATTGAGCGCCATTTCCCGACCCTAGGTCCTGGGATAGTGATGATTTTTCCGGAGGCTTCGATAACGACTAGCTCCGACCGGAATAGAAAGTTACATATTGCGGCTCAAGCATAGATTGTTCAGCTTTGGAACTTGGAGACCTTGAGGCAGCTGTCCTCGGGACGGTTGTCCGGCTTGGAAACGCTTCTGCCCGCCAAGTTGCCCAGGACCTTCATTCTACGCGCGGACTAGCCTACACTACAATCAGCACCACGCTTGATCGACTTTACAAGAAGGGGATCTTGGTAGGGGAGGATCCAGGTACGTGTATCGTCTTCACTCGGAGGACAAGGTCAAAGGGCGAGTCGTGAAAGGATTCGTTGACAGGTTGCTCACCGCCTTTGGACCCAGCATAATCTCGACGTTGCACGACTACATGGACGAGATTCCAAAGGAGGACCTGAAGAAGCTGGAAGAAAAAGTTCGTAGGGAGTCCGGGCAACGATAAGCCTGGATCTGTACTCGGTCTACTTCCTTTCTACAGCGACCATAGGAATTGTAGCAACGGTTCTGATAGTCCAAATTGCGTCCTATATCGCCTACCGATCGAATGTGGGAAATCCCTCTCGCAGATCCCGCCTTCTATACCCGATACTATCCTCTTCTGTTTTCTTCTGGTCGTTTCTTGGAAGTAGCCTTGTAGTGTGCACGCTCTTCCTCAACATGTACGAGTGGCAACCACAACGTGTGATAGAACTAGTGCTTGGGAGTTCGCTGGTTGCATCTATCGGAATCGCCTCTCTCATGTCCCTACTTGCTCGAAGATACGCGTTCCCTAGAATGCTTGAGGGAATGATCACCGGAGATTTCTCGAACTCTAGACTGAGCGAAACATGCGCAGAGCTTTGCAAAAAGATGAACATCACTGGGGTCGACCTCAGAGAAGCAACGGTTGGCAATGCCTTTTCTCTGGAGAATAAGGGGCGGAAAGTTGTGGCCATATCTTCAGAACTGGTGAGCTCAATGTCCCCTGCGGAGGTGGAGGCGGTCATTGCTCACGAACTCTCTCACTTGAAGAACAAGGATTCAAGGGAAAAGGGACTTGCTAGGCTGGCCAAATTCGCCTTTGTCTTTGATCCAGTGTTGCATCTGGTTGAGGCAGCAGTGCACAGAGAACGAGAGCTCTTGGCCGACCAGTCATCAGTGAAATACACCCAGAAGCCGTTAGCGCTCGCATCAGCTTTGCTGAAGGTCCATTCAGCCTTTCATGCCAGCTTACCTGGACCGGGGGCCGGATTGTTCGTGGGTAGCAAAGCGAAGGGTCTCCTGAGCTGGTATCCCGACCTTGATCGAAGAGTCCAAAGACTAATCGACATGGCCCGCGAGATGAAGACGCTGACGATTCTCGCCTGAGGGAACGCTCTTTTATAGCCTCACCCGGTTTGGATTGCGGACTTGACAATTCAGATTCAGAAATACAAAATGCTGATCGGGGGAGAATGGAAGGACAGCGCAAATGGCGCTGTTTCGTCAGTTCTAGATCCTTCGAACAACGAGGTTGTCGCCGAGGTTCCTCGAGCTACAAAACAGGACGCGAAGACTGCTATCGAGAGCGCGAAGACCGCGCTAGAGTCGGCCGGCTGGGTCGACATTGATCCCAGCAAGAGAGGGCGTCTTCTAACCAAGCTAACAACTCTAGTTAGGGAGAATTCAGAGCAGCTAGCACGGCTTGAGACTCTGAGTGAGGGAAAGACTCTCCGAGAGTCCAAGGGCGACGTTGCCTGGGCCGCCAGAGCGTTCGAGTACTGGGCAGGATTGGCAGACAAGGTTGAGGGAGAAACAATACCGGTTCCGCCGAAACGTCTGAACTATACTCTTCGAGAACCGTTAGGCGTAACGGTCCATATCGTTCCTTGGAATTATCCGATTGCGCTTGCTGCCAGAAGTTTGGCACCGGCCATTGCAGCAGGGAATACCGTTGTCATGAAACCTTCCGAGATTACACCTCTTACCGCGATTATGCTGGGAGATCTAGCGCTCAAGGCCGGCATCCCCAAAGGCGTTATCAATATTGTAACTGGATCAGGTGCTGAAGCCGGCGGAGCCCTTGTGTCGGACCCGCGAGTGGATGGGATAGTTTTCACCGGGTCCGCTGAGACAGGAACGCAAGTAATGGAGTCAGCCGCGAAAAATGTTACGAGGGTACTTTTGGAATTAGGCGGGAAGAACCCTCACATCGTCTTCCCTGACGCCGACTTGGCGAAGGCCGCTAAGAGTGTGAAGGACGGAATTTTCACCAATGCTGGACAAATGTGCTGGGCCGGATCTAGAGCATTCATTCACGAGAGCATATACGATGATTTCGTAAAAGACCTTGTAGCCAAGACCCGAGCGATAAAGATCGGGCCAGGAGCTGATGATACGAGCGAAATGGGACCCTTAGCCTCAAAGTCTCGCCAAGACCTGGTTCTGGGGTTTGTCAAGGACGGTCTCGAAGAAGGGGCGACTCTTCTCTGCGGTGGGAAGAAACCATCTGAGCCGAGACTGCAGAAGGGAAACTTCGTCGAGCCCACGATCTTCGAGAACGTCAATGGAAAGATGAGAATTGGCTGCGATGAGATTTTCGGACCTGTTCTAGGCATTACCAAGTTCAAGACTCTCGACGAGGTCGTTGCCATGGCCAATGAGACAAATTACGGGCTTTACGGAGGAGTCTGGACGAGCAACTTGAAGGTGGCTCATGAACTCGCGGCTCGTCTCCAAGTCGGGGGACTAGCGGTGAACGAGTATTTGGTGACTTTTCCGCAGACCCCATTCGGCGGCTACAAGGATAGCGGTGTAGGACATGAAAACGGCATACGCTCATTAGAATTCTACACACGAACCAAGAATGTCTCGATAAACCTCTCATAGACACGGTCGCCGGCTCCCCTTAATTACACCTTGAAGACCTATGCGAACATAACTATCGCGAGGAATCGCCCATTTTCAGCCCTGATCTAGAAAATGGGAAGGGGTTTCCAGATTTCCCTCTTATCATTCGGGGATGACCCGTTAAAACCCCCAAGATTCGCCTGCCCATCCAAGCCTGAATTGCCCCCTGACCGGCCTGTCTCGCCCAAAATCATAGCCAGACAAGAAATCGTTCCCAGGGGAGGGGGGTCTTGCACAAAACACCTCGTGACGCAAGAGTGGTGGAGTCCTCGAAGTCCTTGGCTAATCGAGGGACAGTAGAGATTCTTGCGAATCTAGGTAAGCTCGTCTAGCAACGGCGTAATATCGCGGTTGTAGATATCCTGCTCGACAAATGGCTTCTCCTTCAAGGCAGGCATTCGAAGAGCCAATTGGTCCTCGAAAGTAGGCACCTCCATCTTGAAGAAAACCCCGATAGGTATCTTGTCGCCCCACTCGAACGATTTCAATAGAGCATTTCCCTTCTTCGTGTTAACTTCGTCCGTCGAAGGATCCGCCACTACACCGTTGTATCCTGAGTCTTCCAGCTTGTAGAGTCTAGGCGCTTTGACCGGAAGATCTTCGCCACCATACCACTCTTTCGTGTTGATGTCATTATAGGTCGGGCATGTTTGCAGAACATCTACGAACGCGCTTCCTCGATGCTCTATTGCCGCTCGAAGAGTTTGCTTCAAGTGGCGAACGTCAAGAGCATAACTTCGCGCAACGAACGTGTAACCCGAGGCCACAGCCATAGCAATCGGATTCACGCGTTCAATAATAGCAGGTGCAGGCATGGACTTCGTCTTCACACCCTTCGGCAGGGTAGGAGACGCCTGACCTTTCGTCAACCCATAGACCCCGTTATCATAAAGCACGTATGTGAAATCTAAGTTCCTTCGCCCCGTATTAACGAAGTGGCCTGCGCCTATTCCAAGCCCGTCTCCATCTCCACCCACAGCTACAACAGTCAATCCTGGATTAGAAAGACGCGCACCAGTAGCGATTGGAAGGACACGGCCGTGGAGTGTATGGAACCCGTACGCGTTAACAAAGTGCGGAGTCTTGCCTGAGCACCCGATTCCCGAGAAGATCGCAACCCTGTGCGGTTCAAGCTGCATCTCCAGGAGAGTCATCTGGATGGCGTTAACGATTCCGAAGTCTCCGCAGCCTGGGCACCAGTCGTTATGAACCTGTGTCCGGTAGGTCTTCAGCTCAAGCATGAGAAACAGTTACCTCTTTGATTCCGTTCTTTATTATGTCTTTGACTCCCTCGTATATCTCGTTCTGGGAAAACGGTCTTCCGTCGAACTTCACAATCGCATTGTCCATCGCAATACCGGTCTTTTCACGGATAAGCCCAGCCATCTGCGCCGAATAATTATTTTCGATCGCGATCTTTCTCCGGGCCTGACCGAGAGCTTGCTGGACAAAGCTTGTTGGGAAGGGATTGACGTATCGCACTTGCAGAAAGTTTGTTTCTATCCCGTCACTCTTGAGGTCCTCCATTCCGTCGAGTATCGCGCCCTTCGATGATCCCCAGCCGACAAGCGTAACCGGAGCCGACTTGGGCCCGTGCAGAATCGCCTTCTTTGAGTCTGGAATCACCTCTCCTGCGAGCTCGATCTTTCGCATTCTCTTCCTCATCATCTTGATCCGGATATCAGGCGCCTCAGTAATATGACCATACTCATCATGCTCATCTCCAGTTGTCCAGAAGATTCCCCCCTTCTGACCAGGAATTGCTCGCGGTGAAATGCCGAGTTCCGTCCAGCGATAACGCCGATAGTCAGTGCTGGCCGAGAGGAATATCTTGATAGGTGCTCGCTAGGAACTTGTCGGTTAGAAGAATTACAGGTACTTGATAGTGTTCGGCGTAGTTGAAAGCGTCGAACGTGTCATAGTAAGTTTCGACCACATCACCCGGTGCAATAATAATCCTAGGAAATTCTCCATGGGCAGCATGGAGTGCAAACCTCAGGTCTGCCTGCTCCGTCCTGGTTGGCAGCCCCGTCGCAGGACCAGCACGCTGGTAGAGTATCACAACTGGACCAGGCGCCTCAGTAATCCCCGCCCAACCCAAACCTTCAGCCATAAGAGAAAAGCCCGGACCAGAAGTAGAGGTTGAAGACCTGAGACCTGCGTGAGCCGCACCCGTGGCCATATTGATGGCCGAAATCTCGTCCTCAGCCTGAACGACTATCATATTGTAGTCCTTCTGGTGGGACTCCAGGTACTCGCTTTCGTCCGTTGCCGGCGTAATCGGGTAATAGGTTTGGAACCCACATCCGGCCTTGAGCTTCGCGATAGCGACGGCTTGGACACCTCGGATCATCATTCGCCTTCCAGACAGCGGTTGCTTTCGCAACTTTATCGGAAAGGCATCTCCGCCGAAACTCGTCTTTGCATATTCGTATCCACGTTTTGCGGCGCTGACGTTTAGGTCGCCTAGAGCCGCCTTGCGTCCTGTGAACCCTTCTCTAATGGCCTCGGTTGCAAGGTCGAAATCATAATCGGCGAGGCCAAGGGAGGCGCCAAGAGCAATCGTGTTGACCATCACTTGGTACTTGCTGAGTTCCTTGTCCTTTCCAAACTCCTTCAGCGCCTCGACGAGAAGATCCATGTAGGGAATCGGGAAGAGTTTGATATCATCACGCCCGAAAGAGTCAGGTGATAGGTTCAAGCTGCGATCATAGATTATTCCACCCCCAGGGCTGACCTCATGTCTATGCCCTCGATGAGTAGGGTGAGGCTTGTTCATGTCGCCGAAGATTGTTTCGCGGTCGAGGGCGACAAGTAAGTCTACCCAGTCCACGTGAGATCGGGGCGCTTTTGACTCCACCCTGAGCCTGTAGTAGCTATGCTCCCCTTTGATGTTAGAATGATATTCGATGTTGGCGAATATGTGAAGACCTCCTCTAATGCAGGCTTTTGCAAAGTTCTCTGCAACCGAGTTGATCCCGCTGCCCTGAGGACCACCGATCATCCAGGTGAAACTGTTGGTTACTGTCAAATTCCGCACTATTAGGGGATCGTCTAGCATAGAAAATTCTTTGCCCTTCTCTGGGCTCTTCGGCGAGGATCAACGGTCTTCGCCCCCGGAAGGACGGTCGCTCGCCGGCTAGAAAACAAGCGCCTATATAACACGCGACCAAGCAAGAACCCCCTTAGCACCTTGAACCGGATAGCACGCGCTGCACTGGCTGAGGCCTATAGCACGTTTCTACTAACCATGATTGGACCAGGGACAATCATAGCCGTCACGTTTCTCGACGGCTCAGTTACGAGTGCGGGCTCGGCTTCATAGGTTTAGCCCACGGGATAGCGCTCTTATTGGCGGTATATGCGATAGGCCGTCTAACTGGTGCTCACATCAATCCAGCGGTGACAATCGCCGACTGGGCCACCCGAAGACTAGAGACGAAGAAGGTGGCTCCCTACATCCTTGGCCAACTTGCGGGCGCATCCATTGCAGGGTTCGTCTAGCCAGCGTTGTGGACATCTGGCAATAATAGAGGACTCGTGCAGGCCGCCCGTTTAACCTTCCTTGGAGACACCGTTCCAAGTCTTGGATTCGGAATCGGGGCGGTGCTTCTAGCTGAAGTGATTGGGACGGCTATTCTTGTCCTCACAGTATTCGGAGCTACAGACAAGTCTGCCGACCCCAGTCGGGCAGGAGTGACAATAGGTTTCGCGCTTGCAGCGATCATCTGGATGTTCGGCCCGATTTCTGGGGCGTCTCTTAACTCTGCTAGAACGTGGAGGTCGACACTCGCCTCAGCAGTGTTCAGTCTGATGCCGTTAGGAAACCTATGGATCTATATCGTTGGACCAGTTCTAGGAGGGTTACTCGGAGCCTTCCTGTACGATGCGCTCAGGTAGAGCCCCGAAGTAAGCAGGTCGGATACTCCAGGAATACTCGCGGTCGAAACAAGATCTAAAGTGTTGAGGCTCCGGCTTGCTCAAGCCTTCGTCTGAGCTGGTGTTGACGTCTGGACTGACGGAGGAGTGTAGCCAGGATTGACTCTCTGGTTGATCTCGTTAGCGAGCGCATGTCCGTGGAGAATAACCGTGACCTTCTTGACACCCTCGAGCTTGGACGTAAGGGTCCTTATGTTCATTCCGATGTCTTCCGCAAAGATGGGAGGACAGAACGGTGCAGTCAGATGATATTTGATGAAAATCTCGCCGTTCTCTTGGATGTTTATCTCGTCAACTAGATGCATCTCGGTGATCGGAAGTCCGATCTCCGGATCAACAACCTTCTCAAGCTCCTTTTCGACCGCATCGACAGTGACCATACTCTTCGGATAGACAAGTGCGCCCTTTTGATTTATAGGTTCCTTGAAGATGTAAAACGGACCCTTAGGTGAATTGAGCTAACAATGAGCGATTTCCCCTCGAAGCGAAGACCCTTTGGGATTATGACATAAGTCATGTTTAAATAGATTTTACGAGCCCATTGATTGGTGTCGTATTTTTGATCATTCCGTGCGAAGTTGCAGCGAAATCGGTTATTCCTGCACTACGAGCAATGATAGCCCGCGAGCTCATAGAAGACTACGGAATGAAACAGGAACTAGTCGCAGAACGATTGGGAATCACACAGGCGGCTGTTAGCAAGTACCGGCATCAAGTTCGTGGTGAAGCGGTCGACTTGGGAGCTGCAGCAGAGGTCCGGCAGATGAGCAGAGACATAGCTTCTGCACTTGTGGAGAACCCGAGCCCGCTAGACGTATCAAGGAGGTTCTGTCAGGCATGCACGGACATTCGTGCGCTCGGCCTAATGTGTGAGACCTGTAGGAAAGTCGACCCAAGCTGGGATGTTGAGCATTGCACAATCTGTTTCGGGCATCACAGCTGCGCCGAAACCGTCAGCATTGAGCCCAGCAGCATTGCAAAGTATAGAAAAATTCCAATCCAACACTAAATGGAGTCTTGGGCTAAGCTAGTTTTTCAACCGCGGTACCATGCGCTCTCCAATCTGCGGGGTAATCAGGCCAGCAACCTTAATGACCCGATGAGCGTCAGTATTTGATCACTCTTCCACTAGAAGACTTCCTATATGGCCCCCTTTTTCGTTTGCGAGCTTTGTCCTTAGATTCTCTCCTTCGAATCATCTTGTCTTCAACACTCACAGATCCCCCCTCCTAATGTTGGCTTCCAGCTCTCCCTCCGAAAGAATAAATCCCTTTAAATTGATCACAAAAGGAGTTCACGAGGCTCTAGGAGACACCCCACTACCTTGAAACTAGGCTTCGGCAAGCCGAAACAGAAGAACTCGCCTCTCGAAACCAACACTGACTCCGTGGTGGCCAACAGACTGAAGGAGCTATGCGGGGGCGACAGCGATCTCTATGGAGCAATGTCTCGCCTCATGTTCCTTGATCCTAAAAAGATCACTACCCCCCTAGACCGTGTGCTAGCGGAGGCACAGGACTCCGAGGCCCAGGGAAACAAGTTGCGAGCTGAAGTTGGTTACAGGATTGCGGGTGGAATCTCTCTCTACAGAGGGGACTTGGATGGCGTGAAGAAATATTTCGAGAAGGCAGCCTCGTTTGCCGGAGACTCGCATCCCGAGTACCAAATAATTCTCAAACGCAGCGATGAGGCTGTGAAAGTAGCTCGAAAGTTCTACGACGAATTTGGTTCGCTTAGCATGCAATCGTAGACCGCGATGCGGATTATCACCCTGTTATTCTGAATCCTCGAAACTCGCCTGTAAAGTCGGACCAGCCTATCTCGACATTCTTTACTCTCGCCCGAGGAGGACCAATGCGGCAAAAGTGGATGAGCTGATAAAGTTCCTCTCTGTCTCCCTCGGCAACCACTTCAACGCTGCCATCAGGAAGATTCCTCACCCAACCATTGATATCCCGTTTTCTTGCCAAGTCGGCGATCTCTCGACGAAAAAACACGCCTTGCACAAGTCCAGAGATCATGATTCGCGCGCGAAGATGCAAGCTTGCACACCCACCCGGTTACTGTCTAGTCCATCGAGTTCTTTCCACTCTAAGGAAATATCGGAGGTAGAAGCAATCTCGTCTAGACGGCGGGGGGAGTCACAAGCTGAGCCGGAGGTGACTGAGGCAGAGGCTCTTTCGCAGCCTCAACGATTTCCAATACGAGACCCAAGGTTTTCAGCCCGTTCATGGCAGAGAAGGCATCGAGGGTCATGTAGATGTCTCCAGCATTCTCCGCCTCCAGCCTCAAACCATTTCTAACGAGAACCTCCCGTGTCCGAGGGAAGGTAACGAGAAGATCCCCGATTGACGTATCACCGCGAATGTTTTCGACAGTTATCACGTAACGCTCTCGAGCTGGGGGTTCAAGACTGACGGACTGGTGTGCGATATGTCGAGTGACTGCTGGAGGTTTCTTTGTTTCAGCCCTTTTATGAACCTGTCCTGCCTTCACCGGCTTACCTGACTTTGCCTTCTTCGCTCCTCTCTTCGCCGTTCGAGAAAGAACTCGACGCTTTTTTGCCATACAATAGACCCTAGCTTACTTGTATAGCGGTGGGACCTGCGTTAAAAGATTCGTGGCTGGGAATGACTCCGACATGAGATAAGAGTAACGCGTCTATCGTGCGGGCTCGATGGACCACCGCGATTGGGAGTGCTTGAGTCAGCTGTTCGGCCTGCTTGACGGCTCGGGTTCTGAGCTCGTCTACAATCCCAACGATTATCGGGTTGGAGTACTCCTCAATCCTCCCCTCGTCGGAGAGTTTCGCTATAGCCGGGTCCAAGGGAATAGCTCCCAAGAATGGCAATTCCAGACTCGAGGCTAGTTTTTGCCCTTTTGGTTCTCCGAAAATATTCATTGTCTCACCGCATTCAGGGCATTTGAGATAGCTCATGTTCTCTATGAGTCCGAGTACGGGCGCGTTCATTTTCTTGGCCATGTTGACAGCCTTGGACACTATCATCGAGGCGAGATCTTGCGGGGAAGAGACGACAATAACGCCGTCCAGAGGCAAAGATTGGAACACAGTTAGAGGAGCGTCACTCGTTCCGGGTGGCAGATCCACAAGAAGATAGTGAAGCTCTCCCCAGTCAACGTCCCAGTAAAGCTGCCGAATGACACTGTTAACTATAGGTCCGCGCCATATGACCGGCATGCTCGGGTCGTCCAAGACGAGATTGATGGACATGACCTTAATCCCGCTCTCTGTTCTCAAAGGGACGATGCCCCCGTTCGGCCCTTTGTAGGGCTTGCCGGAAACGCCTAGAACTTTCGCGATGCTTGGCCCCGTGAGGTCGGCGTCAAGAACTCCAACCTCATATCCATGCCTCTTCAGTTCCGAGGCTAGAATGCTTGTGACAAACGATTTCCCAACGCCGCCCTTTCCGGAAATTATTGCGATTATGCTACGTATTCCTCGCCTTCCTAGACGTTCAATCCCTGGACCTACCATTGGGCCACCTTTCGGCGGGGACGACCGGGATGCGGAGGCTTGCAGCCTTGCCCTTAGTTCTTCCAGCTCCTTCCTGGTCATAGTCGTTGTGTCAACCCTGACTGATTTCACGTCGCCAGGCTTTCGCACTGCATTTTCCACATCGGTTTGGAGGGTCTTAGCCAGCGGGCAATGAGCCACAGTCAGAGCAATTTTTACCGTGACATTTCCGTTGTCAACAACGATGTCCCGTACCATGTTTAGGTCAACGATGCTTCGACCGATCTCCGGGTCTAAAACTGTCCTGAGTCTCTCCATGATTAGGTTCTTATCAACCAAAGAATATGCCCGGGGCGACCCACGATCAACATGCCGTCTTCCGTATTTACACTCTCCTACAACTCCTACCAGCGAGGACGTTACAACTAGTCCCCAAAAGTGGACGAAATGCCTGTCTCCGAAAGAACCAAAAGAGCTCTGAAGGATTTTGACCTCACAGAGTACGAGGTAAAGGCCTACATTGCGCTTGTAGAGTCAGGTCCGATGCCCGCGAGCCAGCTCAGCACGAGTGCCGCGATTCCATACTCGAAGATATACGAAATTCTAGCAAACTTAGAGAGAAAGGGTTGGGTGGAGACCGAACAAGGCAGACCGAGCAAGTATTTTGCAAAGCCACCTTCAGCCGCGCTTGACTCGTCGAGAATCAGAATGGAGGGCACCCTGAAATCCAGCCAGACCGATGCCTTGTCGGAGCTACAGCCTCTCTATGAGAGGAAAGGGGTCCAAGAGAGGCCAGACATTTGGATCGTGCGGGGACAGAACAATATTTTAGACCGGATCAAGGAGACACTTGGTCGAACCGGGAATGAGCTACTCGTAGCAATGCCAGTAGTTCCGGAGTCCGTTCTCTCCATGGCCACCCCGCTCCTATCTCTCATGGTTAGTCGAGGGATAAGGGTGTCACTCATGGTTCCAAGCATCACCGGCAAGGAGGTGATCAAGAGACTGAAGGGGTTGGCGGAGGTCAGGGTTCGAGACCAAATGTTCGGTGGAGGGATGATCTCAGACAGTAGCGAGATAATCATCCTCCTCGGCGAAGAGCCTGAGAAAGGCCTTACCCTAGCCATTTCCTCGCATCATGAAGGACTAGTTAAGTTTGGAAAGATCTATTTCGAGTTCCTCTGGGAAAACTCCAGACCAATATAGGGAACTCCGGCGAGACTCTGACAAAAGGGTAAAAGGTCTGAGATAAACCGGGGGCTCAGGCATTAAACGTCCGCCCCAATGTTAGACTGGCTCTGGACGACCAAACTGTTACCAGAACCCACAAATACCGTGTTAGTTCCGAAAGCTAGTGCTCCGGTGGTGTAGCCCGGTTTAGCATAGCGGCCTTAGGTTCCCTTTAGGAGCTGGTCAATCGAGTTGCAGCCGGGCTGGCTGCGGGGAAACAAGAAAAACTCCAAAGCCGTTGATCGCGGGAGGCCTAACGTCCCGCTAGGCCCGCGAGTTCAAATGGCGGTGCCTGAAATTCCCGCCCGGAGCACCATGTTTCCACCCTAGCTTTCCCTGCCGCCACAATGAAGGAAAATTCGCCTGAAACTCTTTGTAAATGCTCTGCTCGACTTGACCGCCATCGTTGAGAATGGAGAATGCCTCATTCGACTTTCTTCCAACTATGGAGGGAAGAGTCTTCGCGATGACTGGCCCGTGACCCTTGGGACATGTGTCATAACGATCCTTGCGAGGCTCCATCAATGCAACGCCCATCAGGACAGCGGCCTTAGCGACAGGCTCGGGATCGTACATGCCTATCCGAACTCTTGCTCTGTAGTACCGCCTCTCACGGTCCTGTGCCTTCATATAGCTAACTTCTCCATCTGCTAGGATCATGCTCCCAGCCACGCAGCGTTGACTTTTCTTTTTAGAACTGTGAGCGTTGAAGGAGCTGTTGGATTCTTCCCGGCTTCTCTGAAAAAAAATTATCAGCTTGTGCTTACGGAAGAGACGTTCCCAAACCTTCTCTCGCATGTTTAGTCCCAGATCAGCTTCCAAAAATGAATAATAAGAAGGTCTGGAAGACAGAAAGTCTGGCAGGTACGCGGCGGGTCGTCACTAGCGCGTTCCAGGCAAATATTATCGACCTTTCGATCCACCGACCACCTGTTTTGAAGGTCGAGAACCTCGTCCAGGTCCCGACAGTGGTAGCCATCGCAGGACTTATTTCGAGTCACGAGATCACTAACCAATACATGATACGCGGGGGTACCATAGCCAGGTCAAATGGGCAGTGGGCTCAACGAGATCCGCCCGCCTAGGGCTTAGGACCCTGTGGCGAAGGCCTTCGTGGGTTCGAATCCCACCCCCCGCACCAATGAGAACCAGTTTTGCTCATACCTCGATCGGAGCATTTTGGCGGACCTGCCTCGGGAAAACGACTCGATGGAGTGTTTGATGGCTCTCTAGCGTCTTTGCTTTTTCTTACCGAACCCCGACACAAGACGCTTTTCAGAAAAGAAGGCCACCACGCCTAGCACTGATACAGAGAGAATGACTATCCCCATCAACGTCTCGGGCGTGTCGCTG
>Ga0209761_1001073_pt1 | contig 17504 bp, 13 predicted proteins | sample GraSoi013_1_40cm_4_FD_185818 | JGI IMG/M metagenome (GOLD analysis project Ga0209761, IMG submission 185818) | Grasslands soil microbial communities from the Angelo Coastal Reserve, California, USA - Sample 09_25_2013_1_40cm (SPAdes) (version 2) | ecosystem: Environmental > Terrestrial > Soil >...
AGCGCATGGTTTCACAGATGCAAGCGGCGGCGTGTTAGCGTCATGCGACGCCGCTCCCACGGTCTCCCTCCCTGCTGAACGCTGAATCGCCGACGCGATCAGCGCGGGTGCAAGCGTACGCGCCATGCGATCCGCTCCTCGGTCGTTGAAGTGAATCGGGTCTCCCTCCGCGTATAGCGAATCGCCCGCGAGGTCGACCCCATCTAGGGGAACGTAGGTCTCCCCGAACCGGCAAGCCACATTTCGAGCGACCGCGTCAAACTTGGCGAACGCCGCCAACACGACCTCTGGCGGGGCGAACGGCACAGTCCGCTGCCACAAGCGTCGCACCAGTGGCTCAGACACCGTCAGGGAACCTGGCCCACTGACGTGAACGACTTCGGGCAAGACGACCCGGATCCCGAGAGCTCGCGCCACCGCGACGAACATCTGGAGTTCGTGCTCGAATCGCTCGGCTCCGCTGTCCATCGTTCTCGTCCACAACGACTCGCTGCGGACGGGAGGTTGCTGCTGGCTGAAGCGCACTGCCTTCCAGCGGAACAGCAGCTTGTTGTAGAGCAGTGAGTGCCGACCGAGCCAATGTCCCCAGGGCGTGATGATGGGCATCTCGTTCGGGGTGTCTCTAGCCGGTTTCGCGCCGGCTGCCACGTTGCCAAGGGTCGCAAAGACGTCGTTGTGTCCCACATAGAGGATTACGATATCGGGACGGAATTGGTACAGCTCCGTTTCCAGTTGAATGAGGTTGTCGAGCAGACGGTACCCGGAGACGCCAGCGTTGATAACCTGTACGCTGCGCCCTGCCAACAGGGAGTCGAGCCAGAACTCGAGACGTGCGGGCCAAGCCCGGCGATCACTAGTTACGTAGGCGTCGAACGTGGTTGAACCACCGACGGCCATGATGCGGAGCACGCCGTCGGGCTTGCGCACAGCCGCATCCGACCCGCGGAATCCCTCGGCATTGACGTGAACCCATCCATAGTAGTCCAGATTGCGCACCAGAGCGAAGCGCAGCCGCTGATGTTGGTAGTAGAGAAAGGGCATGGTTCCAGGCACGGCCGTTCGATGCGCTTCCCAGTACCGCGTGATCACCTCTCCGGCTAGCGCAACTACGGTAAAGGTCAAGACAGTGAACGCGCCCACCAATGCCCACTTCACGCCCCCTCCGCCTAGCGCGATGAAGCCGTCTCTCTGGCGTAGGCGAGCGGCGACGGGCGGTCCCTCGACGATGGCGTTCGTAGCTGGGAGCCGGTTCAGAAGATCGTGTAGATGAACGGCGCCAGCGCGGACCCGTGAGCGAACACGAGGAGCGCGCCCACGATCAGCATCACGACGAGGATCGGCAGGAGCCACCACTTCTTTCGCACTCGCATGAACGCCCAAAGTTCTCCTACCAGACTCGGATTGCGCATCCTGACGATCCTAGAATTGATGTCGCATGTCGGCGCGGTTCTCGGTCCCAGGCGCCCGCTTGACCCAGAAACTTCCCGCACTGCGCGCGCGCTCGAGCGGGTTCCGGCGGAGCAGCCGCATGACGAGTCCCACCGGCGCCAGCACGGCGAAGTATACGACGCCCATGAAAATGGGCGTCGTGATCTGGGACAGGCCCGCGGCGAGTCCCATCCACGCCCGCTGCACGGGGCCGAGCCGCGCCGGCAGCACCAGCGCCGCGAGCACCAGCAGACCGCCAACCGCGGCCAAGACCTCCGCTCGGCCAGCGTGCTCACGCCACCAGGCCAGGCCGCCCAGTAGCAGGAACGCCGCGCCAACGACGAGCCCGAAGCGGCGTCCCTCAGCGGCGCTCAGTCGAGCTGGAACTCCTTTTGCCACTCGGTCGTCTCCTTCCACTCGGGTTGCGCTGCCTTGTCGAGCAGCAATGGCCCGAGGACCAGGTAGTCAATGTGCGTGCGCATGAAACAGCGATACGCGTCCGCGGGCGTGCACACGATGGGCTCCCCGCGGACGTTGAACGAGGTGTTGACCAGGACGGCACATCCGGTGAGTCGCTCAAATTCCTTGATCAGGTCGTAATAGTTCGGGTTCGTCTCCCGCTCCACCGTCTGGACCCGGGCCGAATAGTCGATATGAGTGACGGCCGGGATGTCGGACCGCACGACATTCAGCTGGTCGATGCCCCACAGCTTCCGCTGCTCTGCCGTCATCGGGATCTGGCGCGCCTGCTTCACCGGCGCCACGAGCAGCATGTAGGGCGATTCGCATTCCATCTCGAAATAGTCGCTGACGCGCTCCCGTAGCACGCTGGGCGCGAAGGGACGGAAGCCCTCGCGGAACTTGATCTTCAGGTTCATCTGCGCCTGCATCCGTGGGCTGCGGGGGTCGCCCAAGATGCTGCGCGCCCCCAGCGCGCGAGGGCCGAACTCCATCCGGCCGTCAAACCAGCCCACGACTTTTTCGGCGGCGAGGAGCTCCGCCACGCGCCGCAGGAGCTCACCTTGTGGCAGTCGCTCGTAGCTCGCACCCTGAGACCGGAGATACTCTTCGATGTCCTCCGTGGAGAACGCCGGCCCGAGATACGCACCCTTCATGCCGTCCTTGTCCGGTGTGACGGTGCGTGGCTTACGGCAGTAGCGATGCCAGATCAGCTGTGCCACACCGAGCGCACCGCCGGCGTCGCCTGCCGCCGGCTGGATCCACAGGCGTCGGAACGGGCCTTCACGCAAGATGCGCCCGTTCCCCACGCAGTTCAGGGCCACACCACCCGCCAGGCAGAGATTGTCCATGCCGGTCTCGCGATGCGCGGTGCGCACCATACGCAGCATGATGTCTTCGCATACCACCTGGATCGACCGCGCCAGATCCATCTCGCGCTGCGTCAGCTTGGTCTCCGGAACGCGCGGCGGGCCGCCGAACAGCTTATCGAAGGCCCCGTTGGTCATCGTGAGACCGGTGAGGTAGTTGAAGTACTTCTGGTTGAGCGTGAAAGAGCCATCTTCGCGCACATCCATCAGTTCGCGGTAGATCACATCCACGTACTTCGGCTCGCCATACGGCGCTAGCCCCATGATCTTGTATTCGCCTGAGTTGACCTTGAACCCCGTGTAGTACGTGAAGGCCGAGTACAGGAGGCCCAGCGAGTCGGGCCAGTGAATCTCCTTGATCAGTTCGATGGTGTTACCCCGCCCCACACTGAGCGAGGCTGTGGCCCACTCCCCTACGCCATCCATCGTCAGGATAGCCGCCTCCTCGAAGGGCGAGGGGTAGAATGCGCTCGCGGCATGGGATTCGTGATGCTCGGTGTACAGGATCTCCCCGTCGTAGCCCAGCGCGGCGCGAAGCTGCCGGTCCATATACAGCTTGTCCTTGATCCAGAGCGGCCCGGCCTTGAGGAAGGACTGGAACCCTCTGGGCGCCACGCTGAGATAGGTCTCGAGAATGCGCTCGAACTTCAGCAGCGGCTTGTCGTAGAAGCCGACATATGTGAGGTCCGCAGCGGTGATCCCTCCGGCGCCCAGGCAATACTCCACCGCGTGAGTAGGGAAGGATGCGTCCCCCTTCTTCCTGGTGAAGCGCTCCTCCTGCGCGGCGGCGACAATGTCACCATCGCGCAGGAGGCACGCGGCACTGTCGTGGTAGAACGCCGAGATGCCGAGGATATACACGCTCTCGTCCCTGCCCATGTCAGCCACCGCTCGGTTGACCCGAGCCTCCCCCTTTGCAAGAGTGAGGCTACCGTGACGAACAGCACGAAGCCTCCCAAGTCCCTCTACGACAGCGGGTTTCGTGAAGACGGCCGGTCGAACGCGCCGGAAGGGAGCGGCGGTGTTGCGCTCCCGCAACGAACGCGATCAGCGCGCGGTGTTGCGCCTCAGCATGCGCTCCGCGACCGGCTCGAGCAGCTCATCCAGAACGCGGTGGCCGTCCGGGCTCAGGTGGTGGTCCACGTTGCCATACAGTCTCGCGCCGCGATCGCGTGCGATCCGAAAACCCGGCAGCACGTCCACCACGCTGAGTCTGCGCTGTCGCAACTGCGTGTCCATGAAGCGGGTGGGCTGATCGAGGTCTACTTCGGTCGAGTCGATTTGGAACCCTCGCAGGAAGTCTTGGAACACGGCGGGATCCGCCTGGAACGGCGTGGGGATCAGGACGAACAACGTGGGGATCCCGCGCTGGGCGGCCAGCGCCGCGATGTCACGGCAAATGTCCGCGGTGACGCTCCAGCGAAGGGAGGTAGCCTCGCTCTTGCGGAATACGATGGGGAAGTACTCCGCCGTGAGGCCAAGGCGCATTCCCAACGTCTGCAGGTGGTTCTTGAGAAGCACGAACAGCTCTGATCGGGTCTTCAGCCAGTCGTTGATAGGGCGGAGGACCGCCCGAGTGAGCTCCGACCACGACAGTCGTCTTGGGAAACGGAGCGCATAGTGCTCCTCCGCCTGTCGCGGTGCGATTCGGTCCGGTCGGGCTGTGACGATGTCGTTGCCGACGTAGATCGCCACGATCACCAGGCCGAATGAGGCCCGATGCAGCAGCGAGCGCGCCTGGATGAGGTATTGCGGGGGGTCCCAACCTGCCTGGCCGGCGTCGAACACGGCCACCGGCTCGCCCAGACGAGCCTGCAGTCCCTTCTCCAGCAGCCCAGCGACGCTCTGCTCGTACTCAACTTGCAGCGCGGCCATGAAGGAATCGCCGATCAGCAGCACGCGAGTGCGAGCGGACGGGCGTCCTCCGGCACTTACGCGGAAGCCCTGTGAGTCGGTAACAACATGCACGGTGCGCTCGCCGGTGTTGATCGTGCTGTGCACGAGGGGGCGGAAGGTCCAGCCGACCGAATCGACCGGCATCCAGATGTCGGGGCGGAGGATGATCAACTGCTGGGGGGCCACGATCCGCACCACGACTTCGCCCAGTAGCAGCGCTGCCATGGTCGAGCCGAGCAGCAAGCCGGACTTGGTCAGCCAATCGGGTAGTGTGCCTGGAGTCGGCAAGGCGCGCGTTTCCATTCCGCCTCGAGCAATCGTCCACAGCGCTAAATCCTGCAAGTCGCGCACTGCTGGCGGTTGCGCGCTGAAACGCTGTGCAACGTGCTGCCGGGAAGGCGATTGCCTTGGCCACTGTGCTCGGCCGTAGGGGGCCCGCGGCTGCGGGCGTTGCATCGATGCCACACATCAGCGTTACGGCGAGCGCCGCTCTAACTCATTCCGCGGTATGATGCTTGCGCTGTACCGCAGGACGATTAGCGAACGACCCATTTCCATCCCCAGCCGGCCGCTGAGTAGGCCGCCAGCCCCACGTCGTGGGGGGGACCGCAGTCTGTCCGAGCCTGGGCTGCTGGTCCCGAGGCAACGGTGGAGTGTCGCGCTGGCGCTGGTGTTCTTGCTCTGGATCACCGTGTTCTTCGGTCTCGACTTTTGGTTCGCGGCCAACGGCATCTCTTTGGGCCGCAAGGTCCCCAACTACGTATACGTACTCTTGGCCGGGCTCGTCGCGATGCGCGCCCCAGCACCCTCGAAAGCCACTTGGAGCCTCCCATTCCTGTGCTTTCTGCTCGGCGCGTCTCTCAGCATACCGTTTGCGGAAAACACCGGCATCGCGCGGGAGGGCGTGTTCAAAATCCTGGCGCTGTATTGGGTGCTCACGGTGGGATCGTTGGTGTTCATCAAGCGGCTGGACAAGGTAGCACTCCTCAACCGCCTGTTCTTGCTCCAGTTCCTCTGGTGGGCAGGGCAGGCGCTGTTCGCGCATGCCACATTCGGCCGCGCTGCGTGGCACCCGATCCGGTGGCATCCGGATCTCAGCAACACTGACGCCTTCGGCCCACTCATGGTGATCGGGATGGCGTTTTCGTTCTACTACGCTGTCGCCGCCCGCCGCGCGCCCGCCCGGGTGCTCGCGTTCGTGGTCACCGCCCTGTGCGTCGTGGGAATCGTGGCCGCCTACACGCGCGGAGCGACCCTTGCAGCCGGGATCATTGTGCTCTACGTGTGGCTGCGGTCACCGCACACCGGCAAGACCACGCGGGGCCTGCTGTTGGCGACGGGGGTCTTTCTGATCGCTACGAACTTGATTTACCCGAATGGGCAGTTTTGGGCGCGGCTCGGCACGATCACCTCCGAGGGAACCAGCGCCGGCACGGGCGCGGACCGATGGGCCCTGTGGCAAGTCGGTTGGCGAGTGTTTCTCATGCGTCCGCTCATAGGCGTGGGCGCCGACAACTTCGGGATCTTCGCCTATTACCACATCCCGACGGCGGAGCTACCGGGTTCCTACCATTTGAACGAGTGGTTCATCTATGGCCGCGGGCTTCACAATATCTACGTGCAGCTGCTCGCCGAATTCGGGTTGGTCGGCGCGGCGTGCTTCGGCTGGATGCTGGTCGACTTCTGGCAGCGAAACCGCGATTTGCGCACCCAGCCCTTTCGCCTCGCGTGGCAGCGGCTTGGCCCAGCCGGTATCGACCTCCGGACTCTGTCGCTCGCCTTCGAGGGCGGGATGGTCGCGTTCCTGCTGACTGGATGTTTCTACAACGAGATCTACGAGCCATGGTTGTATTCCCTGCTCGCCTTGAACGGCGTCCTGCATCTGAATCTCAAGCGGTCGCTGGCGTGACGGGGGCCGGGGTCGCCGGTCCCGCGCGTAGCGAGGGCCGGTGGAAGACGCGGTGCGCCACTGTCTTGCTTCTCTGCGCCGGCCTCGTGGCCGGGACACTGCTTGCCGAGGGTGCGCTTCGCCTCTACGCCACCCTAGACCCCTCCCTTGCCCAGCGGATGGGCGGCCTCGATCCTCTCGCCGTCAAGATCGTCCCCAACGGGGACTTCAGCTATCGCCAAAGACCGTATGCCAGGTTTCACTACTTCAATGGGACCGTGGCCACGGCGAACGGCCTTGGGTATCGCGGTCCGATTGCAGCGATCCCGAAGCCACCGGGGACGTTCCGCATCGTTCTCCTGGGGGAATCCACGACGCACGGCTATGGTGTGAACGACGACCAGACGATCGACGCAGAGATGCGTCGGCTGTTGGCGGTGGAGTACCCCGGGCTCTCCATCGAGGTAGTCAACCTCGCCTTCGACGGATACGACTCCTACGCCGAGCGGGAGCGTCTCCGCAGCGACGGTCTGCGGTTCGAGCCGGACCTCGTGGTTGTCAACACCGGCATCAACGACGTCCGCAACGCGCCGTTCGACAGCCTTCAGGACCACGACGCGCGCACCCTGTTATACAGCGGGATGCTCTGGGCGCTGCGCGCGACGGCGCGCAGCGGCCACCCGCCGCTATGGGTACGAGTAAAGCACCTCTCGTACGTTGCCAGGCTTCCCGGCTTGGTGCGCAGTACGATCGCCACCAGGCGGGAGAACGCGTACCGACTCCGCAGTCAGCCGCATCCGGCGGCCGTGGACTACTTTGGCCGGAACCTTCAGCAAATGGCGAGCTTGCTCGCGGATCAGCACGTCCCAATTGTGTTCTCCACGCCACCATCGTCGCTGCGTACGAAGTACGCACCCTCCGACACGTCATCGCGGAGCTACTGGATCGTGGATGCCGGGACAACTCAGCGTTACCGTGACCAACTTGCCGAGCGCATGGCGGAGGTCGCCGCCCAGCTTCGGTGGGATGGCCGCCGGGCTGTGTACATCGATCCCGACCTGCCGTCCACTCTGTTCCTGGACGACTGCCACCTGACTCCGGCGGGTAATGCGTGGCTGGCGAAGACGCTCGTCGCCGCTATCGATCCCTTCATCCGCGCGTGGCAGAGGAGTGGACGCGGTCTTCTTAGTGCGGTGCGCCGGTGACCGGCGGGACTGACGGTCGGGCCGTTCGGGCCGTGAGGAGAGGCTTGCTGCCTTCTCATTTGCGAGCCGCGATGTAGAACGAATGTGTGAGAAAACCGAGGACGCCGAGGCGTGCCAGCATGTTTAACAGCGGTGCAAGGCGTCGACTTCCGTCCAGGAATGCAGCGGTGGCCCGTGAGTCGCGCAGTTCGGCAGTCCGCTGTGGATCGTGATAGGTAGGCAGCACTTGCCGCACCGACACCTCACGAAAGCCCGCCTGGCGGAGTAGGCGGCCGTATGCCCGCCAGCCGTAGATCCAGTTGCGGTAGTCCTTTCCCTGCAGGTGGCGAGTAAGCCAGTTCGCCAGTCGCCGAGGAAGGACGGGCGCGAACGCCGGCTCGCCGTGAGGCGCCGACCCCAGGAAGTGTTCGAAGAACCAGCGGTTCTCGATTGCTACGCCGAGGGCCCCGCCAGGGCGGAGACTGCGATGCAGGCTCCCGAGAAACCGCAGTTGGACGTCGGAGGGGTGGCCTTCAGCGGATGCATCCGGCACCCATTCGAGCACCCCGTTTACGCAAATCAAGTCGAAGCTCTCGTCCCGGAGGGGAAGGTCGAGACAGTTGGCCTGCAAGACGGTGATCTGTGGGAGACCATCCTGGGCGAACCGCCGTCGCATGAAGGCGCACCAATCACCCTCCTGCTCGAGCGCGACGACCCGCGCGTACTTGGCCGCGAGGCCCGCAGCGATCACTCCGGAGCCCGCGCCGAGATCGAGCGCCCGGTGCGCGGCGGCAGTGGGCAGCTCGCAATAGAGGGCCGCCTTACGCAAGTTCGTAAACCAACTCCGCTTGCGGGCGACGACCGGCAGATCGAGCCGATCGAGAGCGGCCCGCCAGTGCTGCCCTCTCGTCACGGCGGCAAGGAGCGCTCGTAGCTCGGCTGCCGGGATCGTGCCCTGCTCGGCGGCCCGCCCTCGTCGATCAGTATGCCGCGTCGTGAGCCCCACCGCTTGTCAGGCCATGAATGCGGCCAGGGTTGCGCGGGGCGAGCGCAGGAACCGGCGCAGCGCCAGCCGGTCATCCTCCGAGAGCACGTCCAGGAACCACACGCCGGCGAGGTAGGCCACCAACAGGCTCGTGTCCAGCGCCAACGACATCCACGGCCCGTTGGCAGCGACCAAGACGCCAACCGTACACACCACGGTGGCTAGCGCTACAAGTCGCAGGACGGGAGGCCAATTGAACTTGATGGGCCACAGCCCCTGCGCGCGGTTGTAAACCAGGAACTCGCGCACCGCGAACGACGCCACGGTGGCCACTGCGGCGCCATAGCCAAGCCACCGGGGAATGAGCATCGCATAGCCCACCAGCGCCACGCCCGCTCCCACCCAGTTGGCCATGGTAATGATTTCGGTTCGCTCACGTATGAGGATGCCGAGACTGTGAAACTGGGTCCAGCACTGGATCACGTAGGCGATCACGATAATCGGGATCAAGTTCGCTGCTGCCTGAAATGCGGGACCTGCCATCAGCCGGAGGATGTCCTCCGCAAACAGGGCGAGCATGACCGCCGCGGTTACAAGCAGCAGATTCATATAGACGAAAGCTCGGGCGTAGACCGCATCACGGTCCGTGCGCCGGGCGACGGCGAACCGCGCAGGATCCCATACCGTGTCAAAGGGCATGAACCCGACCATCGTAAGGAGAAAACCGAACTGATAGGCGAGTCCGTAAATGCCTACGACTGACAGGTCCGACGCGGTGCGCAGGAAATAGCGATCCCCATAGGTGGCGATCATCGTCGCGACCTGTGTGGCCACGAACGGAAGGCCAAACCGCAACAGGTCTCGTATGGCCGCTCGCGAAGTATGCAACCCGACGTCGGAAACTAGAGACGCAGCCAACGCGAGCCCAAACAGCATGTTGGCTATGAGCGTGCTGAGCAGCACCCCCTCGGCCCCGCGGCGCCAGTACACCACCAGCAAGATGTTCAGGCCAAGCTGCACGACGAGCTTTGCCGCGCTCACCGCAACATAGGATACCGACCTGTCGTGCAGCTGCAGATAGGCCATCGGGACGATGAGCAGGCTCTGACAGGCAAAGCCCCAAATGGCAAGCCGCACGAGCCCGGCCAGTTCGCGCGCCCCGAGTACCCGCTCCGCGATTAGCGGTGCGGCGACGGACGCCCCGATCGCGGCGAGCGTGTAAGAGGCGATCAAGACAGCGATTGCCGTCGAAAGCACCGCGCGCTTCTCGGCGGGGGTCTCCGCCTTGTGGAAATAGTGAAAGATTCCCGCGCCAAGGCGGGAACCGGCCACAATCGAGATCACCTCGATCGTCAAGTCTGTCAGCTGGAGAATGCCGTAGTCCGCCGGAGTGAGGTAGCGCGTATAGATGGGCAGCATGACGAACGCGACGGCCTTGCCCAGCAGCACCCCGCTGCCGTAGATGAAGACATGCTTGCCGATTCGAGCCAGGCGAAACGGGGCCTGGACCGTCGCGTCACACACCTCTTCCTGCCCCATCCCCTACCTCCAGACCCGAGAGTGCTCGTGCACCGGTGCCTACCGTCACGAACATGGGAGTGGCGAAGCTGGTCAGCTTGTCGAGATAAGCCTCTATCGTCCCATACAATCTCTCGACGTCGGCCGACGTCTTGGTGAATGGTGTGAGCCCGGGCTGCATCGTTGGGCTGTGCCAAAATAAGTGCAGATGGCGGAGACCGCCTTCGACCAAATGGCGGGACAGCGTGAGCATATCGCTCAAGGAGAAGAGCTCCGGGGCCAGGGCGATCTCTCTCATCAGATGAAGGCGCGACGCAATGATTGGGATACGGAACCGTACGGCGAGCGGACCGTTCAGCAGTGCGAAGAGCCGATTCCAGAGGGGCCGCACCGTACGGTTGTGAGCCCAGGACACCGGCACTTCGGCCAGCGGCCCGTCGGGCACCGGAACGCGGGCATCCCCCCGCCCGTCGATGCGAAAGGCATGGAGCGGCGCCCCGACGAACGTGGGGCCGTCATCATAGAGGCGCCAACTCTTGAATGGCGTGACACTGCTGTCGGCCCGGTAGCCACAGGCGATCAACGCGGCGGCGGTCTCCGGACCGAACCCCCAGCGCCCGGTCCTAAACGACTCCGGCCGGATACCCACGTGCTCCGTCAGGGTATCGGTCAAGGAGGCGATCTTCGAAGCCTGCAGCTCGGGGGACAGCCGCATGGTCATCGTATTCCGCGCCTCGAACGCTTCTGTGAGCGGAGGCGTGTTCCACGGGTGCAGGTGCGCGCCGATCTCGGCCTCACCGGACGCCAGGTCCGCCAGCAGCGTCGCGGCCCAGCGCTGTCTGGCCACTTGATAGGTCACGAAGTAGGTCGGGCGCACCCCGAGCTGCTCCAGAAAGCGGCTGAGCCGCGGCAACTCGCGGATGTTTTCGACCGTGATCCCCTGGCGGGCGGGCCGCCAATTGTCCTCCTCAGTGTCGATGGAAACCAGGACGTAGACAGGCGAGGTCATACGACGCGCGGGTCGTTCCGTGAAGTGTCAGCGCGGGCACGGAGCAAGGTTGAAGCCTGCGCGCAGGACCGCGGCCCGGTCTTTAGGCAACGTGTCCAACATCATGTCGGACAATAACTTGCGCTGCGAAGCACTGGACCACTATACCTGCAGGGGCCCGCTGTGTTGCGGCGCCGCAGCGACGGGTGCGCTGCGCATCTGTTGCCGGGATTCGGGCACGACTGCGTTGATCCCTGAGTCGAGCCAGGTGGCGAGCAGTCCTGCCTGGACGCCGGCCGTTGCGCGAGCGCAACAGGCGGGGATTCCCGTCGTCCCGAACTCGCCCTCACGCTCTTGCACTATGCTGGCCTCCCCAGGCACAGGCCTTGCCCACCCGTTCGCTGCATGATGTCCCATCGTTCCGTTCCCGCTGGCCGCGCGCAGGCAAACGCAGCGACGGGTGGTGCGATGCCGCGCTACGCGACCGATCTCTTGGAGGAGCTGGTCGCGACCGTCCGACGGGGCTCGCCGTGGCGCGACGCGCTCCACGCGGCCACGAGTCGTGCTGGAGGACCCGGTGACAACGGCACCGACGAATCCTGCGCCAATTGGATCTGGCTCGCGGAGCTGGCAGGCCGCGAGATGGCGGTAGTTCTGAACGGCGGTCTTGGGTACCTCGCCGCCGGGCTGGCTCCACACTTCGCTCGGGTGTGCTATCAGGATCCCAGTGACCGTGTGGCGGAATTCGCGCGACTTCGCTTCGCCCAGGACAGGCTGCGAAACATCAGTGCAACACGGGCCAGCGTCGATGAGCTCCCATATCGCGGAACTTCAGCCGACTGCATTGCGCTTCAGGAGGTCCCGGCCGACTTCTTGATGACCGATCTGGCGCGCCTGAGCGGCCACTGCTTCCGCATCCTCCGATCGCGTGGATGCCTCTGGTTCCGGTGGGACAACCCCCACTATTACCGCCGGCTCTTCCGTGCGGATCATCGGCACGGCGACCACGCGCCGGCCGCTCGAGTTGCGAGCGCTCGCAGGGTGACGCAGATGCTCTTGGGCATCGGTTATCGCGCGGTGCGGCTGTACTACGCGAGCCTCTCGTTCGGCGGGTCGCAGAACATGGTTCCGGCTGCACAGCATGCCGTCGTTGCCTTTGAGGATTGGGAGGCCATGGGCGCGCCCTCCCGCCGGCTTCGCGCGTTCGCGGCACGGCTGGGGCTCTGGCCGTATCTCTACAACTCACAATTCGTGCTGGCGTACAAGTGAACGCGAAGCTGCGCCAGCTCCTTGCGACCGCCGGAGTGCGCGATCATGTGATCAAGTGGTCGGACGTGCTCGTTGCACACAGCCTCGGAGCCGTGCCCCCCCCCACAAACGCCGAAGCCGACGCAATCCGGTATCGCGGTTTCTACCTCGTGCTGCTCGATGCTCGGGGTACGCCAACTCACTTTTGCAAGTGTCGTCCTGTGACAGACAACGAGCTCGCCCATGAGACAGCCCTGCTCGAAACCCTGTGCCACGACCCCCGCTTGCGCACGGTCGTTCCCGAGACCCGCGGCGTGCGGACCACGGAGATGCTCATGCAGATAAGCGCGTACCTACCTGGCCCTGCCTACTTGCGAGAGGTGGGACGACAGAGCGACGCGGTGTGGGCGCAGTCCATGCGCGAAATCCTCACGGCGGCACATCTCCTGGCCGAGTGCGCGACGGCGCTCGTTCCCTCCCTCGCGGGGGACCCGGCACCGCTGAACCTCGAGCAGTTGGGGTCCGGGCCACTCACCGATCTTGGCACGGTCGGCTTCACCGCGCCGCGTGCGGAGGCACTGCAACTGGCGATGCGGCGCGCCGGGCCCCTCGGCCGCCGCTTGCAGCACGGCGACCTCTTCCCAGGGAATATCATCAGATGGGCCGGGTCCTGGTGGCTCGTCGACCTAGCACGCTACGGATGGTGCCAGGTACCCATGTTCGACGCCTATCATTTCGTGCGGTCCTGTTGCGCGCTCAGACAGGACGGCCGGGGCGCACGGACAGTGGAGGGGTGGTATCAGCAGCTAACCGGGGATGGTCGTGTGGCAGCGACAGCACAACGGACCCTGGCGTGGGTGGCGGGGCAGGCGGGACTCACCGCGGCCCAGTGCATCGGGGCCTTGGCCTACTACAGCGTCGACATAACAGCGCGCCTGATCCAGCGGCGGGCTCCTCCGCCTACCTTGGCGCCGTTTCTCGCCGATACCGAGCGCCTCGCCGACGCGCTCCGCGCCGGCGAGTCCGTGGAGCGCGTCTTCTTCGGCATCCGTTAGGGACCTGGCTTCGAGGCTAAGGGTCAATCCCCTTCCCGATGGGCGGACGACGAATCCGCTGGCCGGTTGTGGCGTAGGTCGCGTCGCACTAACTAGCGACGGGCCCCGAGGAACCGGTCTTGCCGCGGCGAGCGCGAGTCAAGTGTCTCGCGGCCCAGTCGAGCCCAGACAGAATGGCGCCGCGCGGGCCTGGCTTGATGAGCGCGACCTCGTAGCAGGCGCGCCAGCTACGCGTCCAGCTCATCTTGTACGGCTCGTCCCCCCTCAAGAAGTCAAAGCGGCGGAAGCCGCCATCAATCGCCCGGCGGATCATGATGCCCATCAACACGGCTCCGACGCTCTCATGATGCCAGGTCGGATCCCACCCACCCTGGTAGAAGTAAATCGTGTCGCCAAACAAGAAGCCGTACCACGCCGCCGCGGGCGTCCCGTCAAGATCAAGGGTCGCCAGCCAGAGCTGGCCCCGTTGAGCCAGCAGCGACGCGAATGCCGCATGCAGTCTCGTCATAGCGGGGAGGGCGAACACGCCGCCACCGTCCCAACGTTGGGCGTGCAACTGGCACAGGTGCCGTAAGCCCTCCTCGAGGTGCGCAGAGCCATACTGCCGGACCACCACCTCATGACCCCGGTACAGATTCCGCTCCGTGCGCTTGATGAGCTGACGGCGATTTCGGCTTAAGGACGCCAGGTACGCGTCCCAACTCGAGGGGAGCTCGAGGTAGGGACAGCGCCACATCGGAGCCCGGCGCACGGACCAGCCGCGGCGCACACACGCGGCGAGGAGACGGTCCATGTTGGGCGAGACCTCAGCCACATTGCTCAGCAGCATCACATCACAAGGGAGACGCTCGAGGTGCGGCACGAACGTGTCGACACGCGCGTGCCCCAGTGCGGGTAGCTCGAGATGGTCCGGGCACCCGAGATCGCCGATGGCCCAACCGAGGGCCGTAACCGGCATGCGGCGGAAGCGGGTGCGGTACAGTCTGAACGGGAGGACGGCCTCCACGGCTCCGCTCTCCGAGCGAACCATCAGGGTCCGGCTCGACTCCAGCTCATGTGGCTGCGCGGCCTCTGCCCATGCTCGGTGCCAGGCCCAACTCATGAACGGGCTGGGACTGGGCCCGCCCTGAAGCAGGCCATCCCAGACGCTCGGTCCAACCCCGAGCGCGTCCGCGAGTGGCACCACGCCCACGCGGTCCGAGCTGGTTAGCGCATCCCGGATCAGAGGCGGTGCCATCTCAAGGCAGCCAAGAGCTGAGATAGGAGAGGACGTTCGGCTGCGTGCAGCAGCATCATCAGGAGGTCGCTCGGACTGCGCACCCCCCCTGGTCGGTGCAGGCTCGGAATCCTGCCTGGGAGGACTCCCTGTCGTCGCAGGAGCTCGTGCGTGGCCTCGAGAAAGCCCCGCTGCTTCGGTCGGACCGTGACCCGGCCTGCGCGAAACCGCGCGAGCGCTCGTATGCGGGGGGAACAGTTTGCAGGGGCATACCACGAATCTGCCACCTCGAGCATCGCCACGTCTTGGTCAGAGTCGCCCATCGCGATGACCGGCTCGTCGAGGCGATCGAGATACCGCTTCACGGCCAGCACAGCGGTCCCCTTGGTGTTGCCGCGTTGGACGATGTACGTATCGGCGCTCGTCGTCGTGCAAGCCAGGCCTTGGAATTGGGGTTGCGAGAGTATCTCCTGTACCTCCGAAGCCGGAAGGCTCACGGTGCGCCCTCCTTCGTAGCGGTAGGCGCGGACCGCGTACTCGTACTCGTGGTCCAGGAACACGCCTGGCAAAGCCCGGAGCGCATCCCTACATCGGTGCAGCTGCTCCAGAGCGACCGGGGTGGTGAACGCCACTTCGCGGCCTCCGACTGCATCGACCAAGACGCTGCCGTACTCCGCGACGCCGCCAGGCAGGCCATAGATGCGGCAGTATCGGCGCACGTGCTCCACGCTGCGTCCGGTATTGAGAATCACCCCGAACTCATGCGCGCGCAGCAGCGCCAAAGCTGCGAGGCCGCTCGCCGTGGTGTGCGGAAAGCCGAAGGCCTCACAGTCGAACACGCCGTCCAAGTCGAGGAAGAAGAGCGGTCCGGACCACCTGGGGAGCGGCCATGGTGACATCCGGCCTGCGCACAGGCGGTGGACCTCGTAGGTCAAGAAATTCCTGGCGGCGAGGTAGCGCCCGTTCCAATGTGCGCGCTGGTGCTCCGAGCGCGCACGTGGCGCCCCGTATGCCGCCTGCTGCATGGCGAACGTTCCGCTCAGCAGCTTATACAGCAGGACTCGATTGGCAACGGATCCATCCGCGGTCTGTCGCGCGTAGGCGTGAACCAGTTCGGATTCGGCCTGCTCCGTGAGTCCGAACTCGAACACGGCCGTGGCGAGATCGTAGGCAGGGTCGACGATGTCGAGTTCGGCTGCACCGAAGTTATGATGCTCGTAATCCAGCTTATACATGGCCGTTGATGTCTCCAACCACTCGTCCGGTCGCATGCGGCCGTCTACGAGGATTGGATGCGGGCTCGTGAATCCGCGGAGCACGCCACGCAGTGCGGAGATCTTGAGCCGACCGAAGTAGGAGCCGTAGGCGCGCCGCAGAACGGCGAGCAGCATCGTCCAGCCGTCCCAGCTCGTGTCGTGGCTCTCGAGCCGCGGATCTTCCGATAGGCGCAGGCACTGAGTTCGCCTGGCCACGTACGCGGCGAGCGTGGTGGCCGGTACGGGCTTGAGCAAGCCGGACGGTGGGTCGGTTACGTCGCCGACCCACTGGGAAAAGAGCAACCCGTGACGCAGCCCGATCACCGGTGGCACGAAGCCCACCAAACGTGTACCGGCCAAATACGCGTGATACCCGAGCCACCCCCACCCCACGCTCTTGGCGACGACGTGGACCACGATGGGATCCTCGTGGTCTTTGCCCAGCTCGATCTCGAATACGCGCTTCAGCCGAACCTGAAATCCCTCACGGCAGTGGTCGGCCAGGCGGGCGTTGACGGCATCAACCCAAGCACTGGGCCGGACTGCGATCCGCTGCCAGCCCCGCTGGCCGAACCAATGGCTGAGCAGGGCCTCGACGGCTGGCGCGGTCAGCAGTTGTGCCTGGTAGGTCTCCCCAGGCTCCAGCGTGACCATCATCACGCCGTCGGCTCCGGGTGCCTCGCGCGGGAGCGTCCAACCTGGCCGCACCGGATGACGCGGCGTGAGGATCGCGATGCGTTGGGGAGCTATCCCACAGCGCACGAGCGCGGTGAGCACCAGTGTCAGCGTCGTGCCCGTGTTCGGGTGGTCGTCGATCACCACCAACCGGGCCCGATCCCTTGCAAACTTCCGCAGCTGCCGCTGCTCCGGACCAGTGAGGCCCTCGCGCGGGCGGATGGTGAGCCAAGAGACCGGGTTCCACCCCAGCGCCGCGAAGTGGGCATGCGCCAGGGGTGCGAAGTACGCTCCGGCGGTTCGGATTCCGATGACGCCGAGCGCGCCGCGGTGGTCGGGACAGCGCTCCGCGAAGCGACGCGCCAACGCCAGGACATCGTGATGCGACAAGTCCTGACACCGGAACCCCTCGGGAATCCGCAGTCGGCGCCGCCGCAGGCGGTGCGGCAACGTGGCGCGACTGAGCTCGTCGCGAGTCGACCGAAGCTCGCTCCAGCGCTGCTCATCGGACAGCGCCCCTCCGCCCGCCAACGTCGCGCACGCAAGATCCACACACCGGGCCCAGTGTCGTCTCCAACGCCGGACCGGACGATCAGAGATCCACTTGCTCAATTCGTGTGAAAGGCTCAGCAGGCGGCGCAGGATGGCGACTGCAAACCGCAGCCGCGGGAAGTGCTCGGCGATGAGTGACATGTCCCAGGCGCGCCGGCCAAGATAGTCATCGACGGTACAGCCGATGCCACACACCAACAGGTACACGTTGATGACGCACTCGTCGCGCTGCCAACCGGGGGCAAGGCTGCGCGCGTGGTCCAATTCCTCGCCCAGCCGGGTCAGTT
>Ga0209761_1001074_pt1 | contig 17502 bp, 13 predicted proteins | sample GraSoi013_1_40cm_4_FD_185818 | JGI IMG/M metagenome (GOLD analysis project Ga0209761, IMG submission 185818) | Grasslands soil microbial communities from the Angelo Coastal Reserve, California, USA - Sample 09_25_2013_1_40cm (SPAdes) (version 2) | ecosystem: Environmental > Terrestrial > Soil >...
GAGGCCGCGGGCGCAGGCCTGGAGCAGGGGCACCGCGGCCATCTGCCCGACGACCCGCAGCGCCGGGGCGGCCGCGCCCGCCGCGGCCGCCTGCGCCTCGACGCGCCCGTCGTCCTGGCACACCGCGGCTTCGAGTAGCGCGACGGCGTCGATGCGCTTGTCGTCTAGCTGGGCGGCACGCTTGAGCAGGCGGCCTACCCAGCGCCGGACGGCGCGTCCATCCACGGTGATCCGCGCGTGGGCCAACAGCGGCGCCTTGGCGGATCGGTCCGGCGCCGGCGTCGGCACGGCGGCCTCCCAGCCGGCGCCTTCCTCACTCTCGGCCAGGGCGGCCTCGAGCAGCCCGAGCCATGTCTCGGACTCGGGGCTCTCGCGGTGGGCCGCGGCTAGGTGCTGCTGGAGCTCTACGTTCCGGACGCGCCGAAGACCGGCATGGGGCCAGAGCATTTCACCTTCACGGTGCGGCAGGGCGTATGGTAATACATCTTCGCGCCCTGGTGCAGCTTGGTGACGCGGCTGTGGTTGCCGAGATCGCCGCCGGGCCCGCCGCCCCGGACGCGCCCGGCTTCGGGGCTGCCGCAGCCCAAGAGGCCCGTGAGGATGAAAGCCGCCCACCACTGCGATCGAGTCATTCCCACCCCTACATCCCCGCGGCGACGCGGAAGCGCGAAATCCCCTCGGAGGCGAGCATCGTGGCGAGACGCAGCAGGAACCCGCCGACGAGCACGAGCTTGGCCGCACTCGCCACCGGGCGTCGTTGCGCGTGCAGCCTGAGCGGCAGCAGGATACCCAGGCCGACCACGCCTACGACCAAGAGCAGCCCCCAGAAGCTCAGCCAGACGCGGTTGATCGCGCCCAGCGATACCAGGAAGAGGACGAGCACGAGCAGCTCGACCACCAGCGCCCTGCTGTCGAACGTGGACAGCCAACGGAGCGACTGCTCCGTGGCGCCGCGCCGTGGGGCGAGCAGGATCAGCGCGGCCGCCCCGGTCGACGCCCCAGAGGCGAGGAACAGCGCGCCCAGCCAGGGACTGTCCGCCCAGATGGGCCGGTTCGTCACCGAGAGGAGGACCCCCGTGTAGCCGGCGACGAAGAAGCCCAACAATCCGGCGAGGCCAGCGACGATCTTGGCGAGGGCGCCCCGATGCAACACGCGGAACGCCGGAGCCTGGAGCCGGCCCTCCTCCGACATGGCGCCGAGGGCCGACAAGACCGAGAAGAGCCCGAAGAGGAGAATCGCCCACGCTCCGAAGGAGATGGGCGACCAGGCCTTGAACATGATGGCCGGGAAGTTCGCGGACTGGAACAGCATGTGCCAGAAGCGCAGCGGCTGGCCCAGATCGATGGTCAAGAGCAAGCCGGAAAGGATCGCGCCGGTGGCGGCGACGTAGTACCCGGTACGGACCACCGGGCGGTCCTCCGGACCGCCGAACCAATCCAGGACGACCGCCAGGAAGCAGGCGCCCCCGGCGAGCCCGCCCACGAAGAAGTACGGGATGATGAACCAGGTCCAGTGCGGCGCGCCGCTGAAGAAGGTGTCAGACATGGGAGGACGGGGGGAGCGGGGGGGCTCCGGACGAATCCGCGGCGACTTCCTCCATGCGCCGCTTGCGCAGGCCGACGAGCGCCAGCAGTCCGAGGACCGCCGCGCTCGCGGTCGTGAGGGTGGCGCTCCTGCCAAGGGTCCGCGTCGGCAGCTGCGGGTGCGCCGGCAGCCCGTACACCTCCGGCTTGTCCACCAGCAGGTAGAACGAGTTGAGCCCGCCCAGCGGCCCGTCCGGCTCGGCGCCGTACAGCTGCGCCTGCACGCCCTGCGCGCGGAGCTGGTCCACGCGCTTGTGGGCCCGCGCGCGCAGCTCCGTGATCGTGCCGAACTGGATCGAGTCGGTCGGACACGCCTTGGAGCAGGCCGGCTCGAGCCCCACCTGCAGGCGGTCGTAGCACAGCGTGCATTTCTGCGCCGTGGCGGACACGGGGTTGATGTCGATCACGCCGAACGGGCAGGCGGCGATACAGGCCCGGCAGCCGTTGCAGACGTCCGACTGGATCACGACGGTGTCGAACTGCGTCCGGATGATGGCCCCCGTGGGGCACACCTCGAGGCAGCCGGCCTGGACGCAGTGCTTGCACACGTCGCTCATCATCAGCCAGCGGCCGTCGTAGGGACCTTTGAACTGCTCGATGAACCGGACGTGCCGCCAGTGGATGCCGTCGAGCCGCCGGGTGTTGTCGTAGCTGTCCCCGCTCAGCTCCCCGAGCCCGCCGTTCGCGGCCGGGAGCTGGTTCCATTCCTTACACGCGACTTCGCACGCCTTGCACCCGATGCACACCGTGGTGTCGGTGAAGAATCCCATGGGCTCCGGCATATCAGGCCTTCTCCACGTTGCAGACGAACGCCTTGCCTTCGTGGATCGACACGTTGGGATCACCCACCCAGGAGGTGAGGTCGTTGACGACGTCCCCCGTGGAGAGGCCCATCCAGCCCCAGTGCCAGGGCATGCCGACGTGGTGGATGTGCTTGCCCGCGACGTTCATCACGCCGATGCGGTCGGTGACCAGCGCCTTCGCGCGGATATGGCCGCGCGGGCTGCTGATCACGACCCAGTCGAGGTTCTTGATCCCCTTCTCCTGCGCGAGGCCCTTGCCGATCTCGATGAACAGCTCGGGCTGCAGCTCCGCGAGCCACGGCAGCCAGCGGCTCATGGCGCCCGCCAGGTAATGCTCGGTGAGCCGGTAGGTGCTGATGACGTAGGGGAACTTCGGGTCCCCGACGCTGGCGAGCGGGTTCCAGTCCTTCCCCTTCGACCACACCTTGTGCACGGGACTGGTCTGCTGCCGGTACAGCGGGTTCTGCACCGGCGACTCGTGGGGCTCGTAGTGCGTCGGCAGCGGGCCGTCCACGAGTCCCGCCGGCACGAACAGCCAGCCCCGGCCGTCGCCCTTCATAATGAAGGCGTCGGTGCCCGACAGGGCGTCGAGGCCGATGCTCCCGGGCTTCGGCTTCGCGTCCGGGGCCTTGGTGGCGCCGAAATCCGGCACGTCGTAGCCGACCCACTTGCCGCGGGGGGGCACCACGCCGGTCTTGGGATCCGGCGGATTCACGAACGTCGCATCCCACCAGATCCACCGTTTGCGCTCGCTCCAGGGTTGCCCGCGGGGGTCGGCGGAGGCGCGGTTGTACATGACGCGGCGGTTGGCGGGCCACGCCCAGCCCCACTTGAGGTGCGCGCCGGGCACGCCGGGGGGGTCGGGCTCCCGGCGCGCCGTGAGGTTCTGGTCATGGGCCGGATAGCAGCCGCAGTAGATCCAGGACGCGCACGTGGTCGAGCCGTCGTCCTTGAGCTCGGCGAAGCCCTTGAGATGCTGGGTCGGGTCGGCGGTCTGATACCCGTTGATCTCGCGCAGCACCTTGAGCGCGCTGATCTCGCCCGGGTAGAGCGGCTTCTCGCCGGGATCCGGGTCGAAGTCCCAGGTCAGGCGCTGCCACCCCTGATCGCGGGGAGCCGTGCTGGCGGCGTAGGCCTTCTTCAGGCGCTTCGCCAGGTTGTGGTAGAACCACGAGTCGGTCCGGCAGTCGCCCGGCGCGTCCGACGCCTTGAAGTGCCACTGCAGCATGCGCTGGGTGTTCGTGAAGCTGCCGTCGTACTCGGCGATCTGCGTGGAGGGGAAGAAGAACACTTCGGTCTTGTTGTCTGCGACCCGCACCTGGCCGCTCTTCACTTCGGGCGCCAGGTACCAGTACGTCGCCGTCTCGGTGAGCCAGTTGTCCTTGACCACGAGCCACTCGAGCTGGCGTAGCGCGCGGCGCGTCGCCGTGCCGTTGAGCGACGTGGCCGGGTTCTGGCCCACCACCACCATGCCCTTGACCTTCCCCTCCGCCATGGCGGCCAGCATGGCCATGTGGGAGTGGTCGCCGAGGATCTTGGGGTGCCAGTCGTAGCCGAAGTCGTTCGCCGGCGTCGCGGCGGCGCCGTACATGGACTTGAGGTAGGAGACCATGAACTTGGGGAAGTTGCCCCAGTACCCGGTTGGCGTCGTCTCGGCCGCGAGGTAGTCGCGCAGCGTTTCGTGCGGCCGTAGCGCCGAGGGGGCGTTCATGTACCCGTGGATGCTGTGGTAGAGCGTGGGAACGTCGGTCGAGCCCTGGATCGCGGCGTGGCCGCGGAGCGCCATGATGCCGCCGCCCGGACGGCCGAAGTTGCCGAGCAGGAGCTGCAGCAGCGCGCAGCAGCTGATGATCTGTACGCCGTAGGTGTGCTGGGTCCAGGCGACCGCGTAGGCGAACGCGCTGGTCCGGTCTCGACCCGAGTTCGCCAGGAGCGCCTCGGCCACCTGGACGACCTTCTCCTTCGGCGAGCCGCAGACCCGCTCCACCATCTCCGGCGTGTAGCGGCTGTAGTGCCGCTTGAGGAGCTGGAGCACGCAGTGTGGGTGCTGCAGCGTGGGGTCCTTGTCGGCGGGGCCCGGCCGGAGCGAGCGCACGAGGTCGTCGAACGGCGGGCCGGCGCGCCGGGCGACGAGGTCCTTCGTGGCCGGACCGGCGGCCTTCGGCCCCCGCTGGTACTGCCACGAGGCGTTGTCGTAGCGGCCGAGCAGGCCGTTGTAAGGCCAGAACGGCGGCTCGGTGAACTGCACCAGCCCCGAGAACACGCCCTCCTGATCCTCGGTGTCCTTGAAGTCCGCGTTGATGATCGTGGCCGCGTTGGTGTAGTTGGCCACGTACTCCTTGAAGAAGGGGTCCGTGTTCCAGCGCGGGCTGTGGAGAACGTAGTTGATGAGCCCGCCGAGGAACGCGATGTCGCTCCCGGCGCGAATCGGGACGTGCAGGTCCGCCAGCGCGCTGGTCCGCGTGAACCGCGGATCGATGTGGATGAGTTTCGCGCCGTTGAGCTTCGCCTTCACGGGCCAGCGGAACGCCACCGGGTGGCATTCCGCCATGTTCGATCCCATGATGACGAAGCAGTCGGTGTGCTCCAGGTTGCGCGGATACGTCGTCGCCGCGCCACGACCCAGCCGTGTCCCCAGACCGGGGACGCTAGAGCTGTGTCATATCCTGGCCTGGTTCTCGATGGCGACGACCCCGAGCCCGCGCCAGAACTTCTGGCACACGTGGTTGAACTCGTTGTCGAGGGTCGCGCCGCCGAGCGCGAAGAGGGCGGACGTCATGTTCACGAGCTTGCCGTTGGGGAGGCGCTCGATGAACGTCTCGTCGCGGGTCTTCTTCACGAGCTCGGCCACGCGATCCATGGCCCATTCGAGCTCCACCACCTCCCAGTCCGAGGCGCCCGGCTTGCGGTGCAACACCTTGGTGGCCCGGTTGGGATTCAGGTGGAGCTGGTAGATCGCGGCACCTTTCGGGCACAGCGTGCCCTCGTTGTGCGGGCTGCGCGGATCGCCCTCGATGTTCACGATCTTGCCGTTCACCGTGTGGATCAGGGTCGCACACCCGACCGAGCAGAAGGGGCAAATGCTCGGCGTCGTCGTGGCGTCCTTGATCCGCAGCTCCTGCGCCCGCGCCGTGGCTGGCGCCAGCGTTGCGCCAAGACCGACGAGCCCGCCGAGGGCCGTCCCCGCGCCGGCCCCGGCCGACACCCTGAGGAAATCCCGCCGACTGACTTGCATGAGCTGGCTCCTCGTCCCCGAAGACTTCGTGGAATGACTGGGAAGCCGACTTCCTTTTATATACGGCGGGCTCTGGAATCCGCAACCCTCCCCTGGGATGCCGCCACCTCCGTTGAGTCGCCCGTTACGAGGTGGTAGCGTTACGCGTAGGATGCCCCCCTCCTCCGAGTCCTCCCCCCACCTCCCGCAGGTTACGCCCGACTATTACGAGATCCTCGTGCTCCGCGAGCTCCGGAAGGTCGGCCTCGAGGTCGCCGACCTGCGCATCCACCGGCGCACGGAACTGCCGGAGCCGGAGCGAGGGTTCCTGCTCGAGCTGCGGGCGGGGCTCAGCCGGGGAGAGTGGCGGCGAACCGGTCTGATCGTCTGCCGGCGGCAGGAGGGCCCGGTCGGGTCCGAGGCGGTCGAGAGCGTGGCGGGACGGCTGGCTGAGGCTCGGGCCGAGGTGGGCCTGCTGTTCAGCACGGCGGACTTCACGCCCGATGCGTTGCGCGCGGCGGGGGAGCGCGGCGTGGCGCTGTTGCGCCTGGTCGACAGTCGGCGTGCGTTGGATCTGGGCGGCTGGGGTGCGCCCGGCCATTATCCGGCGTGGCTCCCGGCCTACCTCGTCGAGGTGGTGGATCGGGATCCTGAGGGGGGGGGGGGCAGACACGCTACCGGCTCCTGGAGGCTGGACGGTCGGACATCATCCTGGAGCGCTTCCAACCGCGGACTTCAAAAGGGTGAGAAAGGAGACGCGCATGGCGGAGTCGGAAGGGAGGGGAGAGGGGGGGCCACAAAAGGATGCGATGGACGTGCTGCAGGCGTGGCTCGACGAGTACAACCGCCGCGCGCAGCCGGGGATCCCCTTGGGCTCGAAGGGGGAGGCGGGCGGCGCCCAGCTGCGCCTGCAGTACCGCCCGGCCCAGGACCAAGTCGCGATGCTGCACATGGTCGCGGTGCTGCGCGATGGCCGACCGGCGATCGTGGTGAAACGCTTCGAAGGTCCGACGCCGGAGACGGCCGTCGCGGCCGGTCTGTGGGCCAGCACGCAGCTGGGCCGCCGGCCGGGAGCTTAGCGCCGGCCAATGGCGGACCGGGCGCGACTGCCTGATATTCCACCCTCCAACATTCCACCGGGGGTTACCATGTTCGCTCGAAGCGCCGCTGTCGTCACCCTGCTCGCTCTCGCCACCGCGCCACTGCTTCGCGCCCAGGCGCCGGCGCCGCCCAAGCCAGGCCCCGAGCACCAGAAGCTCGCCTACTTCGCCGGCCGCTGGACCGAGGTGGGGGAAATGAAAGCCGGGCCGATGGGACCGGGGGGGAAGATGACCGCGACGTCGACCTGCGAGTGGTTCCCGGGCGGCTTCCATCTCGTCTGCCACTCGGACGGCGCGGGCCCGACGGGCCCCATGCACGGACTCGGGATTCTGGGATACAGCGGCGAGCGCAAGCGCTACACGTATTACGGGATCGATAACTCGGGCTTCGGCGACCCGGCGTACGGTGAGCTGGCGGGCGACACCTGGAACTGGGAAGGGGAATCCCTGATGGGTGGGCAAACCGTGAAGTCCCGCTACACCATCAAGCAGCTCTCAGCGGACTCCTACAGCTGGAAGTTTGAAATGTCGATGGCCGGGGGCGCGTGGACGCTCGCGGGGGAGGGGACGGACACCCGGGTGAAGTAAGCCCACATCGTCGCCTAGCCGTCTGGGTCCCGCCGGTCCATAATAGTCCTCCCCTGGGCCGGAGGTGAGCATGCGTGTCTACAAGACAGGAGAAATCCGCAACGTGGCGGTCGTGGGCCACGGCGCGAGCGGCAAGACATCTCTGGTCGACGCCCTCGCGTTCGTGGCCGGCACGAGCAAACGCCATGGGTCCGTCAAGGACGGCACCGCCCTCACCGATTACACCCCCGACGAAATCGAGCGCAAGTACTCCATCAACCTGGCCTTGGCGGTGGCCGAGTGGATGGACACCAAGCTCAACCTGATCGATACCCCCGGCTACCTGGACTTCACCGGCGACGCGCTGGCCGGCGTCTGGGCGGCCGACGGGGCGGTCGTTGTGCTCGCGGGCGCCGCCGGCGTCGAAGTGGGGACCGAGAAGGTCTGGGACTACTGCGAGCAGCGCCGGCTGCCGCGGATCATCTTCGTCTCGATGATGGACAAGGAGCACGCGGACTTCGAGAAGGTCTACACCCAGGTCAAGCAGCGGCTCACCCCGAAGGTGATCCCGGTGGAGATCCCGGTCGGCGAAGGGCCGGAGTTCCACGGGATCATCAACCTCTTCTCCAGAAAGTGCCACCTCTACAAGAAGGGGACCAAGACGGGGGAGTACGACGAGGTGGACGTGCCGGATGAGTACCGGAGCCGCTTCGACAAGTACTCGCAGGAGCTGATCGAGAGCATCGCCGCAAGCGACGATACCCTGCTCGAGCGGTACCTGGGGGGTGAGGAGATCGGGCGGGACGAAGCGATCGCCGCGATGAAGAAGGGAATGGGCACGGGCGAGATCTTCCCGCTGTTCTGCGGCGCGGCCGAGCTCACGTACGGCACCCGGGCGCTGCTCTCCAAGATCGCGGAGCTGCTCCCCTCACCGGCCGACCGGCCCCCGTTCGAGGCGCAGAAGTGGGGCAGCGCCGAGCGGGTCACCCTGAGTCCCTCGGACGGCGGCCCGCTCGCGGCCCAGGTGTTCAAGACCATCTCCGAGCCCCACGTGGGGGACGTCACCTACTTCCGGGTGTTCTCCGGCACCGTGAGGAACGGCCAGGACGTCTGGAACGCGCCCCGCGAGGCCGTGGAGAAGCTGAACCACCTGTGCGTGGCGGTGGGGAAGGAGCGCACCGAGATCGCCGAGCTGCGCGCCGGGGACATCGGCGTCGTGGCCAAGCTCCGCGACACGCATACCAACGACACCCTGTCCTCGCGGGAGCACCCGCTGGTCCTGCCCAAGATCCCCTTCCCCGAGCCGGTCATCACGGTGGCCGTGGAGGTGAAGCAGCGGGGGGAGGAGGACAAGCTGTCGACCGGCCTGCACAAGCTCCACGAAGAGGACCCGACCTTCCACCACGAGTTCAACGCCGAGCTCGGCCAGACGCTGATCCGCGGCCTGGGAGAGCGGCACCTGGAGATCGTGGTGGGGCGCTTGGCGCGCAAGTTCGGCGTCCATGCCAACGTCACCAAGCCGAAGATCGCCTATCGCGAGACGCTGAAGGGAAGAGCCGAAGGGCAGGGCAAGCACAAGAAGCAGACGGGTGGCCGGGGCCAGTACGGCGACTGCTGGATCCGCCTGGCGCCGCTGCCCCGCGGCTCGGGCTTCGTGTTCGAGGACAAGATCGTGGGCGGAGTGATTCCCCGGCAGTACATCCCGGCGGTGGAGCGGGGGATCGTCGAGGCGGCGCTGCGGGGGCCGATCGCGGGGTACCCCGTCGTGGACTTCAAGGTGGAGCTGTACGACGGCTCCTACCACGACGTGGATTCGAACGAGCAATCGTTCAAAATGGCCGGCATCCTCGCCTTCCGGAATGTGACTCCCAACGCGCGACCGACACTGCTCGAGCCGATCCTGGAGCTGGAGGTGTGGACGCCGGAGGACTACCTGGGGGCGGTGATGGGGGATCTGTCGTCGCGGCGCGGCCAGATCCTGGGGACCGAGCCCGACGGGCGACTCACGAAGGTGCGGGCGCACGTGCCGGAGGCCGAGCTCGACCGTTACGCGACGTCGCTGCACTCGATCACGCACGGGCGCGGGACCTATCGGCAGAAGTTCTACATTTATCAGGAGGTACCCCCCGAGGTGGCGGGGAAGATTGCCGACGCGCGGAAGAAGGAGCTGCTGGAGGCCAAGGCGTCGTGAGACCGTGGGTGGGCCGATGCCGGAGCTTTTAGACCGTCTGCAAGCGGCCCTCGTCGACCGCTACGCCATCGAACGAGAGGTCGGTCGGGGCGGCATGGCGACCGTCTACCTCGCGCAAGACGTTCGGCACCACCGGCCGGTGGCCGTCAAGGTGCTGCATCCCCAGTTGGCGGTCAGTCTCGGCTCCGACCGCTTCCTGCGCGAGATCCAAATCGCCGCCCGGTTGCAGCATCCCCACATCGTGCCACTGTACGATTCAGGGCAAGCCGAGGACTTGCTCTACTACGTGATGCCCTACGTAGAGGGGGAGAGTCTGCGCCAGCGTCTGGCGCGCGAGCCGCGGCTGCCAGTCGAGGACGCGATTCAGATCGCCCGGGCCGTCGCCGCGGCGTTGGATTACGCCCATCGCAACCACGTGGTGCATCGCGACATCAAGCCCGAGAACGTGATGCTGCACCAAGGCGAGGCGGTCGTAACCGACTTCGGCATCGCCAAGGCCGTCACCGCAGCCGCGGACAACCTGACGCAGACCGGGACGGCGGTGGGGACGCCGGCTTACATGAGCCCGGAGCAAGCGGCGGGCGAGGCGGAGCTCGACGGCCGCAGTGACGTCTACTCCCTCGGCGCCATGCTGTACGAAATGCTGGGAGGGACGGCGCCCTTCACCGGCACGACGGCGCAGGCGATCATCGCGAAGCTGTTCACGGAACCGGTGCCGTCGCTCCGCGAACACCGGGAGGACGTCGCCGAGTGGCTGGACCAGGCCGTGCGGAAGGCGCTGGCCAAAGCCCCCACGGATCGCTTCGCGACGGCGGCCCAGTTCGCCCAGGCGCTCGCGTGGCCCTCCAGCGGCTCGACCCCGCCGGGAACGCCGGCCGGCGCGAGTGCCCCGAAATCGATCGCGGTGCTCCCGTTCGTCAACATGAGCGCCGACCCCGAGAACGAATATTTCACCGACGGCATCGCCGAAGAGATCATCAACGCCCTCACCAAGATCCAGGCATTGCGCGTGGCGGCCCGTACGTCGTCGTTTGCGTTCAAGGGAAAGAACGAGGACATCGGGGAGATCGGCCGGAAGTTGAAGGTCGCGACCGTGCTGGAGGGTAGCGTCCGCAAAGCCGGGACCCGGCTGCGTGTGACGGCCCAGCTCGTAAACGTCGCCGACGGCTATCATCTGTGGTCTGAGCGGTACGACCGCCAGCTCGAAGACGTGTTCGTGATCCAGGACGAGATCTCCGAGAACATCGTGCGCGCGCTGCGAGTGGTCCTGAGCGAGGAGGAGAAGCGGGCGATCGAGAAGGCCCCGACCGAGAATGTGCAGGCGTACGACTACTACCTGCGCGGGCGCCAGTTTTTCCACCAGTTCCGGAGAACGGGGATTCAATTCGCGCGCAGGATGTTCGAGCGCGCGATCGAGATCGATCCGAATTACGCGCTCGCCTATGCCGGGGTCGCCGACTGCTGTTCGTTTCTCTACATGTACTGGGACGGCAGCAAGGCGAACCTCGAGAGCGCGGAGTCCGCGAGCCGCAAAGCGCTTGAGCTCGCCCCGGACCTCGCCGAGGCCCATGCTTCGCGGGGATTCGCCCTGACCCTGCGCCAGCAGTACCTCGAGGCGCGCCGGGAATTCGAGACGGCCATCCGGCTCAACCCCAAGCTCTACGAAGCGCACTATCTGTATGCGCGCGCTTGCATGCAGGAGGGCAAGCTGGAGGACGCCGTACGGCATTACGAAGATGCGTGCCGCGTGCGGCCGGAGGATTATCAGGCGCAACTGTTGATGCAGGCGCCCTTGAAGGGGCTGGGCCGCAAGGCTGACGCTGCGGTGGCCCAGCGGCGGGGGTTGCAGCTGGCCGAGAAGCACCTCGAGCTCAACCCAGACGACGCACGCGCTCTTTATCTGGGCGGGGGTGCCCTGGTACAGATCGGCGAGCGGGAGCGGGGCCTCGAGTGGGCGAAGCGCGCATGCGCCATTGATCCGGAAGACCCCGGGGTTCTCTACAACGTGGCCTGCGTATACGCGTTCCTGGAACAGACCGACGATGCCCTCACCTGCCTCGAGAAAGCGATCCGCAACGGGTTCGGGCACCGCGAGTGGCTCGAGAACGATCCCGATCTCGACTCGCTGCGCGGCGTCCCCCGGTTCAAGACACTGCTGAGCAAGATGTAGGCAGTCGAGATGCTCGCCGCCCGCATACGCCTCTGGTTCGGCTTCGACGCTCCGGTCGACCGGCGCACGTACGTCCTGAACGGGGCCGGACTGATGGCGTGCAAGTACCTGATGGACGCCGCGGTGGTCGGGGCGTTCACCGGGCGGCTGTTCACCCCGCTCGACTACCTCAATCCCGTCTGGACGATGCGCCAGCAAGCCCTGCGCGGCGTGCCGACGTGGGCTGTCCTCGCGCTGGCGCTGTGGACGTTGCCGTTCCTCTGGGTCGGCGTGGGAATGTCGATGCGCCGCGCGCTGGACGCTGGGCGGTCGGCGTGGCTGGCGCTGCTGTTTTTCGTCCCGGTCGTGAACTACGCGCTGATGGCCGCGCTGAGCCTGCTTCCCTCGAGACCACGCGTCCCCGGCCCGTGGCGCGAGCCGATCATCCCGGTGCTCGACGACCGGCTGAAGAGCGGGTTGTTGGGCGTCGCGGCTGCGCTCGCGGTGGCGATTCCCACCGTGCTCTTCAGCGTGTACGTGAAGAAGAGCTACTCCGCCGGTCTGTTCCTCGGCACGCCGTTCACCGTCGGCTCGATCAGCGCGCACGTCTTCAATTACCGGCATCCGCGGACCGCGGGGCAGACGCACGAGGTGGTCGTCATCAGCTTGGTGCTCGCCGCCGGCGTCCTGCTGCTGTTCGCCGCCGAAGGGGCGTTCTGCCTCGCGCTCGCCTTCCCGTTGGCCATCCCCGTGGGTATCGTCGGCGGAGTATTCGGCCGGGCGATCGCGCTGCGCAGCGTCGAGCCGCCCGGCCGGACCGGCATGGCGGCCCTCGTCGCCCCGCTGCTGGTGCTGGTCGAGCCGCACGTCGCGCCGGCCGTCCACGAGGTCGTGACGGTGGTGGAGGTCGCCGCACCGTCGGACGTGGTGTGGCGTCGCGTCGTCTCGTTCCCCGATCTGCCGCCGCCGACCGAATGGGTGTTCCGGATCGGAGTGGCCGCGCCGCTGCGCGCGCATATCGTCGGCACCGGAGCGGGGGCGACGCGCTACTGCGACTTCACGACCGGCAGCTTCATCGAGCCGATCACCGCGTGGGAGGCGAACCGCCGGCTCGCGTTCGACATCACCGCCCAGGCGCCGCCGATGCGCGAGTGGAGCCCCTACCGGGACGTGAACCCGCCGCACCTGGACGGGTACTTCCGGGCGACCCACGGCGAGTTTCTGCTCACGGCGCTTCCCGGCGGCCGCACGCGGCTCGAGGGGCGGACGACGTACGTCGTGGATATGTTCCCGCAGAGCTATTGGACGCTGCCCGCCGGCCGCATCGTCGCGGCGATCCATGGGCGGGTGTTGCGGCACCTCAAAGCGCTGGTTGAGGAGGATGAGCTCCGATGAGAACGACGATCCTCTGCACCGCCCTCGCGGTCTGCGGCGCGGCCTGCAAGCCGGTGGACAAGGCTCCCCCCGCTTCCCAGAGCCCCCTCCCCCCGGCCTCCGCCGCCCCACTTCCCGCAACCCCGCCGCCGCCGGCTGCCACCAAGGTGGCCGTGGTGGCAGGGTTCCTCACGCCGGAATCGGTGCTCTACGACTCAGCGCAAGACATTTACTTCGTCTCGAACATCAACGGCAGCCCGACGGCGAAGGACAACAACGGCTTCATCAGCCGCGTGCGACCTGACGGGGCGGTCGAGAACCTCAAGTTCATCGAGGGCGGGCACAACGGGGTGACGCTCAACGCCCCGAAGGGGATGGCCCTGCGCGGCGACACGCTGTGGCTGGCCGACATCGACGCCGTGCGCGCCTTCAACGCGAAGACGGGGGCCCCGGTCGCCCTGGCGGACCTGAGCGGCCTGGGGGCGGTGTTCCTGAACGACATCGCGGTCGCCCAGAACGGCGCGCTGTACATCACCGACACCGGCATCAAGTTCGACGACGTGGGCAACGTGCTGCATCCCGGGCCCGATCGGATCTTTCGCGTCGGTCCCGACATGGCCGTGACGGTCGCCGCCCGGGGTGATACGCTCGGCCGGCCGAATGGCATCACGCTGGACGTCGCGGGCAAGCGATTCATCGTCGTGGAGTTCGGCGGCAAGGCGGTGCTCGCCTGGAAGCCGGGCGACAAGGCGCCGAGCGTGATCGCGCGGGGGCCGGGCGGGTTCGACGGCGTCGAGATCGTCGGCGGCAAGATCTTGGTCTCGAGCTGGAATGACTCGACCGTGTCGAGCTACGAGACCGGCCAGGAAGTGAAGTTGATCACCGGCGTGCCGAGTCCGGCGGACATCGGCTACGACGCGAAGCGCAACCGCCTCCTGATCCCGGTCTTCACCGGCAACCGAGTCGAAATCTGGCAATTGCCGTAACCCGGCTGCCCACCGGTCAACGCGCCGGCTCCTGCTGGGTGAGGCAATGGATGGTGCCGAGCCCCCAGACGAGGTCGACAGCGTGGATCCCGACCACGGGGCGGTCGGCAAAGACCTCCGACAGAATGCCGACCGCGACCCGGTCGTTGGGATCGTTGAACGTCGGGACGAGCACAGCCGCGTTGGCGACGTAGAAATTCGCGTAGCTCGCGGGCAGCCGCTGTCCGTCGAAGACGAGCGGCGCCGGCATCGGTAAGGCAATCACGTCGAGCTTCGACCCGTCTTCCGCCCGCATCCCCTGCAACCGCTCGCGGTTCTCGGCAAGCGGCCGGTGGTTGGCGTCGCGCGGGTTGGGCTCCTCACACAGCACGACCGTCTCCGGCCCCACGAAGCGGCACACGTCGTCCACGTGGCCATGGGTGTCGTCACCGGCGATGCCCCCGCCCAGCCAGAGCATGTTGGTGATGCCCAGATAGTCGCGCAGGACGCCCTCCAGGTCGGTCCGGCTCATTCCGGGATTGCGGGCTTGGACCGCCTGATCGAGCAGACACTCCTCGGTGGTGAGCAGGGTTCCGCGGCCGTTCACGTCGATGCTGCCGCCCTCGAGCATCACCGTCCTGCCTCGCCGTTTGGGCTCGAACAGCCGCAGCTTGAGCCGCCGGGCCGCGAGCTCGGGAATCCGGTCGTCCTTCTTCCAGTCGCGGTACTTGGCCCAGGCATTGAAGTGGAACCGGGCGATCGCCGCCTCGGCCGGCGGACCGCTCCGCTTGATGAACAGCGGGCCGTAATCGCGCGTCCAACCGCGATCTGTGGGAAAGCGCAGGAAGTGTACCTGCCCGAGCTCGGCGCCGACCTTCTCGAGTACGCGCCGCGCCGCCCGCTCGTGAGCGGCTGAATTGACCAGCACGCGTACGCCCTCTCGCCCGTCGACCGTCAGCTTCCGGACGATTTCTCCGTACACCCAGGGGATGGGGGCGAGCTTGCCGGGCCAGTCGCCGGCGTTGTGGGGCCACGCTACCCAGGTGGCCTCGTGAGTCTCCCACTCGGCCGGCATGCGGAAGCCGAGGGCGGCGGGCGTGAGGCTCACCGCCAGCTAGTGCCGTTCCAACTTGACGGGACTAGGAATAGATCGCTCGTCAAGTCGCAATGTCCTATGCAAGAGCGTCACGGCAATCGGCGCGTATAGTTGGAACGGCACTAGTCGGTGAGAAAGCGGCGCTCGATCCCGCCGTAGGCGTCCACCCGGCGGTCGCGCAGGAATGGCCAGTTGCGACGCACGTCCTCGATGCGGCCGGGATCGATCTCCGTCAGGAGCAGTGCTTCCTTGTCGGGCGGTGCCTGCGCGACGACGACGCCGAACGGATCGGCGACAAATGAGCTTCCCCAGAACTCGAGGCCGGCTACCGCTCCCCGCCCCGCTCCCTGGCCGTCCAGCCGCTCCCATCCTACGCGATTCACCGCGGCCACGTAGCAGCCATTGGCGATCGCGTGGCTGCGCTGGATGGTGCGCCACGCGTCGAGCTGCTGTGGCCCGTACTGCGCCTTCTCCGCCGGATGCCAGCCGATCGCCGTCGGGTAGCAGAGGATGCTTGCCCCCTGGAGCGCGGTGAGGCGCGCCGCCTCCGGGTACCACTGATCCCAGCACACGAGCGTGCCGACGCGGCCCACGGCTGTGTCGAAGGCCTTGAACCCGAGGTCGCCGGGGGTGAAGTAGAACTTCTCGTAGTACGCCGGGTCGTCCGGGATGTGCATCTTGCGGTAGATGCCGGCGACCTGCCCGCTCGCGTCGATCACCGCCGCGGTGTTGTGGTAGAGGCCTGGGGCGCGGCGCTCGAATAACGGCGCGACGATCACCACCCCCAACTGGCGTGCCACGGCCCCCAGGGCGTCGGTGGTCGGTCCCGGCACGGTTTCCGCCAGGTCGAATAGCGCGTGATCCTCGCGCTGGCCGATGTAGAGCGTGCGGAACAGTTCGGGGAGGCAGACGAGGGTCGCCCCGCCGGCGGCGGCCTCCTTCACGCGCCGCGCGGCCTTGTCGAGGTTGGCGCGCGGGTCGGCCACCATGCTCATCTGCACGAGGGCGACGGTGAACTTCGTGGGCGCTGGAGCTGCGCTGGCCATGCGCAGAACTCTACAACCGATTCACCCAGTGTGGAATGCGACGGCGGCGTGGGCCACCCACTCACACACGCGGCTCTGCCGTCCGGACACCGGCTTCCTCGTCGGCGCTCAGCGCCAGTGGCGCGGATGCCCCTGCCCGCGGCGCCACTTTCCTGAAGAGCAGGCGGTAGTGCGGCCAATGACGCAGCACGGCCAGGGCGCGCAGACTGCCCGTCTCCTGGCGGTGGCGGCGGAGCAGCGCCGCCAGCTGACGCGCGTCCTCCCGTGTCGGCGCGGTGATCTCGACCAGCTCGAGGTTACAGCGGGAGGGGAACACCCCGCTCTCGTCCAGCACATACGCGACGCCGTTCGACATTCCCGCGCCGAAGTTCCGTCCCACCGATCCGAGTACGACCACCACGCCGCCGGTCATGTATTCGCAGCAATGGTCGCCGACTCCCTCGACCACCGCGTCAGCGCCGGAGTTCCGGACCGCAAACCGGTCCCCCGCGCTGCCTGCGGCGAAGAGCCGGCCGCTGGTGGCGCCGTACAAGGCGGTGTTACCCAGGATGACGGGCGGCTCCGTGCCGTCCACGTAGGCGGCGGCGCGGAATGGTCGGATGGCCAGCTCGCCCCCGCACAGTCCTTTGCCGACGTGATCGTTGCCCTCGCCCTCGAGATGCAGATGCATGTGCGGGAGCGTGAACGCACCGAAGCTCTGGCCCGCGCTACCGCGAAACCGCAGCCGCACCGGGGTGGGGGGCCCCCCGCCGCCGTAGCGGCGCGCGAGCGATCCCGCGATGCGAGCGCCGACGGCGAGGTGATGGTTCCCGATCACATACGCCCCCGTGAACGGCTCCCCGCGCTCGAGCGCCTCTTCCAGCGGCCCGAGGATTTCCGCATCGAGGGAGACCACCCCCGGCCGCTCGTTGCGCCTCACGCTGTGGCGGCGGGGACGGTGTGGGTCGACCGGCGGCGTCAGGAGCAGGGAAAGGTCGAGCAGCTGGGCCCTGGGCGTCTCGGGTCGCTCGACTCGCCGGAGCAGCTCGACCCTACCTACGATGTCGTCGAGGCGCCGATAGCCCAGCGTCGCCAGAATCTCCCGGACCTCCGCGGCGACCAGAGTGAAGTACGCGATGACCTGCTCCGGCGTGCCACGGAACTTGCGGCGGAGCTCCGGGCGCTGAGTCGCGATGCCTGTCGGACAGGTGTTGAGGTGACACTGGCGCGCCATCGCGCATCCCAGCGCAACGACCGCCGACGTGCCGAACCCGAACGCCTCGGCGCCGAGCACGGCGGCGATCACCACGTCGCGCCCGGTGCGCAGTCCGCCGTCCACGCGCACCTCGATCCGCTCGCGCAGACCGTTCCGCAGCAGGACCGACTGGGTCTCCGCCAGGCCCACCTCCCAGGGCGAGCCCGCGTGCTTGATGG
>Ga0209761_1001076_pt1 | contig 17485 bp, 18 predicted proteins | sample GraSoi013_1_40cm_4_FD_185818 | JGI IMG/M metagenome (GOLD analysis project Ga0209761, IMG submission 185818) | Grasslands soil microbial communities from the Angelo Coastal Reserve, California, USA - Sample 09_25_2013_1_40cm (SPAdes) (version 2) | ecosystem: Environmental > Terrestrial > Soil >...
CTCCGCGACGCGGCGCAGACGGTCGCGCAAGCCTATGGGGCCACCCATACTCCCCACCTCTTCGTCTTTGACCGTGAACGCCGCCTCCGTTACACGGGGAAGATCGACGACAACTGGCAGGACCCGTCGGCCGTGTCGCGCCATTATCTGAGGGAGGCGCTGGATGCCCTCTTGCAAGGGTCCGCGCCGATCGACGCCAAGACCCACGCGATCGGCTGTTCGATCAAATGGGCCCACTGAGTCACCTGGCTCGACACAAGACAGCCGCCCTGCTCTGCCTGCTTCTGGTGTCCGCCTCGGACCCCACCCCGCACACAGACGGAGGCCACTCACGGTCTTCTTGTGAGGGGATCGCCACAGTCACCGGCACGTCCCTTGCCACCGACTTGGTCGCCGAAGGCTTCACGCTGCCGGTCCAACCGCCTGTTCGTCGTCGAGCAGGACGGGGCCATCAAGATCATTAAGTCTGGCAGAACGCTGCCGCAGCCGTTCCCGGATATCCGCGACCGCGTGCGCTCGAGTGGCGAGCGCGGTCTGCTCAGCATTGCGTTTCACACGGACTACGCATCGAACCGCCGGTTCTTCGTGTACTACACCGAAGCAACCGGTGATTTGGTCATCGCCGAGTTCGCCTCCTCTGCCACCGACCCGGACGTCGCGGACCCCGGTAGCGAACGACGCCTGCTGGTCATCCCCCATCGCAAGTACGGCAACCACAACGGGTCCAGCTCGTCTTCGGACCGGACCGCTACCTTTATATAGGCACCGGGGACGGGGGCAGCGCGGGGGACCCCGACAACAACGCCCAGACCAAGAGATCACTGCTGGGCAAACTGTTGCGGATCGACGTGGACGGTCCGAAGAGCGGCAAGCCGTACGGGATTCCGTCCTCCAATCCGTTCGTTAAAGACAGGAACGCTGCGCCCGAAGTATGAGCCTACGGTCTGCGGAACCCCTGGCGCTTCTCGTTCGATCGCGCAACCGGCGATCTCTACATCGCCGACGTGGGGCAGAACGCGTGGGAAGAAGTCGATGTCCAGCCGGCCTCAAGCCGAGGCGGCAAGAACTACGGGTGGCGGTATATGGAAGGGGCCCACTGCTACAATCCGCCCGCGGGATGCCCCACGCGCGGGCTGACGCTCCCGGTGTTCGAGTACCCGCAGCCACTCGGAGGGTCCTCCATCACCGGCGGGTTCGTGTACCGCGGCTGCCGCATGCCGGACCTGCACGGGACCTATTTCTTCAGCGACTACGTGAAGGGCTTCAGCGGAAGCTTCGTGCTGGCGAACGGCCGTGCCACGAAGATACGGGACATCACGCACGAGCTGGCCCCACCTCTGCCGCACCGGATCAAGCACCTGAGCTCGTTCGGAGAAGACGCGCAGGGCGAATTGTATCTCGTCGAGCACAAACAGGGAGAAATCTATCGCCTGGTGCCCCGCCAGTAGGGGCACGCTCTTGCTTCACAGTCAGCGGCTCGGCGCAGTCTGTGGTTTTCCTTTGCTGGCCTCAGAGGCCAGATACCCCCGGTAGTCGATCTGAATCAGGGGACGCATCTTGTGACTACCCTTTCGTTCCTCATCGCTTCCAGGTCTCACATAGGACGCCGGTTGGAAATCAAGCTCGAAGAGGCTGCCGGGAGGCGGATTTTCGGGGTCCTGCCAACTGGCCATCGGGTGATCAGTCAACCCAAACCGGAGGTACGGGCCTCGAATCGCAACATGGCCGGATATCGGCGCATGGCGGCGTCCCGGTCGAGGGCTCCACAGCGTGAAACTGATGCGTTCCGCGGCACCAGCCTGTGTGAGTCCGTCAGCCAGAACCGGCGCCAGCAAAGCTAGCTCGTCTTCGGTGAAGACCGGCTCCGAAGGAGCAGAAAGGCTGAGCAAGGCTCCTACCAACCCCTGGCCGCTCCTGATCCGGACGCCGCGCAGGAGCATGGCGACCTGTGCCGGCTTAAGCATAGCTGGGTGCGTGTTCCATCCCGCTGCGTCCATCCCACCGGCCGACGGATCCGTTTCCAGTTGAACGAACGTACGGTCCTGCTGGTAGAGGACCCGCGATGGCGGTGGGGGCAATGTACAGCCTGCGAGTGCACCCGCGAGGAGCAGCGTTGCTCCGCCAAACAAGATGTAATTGTTCATGCGCCGATTATAGGTTATCCCTACGACCTCGTCTACGACATTCGGATCAGCGAGAACACTGAACAAATTAACTGTCGTGTAACGGGTGTTTGATCCGTTGGAAACTCACAGGCTTTACCTGCGATCAAACGCCTTGGCGTCTTCCCCCCAAATGTGGGAGAATGGGTCAGCTTGACGTATGCTGAAACTCGCCCTCCTGGACATCGGCAGCAACTCTATTCACATGGTCCTGACGGAGATCCAGCCAGACTTTTCGTACAAGATCCTGGACCGCTGCAAGGATGTGCCGCGCCTGGGGGAGGAGACCTTTCAAACCGGGCAGTTGTCGCCTGACGCCATCGCCAAGGGGATCGAGGTGGTTCGGACCTTCACCACCCTGGCTCGCAACCGCGGGTTCACGCGGGTCGAGGCGGTCGCTACCAGCGCCGTCCGCGAAGCGGCCAACGGCGGCGACCTGATCGAGGCCATCGAGCGGGAAACGGGCATCCGTGTCCGCGTGGTCACGGGGCAGGAAGAGGCCCGTCTGATCTACCTGGGTGTCCGGCACAGCATGGATTTCGGAGACCGTAACGTGCTGATCGTGGATGTCGGCGGCGGGTCCGTCGAGCTGATCGTGGGCAACCGGGCCAAGCTGCTTCATGCGGCCAGCTTGAAGCTCGGCGCGATCCGGCTCAACGACCTGTATCTGAAGAAAGAGACGTCCTCCGACGCGCTGAAACGGCTCGAAAAGGCTGTGGCGGCCCAGCTCAAGCCTGCCCTGCCACGCTTCAAGAAGATCGGGTTCGAGGCATTCGTTGGCACTTCTGGCATGATCGGCAATCTGGCCGAAGTCATGCACCTGCAGAAGACGGACCGACCCATCCCTCAACTGAACCTGGCCAGTTTCTCCTTCAACGATGTCGTGGAAATAGAAAAACTGTTGCTTGACACCCCGCTCAAGCGTCGGGCCGACATCCCAGGCGTCGACCCGAAGCGGGCCGACCTGTTGCTACCGGCCACTATCGTGCTCCGTACTATCATGGAGCGGCTTGACCTCGACGAGCTGACCGTCAGCGACAAGGCGATCCGGGAGGGCCTGCTCTACGACTTCATCGAGCGCCATCGGGATGGGATCCAGGCGGAGCAGGAGATCCCCAACGTCCGCCGCCGGAACGTGATGTACCTCGCGCGGCGGTGCCAGTATGAAGCCGTCCATGCGCACCACGTCGCGAAGCTTTGCCTCCAGCTCTTCGAACAGACGGCCTCCATCCATAAGATGGGCGAGCGCGAGCGGGAATGGCTGGAATACGCCGCGATTCTGCATGACATCGGGTACCTGATCAACTCACGCCAGCATCACAAGCATACCTACTACATGATCAAGAACAGCGACCTGGCCGGGTTCACGGTCGATGAGATCGAACTGATCGCCAACGTGGCCCGCTACCATCGCCGGGCGATCCCCGAGGACGATCATCGAAACCTTAAAGATCTTGACGCTAAGCACCGGGAAACATTGACGGTTCTTGGAGGGATCCTCCGTTTGGCCGATGCGCTGGACCGAAGCCACTTCGGTGTCATACAATCAGTCTGCTGCACTGCCACCCCAGAGGCTTTGGAGATCAGCCTCACCGCCACCGACGATGCGGCGTTAGAGCTCTGGGCGGCACGCGACCGCAAGGAACTGCTTGCTCAGGGACTCAATCGAGCCATCCGATTGACGAAGGCGACCGCGCCCGGAGAATTCGACGAATGACCACACCGGCCAAAGCTCCGTTCACGGTACCCCATCCCTATCCGGGCAAGCTCATCGTCGTCGAGGGCATCGACGGCTCGGGCAAGAGCACGCAACTCAGCCTGCTCCGCAAATGGCTTGAGTCCCAGGGGTACAACATCTTTTTCACTGAATGGAACTCCTCTGAGCTAGTCAAGGAGACGACCCGGCGAGGGAAGAAGACGAAGGTCCTGACGCCGCTGACGTTCAGCCTGCTGCACGCGACCGATTTCGCCAACCGCCTGTACCATCAGATCTTGCCCCCGCTCAAGGCCGGCATGATCGTCCTGGCCGACCGCTACATGTACACAGCCTTCGCACGAGACGCAGTGCGGGGTGTTTCGCATAGTTGGGTGCGACGCCTTTACAGCTTCGCTGTCAAGCCCGATCTGGCCTTCTACTTCCGCGTTCCGATCGAAGTCTCCCTGTCGCGCCTCCTTGAAGGCACACGTGCGGAGCTGAAGTACTACGAGGCCGGGATGGACCTCGGGCTTAGCACGAACATCGTGGAAAGCTTCAAGATCTTTCAGTCGCGGGTGTTGAACGAGTACGACAAGATCGTGGACGAATTCGGCCTGACTGTCATAGATGCCACGCTGGAAATCGACGAACAACAGGAGCAGGTCCGCGAGATCGTCTCGAAGACTCTGGCTTCCTACAAACCGAAACGGGGTTCGCATGCAAAGCGAGAAGCACTATTTTGGCGAAGGTTTACCCTACCAGAGTCTGAAGGGGCTGAAGGGGAAGCTGATCGCCATTGAGGGCCCGGACGGCGTCGGGCGCTCGACCCACATCGAATCGATCCAGGAGTGGCTGGAGGTGCAGGGCTACGGGGTCCTCACCACTGGATGGACCCGCTCGGATCTCATGGCCAAGACCATCGCGAGCGCCAAGCAGGGCAACATCCTGGACCCCTGGAGCTACAGCCTGCTGTACGCCACGGACTTCGCCGACCGGCTGGAGCACCAGATCATCCCGGCGCTCCGCTCGGGCTTCGTCGTCCTCTCCGACCGGTACATCTATACCGCCTTCGCCCGCAACGTCGTCCGTGGGTGCGACCGCCAGTGGATCCGCGACGTCTTCGGTTTCGCGATCGTGCCAGATCTCGTCTGTTATCTCCGGATTGACGTGGACACGCTGGCGCTCCGGGTCATCGAATCCAAGGGCATGACCTACTGGGAATCCGGCATGGACATGCGGCTGGGGGCGGACCTCTACGACAGTTTCAAGAAATACCAGGGCATGATCATCGAGGAGTTTGACAAGATGGCCGAGGAGTTCGGCTTCCAGATCGTGGACGCCCGGCGCCCGCCGGAGGAAATTCAGGAGGCCCTGCGCGCCCGCATCCTGCCCATCCTCAAGGAAGGCCGCACGAAGCGCATCAGCAAGGCCGCCGCCGAGAAAGCCGCCGCAGAAAAAGCGACCGAACAGGTTGCTGAGAAGGGTAGCGAGAAAGCCGTGGAGAAAGCCAGCGAGCCCGCCCCCGTTAAGGAGCCCGCTACCACCGGATAAGGGCGGTGCCCCAGGTGAGCCCGCCGCCGATTGTCGCCAGGCAGACCAGATCGCCGGCTTTGATCTTGCCCTCACGCACCGCAGCATCCAGCGTCAGCGGCAACGACGATGAGGACGTGTTCCCGTACCGTTCGATCAGACTGAACGTGCGCGACGTTGGGATGCCAAGCCGATTCCTCACCTTCTCCAGCAGCCGCCCGTTGGCCTGATGAAAGATAAAGCAACGAACATCGGGAACGGCGACTCCGTGTTCCTTCAAGATCTCCGTCACGGCCATCTCCAGACGGCGCACCGCCACGCGAAACAGGCTGGGCCCCCGCATGTGGATCGCATGGAGTCCTTCGGCCACCGTCTTCTCAGACGGAGGCAGGCGAGAGCCGCCCGCGCGGATCTGGATCAACTCCGCATGGGAGCCATCGGACCGCAACGAGACCGACAAGACCCCATGGCGCCCATCACTCGGTGCCAGGACCGCGGCCCCCGCCCCGTCCCCGAAGAGGATCGCCGTGCTGGGCTCCTTATAATTGAGGAAGCGCGACTTCACTTCTGCCGCCGCGACCAGGACCCGACGGGCCTGGCCCAGCCGGATCAAGTGATCCCCGACCGACAACGCATAGAGAAACCCCGAACAGGACGCTGCGAGGTCGAAGGCGAACGCCTGCTTTGCGCCCAGCAACCGCTGCACGTGGCAGGCCGACGCGGGCATCGGCGTGTCCGGCGACGTCGTGGAGAGGATGATGGCCTCGAGCGCGTGCGGCTGCACGCCGGCTGCTTCCAGAGCGGCCAGGGCGGCCTGATGCGTGAGGTGGGACGTCGCCTCATTCGGCCCGGCCCACCGGCGTTCTTTGATGCCGGTCCTCCGATAAATAGCCGACGGGCTCATTCCCGTTAAGCAGGCCAGCTCTGCATTCGAGACGACACGGATGGGGACATATCCGCCCGTTCCGACGATCCGCGATCTCAGCGGCATAGGCTCTTCCCACCCATCAAGGACAGTGGATTATAGGAACCGGCTTCGCAGGGTGTCAAATTACGCTTGATTTCCGCATGGTTGTTTGATATAAGGCTTACCCGTATGCGCGTTTACGTACCCCTTGCCGCGACTGTGCTGGTCGGTCTCCTCGTCGGTTGCTCCAGCACGTCCAAAGCTCCGCAGTCCAAGGATGCGGCGATCCTTGTGACCGACGCCGACGAGCAGGTCCTGAAGACCGATCCCATCGAGCGCAACTACGACCCACACGTCATCATGAAGCGGGCCGAAGCGTTCTTCGAGAAAGAAGACTACGCCGAGGCCGCGGTCGAGTACCAGCACTTCCTGGATCTCCACAGGGCGCACATGCTGGCGCCGTACGCCCAGTACCGCCTGGGGCTCAGCCATTACAAGCAGGTCACGACTCTGGACCGGGACCCGGAGCACGTCCGTCAGACCATTGAAGCGATGGAGAAGCTCTTGAAGGAGTATCCCGGCAGCGCGTACGAACTGGACGCCCACACGAAGATCAAGGAAGGCCGCGAACACCTCGCCGCCTACGAGATCTACGTGGGCAAGCACTACTATCGCCAGGCCGCGTACCTCGCTGCCCTGCATCGGTTCGAGCGTGTGCTCGCCCTGTACCCCGACCTGGAAGATTCGGCCGAAGCCCACTACTATCTGGCCAAGACCTACAAGGACATCGGCGCGCCCGAACGCGCGGTCGAACACTTGACCGTCTTGCTGACCCTATACCCCAAGGCCATAATCCGGAAAGACGGCCAGGCGCTGCTGACTTCGCTGAACGGCAAGGCCGCTTCGATGCTGGCCACTGCAGAGGCTCCCTCGCCGTCGTCCAAGACGTCGCTGCCGGCTCCTTTGCCGCCCCTGTCCCCAACCCGGTCGTTGTCCATGAACCCCGCGGACATTCCCCCGGCCGGCGCGAACGGCAATGGTCACACGATCATCAATTGCGTCCTGAACATCCTCTGCTGAAACAGCGCTAAGAACTTCGCCCACTCGCATGTCAGGCAATAACTGACTGCTCCTCCCTTGTCCAGCGTCAGGCCTCTGTGCTTTCCTACATAAAGAGGCCAAACCAGGTCTGATAGAAAGGAGGATGCCATGCCCACGCTCAAACCGGCCACCAGTTTGGTCGTCCTGCTCATCGGGACGCGCAAGGGCGCGCTCATCCTGAAGAGCGACCGCTCTCGGCGTACCTGGAAATTGTCCGGGCCGCAGTTCCTCGGCCACATCGTGCACCATCTCGTGCTCGACCCGAGAGATCGGCGAACGCTGCTCGCGGCGGCGCGCACCGGCCACCTTGGTCCCACTGTCTTCCGGTCCACCGATTTCGGCAAGAGCTGGCAAGAAGCTAAGGCGCCGCCGGCGTTCCCCAAGGTTCCTGAGGGGCAGAAAGGTCTCGTAGTCGATCATGTCTTCTGGCTGACTCCGGGACATATGAGCGAGCAGGGCGTGTGGTATGCAGGCACGTCGCCGCAAGGGCTGTTTCGCTCAGAGAATGGCGGTACCACCTGGGAGGGCGTGACAGGCTTCAACGACCACCCGCTGCGTCGCCAGTGGACCGGCGGCGAGCAGGACGGCACGCCCGATGGGCCGAAGATGCATTCTATCCTTATTGATCCCCGTGACCCGAACCACCTCTATATCGGGATGTCATCGGGCGGCGTGTTCGAAAGCACCGACAAGGGCAAGACGTGGGCGCCGCTGAACAAAGGCTGTCGAGCGGATTTCCTCCCCAACCCCGAACCCGAATACGGCCACGATCCACATTGCGTGCGTCTGCATCCGCTCAAGCCGGATCGCCTATATCAGCAAAACCACTGTGGCATCTATCGCATGGAGCGGGCCGAGGGTCGTTGGATTCGCATCGGCGAGCACATGCCGAAGAAGATCGGCGACATCGGCTTTTCTCTTGTCCTGCATCCCCGCGATCCGGACACGGTGTGGGTCTTTCCGATGGACGGCACCGAGGTCTGGCCCCGGGTGAGTCCGGAGGGCAAGCCCGCGGTGTATGTCACTCGGAATGCTGGGAAGGCGTGGACGCGACAGGACAAGGGCTTTCCGAAGAGTCAGGCCTGGTGGACAGTCAAACGTCAAGCCATGACGGCTGACACTCATGAACCTGTCGGCCTCTATTTCGGAACCACCAGCGGCGAGATCTGGGCGAGTCGCACCGCCGGTGCGAGTTGGACCTGTCTTGTGAGAAACCTTCCAGAGATTTACTCAGTCGAAACTGCGGAATTGTGACCGTGACGGTGCACATCCCCAGCCCGCTCCGCTCTTATACCAAGCAGCAGGCGGAAGTGAACGTTGACGGCTCGTCCCTTGAGGAAGTTCTCTCAGCGCTGGATAGCTGCTATCCAGGCTTTCGCTTTCGCGTCATCACGGAGCAGGACACGATCCGAAAGCACATCAGGATCTTTGTCAATGAAGAACAGGCGCTGGATCTGTCTGCCGCGCTTCGAAGGGACGATGAGATCCACATTATCTGTGCGTTGAGCGGCGGGTAAGGATGCGGCCGCGCTAGCCGCTGAAGGCCGACGCGGCTCTGTCCCGGATGGCGCGGGCGATGAAGCTCTGCAGCCTGTCCCGCATTGTTGCTACCAAGCTCTTGTAAGTCGTGCGCCCCTTCAGAATGTCGGCGTAGAGATGGAGGACATCCGGCCGGCGGCTCAGCGCTTCATGGACCAACCGGGGAAATGTGTACAACGCCCATGCCATACGGGCGGCCGCGCGGAATTCCTGGTAGAACTCGCTGGCCACCTGCGCGTCGTAGGCCTGTAGACCCGGCGTCAGACCCTTCAGGTAATCCGCGGCCGTCCGCGCCGCCATGCGCCCACTCAACATGGCGTAGTAGATCCCCTCTCCCAGCACCGGATCCACGAGGTGAGCGGCATCGCCGACCAGCAGCGACCGGGAGGTCGTCAGCGAGAGCCGCTCCGCCGCCTTGCCCCCATAGAGTGGAATCGGATGGCCGAGACCTTTCGGAACGACGAGCCCGTCGAGGGCGGGCTCCGCCCGCACGAATTCTTGATATGCTGACCTCGGATTGTGGTGTCGCCCCTGCAACCCGGCAACGCCGACCGAGAGGCGCCCCTCTTTCGGGAAAACCCAGCCATAGCCGCCGGCGACCACTCCGAGATCAAGCACGATGGCCCCCGCACCGAGGCTGGATGTAGCCCCATTCAGCAGCACCTCTCCTTCCAGCGCGCCCAACACGCGCCCTCGCCGTCCAGGGAACAGCATCCGCGCGACTAGGCTGTTGGCGCCATCCGCACCCACGATGACCTTCGAGTGGTACCGACCCTGCTGCGTTTCGACCTCAACTCGATCCGCATACTCGCACACCCTCACCGCACGCTCGTTTTGGCGGACCACCGCCCCGGTGTCCGTCGCTTTCTGAACGAGGTACGCATCGAATCTACCACGCATGACCATGTAGGCAATTGGCTCCGGAGACGAGATCTCGAAGGCCTCGGTGCCCGCAAACTGGAAGCGGACACGGTGAATGGTCTCTTCAACGACGGAGTGGTAGTCCGGCTCTAGAAGCCGATCGGTACGGGCCGAGAGCGCGCCGCCGCACACCTTGTAGCGGGGCATCGCCTTCCATTCCAGTCCCAGCACCGACAGGCCGGCCCGCGCCAGCTCGGCGGCGGCGACGGCTCCGGCCGGTCCCAGCCCCACAACGATCGCGTCGTACATTCAGAAATACCAGCCGATTCCGCGACGTTCCAGCTCGCCGGTGATGAGCGCCAAGCTGTTCGTGTACAGCATGAGGCCGACGAGGATGAGAAAGATCCCGCTGACGACGGAGATGCCGTACATATAGTTGCGGATTTTCTTGAAGTAGTGGATGAAGGGGCCCACGCAAAGGGCGATGGCGAAGAGGGGCAGCCCGATGCCCAGGGAATAACTGGCCAAGAGCTTCACGCCGGTCATCATCGAATCGCTGGTCCCGGCGAGCATGAGGATGGTCCCGAGGATCGGCCCTACGCACGGCGTCCACCCCGCGGCGAACGCCATGCCGACGAGCAGCGACCCGATGAGGCCCGCCGGCCGGCTCTGGAGGTGGATGCGCTTCTCGGTCATGAGGAAATTAAGCTTCAGCACACCCATGACGTACAGCCCGAACATCATGATCAGGACTCCGCCCGCCTTCCGCAGGAAATCTTGGTAAGTAAGCAACAACTGTCCGATCAGGCTGGCCGAGGCGCCGAAGGCGACGAACACGGCGGTTAGGCCGAGGACGAAAAACAGGGAGTTCAGGACGATGGTCGCGCGCACCCGATTCCGGTCCGCCTGACTGGTCAGCTCCTCAAGGGTCAGACCGGTGATATAGATGAGGTATGACGGCACAAGCGGGAGCACGCAGGGGGATACGAACGAGAGGAAGCCCGCCGCGAAGGCAATGACGAGGGTGATGTCGTGGGCCTGCGCGAACATTTCAACGAATTTTTAGCAGCCTCCGGATGCCGTCGCGGGCTTCAGTGTCCTGCCAGTCACGCGCGCCGAAGATCTGGTGCGTGATCACCCCCTCGCGATCGACCAAGAACGTGACGGGCAGCGTGCGCACCCCGTACAGGCGCATCACCACTGCGTCCGGATCGTGGGCGATGGTGAAGGTCAGCCCCAAGGCTTCCCGGTAGGGTTTCGTCACGGCCGGCCCTTCCGGGTCCCCGGAGACCGCCAGGATCGCGAACCCCTGGCGGCGATACTCGCGGTAGAGGCGCTCCATCGTGGGCATCTCCACCTTACACGGTCCGCACCACGTCGCCCAGAAGTTCAGAAAAACGACATGCCCGCGATAGTCGGAGAGGCGCACTTCCCGGCCATCGAGCGTATTCAGCACGAAGTCCGGCGCCAGGTGGCCGACCCTGGGCGCTTCGGTGAGCACAGGTGCAGCCGGAACCGCCACCTGGTCCCCGGTGAGCTCGTTGTCAGGCACGTCGTCGCACCCGATAAAAGTTGTCAGGACGGCGAGCAGGCAAAGACAAGAAAGAAGGCTTGGGGGGAGGGCGAGGGAGAGGGGGCGCAGAGCGTACGGAACCACTTTCAATCTATCAGTCAGCCTTGACGGACTTGGGTTGCTTCTGCAGCATTTGCACGATGGTCTCGATGCTCTCACGCCTCGTCCAGTCCCGCGGTCCGATGACTTTCTCGCGGAGCACGCCGTTCTGATCAATGATATAGGTCTCCGGCACGCCCATCAGCTTGTAGCGCTTGTCGGTCTGCCCCCAGGAGTCCGTCAGGATCGGGAAGGACAACTTCAGGGTCTCGACGAAGGACGGAATGTCTTTCGTCGTCGTGACCCGGTCCATGCTGACGGCCAGCATCATGAAGTCCTGGTTCTTGAGGTTGTCCCAGAGCACCTGCATCGAGGGCATCTCTTCCTTGCAGGGCTTGCACCAGGTGGCCCAGAAGTTCAGGAAGACAACCTTGCCGCGATAGTCCGTCAGCCGCTGGGTCTTCCCCCGCAGATCCGGCAGGCTGAAGTTGGGCGCCGTCATGCCGACGACCAGCGGCTCGTACTTGGAGCTCTGCAACCAGACCATGCCAAATGCGAACACGAGGATGGCAAGCCCGCCGAGGATCACGATCAGCCGGCGGCGCACCGCTGGCCTGGACCGGACAGACGCCGCGCTAGTGCTACTGAGTGCGACGTCCTGCTCAGGCATAGGCGTGCAGCCCCGACAGCAGGAAGTTGACGCCCCAGAAGCAGAAGATGACCATGCCGAAGCCGAAGACTTGGTAGAGCGCGGCGCGATGGCCTTCCCAGCCTCGGTTCATGCGAGCATGGATGTAGGCGCCGTAAATCAGCCACACGATCAGCGACCACGTCTCCTTGGGATCCCAGGACCAGTACCCGCCCCACGCGTAGTTGGCCCACATAGCGCCTAGAATGACCCCGAAAGCCAGCAGCGGGAATCCGATCATGACCGATTTGTAGCCGAGCTCATCGATCTTCTCCAGGCTCGGAAACGTATCGTAGATCGTGCCTCGGCGTCCCCGGCTCTCCGCGCGCTCCTTGAGGAGGTACATCACGCCGAGGCCGCCCGCCATCGCGAACGCCGCGTAACTGGTCAGCGTGATGGAGACATGGATGTAGATCCAATAGCTGTTCAACGCCGGCACCAGCGGCTCCGCGACCTGATAGCGGTACGGCAGGAGCGACGCGGCGCCCATCGCGATGAATCCGACCGACACGACGAACGCCCCGACGGCCTTGATCCCGTATTTGAGCTCCAGAAACAGGTAGCCCGCGATGATCGCAAAGGAGACGTACGACATCGCCTCGAACTGGTTGGACCAGGGCGCGAACGTGCCGGACAGCTGCATGCGCTCGTAGGCTCTCATCCCCAAGGCCAGGCCGTTCACCAGGAGCCCAAAGAAGGTGACCCAGGTCGCGAGCTGTCCGAGCGGCTGTGTCCAGCCGTCGTCTTCCTCGGAGGACACCGGATGCCCGGCATACGCGGGGCGCAGGGCCTTCTTCGACGCCACGAGGTAGCCGAAATACAGCACCACCGCCGCCAGGTATAGCCAGAACGTCACGTCAAAGAGAAACAGCGATCGAAACATGGCTTCTCCTCTATCTTATACTGTTGATTGTCGCAGCGTCTTGAGCTGCTCACTGAGTCGTTGAAACTCGCGGTCGAAGTCGATCTGCCCTTTGTAGGCCGTCCCGCCCAGGTAGACGGTCACGCCGTGCCGCTCGGAAACCACTTTAGCCCATACCCGCCGGTGAAAGATGAGCGCCGACAGCATCACCCCCACGACCAGCAGGGTGGAACCGATCCACACGATGATCACGCCCGGGTCCTTGGCGATCTGCAAGCCGGTGAACTTCTTCGTCAGGTAGCCGGTCAGCTCGAACTTGTACTTGGACCCCTGGATCTCGAACAGGTCAGGATAATTATAGAAGATCCACGGCGCCGGGAGCTGCCGATCGTATTCCGTGATGGCCAGCTTGACGGCCGGGTTCTCGTGCTCGACCGTCTTCGAATAGACGCGGCGGTCCTTGGCGTCGAACCCGAAGTCCGCCACGAAGTCCGTCAACTGGAGCTTGAGCCCCAGATTTTTCAACTCGGCCTCCTTGCGCCAGTCCAGGATCGCCTCGCCGGCAACCTTGTCTGTGGCCTTGTCCCGCACCACGATCCGCGCCTTCTCGACGCGGTCCCAGGAATCGCCGTAGCTGGACTGATAGAACCAGATGCCCTTATAGACCAGCGGGTCGTTGACGGTGATCGTCTTGGTGGCCTTCTTCTCCCCGTTCTCGATGACCGTCAGGGTGCTGTTGTAGGACTTGACCGCGCCGTTCTCGTAGTAGTCGATCCAGAACTTGTCCACGTGCAGGTCAAAGTTCCCCTGTGGGACGTGATAGGTTTCTCCTTCGAGGCAGACGCCGAAGTCGCGGAAGCCCAGGATGTTGCCGAGGAGCCCGCCCGCCACGATGACCGTCACGCTGAGGTGGGCCACGTGGGCAGCGACCCGGCCCATGACGCCTTTCGTGGCGTAGAGGGTCGTCTCGGTTCCGCCCTTGTTGACCAGCACCCGATAGCCCCGTTCGGCGAACGCCACGCCCAGCGCCTCGGTGACCTTGGACCGTTCGGCCGGCAGATCCACCGTCGCGGATCGCTTCAGGCTCTGGATGAACGACGCCGTGACGTTGACCTTATCCTGCCGGATCGAGCGCCAGATCGCCGGGAACCGCTGGTGGAAACAGGTCAGGGAGTTGATGCAGAGCAGGACCAGAACGGTCGAGAAGTACCAGGTATGATAGATGTCAACGAACCCCAGCTTGACGAACCACCAGTAGGCGTTCTCCCCATACTCCTTGATGTAGACCTCAGGCCGCTCGCCCTGTTGGATGACAGTCCCCACCGTAGAGAGAATGGCCAGGGTGATCATCAGGAAAATCGCCAGCTTCAGCGAGCTGAAAAACTCGACGAGGGCGTCGCCCAATTCCTTGAAACTGAACGACTTCGCATCCTCGGTCCGTTTCGTAATGGCATCCATGGGGCTCGTGGCTTGAGAGTCAATAGCGGCCAGTCAATCCTACAGGGCGTGCGCTTGGACTGTCAAGCAGATCCGCATGGAATCGCGCATGGTCACAACGGAATTTCTCCTTGACAACCGAGGACTTCACTCGCTACTCTCAGGGCCAAATCCGTCCAGGCCCGGACTCAGACTCTCCTGGCAGCGAACCACAATGAGGGACTCCGAATAATGAGCCGACACAATTACCTGTTCACGTCCGAATCCGTCACCGAAGGCCATCCGGACAAGATTGCGGACCAGATCTCGGATGGCATTCTGGATGCGATCATCGCCCAAGATAAGCGCTCCCGTGTCGCCTGTGAGACGATCCTGACCACCGGCATCGCGTTCGTCGCCGGCGAGATCTCCACTAAGGCCTACGTCGAGATCCCCGACATCATCCGGGAGACGATCCGGCAGATCGGGTACACCGACGCCGCCTGGGGCTTTGATTACCACACCTGTTCCGTGATCACCTCGATCCACAACCAATCCCCTGACATCGCCGTCGGCGTGGACTCGGGCGGCGCGGGCGACCAGGGATTGATGTTCGGCTACGCGACGAACGAAACGCCCGAGTTGATGCCAATGCCCATCGTGCTCGCGCATCGACTGACCCGGCGGCTGGCCGAAGTCCGGAAAAAGAGCCTCCTCCCGTGGATCCGCCCCGACGGCAAGTCCCAGGTGACGGTCGAATACCGGAATGGCCGGCCCGTCCGGGTGGACACGATCGTCGTCTCCACCCAGCACAGCCCGGATGTCACCAGCAAGAAGATCGAGCGGGACGTGATCGAATACGTGATCAAGCCCGTCATGCCCAAGGACATCTTCGACCCCCTCAGCGTGAAATACCACATCAATCCGACCGGTCGGTTCGTGGTGGGCGGCCCCATGGGCGACACGGGACTCACTGGGCGCAAGATTATCGTGGACACCTACGGCGGCGTCGGCAGCCACGGCGGCGGCGCGTTCTCGGGCAAGGATCCCAGCAAGGTGGACCGCTCGGCATCGTACATGGCTCGGTACATCGCGAAGAACATTGTGGCCGCCGGCCTCGCCGACAAGTGCGAGATCCAGCTGGCGTACGCGATCGGCGTGTCCGAGCCGGTGTCCATTTTGATCGACACGAAAAACACCGAGAAGGTTTCTATCGACCTGGTTGACAAGCTGGTACGCAAGCACTTCCCCATGACCCCTCGCGGGATCATCGATCACCTCAAGCTCCTGCGTCCGATCTACAAGAAGACGGCGTCCTACGGACACTTCGGCCGAAACGAGCCGGAGTTCACGTGGGAGAAGACCGATCTGGCGAAGGTCTTGCGGCGGGAAGCGGGCAAGTAACTTCCCTTTTTCAATCTGTCCCCCTTTTACTGACCAGGAGACGACTCGTGGACTACGACGTGAAAGACTTGAGACTGGCCGACCAGGGCCGGATGCGGACCGAGTGGGCCGAGGAGTCCATGCCGGTGCTGCGGCTCGTGCGGAAACGGTTCGCCAAGGAACGCCCCCTGCGCGGGGTCCGCATCGCCGCCTGCCTGCACGTGACGACCGAGACAGCGAACCTGATGCAGACCCTGCAGGCCGGCGGCGCCGAGGTGCGGCTGTGCGCCTCGAACCCCCTGAGCACGCAGGACGACGCGGCCGCGTCCCTGGTGGCCCACGACCACATTCCGACCTTTGCCATCAAGGGCGAGGACAAGAAGACGTACTACAAGCACATCCACGCCGCGCTCGGCCACAACCCCACGATCACCATGGACGACGGGTGCGACCTCGTGTCCACGCTGCACAGCGAGCGGAAGACGGCCCGCATCATCGGCGGGACCGAGGAGACCACGACGGGGGTCATCCGGCTGCGGAGCATGGCGAAGAAGGGCGTGCTGAAGTTCCCCGTCATCTCCGTCAACGACGCCGACACCAAACACATGTTCGACAACCGGTACGGTACGGGGCAGAGCACCCTCGACGGCATCATCCGAGCCACCAACCGCCTTGTCGCCGGCTCGATCGTCGTGGTCGCGGGCTACGGCTGGTGCGGGCGCGGCGTCGCTTCGCGCGCCAAAGGCATGGGGGCGGACGTCATTGTGACGGAGGTGGCCCCGCTGAAGGCGCTCGAGGCCGTGATGGACGGCTACCGCGTCCTGGCGATGGAGGAGGCCGCGCGGGTCGGCGACTTCTTCATCACCGTCACCGGCAATCTGAAGGTGATCCGCAAGGAGCATTTCGCGGTCATGAAGGACGGCGCCATCGTGTGCAACTCCGGCCACTTCAATGTGGAGATCGACATCCCAGCGCTGGAGCGGCTCGCCCGCCGACGCAAGATGGTCCGCGAGGGCGTAGAGCAGTTCCTCCTGCCGAACGGCCGGCGGATCAACCTGCTGGGCGAAGGCCGGCTCGTGAACCTGGCGCTGGCCGAGGGCCACCCTTCCAGCGTCATGGACATGAGCTTCGCCAACCAGGCGCTGTCGGTCGAGTACCTGGTCAAGCACGGCCGGTCGCTGAAGAACCAGGTCTACCCCGTGCCGACGGCGATCGACAAGGAAATCGCCCGCCTCAAGCTCGCCGCCATAGGTGTCAGCATCGACCGGCTCACAAAGGAGCAGGAGAAGTACCTCGCGTCGTGGGACATGGGGACGTAAGTCGGATTGACTCCGCGGGACCATTCACATAAGATGCGAGTGCTCGTTCGTTCACCACTCGAGGACGGGGCCTGACGACCATGGCAATCCGCATCGGCATCAACGGGTTCGGCCGCATCGGGCGCAACGTACTGCGCGCGTCCCTGGGCGATCCGGCCCTGGAATTCGTCGCGATCAACGACCTGACCGACGCCAAGACCCTCGCCTACCTGCTCAAGTACGATTCGATCCACGGCGTGCTGGATGTCCCGGTCGAGGCCAAGGACGACTACCTGATCGTCGACAGCCGGCCCATCAAGATCCTGGCCCTCAGGGACCCGAAGGACCTCCCGTGGCGCAGCCTCGGCGTGGACTACGTGATCGAGTCCACCGGCCGTTTCACGAACCGGGACGACGCCGCCAAGCATCT
>Ga0209761_1001077_pt1 | contig 17480 bp, 19 predicted proteins | sample GraSoi013_1_40cm_4_FD_185818 | JGI IMG/M metagenome (GOLD analysis project Ga0209761, IMG submission 185818) | Grasslands soil microbial communities from the Angelo Coastal Reserve, California, USA - Sample 09_25_2013_1_40cm (SPAdes) (version 2) | ecosystem: Environmental > Terrestrial > Soil >...
TTGATACCGAAGGAACATTCGCTGCGCAAAGAGTCTACCAGATGGCCCAGGCCATGGAACTTGATGCGGACAAGATACTTGACGGCATCATTTACAGCCGTGTCTACAACAGCGACCACCAGATCCTGACAGTGGACCACGCCTTCAAAATCTGCCAAGAAGAAAACATCAAACTCCTAGTCGTTGACTCGATCCTCTCACACTTCAGAGGCGAATACATCGGACGCGAATCCCTAAGCGAACGCCAACAGCGCCTGAACAGCCACCTTCACAAACTCCTCCGAATAGCTCAAGCCCTCAACCTAGCAGTCGTCATAACAAACCAGGTCCAAGCTAACCCTCAAGCGTTCTTCGGCGACCCCATGCGTCCCGCGGGCGGAAACATTCTAGCTCACGCTTCAACACACAGAGTCATGCTGAAGAAGGCCAGCCAGGGACTACGAGTTGCAAAAATCATAGACTCGCCGTACCTGCCAGAATCTGAAACCTATTTCCAGATCACTGCGAAGGGCGTTGAAGACGCCGCACCGAAGAGCAGACGCGACGAATAGAACAACTCTAAGGACCTGCAATGGAGACCCGCCCAGCCGTCGACCCTCTACAACCCAAGACATGGCAACTAGACCAGATAGAGAACGGCAACGACGGCTACCTGTACCACTGCATCCTCTGTGACGAAGCCCTAGTACTCTCTAAACAACAAATCAATCCCAGAAAAATCATACTAGTCTTCGACGGAACATGCCCCAGCTGCGGGTTCGAGCTCGAGAGGGTCTTGAGCTGCCGAGCTTCCCTCCTACCAGCTGGTAGACGCCTTCTTACCAGCCTGAAGTGTAGAGAGCCAGATCTCCTCAGAGAGCGAGACGATCAGATCGAGTATCAAACCCATCGTGGAAGCACTCTCACTCGAGACCTCCAACCGGGCATAACCACCGGGATAGATTCTCTAGACAGGGCACTGATTCTCAAAACGGGCCAGTTTGCCTTTCTCGAGGGTGAGCCATCGCACGCCCTTTCTCTCCTACTCTGTGTCCGAGCGACACTTCCCCAAAGCTTGGATAGCGATGTCGTTTTCATAGACGCAGGTAACCTCTTCGACACTTACGCTATCTCGCAGCACATCATCAATCTCGGACTGGAATCTGGCCGAGTGCAGCAGCGTATTCATCTCAGCAGAGCCTTCACACATCACCAGGTTCACAGCCTCATCGTGGAAAAACTGACTGAAGCACTGGACGAGTATGGGGCTAGGCTCGCCGTCGTCTCTGATATCACGGCCCTCTTCTGCGATCCTGACGTGCGAGAAAAGAGAGAAGCGCTGGATATGTTCCGCAGAAGCGTACGGTTTCTAGGAAAAATGGCTGAGCAGAGAAACATGCTAGTCTTAGCCACGAACCAGAAGACAAGAAACAAGACTATGACAGACGCGTTGATGCATACTGCTCATGTTTCTGCGAGACTGAAGGACAGAGGCGCCTATACACAGCTCATCATAGCCCGTCATCCCTTCATTCCTCAGAAGGAAGACGAGGTTGTCACACTGGACAAAACGCTACTTGGATACCAGTAGTCCTTCCACTTCCCAACAGTTTCGCATCTGTTTCACATTCATTCTTCGTCCCGCTCTTCCGAATTAGTCCTGGGGACAGAGAACGCATCTTGATTTATTGTGAAGCATCTAGGCTGGATTCTCGACCTCTACCACAAACCAGGCCAGATGGTAGTCTGGCTGAAAAAACCAGATGGGAAGTGTGTAAGGCTCACTGATAGATGGAAGCCTCGAATCCATGTAGGGGGCGACTATCGCGAGCTAATCGATCTCGCTTGCAAGTCCTACATTGAAAACTCTATTTTTGTCAACAAGTTTGAAAGAGCTGGCGACATAGAAAAATCCCGAGTTCTTGAAGTCGTCGTAGAGAATGAGGAGGAGGCTGCAAGGCTTGCGAGAAGGATACAGCGCGAAAGCAGCTACTCCACCTTCCGCCTCTATGATGTAGACGTTCCATCTCCGCAAATCTACCTCTACCAGAAGGACCTGTTCCCACTAGCCCTCGTCGAGGCAGAGGAGAAAGATGAGAAAATCGAGTGGGCCCTTAGGGATTCCAGAGAAACAATAGACTACAAACTGCCCCCGCTTCGAAAGATCAGGCTAGAAGTCAGGACTAGAAAGAACAAGAGAATTCGAACCTTCGAGGACGAACTGGACTCAGTAAGTATCACAGATCGAGAAGAAACATTCTTTCTAGATTCAGGCGATGAAGAGGAAAAGCTCCTCAGCCTCGTCGAGACCTTCAAGAAAATAGATCCTGACATCGTCATTACAGAAGGTGGAGACTCGTTCATCTTCCCATACTTAGCGAGACGTGCGCACAAAAACGGGATGCTCAACAGGCTAGTTCTAGGCCGGGACCCATCACCGCTAAGAGTCTATGAGGTTCAAGGTCATTCCTACTTCTCTTACGGAAAAATTCTGTACAGAGAGACGGCCGCCCGACTACTAGGCAGGCTACACATCGACGACCACAACGCCTTCATTAGCGCTGACTGTGGACTCGAAGGACTATTCGAGATCTCTCGGACGTGTATTATCCCGATCCAGCGAGCGAGCCGAGCTACCATAGGCACCAACATGACCAGCCTACAGTTCTACCATGCGGTCAAAGAAAACGTTCTCATCCCATGGAACAAGAACCAGCCCGAAGAGTGGAAAGACAGTAACGAACTAGTTATCGCCGACCGGGGAGGCTTCATCCACGAACCAGAGACCGGGATATACGATCAAGTGGGAGAGCTGGACTTTACCAGCCTCTACCCGACCATCATGCGGGACCAGAACCTGAGCGGAGAAACAGTCAAGTGCAAATGCTGCCCCAACTCGCTCCGTCGAGTCCCAGAACTAGACTACAATATCTGCGACCGATGGCGAGGCATCGTCCCTCAATCCCTTGAAATCCTTCTCGATAGAAGATCGAAGTACAGGAAACTAAAGAAAGACGAAAAGGATGAACTGAAACGGCAGAAGTATGATGCACGCCAGTCAGCACTAAAATGGATTCTGGTTTGCTCATTCGGCTATCTTGGATTTAAGAACGCCCGGTTCGGAAAGATAGACGCGCACATTGCAACATGCGCCTTTTCCCGAGTCTTCCTCCACCGTGCCATAGCCATAGCCCAAGCTAGAGGCTTCAAACTCGTACATGGGATCGTTGATTCTATGTGGCTTACAAAGCCTGATGCGACAGCGGCTGATTATGAGGAGCTATGCGGAGTGATCAAAAAGGATCTAGATCTCCCCCTGAGTTTTGAGGGCCAGTACAAGTGGATAGTTTTCCTCAATTCTAAGACAGACCCGCAAGCGCCAGTTCTCAACCGGTACTACGGCATCTTTCAAGACCGGACCCTCAAAGTTCGGGGAATCGATGTCCGACGCCACGACACTCCTAAGATAGTTGAGAAATGCCAGACACAAATGCTTGCAGTCTTAAAAGAAGCAGATAATTCCCAGGAGTTTCAAGCCCTTATTCCTCAAGTTCTCAACACACTCAGAGAATATGCCTCGAAGCTGCGAAGCGGCGCCGTTCCTATCGACGAGCTGATAGTTACGAAAAATTTGAGCAAGATGCCTAACGAATATACTCACCGAGTACCCCAAGCAATTGCGGCCCAGTGTCTTATCAATGAAGGAGGAACAGTTCATGCAGGACAGCAGGTAAGCTACGTTCTGACAATTGACACATCAGCAATTCCTGAAAGCCAAGCCATCCCGCCAGAGCTGGCGGACGGTGAAACTGTCTACGATCCTGAAAGATACGTTGACCTACTCGTTTCGGCAACAGCGAACCTCTTGCTACCCTTCGGCTACGACGTCAAATCATTGATAGCCAGTTTAGGAAGACCAGTGAGGGCAGCCCATTCTCGTCGTGATTCAACGGCCCATCAACAACAGATCCGGCTGCAAAACTAGACCGTCGCGGTCCTTCTCAACTCTTAAACCCACAAAACAATCTGCCTCAGGGTCGAACGTGCCATGAGAAAAGAACTTGTCAGAACGGGACCGGCACCATTGAACTTGCCGTTTTCACCAGGAATAAAGTATGGAGATCTGATCTTCGTCTCAGGTCAAGGCCCCATCGATCAGAACGGCAAAGTAGTGCTAGGAGATGTCAAGAGCCAGACCAGGACGACTCTAGAAAACTTTCGAAAGGTGCTGGTAGCAGCGCAATCCGGCTTGGAATACGTGCTTCAGACTACTGTCTACCTAAGTGATCTGGATGATTATTCTGGAATGAACGAGACCTACTCCTCCTTCTTCCCCGACCCTAAGCCTGCGAGGGCGACAGTAAGAGCTGATCTTCTGTTTGGAATGAAGGTAGAGATTCAGGGAATAGCCTACGTTCCTCACTAGAGCGAGACCTTCTACAAATCCTGAATCTCGCATCTAGATCTTCCTGGGTCCCGCTGACGGGTTTCCGATCCGGCCGTTACCCTTCCTACGAAATACGAGAAGAAGAACTATGGCAGCTTCAGCAATCGCCGCGACAATAGCCAGCTGGCGTCCATAGACGAAGCCCTGCCCGTTTGCTCCAGAGGCTGCAGGTGAAGGACTTGGTCCAGATCCTGGAGTTTGGGTCAGGAGTATTTTGCCAGCTTCTCGGGTATTATCTAGTATGTTGAGTTCACCTTTGACCGGAGGTAGGGCTACCAGTATGGTGTAAGTTCCGGGCGAAAATCCAGTAGTGTTCCACATTATCCGACCCACGAGGGTCGCTGTTGGCGCTAGCTCAGGCGGAGACTGATTCGCGACCAAAGTGGTGTTCGCGTAGGCCCGTATCTCGAACGCCTCGGACAACGAGCCATAATTTGCGACAGTTGCATTGATCCAAACAATGCTGCCGACACTAGCTGTCTCCTGGACCCGTGCTGAGACTACAGTTATTTCGTGGACGATGGGGACTACCAGTAGAGACAGAGATGCTGATCTTTCAAGTCCTCCCCCGGTAGCGAGAACGGTGATGTTGAACTGGCCCAGAGGAGTTCCTGGACTCGTTACAATCGTCATAGTTGAAGAGAACGAAGGTTTTGCCGACGCGGGAGTAAACAGAATCCCCGTGGCAGCGGGCGCTCCTTGGGCAGACAGAGTTACGGGTACGGAGACGCCTGAAACCAGGGTCACTGACAATCGGATTGAGCTGCTTGACCCTTGAAGTTGCATGAGATTCTCCTGACTCAGTGATACGCTGAAGTTGAAGGGACAATTCCCGCTGCCATGATGGCCTATGGGAACGCTACCTCTTGCTGCACACATGCCAATTGGTCGATTGACATCAATGTTGCCTGAGCTTAGCCTGGGAAGAAACTGACTGTTCAGTTCTTGGTCAATCATTGTGGCATGATCGATGGCAAGGAACAGCGAGGTAGCTAGTATCACGCATGCTAACAAGGAGACCTTAGGCGAGAGCAACTCTTCACGCGATCTATAGGCGCGAGAATGGAGGTCTGGCCTTCTCAAGCTTTCGGAAGCGTCCCAGATTACCAGCGATTTTGCCAAATCTGAGCAGGCCTTCGGCCGTAACGCTCTTGGCAATTCGAGCTCCGTTCAACTCACTTGTGACCAATGTTGTCCACAAATCTTATCTAGATTATTTGCCGCCCAAACGCTTCTTGAAAATGAAACTGCAGACATTATCTCTCTCACCAGCCACTGCAACTGCCTTCATCGTTCTCTCGTTCCTGATGACGGCTTCAGCGCTCCCTATTCCACAATTGACCCTTGCGCCGCGAGCCCATGACGCTAGCTCGAAAAGTACGAACTGGAGCGGCTACGCAGTAACCGGAGCCTCTGGCTCGGTCAGCGACGCCAAAGGGTCCTGGACTGTTCCCGCGATACAGGGAATATGCCCGGGCACCAACCAATACTCATCCTTCTGGGTAGGCATAGACGGATTCAACTCCGGGACAGTAGAACAGACGGGAACAGACTCAGACTGCCAGAACGGCGCCCCGACATACTACGCCTGGTACGAATTCTATCCCCACCCCTCCTTCCTCATCAACGGCCTCACCATACACCCTGGAGACCACATGACCGCGGAAGCGAAATTCAACGGCAGAGCTTTCGTAGTTACGATAACTGACACAACCACCGGACTCTCGTTCAGCACTTCCGCTAGAGTTCACAGTGCCCAGCGTTCTTCTGCTGAGTGGATCGCTGAAGCACCATCCTCAAGCGGAGGAATCCTACCACTAGCCAACTTTGGAACAGTCTCCTTCTCATCCTGCACAGCAACAATTAGTGGAACTACAGGGAGTATCGGGTCGTTCGGAGCCTCAGTCCAACAAATCACAATGGTTACCAGCTCTGGAAATGTCAAAGCCCAACCATCCGCGCTATCGGGTAGCGGCGACAGCTTCTCAGTGACATGGAAAAGTTCGGGTCCTTAACGGGACCCTCCCCTTTCTTTAACGCGAATAGCTACAGTCAAAGCTGACCGTTTGGGACCTCAGAAACTACAGAATTATATCGGCGTGCGCTTGGAAAGATTAGCGAGACTGTTGACCGTTTCAGTACGGGTCGTATCGAAGGAAACCCCGGAAGTCATTGAATTCAACCAATTGAAGAGCCGAACAAGGGAGGAAGCTCTGAAAGAACTCGTAAACGAATTCGGGATCGTCTATGTTACAGCACTAACCCGTCAGGGTTGCTCGGGGTGCGAGACCCAGAAGCCCCTGTTCAAGACGCTGGCGGAAAGAGTGGGTCGAGAAAATCCTGAGAAGGTTCTCTTCCGAAGCTTTCATGTGAACTCCTTGGACGGCGACAAGCACGAATCTTGGAACAGCAAGCGAATATTCGGCCACGCCGCGTACCCGACCTATATGATCCACGTAAAGTCTCACGTGGGTCCTCTAGAAATCTACCGAGCTGTCTATCCTCCGATGGAGGAGTTGGAGAAACAGATCAAGGAATCTTTCGAACTCGCTGACTTCTACAAAACCGAGGCGAAAAATGCCTCGGGATTAATGCCTGAAAGACTCTAATCCTTAGCTTGCGCCGAACGTAGAGACGGAGAGATTCGGGGGCTATCAACTTCAAGTCGAAGAGCGGTTCAAAATCCATTGGAAAACAGAAAAAGGAACAGCAGACCGTGGACCTCGCAAAGCTGCCCGGGAAGACTGGACCTGCAGTAGACTTTCTCAGAGAACATGTAATGAGCGTTAAAGGCCGCGTTTCAGCCAAGGGAACCCAAATTCAGGTGGAAGGCTTAAGGCATAAAGAGGTCAAACTACTCTTGCACAAGTTTCTGCGTCACAACGGGCTCGACGATCATCGGGTGCTAAGCCAGTCTGGAATCTTGGAAATCGTCCCTCTTCATGTAGCAACGCGTCCAAAACACGAGGAGGCGACGACGCCTCCAGCCTCGGCAACTATGCCCTACCTCTTTCCCGGAACACCTACCCCGGTGTCAACCGCAAAGAGACGTAAGAAGAAAGCCTAGTCTCCTTTCACAGGTTCATCGGCCTTTAGCGGGCCGACGATCTCGACGATATACCCTTCAGCATCCTGAAAGCTTGCCATGCGATTACCCCAGGGCCGGTTGGCAGGCTTATCGGTGAACTTGACCCCTTTGCGCTGCAATGAAGAGTACACCTCATCTACATCGTCCACTTCCAGGTGCAGCTCTATCGTCTGCCGATCCAGTCGGCTCGCCTTCTTGAGACGGTGAAACGCCAACCTCGAGCCTTTGGTGTCGAACAGGATGAAGTTATCATTCTCATGGTCTACAGGTAGTCCTAGAATTTCCTTGTAGAGATCCTTCTCCTGGTCGAAGTTAACCGCCCAGAGAGTCACATACAGAAGATTTCTCAGTCTCATCATCCCATCCTCATAATCCAGTTACTTCTTAGATATTCCAGAAGTAGCCCAGTCGAAGCCACAGATCGCCCAAAATAAGCCCTGAACACAAATCTGGGAGAGCGGTCCTGTAACCACGTTCACTCACCCTTGTCCCTATGGGCAAAAATCCCGTTTCGAAGATTGTGACTCAAGCCAATTCTGCGCCCTGAAACCGGAGACTCGCCAAGATCAGTTTCAACAGGCGAAAGCCCTGCAAAAAAAAGGGGTCGAGAATTTTTTCCTCGCGACGCGCGAGCGCTCTTTGGAAGGAGCCTTTCTCGTTAAACTAGGAGACCCCTCTGAAAAGAGAACGGAAATCTCTGCTATCTGAGACTGGGTTCTTAGAAGGCTGGTCTGCGGTGGTTCTCGTAGAGAATCTTACGTTCGTATACGCCCATGACCCAGTAGAGTCCGACTACGAGGAATAGTCCGAGGATGAATATGATGATGTTAGCATTGGCTCCTAGAGAGTTAATCACAGCTTGGCGCGCAGTATCTGTGAACAGCGTCATCCAAGTTAAGGAGACGAGTAATGCGGCCGGTAAGGTCAGTCGAAACACCCGGAGCATCATGAGCTCTTTCTTTGGGCTTGCCATTTCTAGTCGGAACCGACCGTAAGCATGCAGGCCTTTCATAGCGCTTTTGGAAGAATCCCCCTATGACCCCAGCACGTTCACGCGCCAAACCAGGTCTCTTTCAGCGGCTCCTCAGCCATGTTCATGGAAATAGGACGTACTCCATTCAGTAAAAATGGATAGATCGATGTAACAAACGAGACCAGAAAGAGCCGAAAAAACGTAGTCTAACGCAGATTTCTACTAGTTCTTCGTCGCCCGGCCGTGTTGGAAACTTACATATTCCGGGAGACATACCGCCCCGCACGTGGCCGCCGTAACGTAGCTTGGTAGCGTACAGGCCTGAAAGGCCCAAAAAAGCCTTGGCCAGTGGAGCCTGGAGGCCGGGTTCAAACCACCCTAACACGGTGTGAACGTCCCGGCGGCGGCCCCACAAACAAGACTTAACAAACAAACCGAGAACCCACGCGAACCGTGGGCCGGTAGTTCAGCCTGGTATACTGACGAATCTCAGGCCGAAGAACGTCCGGTTTGCAAGCAGACGACGAGGCCAATACTCCGGAAGGCCGCGGGTTCAAATCCCGCCCGGTCCACCATAGAAATCCCGGATTCGCAGATTCCAGTCAAGAGCCAATAACCAGATTTCGAATCGTTATTATCCACAACAAGACTTTGGAACGCTCAAGCCATTGAGAGGCAGAATCATAGCCCTAGAAGGAATAGACCAGTCAGGCAAGAGAACCCAGACACGACTCCTCGCCAATGAGCTCAAGAAAAAAGGCGCAAGAGTCAGCACCATCAGTTTCCCCCTCTACAAATCACCTTCAGGCAGACAAATACAACGGTTCTTGGAAGGGAAGCAAAAGTATACTGCAACAGCACTCCATATGCTCTACTCCCTAAACCGATGGGAGAATCAGGAACAGATAGTAAAGCTGTCGCAAGATTCAGATTTTGTAATTGCAGACAGGTACTACCCTTCAAACTTGGCATATGGAGTTTCGAGAGGCCTCAGCTTAGAGTGGCTTCAAGGATTGGATCGAGGTCTGCCTAAAGCCAGCCTCGTCATACTCCTTGACGTACCCGTACATTCATCATTCACGCGAAAGTCGAAAGGTAGAGATGTTCACGAGAGAGACAAGCAGTTGCTAACCAAAGTCAGATGGACATATGGAATGTTGGCAAAGAAATTGGATTGGAAAATAGTTGACGCAACTCGCCCCGTTGAAGAAGTACACGAGGCCGTCTGGAGACTCGTCAGAAAGAAGTTCAGATTGACATCTTGAGAATCGGATCCATGCTTAGGTAATGTCGACGGCATCTAGTTCGACCTGACCGTATCGGTCGCGGGCCAACTCAACATTGAGCTCTTGAATAATGAGCCTGATCAGCTCATCCGGTTCAACCCTTCGGACACCCTTCAGGTGATGAACCAGAACCTCGACTCTCCCAGGCTGGAAAACCAGCCGTATGATGTAGTGATCCTCATGGACTCTGTGTTGTCTACCATCATTCACAGAGTAGTGAAGCTGAATAGCCAGGTCTAGTGTGTTGAACGAGCCACGGTTTTCGATCCTGTTCAAGACTCGCTCCTCTTCCCTGGAGTCGAGAACGTCGAACCCGTCACCATTACCTATTCCCAACCTGAACGTTAGTTGTCCTTTCAAGTAGCCACTTTGATCAGATACTGTAATTTCCTGAGGTTTCGGATTCGCTCGAAGAGAAGCCAAGGCGGAAACGAGAGCCTTTTGTAAGGATTCAGGATTGATATCAAAAGAAAACGACGCCCGCGCATGCAGAACAGTCGGGAAATAGTCGACATTGCCCAGCGACGGATCTTCCTCGAGAAAAGTTGGCAAGGGACTCTACACGCGCTGATCTAGCGTTTCGCGAAACTATATCCTTTGTTAGAGCACACCTCAGCTCGTGCTGGAACGTTCATATTCGTCGACAACAATTTCTGAACCAACCATGCACCGCAAGAACGCTGCTCAGCTGTGGAGAAAGTGTCCCTCCTGCCAGAGAGAGCTCTTCTCTGAAGATCACTTCTGCTCGACTTGCGGCCAGTGCCTAGACTGTTGCCAGGGAACCCATACTGCGCACCAGCCCCAGAAAGCTCACTAAATCCGCGACACGAATCTCCGAGTATGGAAATCTTTTAATGAAGAAGACCGAGAAGCTCTGTTGGGCTAGGATGCGTCTAGGACCACGGGGCCCTTTCGAGAGTTCGGTGAGATGGCTTGCAAAAGGCAAAACGGAAAGAGGAATACGAGCAGAGAATCAAGCAGGCCCTGGGCGTTCTGAACGAAGTCTCAAACGATAACACTACACCGCGGAATATTCGTCGAGCAGCAAAAGACGCAATGGACGCACTACAAGCAGTGTCGAACACGATCGGCGTCAGAGCATCGAACGCAATATCGATACTGGACGAGATCGGGCAAGACCCGAACATGCCACCCTACACGCGGGTAAAACTCTGGAATGTCGCAAGCATCCTCGAAGCCGTCAAGGACTAGAATTCTGCTGAACCCAGCCCATATTGGGACAACTATTTATCGATAATAGCTCTATTCACGTCTCAGAACTCCCGTCTTGAAAGTCCCTCGGATCCTCCCATACATACTGGGCCTAGTCGTACTTGCGTTCGCTTTAGGCTCGCTCCCCCGTGGAGGATCTGGAGGAAGCCTGCTATTCCGAGCGTATTGGCTGCTCTACTTGGTGTATCTTGGACCTGTAGTCCTTCTTGCCGCAATGATCGCAGTCGTTATCATCATTGGGCTAAACTATCGGGACATAGGAGCAGCAATCGGATATGGGATGGCTAAGCGGAGACAGCCGCGAAAGCGAAGTTCTCGCCGCACGCTCTTCGTTCAGTTGTTCTTTTGGGCCTTGGCCGGCGTAGTACTGCTTGAGACTAAAGGAACCATTTTCAACCACCCGCCCCTAGCGAATTCCACCATCGTCGGAAACATCGTCGGAGATAACGGGACAACCCCAAATCTACTTCAAACCGACGGTTTTCTCCCAGCGCTTTCAAATCTCGTACAGAACACATGGTTCAGCCTCGCTTTCCTAGGCATTCTGATCGTTGGAGGACTCGTTGTAGTTCAGAGCGTGAGAGTCGCGTTGAAGGAAACCCATGACGTGACAATCCAAGAATTGCAGGGAAACCGAGAACAAGGATTGCAAGCAGTTTACGAAGCGATCAAGCTAGTGGAAGACCCAGCAACAGACCCTAGAAACCGTATCATCGCGTGCTACCAATATCTAGTGGCAACTGTATCTAGGCTGGGAGCGCCTATTTCGTCAGACCTGACAGCTCGGGAGTTAGATAGGGCCGTGCGGTCAACTTTCGCGCTCAAGGGACCTGCGACGACTGACCTAACGCAACTCTTTGAGGAGGCTCGCTATAGCCTTCATGAAATCAAGGATGATGATGCCGACAAGGCTCATGACTATCTTGAACTTGTTGCCGAAGAACTCCAGATGCTACTGCAAACCGAGAGTTGAACACGCTAAAACTGCTCTTCTGGTCTGCTGTCGCATACGCTCTCCTTCTTGTTCTGGTCAGAGGAATCTTTCCCTCAGAATCTGCCCCCACCATTTCCTTAACTGGGATCCCACTCATCGTCATAGTCGTAATGATTGCCCGCGACCTCGCTAGAAAATCTACAAGCCCGACAGTCAGAAGAACCACCCCCGCACCCACTGGCTTCCATGGGAGCCCCGTACAGTTCCTCAGCGGCCAGTTCAGGGTGGCAGCCGAGGCAAGCAATTCATACTTTGAAAATGTAGTCCGAGCTAGGTTGAGAGAACTCTTGACGGCGAAGGTTGCTCTAGAAACCGGACAGGACGACGGGACAGTGCGACGAGTTTTGTCAGACGTGAGGGAGGGACCAAAGATCCTTGACGATGAGTCACTATACCGCATGCTATATGGGCCTACCCCCAAAAGTGGACCTGCTAGGATAAAGTTGATCAGCGATGCAATCGACTTGATTGGAGCCTGGAAGGGCTGAAGATAGAAGATGCGGGTCAGACCTGCCAGAAGATTATTGGTCAAGTAAAGAAGGTGATCGTCGGTAAGGACATCGTTCTCGAAAAGGTAATGTTGGCGCTCCTCGCTAACTCACACATTCTCTTCGAAGATTACCCAGGGCTAGCAAAAACGCTACTGGCGAGGAGCTTTGCTATGAGTATGGGATGCAACTTCTCTCGGATCCAGTTTACACCGGACCTGCTTCCCGCCGACATCACTGGGACCTATGTTTACAACGTGAAATCAGGCGATTTCGAGCTACGTAAAGGGCCGGTGTTCACTAACATTCTGCTTGCAGACGAGATTAACAGAGCCCCTCCGAAAACTCAGGCTGCGCTATTGGAGGCGATGCAGGAGAGACAGACTACGCTGGATGGGAAGACACACTCGCTCCAAGATCCCTTCATTGTCATGGCCACTCAGAATCCGATTGAGTTTGAGGGAGTGTATCCTCTTCCAGAGGCCCAGCTGGATCGGTTCCTAGTAAGGCTACAGGTTGGATATCCCAGTCGAACTGAGGAAGTGGAGATAATGCGACGTCGGATGGTTCGAGGCCAGGAGGACGTGGTTCTGGACCCTGTTGCGGATTCGGATACGATTCTCGGTCTGCAAAAGACTGTTGAGGGAATTCATGTTGATGATGACGTGTTGGGTTACATCGCTGACATAGTCCAGGCGACTCGGACGCAGCGGCAGATTGAGATCGGTTCCAGCCCAAGAGGGTCTCTCGCAATTTTCAAACTTAGCAGAGCCAGAGCAGCATTACACGGCAGAGACTATGTTATTCCTGATGACGTCAAAGAAGTTGCGGCCCCTGCCCTTGTCCATAGGCTGATCATGAAAGCGGAATCGTGGGTTAAGGGAACCAACCCGAACCAAGTCCTTGAAGACATTCTCAAGACGATTCCCGTGCCCAGAGTCAAGTCTTAGTGTGGATTCTTGTTCACACCAAAAGCGATCCTATACTTCCTATTCACTGGAGCGCTCCTTGCTCTTGCGCTACTCCTGAACGACCTTGAGATCGGAGTCCTCATTCTCGGACTAGGGTCTCTCTTCTTCTTCTCCAACGTGTCGGGCCTCCCTGAGAAGATAGACCTCAAACTCGACCGAAATACTGTCCCCAACGAGACATTCGGAGGCGAAGATATCCGAGTAGAGTCGCGCCTTCGAAATCTGACGGGTACGACTCTCGGAAATGTCGAGATTCACGAGGTCATGGATGATAGTATCATTCCAGAAAAGGGAGTGTCACACACTCCCGCGACGATAGGCCCCTCCCAAGAAATACGCCTCACATTCGAGTTCCCAAGCCCCCCTCGAGCAAATTACGAGATCGGTCCTCTCATAGCCAGACTAAGAGACCCGTTCGGATTTTATCTCGTTGAAAAGAAGCTTGCACCTGACACTCTCTCCGTAATGCCTAGGCCTGAACGTCTCCGGGGAGCTCAGCTCCGTCCTCGACATGTAGGTCCATGGCCGGGAGTGATCCCATCAAAAGTATTGGGACTCGGGACAGAGTTCTATAGCATGCGCGAATACATTCCAGGCGACGATCCCAAGAGAATCAACTGGAAAGCCTCTGCACGGTACAATGAGCTAATCGTTAACGAAAACCAGGCGGAGAGAGTCACGGATGTGATGATAGTCCTTGATACGGACGTCACGTTCTTCGGACCGACCGAGAGCGAGCTTTTCGAGCGGGAGGTTCAAGCCGCAGCGTCGTTCACCCGTCTATTGCTGAGGCAAGGCAACCGTGTTGGACTCGTCCTTCAAGGAGGAGAAAGAGGATCGATACCGGCAGGCTTCGGAAAGAGACAAGAGAGAAGAATACTCTACCTGCTGGCAGCCGCGAAACCGGGCAGAGCGACAGTCTCAACAAGCTACGTCGTGAATCTGCTTGCCCGGCGAATGCTCCCGTCTCGATCGCAAATTGTGATAATCTCGCCCCTCGTAGACCCTGAGATAAAGGAAGGTGTCAGACAGCTCACCGTCGCGGGCTATAGTATACTCGTCCTATCACCTTCACCAACACGGCCGTTGTCGTTCAGAGACCAGATCGAAGAGATAGCCTTCAAGCTAGTTATGCTGGAAAGATCCATTAGTCTTCTTGCGTTAGAGAAATCCTCAACTGTCGTTGACTGGCCGAGCGGTGTCCCGCTCTCTGTATTGATGTCAAAGGTGAGGAGCACACGTCCCGTAGTCGCCGCTTAGACATCATTCCCCGTATTGTCACTCCTCTTCTGAGGATCAACTATCTCTTTCTCGCTCCATGGATTATTCTGAGCCTTCCTTCAGCATCCCTTGGTCAACAGTCAGTTCTCGTAACGGGAATAGTTGCACTCGTCGGGTTGGGAGGTATGCTGCTAAAAAGCAGGCCTACGGTCTGGCTAGCGTCTGCGAGTCTGTTGCTACTGTTAATATGGGGAAAAGTGGCTCGCGACCTTTATGGGCTGCCTGGGCCGGACAGCGCTCTGCTTCTCTTGCAATTCATGTCCGTGATCTTCCTCATGGAAGCCTCGACCACCACCCTAACCTTTGATTACACTATCAAACAGCTGGAGGGAAAAGACGATGATCTCTCGGCCATGGCTAGAATGAGGGTGACGGACTGGGAGCGAGTACAGCTCCTCAATCTTGGGAAACTCACGATAGCGTCCTTCGGACTAACTCTCGGGCTTCTGATACTCGGCAGTCTCGTTAGCGTGTCTGTCAACCAGATAGCCTTCAGTGGAATTCTAGTATTGGCAGCATTTGTCGCGATTTTCATCCTACTCACGTATCGACGTGACCCTCAAGAACGAAGGCGATCTGTGGATTAGTTTCTGCTCGCTCATGGTTCTTAAGGATCGAACGACTCGGACGGTGTTGCATTGTCCAACTATGAGATTGGGCGCAGGCTGGAGTATCGGATCAGGGATCTTTTTAGAAGAAATGGATACTTTGTCATCCGTGCGGCTCAGTCCAAACCTATCGACTTGGTATGCTTGCGAAACGGCCGCTCTGTACTGGTCGAGTGTAAGGCGGGACGCTCCTTTCTTGGAAAGGAGAGGAAGAGAGAACTTTTGGACTTGGCCAAACAGGCCGGGGCCTCCATTATACTTGCCAGACGCAGACGACGAACAGTTGAGCTAACCGACCTAGAAAGTGGCCGGCTACTAAAGCCTGAGAATCTTTTGGAATTATGATTCTCGGTCGGAGTCTCTAAGGCTGCGAAGCTTCTCTAGCATGGAGAGCCAGCCGAAAACTAGGTTGCTGTAGACTGACATTTTCTCAGGGTCTTTCTCAATTTTCAATAATGCGTTTGTCTCGCCAATCTTTCCGACAATCGTCTGTTCTACAGTCTCCAGAAGGACGCTCTGGGAGACCGTGGCCTGGGGACCAGTCGCTCGGGCATAAACCACCGGTTTGTTGCATTTCGCGCAGAAAATATCGCCTTTGACCCTGAAGAGAGGGTTTCCGCATTCCGGGCAGACGTCAGAGAGCATGGTCGCCCCTGATTTCAGCAGATCGGCCATACGTTTCACGTCCTCAGACAATTTCTAAACTGCTCTCCCTGACTGTTCCACTATCTAGGTGGCTGGGCGGCGTATAAATCGCACGACAACCTATGAGGCGCGGGTACGGGTACAGTTGGAGCTAGGGTGATACCCGGTTGGTTAACCCATTACTCAGTCGGCCAAAGTGTAGGCTAGCGTGTGAGCTATCTTCCATAAGTATCTGGTAGAACTTATTAGCGCGCTCGCCGAGATTCGACAGCTGTTCTAGGAATCGAATTTGCCAGAGAAGACAGCAACTCTACGAGTCGCGGATGCTCTCCAGAGAGACGTGGGCCGAGGAATAGCACGAATAGACCCGAAAGTCGTCCAAGAACTTGGCCTTACCTCAGGCGATGTCGTCCAGATCATTGGAAAGAGAAAGACGAACGCGCTATGCTGGCCAGCTCACGAGCAGGATTATGGAAAGGGTATTGTCCGTATCGACGGCTATCTTAGAAACAATGCGGGAGTCTCCATTGATGACAAGGTTACTATTCGGAAGATCGACGCGAAGATCGCGGAACGTCTGACGCTTGCTCCGACGGAGCCGCTCCGGATTGTCGGTGGAGAGGAGTATCTCAGCCAACTCTTGGAGGGGCGTGTTCTGTCCCGGGGAGACTATGTCCCGATCAATATCATGGGACGGACAGTCAACCTAGTTGTGACGAATACTAGTCCTCCGGCGGAGGCTGTGATCGTCACCGAGGGGACCGAGGTTCTTGTCGGTGAGCAGGTCAAGGAACCGATCCGCGCTATTCCTAAGATCAGTTATGAGGACATCGGCGGGCTGCGGCCTGTAATCCAGAAGGTCCGGGAGATGATTGAGCTTCCGTTGAGGCATCCTGAGTTGTTCGAGAGATTGGGCGTCGAGGCTCCTAAGGGAGTCTTGCTTCACGGGCCTCCGGGCACTGGAAAGACTCTGCTCGCGAGGGCGGTTGCGAGCGAGACCAATGCGAATTTTCTAAGCATCGGCGGACCAGAGATCATGAGCAAGTACTACGGTGAGAGCGAGGAGAGGCTGCGTGACGTATTCAAGGAAGCGCAGGAGAATGCTCCCTCGATCATATTCATCGACGAAATTGATTCGATCGCGCCGAAGAGAGAGGAGGTCACTGGGGAGGTAGAAAAACGGGTCACCTCACAGCTCTTGTCTCTGATGGATGGTCTCCAGTCGCGCGGAAAGGTGGTGGTGATCGGGGCGACGAATCGTCCGAACGCCATTGATCCGGCGCTACGTCGGCCTGGCCGGTTTGACCGTGAGATCGAGATCGGCGTACCAGATCGCGATGGCCGGTTGGAAGTGTTAGAGATTCACACTCGAGGGATGCCGTTGGCGGAGGATGTGGACTTGAAGAAGCTGGCAGATGTGACGCACGGCTTCGTCGGCGCCGACCTGGAGTCGTTGGCGAAGGAGGCGGCCATAAGGGCCTTGCGGA
>Ga0209761_1001079_pt1 | contig 17467 bp, 17 predicted proteins | sample GraSoi013_1_40cm_4_FD_185818 | JGI IMG/M metagenome (GOLD analysis project Ga0209761, IMG submission 185818) | Grasslands soil microbial communities from the Angelo Coastal Reserve, California, USA - Sample 09_25_2013_1_40cm (SPAdes) (version 2) | ecosystem: Environmental > Terrestrial > Soil >...
GACATCTACTTCCAACCCTATCTGGTACATCACACCTACACCCATTCCCTGATAGTGATCATCCCGATTGTTCTGGTGCTGACCTACTTCTTCGGAAGACTAGGCTTCGCCTTCTCCATCGGAATCCTCTCCCACTTGCTCGGCGATTTCCTGGTTGGAACGATCCCGCTACTCTATCCGCTGTACCCCAACTCGGATGTTGGACTGAACCTCGGAATTCCCAGCCTAGCTGACACTGCCCTCGAAATTGGAGCGTTCGGGCTAGTCCTCTTGTACGCGTATCGGAACGGCGATTACAAACTAGTTCTGAAGCCCACGCGGGACGGCCTGCTACTTGTAATCCCTCTCTTCGCCCTGGTTACGCTCACCTTGCTCTTCGCCGGTGATAGGAGCATTCCTCTAGCAGAGTTCGCCTTCTCAAGAAGAGCGCTGACCATAATCACCCTCGGGCATATTCTTCTTAGCGGAATCCTTGCTCTTGGTGTTCTGCAAGGCTTCAGATGGTACCTAGGAAATAGGCAGTCCAAGTCGAAGGACAGTGTAGACGTTTCTTCTGCTCAACCTCTCGTATAATGGGCGGGGTTACGCGTCGCCTTAATCCCCGAAGTTCCAAGAACTGACACGAACGGGGGCTCCGGGTTATCCAGCTACTAGAATGGTGGAATATTCCTCGCAGAGGCTGGATCATAATCCTCACAGAACTTGCGGTGATAATCGGCCTGAGCGGCTGGGTCTACGCTGAGTATCTTAGCAACTTATACTTTCAGAGCTACGTAAACAATCTCTCACCGATCCTTGTTCCAGTCGTCAGTGTCGGGTTTGGGATAGCCTCGGCCACGGCTGCCACTCTACTCTATTTCACGATGAGGAACGTCAGGCAGAGAGAGGGGGTGAAAGACGAGGAGCTGTCAACAAGGCGAGGATCGACGAAGAGAACCGTCAAGAAGCCGCAGGCTTCACCTTCTAGAAGCGAGAAAGCCGCAGGCTCCTCAATAACCGTGCCGAGACAGAGGGCGTCAATCGCGGGGGCGTCAAGCGTTAGGCGTGGAACAGCCCAGCAGAGCAGCGATGAAGATGAACAATCAGAATAGAAACGCGTCTCTACATGTCAAGCAGGTTCGGTGGATACTGCGAATTTAGTCCAAAGGGGACAAACCCCCCTTATCGAACCGGATAACTAGATGAGCTGGATTGGAAGCAGAGATCTTCTGATTCGGGTGATAGCGCACGAGCGAGCATGTCGAGACTCCGAGAAGGTACATTCCCAGTCCTGTGAAGGTCCTGTTACTTTTACAGTCGTTTGTCATCGCCTACCTTGGGTTCTGGATGTATGAGAATTACCAGAACGACTTCTACTTCCAAGCATACGTCAACGCGTCGCTACAAGGAAGCGGCTTCGCGATAGTTGCGTTGAGCAGTGTGGGAATTTTCAGCGCCATAGCTATGGGTCTCTATCTGAAGCTTCGACGCACACACAGGGAACTGGAGAACCTGATCTTGACGGAGCATTCTGCTCCAGAAGAGCAAGGGTCCAGTACGATTCTCGAGCCTCACGTTGAGCAACATCTGATACAGATGATAAGAAAGGCGACTCCAGGAGGGACAAACAGCGAGTCGTCGAGTATGCCTGTTCTCAAGAGAGAGAACAGCCAAGCTTAGGCATAGCGTCTCAGCCAAACAGTGCTTCTAGCTCAGGACAGCCAATCGATTCTATTCCGGGACAAGAATGGTGCAGAACTCCTGAGCCAGGGAATGATTGATGAAATGCAGTATCTTCGGAAGGAGTCTAGATTCCTAGGCGGAACAGCAGTATGACATATCCTATGCCGCTCCTAACGAAGCTCAGCTTGCTCGTTCCCCTTGGTCGGCGAGTGAAGGTGATAGGGACCTCAGTTATGGAGAATCCCTTCTTCTTCGCCCTGATGAGCAGCTCCGCTGTCACCTCAAAATTCTTCGAGACGAGATCGTCTCTAATGCTCTCGACCGCTTTCGTAGAATAGATCCTGTAACCTGACGTGATGTCGCTGGAAGTCATTCTGAAAGCGTTCCGCAAGATCCAGTTTGTTGAGGCGCTGATCATCCTCTTGAACCATGGAAGTTCCTTGACCAGGCCCCGGCTCTTCGAGCGACAGCCGATGACTATGTCCGCGTTCTTGGAAGCTTCTAGCAGATTGATTATCTCTTCGGGATCATGGTTCAAGTCCGAATCCATCGTCAAGACAAGGTCGGATCCTTGATCTACTAGTCCCAGCCCTTTCTTGGTAGCCTTTCCCAGCCCGAGCCTTTTTTCATTGTAGTTGACTTTGATTCTAGGATCTGTTTTGGCAAGAGTCTTGACCTTTTCGAGGGTCCCGTCGGTTCCTTCGACGACGAAGTTGACCTCATACTCAATGGGAAGCTGGCGTAGCGATCTTAGTAGTCTTTCGGAGAACTCGTCGATGACCTCCTCCTCATTGTACAACATGATTACAACGCTGAGCTTCAATAACCACGGCTCTCCAGACTGGTCAGCAGATCTGCTCTCGTGACCCTTCGGTTATATCAATGCACGCGCCGATATTTCTGATTTCGAACCTGAGACCACCCAACGTTAGGCAAGGGAAGTCTTGGTCTAGAAGGTTATCTGAATCTGCAAATACTGAATTCGGATTCAGTGCTCCAAAGGACTTCCCAGGTTGTATGTTTCCAAGGAGAAAAAACTGCTTACTCATCATAGGTGAAAAATCATGACCCTGTTTGGCACCCGTTTCGGAATGTGATTTCATTGAGGGGTTTTGGAGAACAGAAACCTTTCCTAGTATTCTGATATTGACAAAACAGTAAGTCCCAACATTGGGCGATTTTTGGCCCGACTCTTTCGCGAAAATCTCCTCCCTCCCAACGTCAGATTTGTCATCCGAACAAATCCCTCCGCAAGGAACGGGAGTGTAGGTAATTCGACTGATGAATGCGACTTCGTGGTTTCCTCGTATCATATAGCCTGTGTGGGACTGCGATCCATTTTGCTTCTCGATATAAAGTTCAAAAACCCGGAGTGGCGACGCGCCCTTTCTAGCTCGGGTAAGGCGCACATGAAGTGATCGTAGCATGCATTCCTGCCTACAATGAGGAAAATACCATCGCCCGAGTCGTTCTTGGTGCGCAAAAACATGTGGACAAGGTCATTGTTTGCGATGATGGATCGCGGGATATGACTGCCCAGATTGCAGAGTCTCTGGGGGCTGTCGTTGTCCGGCATCCGAATAACATGGGTAAAGGCGCGACCCTGCGGACTCTCTTTCAAACCTCTCTCGATGCGGGCGCGAAAGTTGTAGTGACCCTTGATGGCGACGGCCAGCATGACCCCGCTGAGATTCCAGCGGTCGCCCGGCCGGTAATGGAGGGGACGGCTGACATTTCGATAGGCGCCCGATTCCATGGAAAGAACGAGATTCCAAGGCACCGAATAATCGGCAATAAGATGCTGAACTATCTTACGAATATTGGAAACAGCAAGAAGCTCATGGATACACAGAGCGGATTTCGAGCTTACTCGCGAAAGGCAATCGAGGATATTGAAGTGAAAGAGAATGGTATGGGTGCCGATTCTCAGATACTCCTCGATGCAAGGAAGAGCAACCTGAGGGTATCAGAGTCGATGGTCTCTGTGACCTACGGGAAGGATACTTCGACTCACCATCCGATCAGACACCTAGGCGACGTGGTTCTATCCTTGGTAAAGTATGCGGCCGAGGAGAGGCCTCTGCTCTTGCTTGGCCTACCTGGCCTCGCGGCGCTTACGATTGGGCTGGTCTACGGAGCTCTGCTGATGAGTATCTACGTTAACACCCGAGAGTTCATCTTTGCCTACGCGCTCCTCGCTGTCGGGGCCGCACTCCTCGGAGTGTTTGCGATCCTTGTAGCAATAATATTGTTCGCGGTTTCAAACCTGTTCAAGAGACTGAAGAACGAAAGAGAGCCAGGTCGCGGCGAAATAGAATGAGCCAGAAATGCGAATCCGGCGGCATGTTCACAGTTGTTGGGACGCGGCCGGAAATAATCAAGGTCGCCCCGGTCGTTAGAGCCTGCATTGACAACCACGTGTCTAACCGGATAGTTCACACCGGACAGCACTACTCGTATGAACTCGACTCGCTTATCTTTGAAGACCTCTCACTCCCGATTCCCGAATACAACCTGAAAATCGGCTCCGGTTCCCACGCAGAAGAGACCGCGAGGGCGCTGGTCGGACTCGAAGGATTCTTCAAAAGACACAGCCCTCGACTAGTGCTCGTCCAGGGCGACACGAATTCCGCTCTCGCGGGAGCCCTCGCCGCTTCAAAATTGCGTATCCCCGTTGGTCATATTGAAGCAGGATTGCGCAGCTTCGACAGGGAAATGCCAGAGGAAAAGAACCGTGTTCTGATCGATCACATCTCAGACATTCTCTTCGCACCGACAAAAGTGTCGGCTGAGAACTTGGTGCGGGAGGGGATTTCCGAGGCGAGGACATTCATTACCGGAAACACAATCGTGGACGCCGTGAACCTAGGACTCCACACTTTGGAATCGAAGTCGAAAGAGCGGATGATACAAGGCACCATGGAGGATAGTGGCTTCTTCCTAATGACCCTCCACAGAGAGGAGAATGTCGACAGCGAAGAACGGCTACGAAGAATTCTGAAGGGAGTATCACTGGCTTCTTCAAAACTTGACAAGGACGTGATCTTCCCGGCTCATCCCAGAACCGTCAAGAGAATCAAACAGTACGACATTCCCGTGCCCGACTCGGTTCACTTAACCGAACCGAATGGATACCTTGACTTCCTTCGCCTAGAAAGAGACGCTGATCTCATTCTAACCGACTCGGGTGGCGTACAAGAAGAGGCATGCATTCTAGGAGTGCCCTGTGTAACGCTGCGAACTAGCACAGAGAGACCGGAGACGGTCAAAGTCGGAGCAAACTACTTGTCCGGGAACGATCCGGGAGAGATCGTTAATGCGACGGAGATAATGACCAGTGCCCCACGACGCTGGGAGAACCCCTTCGGAGACGGAAAAGCGGGTATCAGGATAGTCGACGCGATACTCCAGAAAGGCTGGATCAGTCTCCAATGAAGATTCTAGTAACGGGTGGAGAGGGGTTCATCGGCTCCAACCTAGTCCCAGAACTCAGGAGCAGAGGACATGAAGTCTGGGTCTGCGACATTCACCAATCGGGCAATGAGAACTATGTTCGATGCGATGTCTCAAAGTTCAGACAGCTCGAGAAAATCTTTCAGAAAAACAAGTTCGACATAGTCTATCATCTAGCGGCCGAATACGGCCGCTGGAACGGAGAGGACTACTACGAAAACCTCTGGCAGACCAATGTGGTGGGAACCAAGAACCTTTTGAGGCTGCAAGAAGGGAACAGGTTCCGATCGGTACTTTTCAGCAGCGCCGAAGTGTACGGCGACTACGCGGGCGAGATGAGGGAAGATGTGATGGACACGGTAGCTATCAAGCAGATGAACGACTATGCGATGACGAAATGGGTCAATGAAATGCAAGCCCTCAACTCAGCAGCGATGTTCGGCACTGAAACTGTTAGAATCCGTCCGGTGAACGCCTATGGGCCGCATGAATACTACTCGCCATACAGGGGAGTAATACCGATCTTCATCCACCATGCTTTGCACAGCCTCCCCTATACGGTGTACACTAAGCATCGGAGAATTTTCGACTATGTGGAGGACACGTGTGTAACTATCGCGAATATTGCCGAAAGGTTTAGGCCCGGAGAGGTCTACAACATCGCTGGCCGAGAAGAACACGATATCAAGTACGTGTCAGACTTGATTCTCTCCTATCTTGGAAAAGATGATTCCCTCGTCAAGTATGAGACTTGGGAGCCCCACACTACAAAAGTCAAGAGGATCGACTGTTCTAAGGCCGTTTCACACCTCGGCCATAATCCTAAGACCTCAGTTGAAGAAGGCCTGAGGAAGACCATAGAATGGTCTAAGAAAGCATACGCAACAGCCAGCACACCCTCGAAGAGACTCATCGCGATAGCCCCTGAAACTGACTAGTGAAGAGGATGGTTGTGTGAGTCCCGAATTGGCAACGGACCCAGTAGCGGAATCAGCTCCCGAAAAGCTGGCCCAGGCATATGAGAAGAAGACGGTCCTTGTCACCGGCGGAGCTGGCTTCATCGGGAGTAATCTAGTTCGGCGGCTCCTCGAGCTCAAGACAGACAAAGTCGTCGTTCTGGACGATCTTTCCTCCGCCTGCAAATGGAACCTACCCCAAGACAATAGGGTCAAGTTCATCGAAGGCAGCCTGCTCCAGGACGAGAAGCTGGCTAGCGCATTCGAACACCGGCCGGAACTAGTGTTCCATCTAGCTGCTCACTTCGCCAACCAGAACAGTATCGACCACCCGGACAAGGACCTGATGGTCAACGGGCATGGAACTCTCAAGATGCTCAAGCTGGCCCACGCCGGCCACCTCAGCAGGTTCGTCTTTGCCTCATCCGGCTGCTCAGTGTACGGCAGCCACGCTCCCCTACCGCTAAGAGAAGACTACGTATCGTTGAACCTGGATACGCCTTACCAGATTACGAAGCTATTGGGAGAACTCTACTGTAACTTCTTCTACAACTTTTACGGATTGCAAGTAGCCATTCCGCGCTTCTTCAACGTATACGGCCCCGGCGAAGTACCCGGAAAATACAGAAACGTTATTCCCAACTTTATCTTCTGGGCTCTCTCAAAGAAACCGCTGCCCATAACCGGGACAGGCGAGGAAACGAGAGATTTCACATTCGTGGGCGACATCGTGACGGGACTACTGAGATCCGGGTATCTCGACTCGGTCGTAGGCGAATCCTTCAACCTAGCATCCGGCCGAGAAACCAAGATCTTGGACCTGGCGCGTCTGGTCAACAGACTTACCGAGAACGCAGAGGGAGTCGTATTCCAGGAGAAACGAGACTGGGACAAGTCAACCAGACGCAGAGCCTCAATAGACAAGGCAGAAAAAATACTAAACTTTCATCCGTCGGCTGACATGGAGAGAGGCGTCGGACTTACCGTCAAGTGGATGAAGGACAACTGGGATATGGTCAAGCAGGACGCACTTTTCTAGCCCCTCCATGCTACTCCTGATCCGAGTAATATCTTGTAGTCGCTCACAATAATTCGTGAGCTCCGAAATGACGGGGGCCTTTTGAAACTTAGAAATGCTTGAGACAATTCTGGCTCTTTTTCGCAACTGCTGCCGGGTCGAGCTGAGCGCTGTTTTTCTTCAGTTATTTGACACTGCGTCTAGGTAGACGTTTTCATATTTTCGAGCAACTTTGGCCCAGTTCATGTCTTCGACAACAAATTCTCTTCCGCGGTTCCCCAAGGTCCTTGAAATATTTGGATTTTCAACGAGATAATTGATGGACTTGGCCAGACCCGTCACATCGCCATATTCGACTGAAATGCCGAAACCTCTGTCCTCAACCGTGTGGCTGACATAATTTGACTTTGAAACGATGACTGGTCTACCCGCTGCCGCTGCCTCCAATGGCACGATTAGGAAGACATTAGACTTTTCCGGTGAAACTACCAGTCGAGAGCCCATCATCGCAGCCACTTTATCCTTCTGAGTTAACATTCCTGTGAAAATCATTCTATTCTCGATCTGGAGCGTTTTCGCCAAGTGCACTGCTTCAGTGAGAAACCCGTCGTCTGGACCAGCAATTACCAAAAGAACATTCTTGTGTTGGGGAAACGTTCTTATGAAGTTTGAGAAAGCATGCATGAGAAAGTCAATTCCTTTCAGTCTGTGTACTCTTCCAAGATACAAGACAATCTCGGAGTCTACGTCTATTGAAAACTTCGCCTTGAAAGAGCTGATTCCTTCTTGATCGACGAAAGCGTTGGAATTCACACCTGGAGGAATGATGTGTATCTTGCTCGGATGCACTCGGTAGTTCTCGTATTGCTCAGCTTCTAGTTCGCTCGACGCGATCACGCTACTCGCATCGTTCAGTACTCTTTGCCCGAAAAAAAGATCGTACAGTATCTTAGAACTCTTCGCATGATTTGTGAGCGGAAGCGCGCCGTGGGCTTGCAATACGTATGGAACCTTGAATTTGCGAGAATAGTGATGAACCATCATATCTTGGAACTGACGCCATGAATGAACATGAACTATGTCAAAATCCTTCATACAGTTCCGGAGAGCAATGCCCATTGCTACCGAAATATTGAATCGAGTACGTTTCAGATTGCGGGGAAAATATTTGACGGTGTAACCGTCCACCACTTTGTGAAGTGACTTTTGACCTAAGTCTGCAAGCCGGCTTGGTGAAGTGGTAGCAAAAACAGCTATCTCGTGCTTCCCTCGAAGCTCTCTACAGATATTACGAAGAATAGTCACCGGACCGCCGTAAGAATCATCGAAAGAAGGTATGACGTACAAGATATTCGATATCAGTCATCCCCTTTGGAACTAGTTCGATGGCGCATTCGTATGCCACACACCGGTTCACTGAAGCGCATGGTGATTGATCGCGTCATCCAGTACGGTTTCGAATTTATCAGATACAGAATGAAGTGATAGATGGTTTTCGCAGAACCTTCGGCACTGTTTTCCGAGCGCTTGTCTATTCTCATTATCGGCCAACACTTTTCTCAATGAATCCACGAATTGCTCGGAAGGTGCTAGGATTGCTCCAGAATTGTCACCGAGAATTCCAGTGGTCCCGGGGAGATTCGTTGAGACTACCGCCTTTCCAGCAGCCATGTATTCTGCTATCTTCGATGGGAATGCGTAGAGGCTTCGAATGTCTGCCAAGTATGGATTGATGCAAACGTCTGCTGCCGCTATGATGGACGGCATTTCTTGGAATGGTCTTCTTCCCAATAAATGGACTTTGTCTTCGACTCCAAGTTTTGAACGAAGATCAGCCAACCTGATGGATAATGGGCCGTCTCCACACACAACCAGTCTGAATTCAGGAACGTCTTTCAATATCTCATTCATGGACTCAAGAACTAGGTCTACGCCTGCGAATTCATAGAGCCAACCTGAGAAGAGCGCAATTTTCTCTTCGCCCGATATTCCCAGCTGTTTTCTAAACTCGTCTCCAGAAATGGAAGGATTGAACTTTTCTATGTCAACTCCGGGGGGAAGCACGACAATCCGATCTCTTTTGACTCCTATGTCTTCCATGTATGTGCGTAGTTCTGTCGAGATTACGATTACTTTGTCCGCTTTTGGATAGATGAAACGTTCTAGGGCCCAAGTTGGCGGACGTAACGAACGAACATGCACCATTCTATGTAGAACGTCGTATGAATGAAAAACGAGAGGCTTCGACAGAAGCTTTGATACCAGCACAGTTTGAACCCCGTAGGTGGGTACTGCGTAGAGCACGACCACATCGGCCCACTTTGTTAATTGATCGAAGATTAGAAGGAACTCGCTCAAGAAGGCGGACAGTCTTGCGACTCCAGGGACCTTCACCACGCCTGGTCTCATTAGTCGGACTGAAGACTGCGTATCAGTTCTTCTAGCATTGGCGAAAACATTCAGTCTCATAGATTCGAGGAAGTTTGAAGGTTTCCAGTCTGCTTCGAAATCGATGACCTGTACCGAATGACCTTTCCTTGAGAGATATTCCATAATATGATGAGTTTGCAGGGGCAGATTGTTTAGCCAGTCCGTTTCCTGGACGACTAGGATATTCATGAGAGCCTTACAGACCTAATTCGGGGAAGACTTCTTCCTCACGGAAACCGCCCTTTATATTGAATGAGTCGGAACCTAGCGTCTTGCTAAATATTCTGGCAGCCCTGCGCTTTTGAGTTTGAAAGCGCGCCCCCTAGGTTTCTAGAGAGTGACTCTGATCATGGCGGCTGGCCGGGACAAAATCCCTGGCGATAAGTCGGCCCTATTGTCTTTATTCTAGCCTACGTTGATGGGTTGGACTGACGAAGGGGTACCATAACAGATGCAGTTGGGGTCGAACACCCGCTTAGGCCTCGCCAACAGTAACCCGACTTTCAGCGTCCTCGATCCTAAAAGCAACTACCAAAAATATTCACTTACTGGAGAAGACGTTCCTATCGAAGTCTGGGAAACAAAGCTACCTTTCCGTGGCTGTCATCAAGTACTGGAGGCTATAGTCGAAGCTTGTATTATCAATCGAATAAGTCCCGAACCTGATTGAACTGATAGATGACAAGTCGGGGAATCCCTTGGTCTGAAACTGAGATAGTTCGAGAACCACGCCGTTGACGGAGCCGCCCCATAGGCTCTCGTCGCCCGCTTCGTAGTAATAGTATGACGAATAGTCTGCGGCGCTGCTCAAGAGGATATTGAGCAAGTGGAGGGAAGTAGAGTTTGCCTTTCCTTTGAAGTAAAATCCGAAATAGGCAATAGTTGCGAGATTCCAAGTTCCGTTTAGGGTCACGTAGGTAGTTGCTCCCTTAGGTTCTTGGGTGGTAATGTGTACGCTGCACGCCGAAGCGTTTGTGAAGTTCTGGGCAAGTCTCACACTCGTTGCGGAAGTTGTCGAAGCCCAACTACTGTAGGCTCCGCAATCGGCCAATGGATAAATTTTCAGATATGGAGATGATGGTCCGATGAAGTCATTCGTCGCTTTTGCGAGGTTCCAAGCTTCAAGTAATCTACTTATGTTGACTGAATCCATTGCGCGTGTCTGAAGTAGGCCCTGTCCAATAGCTACCAAGGATTGCATCTCCAAGACATCAGGTTTGTACAAATCCGAGGGCACTATTATCTGGTACGTTCCAGAGTTGATTCTTTGCAGAACTCCATATACCCATAGTCTTTGCCAGGATCCAATATAGTCGCTTCTAATTTGTGGGTCAGGATTGTTCAGCAGACTGTATTCTGTTTGGTTCGCGAGCAGGTAGAGAACGTTTCCGAAGTATACGAGACCACCGTCATAAGCTAAAGCCCAGAGGTATGAAGATGGGTCTCGAACCACGATGATAATGTGCTGATTGTCGTACCCGAAATGGTCTCTTATCGACATGAGTTCTGAGAGCCCACTTTGGGATGGTTGAGGATGTGGCACTGCAAAATTCACTTGAAACTCGGCTGAGAACTCAGCTGAAACGATGATGACCATAACCGCGACTCCGAGTGCAAGCAAATGGGTCGTAGTGATTCGAGAAGCAATCATCGCATTTCCACTATCCTGCGTAAACCTAAGCCGCCCAGAACCGGCAAGGGTATCAGCAATGCAGCATGAAGTCCGGTCGTAGAAACTAGTGAGAAGGCCAACATGACAGAAGACCAGATGTAGAGCGTCCTGACGGGGAAGTTCTTAGGTCTGTGGAAATAGAGTCCGACCAGCGCAAGGATTGGAAGAACAGGATTGTATTGCAACAAGCCAAGATCAGTCAAGTCGACTGTTGCACTGGAGTAAGTGACGGTTCCGGCGGGCGTTACTGCTTTACCGAGATACAACGCAAATGACGAGCCAAGACCCCAGTACGAAGGAGGGGGGTGGGTCAATGCGAACGCTACAAAAAGTCCGAGCACACCCATTGATGGTAACGCGATCATCAGAAATGACCTGATTCGTTTTGTCCTATCCTTTGACATAGCCTCTGCTACTCCTAAGACTACGAGTAGTAATCCCCATACAAACCAGTAGGACACCAAGGAGAGAAGGAGCATCGCCTGAACTAGTAGGATTAGTCGAACTCGGGCGCTATCGCGATATCTAAGATAAATTCCAAGAGTCAAAAAAAGAAGAATGGTGGCGAAGAAGGAGGCGTATAGATCGATCGATGTCCGCATCAGCGAAGTTGACGTAGCGGTAAGAAGCGCTGTGTACCCTGCCGCCGTCTTGTAGAATGAGTCTACGAAAAACCAGGCGCTTATGGTTGTTCCAATTGCCAGTATGATTGGCAGGACCTCGAAGAAATCCAGCGTTGAAAGTTGAGATAGATGCTGCATGCCGTAAACGGTCAAGTAAAAGAATGGTTTGTCCGTGTATAAGACCGCCCAAACCGGTCCTTCTCTATTCATCGTGTCAATCACGCTAATGTAGAAGAGCGTGTCACCTCCGATCGGAAGACTCTGAAGATATCTAGGGAGCCAGACCAGAAAGGCTGCGATGCCGACTGCAATAGCGAGAAGAAGGTATTCTCGAAGCTTAGTAGGCGTTTCTTCTCGCTGAACCGATTCGGGAACTGTCTCCGCAGATTTCGATCGCGCAGGACCGATGACCCCGAATACGAGTGCCCCTGCAAGCATCACCAGCGACAAGTATGGAAGAATCGGAAAAGCGACAGAAGCTACTTCAACGAATTGGCTTGGAATGGTAACGTAGGTCCCAGAAACAGGATGACCGAGAGAGGCAGCGAATCCTTCTGCCACTCCGATTATTTCCAGACCAAGGGCTGCAGCGACGAGAAGGAGAAGAAGCCTTCGAGTGTAAACAGATCGTAATGCTCTCGATATCTGACTTGATCTAATCAACGCCCGTCCCATGCTCCATCAAATTCGAAAAATTGAATCCATATATCATGAGTCAATCCGAAGATTGGTTCCTATGAGTGTTATGATCCTCGTTTGCGAAACGCGAACAAATGCCCAGGATCGACCCACTGGAGACCATAGCCTTTCGCCGCCAGTCGAGCCTCGAGCTCTGACTTGCCTCGTGGTTCGTGAAGTTCGATCAGCCACGACCGGATTTTTGGCATAGATTTAGTCGCCCCCTTCAGGACGTCGAACTCTGAGCCCTCGACATCCAATTTGACGAGGTCGATGTCTTCGTAGGGTTGAAGCAAAGAATCCAGTGTCGTCGTCTGCACGCTGATCAGATTTCCGTTCGCAGCCTCGGAGACTAACTTGCTCTCGCTTGGTTGTGGCATGATGCGAAACTTCAGTGTGCCTTCCTTATCACTAGCTGCCACTCTGACTAGACTGATGTTATTCACTTTCCTGTATTCTGTAGCTGCTTTGAGAAAATCGGCGTTCACGGGAAACGGTTCTATTGCAATTATCTTTCGGAAATTCTTGCTCAGGAGCAGTGAATAGTGTCCATGGTAGGCGCCGACGTCGACGAAAAGATGTCCGTGTTTCAGTTTTAGGAACTCGCTCATCGTGGGTTCGACTATTCCGACCATTCCCAGAAGCCTCCCCTCCAGAACGATCCTAGAGGACGAGGGAAGCCCAAGATGACGCATTATCCAAGACAGATACGCCGAAAGGTCGGTCCAATGGAGGCTTTCGACAATCGTTCTTCCGGATTCTTGAGAGGCTGTGCGCGAAAGCATCGCAAGAACCGAGAGGTAGAAACCAAAGATTAGGTAGTACAGCAAAGAGCCAGGAAATCTGAACGTTCTCGCGGTCATTTTGTAGGTTCCTTCACGCCACATACCTATATTCACTATCTCCAATACCGTCATTCAGCACCTGAAGGAGTCAGCTAACGGTGTGCAAGAGATGCTTTTCCAGCTGCTACGGACCTCAACTAGGTTGCGGACGCGGCCCGGATTCGGGCAGAAGTTAATCGAGAAAGATTCATCGATTTCAAGGTCAAGGCGCCGAATCCGGCAAGCGTCAGAGCTAGTGCCCAGACTCCGTATGAGAGCACGATTATGCTAAGGGCGAGTGCCATTGTTGAGAGCACCCCTTCGGCGATAGCGATTCTGTCAAGACGAACCTCGCGATGATACTGCTTGTTCAAATCGGCTGCGAGGCCGTGTTTCGGTGTTCTGAAGAAGAAGCCAGTCCTACCTCTCATCCCGTTCAGGAATCCGATCATGATCGCAGTCGTCATGCAGGAGCTCGTGTAAGAGAGCAGAGGAAGTAGGATTAGATTGCGCGGAGTCATTATTTTTTGAATATGAAGCGCGTAGATGCCTGAACCGAAGAAAGTGACTACCGGTAATGTGACGGCGATGATGTAGATCGGGCTGGAGAATATCGAGTTTGAGGGAGCGGTGAAGCCGAAGATTAGTCCGAAGGCCGATACGAAGGTTACGACTATCCAGCTGAGTCCTTGGAAGGGTCCAACCAGGGTCGAGAAGAGGACGATTCTCCTCCAGACAGTGAGCTTCCTGCAACTCAAGATCTTCCGCGCGTTGGCAATCGCGCAGTTCGCCCATCCTTGGGCTACGCGTGCTGCCTGTTTCTTCCAGACCTCTAGGCTTGAGGGGTCCTCGCTGAATATTCTAACATCGCTTAGGTAGACTCCCCTGTATCCGGCGCAATATATTCTGAGGGAGAGATCGGCGTCTTCGACGATCGAGTCGTTCGGCCAAAAACCCACCTCTCGTAGAACGGCCATCGAGACTAGGACGAATCCGCCTTGGAACGAGTATGGAGCGTCGATCGAATAGGCTCCCATCTTTGCAACAGTATCTCCCTGGTCTTGCTGGAGCGCAAATAGTCGAGTCGTCAAGTTCTGTTCTCGATTGTAGTGGCCGACTCGGAATGAAACGAAGCCGATCCTGGGATCGTGACTGGCGGCATTTAGTCCTCTCTTCAGAACGTCGGGCTTGACTGTCGAGTCTGCGTCTAACAGAAGGACAAAGTCGCCCTTCAGGAGTGGGGCCGTTTGATTCAGCGCGCCGCTCTTGAAGCCTGCCCGGCCCTTCCTCCTCGATACGAGGGCATGAATTCCTAGATTGTTAAGTTCGAAAAGTTTCCCGTCGATGACGTCAACGGTCTCGTCGGATGAGTCATCGGCTACGACAACCTGGAGTTTGTCTCTTGGATAGTCGAGGCTCTTGAGAGCGTCGAGAGTGTTGGCTACAACAAACTTCTCGTTGAACGTGGCTATCAGAATCGAGACTATCGGTGTCTCTCGGAGCGGGGGTTCGTCCCCGAGAGATTTCGGATAGCGGAACGTGCTGAGGAAGAGAATCACGCTGTAGTAAGAGAACAAGAGCCCGGGCATGCTGAACGCGAGCGAAATTCCCGAGATGTAGATCCACGAGTCCAAGTTGACCGTCACATGTATGTTGCAGCTATTGCAAGTCTCATAATGGCTCTGACAATCTTCTGTTGCTTGTTAAGATTCTGGAAACCGTTTGGGCCTAACCTGACTTCTCTTGTCAGCGGCTCTGGAAAACACTATTAATTCGCTTCGCGAAGGACGCGTCGTGCCGGAAACGTGACCCTGAAGGCCGTCTTCCTAGATCGGGACGGTGTTCTGACAAGAGAAAGACCCGACTATGTCAAGACCCCAGACGAGCTTGAGATTCTGCCGGACATCGGACCGCCATTGCGCGCTCTTCAAGAGCGGGGCTTCCGACTCGTCATCGTAACCAACCAGTCTGTGGTTGGAAGAGGACTAGCCAGTCACGACGATTTAAGCCGGATTCACGAGAAGCTCCAATCAGAGCTGAAACGAATGGGATGTTATGTTGACGCCATCTACTACTGCCCACACCTGCCTGAGGAAGCATGCAGCTGTCGAAAACCCCAGCCAGGCCTACTTCTGAGGGCGGCCAAGGATCTAGGGATCGATGTTAAGGAGTCTTGGATGATTGGGGACAAAGAGATTGATCTTGAGGCGGCGAAGAGAGCCGGATGTCGGGGAGTTCGAGTCGAAACGAACGTAGGAGATTTGCAACAGGCGGTCTCAAGTATCCTCGGCACTGAGAAAGAGGCTGGGAACGCGAGATAATATGAGCAAGATTCGTGCAAGAGCGCCTCTCCGAGTGAGCTATGCAGGAGGGGGAACAGACGTCCCGCCTTACCCGGGTTTGAAGGGTGGAGTTGTTCTCTCCTCAACAATTCAGAATTATGCTTACTGCTCGATTACCCCGCGATCCGACGGGATGGTTACTGTCTCTAGGGAAGACCAGGATATTTCCATAGGACCCGAGAGACTTGGTGAACTCAAGGGGAGTGGAGAGCTGGAGTTTGTCCGTGTAGTCGCGAAGCGTTTTTCTGTGGACCAGGGTTTCGATGCAGGCCTCAGGTACGACGCTCTGCCTGGGACAGGGCTTGGATCCTCATCCGCACTCTGTGTTGCGCTCATAGGCGCTTTCCGGGAATGGAAGGGCACGTCGATGACAGACTACGAGATAGCAAATCTTGCGTATGATGTTGAGAGGAAGGATGTCGGGATTCCTGGCGGTCTGCAGGATCAGTACGCGTCAACCTTCGGAGGTTTCAATCTTATCGAGTTCAAGAGAGACTCCAACATCGTCAATCCTCTCCGGATAAAGCGCGAAACTTTGAACGAGTTAGAGTACAGTAGCCTCCTCTGCTTTACCGGCACCACCAGAAGATCAGGCGGTATCCTTCAGAGGCAGATCGAGTCATACGAACAGAAAGACTCGAAAGTGATGGAAGCTCTCGAACGAATGAAGGAACTAACTCTTCAGATGAAAGACTCCCTCCTCACCGGCAACCTTACCGAGTTCGCAAGGCTCCTGAACTCGGAGTGGGTCACGAAAAAAGCGCTTGACTCCGCGATCTCAACCAATGAGGTCGACAGGCTTCTGCACGCCGCGCGAGAAAATGGGGCTATCGGAGGCAAACTTCTCGGCGCTGGAGGAGGAGGATTCTTGTTCCTATACTGCGAGCCTGGCAGACAGGTGCACGTAGAAAAGGCAGTCGAGAGGCTAGGAGGCAAGGCCTTCCCGGTCAGATTCGACCTTGAAGGTTTGCAGACCTGGAGAAGCCCAAAGTAGGATTCAACAAGCGATGCAAAAGTCCACAAGAGCTCCCAAGCTAGCGGTCCAAGGGGATCACGAAGCTTCTGTGGCGCAAGACGCAATACGGAAAAGCATCGAAACCAAACAACGACTCGCTGAGGAATGTCTCGACGACATCATTGAAATGGCCCACATGATTACAATTGCACTTAGTAAGGGTCGGAAGGTTGTCTTCTTCGGTAACGGTGGCAGCGCTGCCGACGCCCAGCACATTTCGGCGGAGCTTGTCGGAAAATTCAAGAGGGATCGACCTCCTTTTAGAGCATCTGCCCTGACGACGAACACCTCCATTCTAACAGCGATAGGTAACGACATCGGTTTCGACGAAATCTTCTCCCGTCAAGTCCAAGCAACGCTGGAACCGGAGGATGTTGCGGTAGGTATCAGTACCAGCGGTCGCTCAAAGAACGTCATCAAAGGCGTTGAAGAGGCGCGGAGAATCGGAGCGAAGACAATAGCGCTGACAGGATCTGGAGGAGGACAGCTCGGAGCACTGTGCGATCGCAGGGTGATTGTACCCTCGGATGATACACAGAGGATACAGGAATGTCATATCATGATAGGTCACATCGTCTGCGAACTGATAGAAGAGACACTTTCAGATGGGTCCCATGCATGATAAGCTCCGAATTTTAGCGCGAACCTCCCTCTAAGATGCAAGCCCGTAGCTTCGCTTTCCACATAACCCTTAAGTGGGAAAAGTCGAGACCTTTGATCCTTACCCGAGCTGAAAGCCTGTAGACGTGGTCATCCGTATGGTCCTTTCCAAGTTTCTCACCCAAATTCACCAG
>Ga0209761_1001084_pt1 | contig 17441 bp, 9 predicted proteins | sample GraSoi013_1_40cm_4_FD_185818 | JGI IMG/M metagenome (GOLD analysis project Ga0209761, IMG submission 185818) | Grasslands soil microbial communities from the Angelo Coastal Reserve, California, USA - Sample 09_25_2013_1_40cm (SPAdes) (version 2) | ecosystem: Environmental > Terrestrial > Soil >...
GCGAACGGGAAAAGCAAGGTGAGGTCGCGATGAAGCCGGTGGACCTGGCGAGGAAGCTGCGGCGCGAGGCCGCGCTCGACCCGGCGGCGCTCGACCGGGGAAAGGCAGTGCTCATGGCGGCAATCCGGCAGGAGGTCGAGCCCACGCGCCGACCGACGATCGTTCCACAGGTTCCGTATGAGGACATCCGCGCCGCGCTGTCGTTCCTGGAGCGCGCGTTCGGGTTCCGCGAGATCCCGACCGCGCGGTTCGTGGGCGCGGACGGCGAGCTTCTCCATGCGACGGTGGAGTTCGGCAACAGCCTGATCGGGGTCGGCGGGCAGGGCCACCACGGCGCGATCAGCCCCATGAGCGGCGGCGTCGAGAGCCAGTTCATCAGCGTGCATGTCGACGACATTGATGCGCACTATCAGCGTGCCGTCGCCGCGGGTGCACGGATCGCCGACGAGCTGCGCGACCACTCCTGGGGCGAGCGCACCTACTGGGCGCTCGACCTCGAGGGCCACCGCTGGCGCTTCGGCCAGCCGCTACGCGAGGTGCCCCAGTCCGGGCGACGCCGGCGGCCCGGCACGCACTGATGCCGCGATGCGCCTGCCCGAGGCCTTCCGCTCGCTGCGCTATCGGGACTTCCGCGTCTTCTTCGTCGCCCAGACGATCTCCCAGATCGCGACCTGGATGCACTCGGTGGCCCAAACCTGGCTGATCCTGTCGCTCACGAACTCGCCGCTGCTGCTGGGACTCATCACCATGCTGCACTGGGGCCCGATACTGCTGCTCGCCCTTCCCAGCGGCGCCATCGCCGACCGCGTGGCCAAACGCCGCCTGCTCATCGCTACCCAGGCGGCGCAGGCATGCACGGCGCTCACCGTCGCCGCGCTGGTGGCGACGGGCGTGGTTGCGTACTGGCACGTCGGCGTCCTGGCGCTATGCGCGGGCCTGGCCAACACGCTCTTCAACGTGGTGCGGCAGTCGTTCGTGAACGAGACGGTGGGTCGGGACGACGTGGTCAACGCGGTCGCGCTGAGCTCCGCGGCGTTCAACGGCGCACGGATCGTGGGTCCCGTCGCGGCCGGCCTCGTCATCGCCAGCGTCGGCGTGGCGCCGGCGTTCGTGTTCAGCGGCGCGGGCCACCTTCTCGTCCTCGCCACGCTGGCCACGGTCGGCGTGGAGGGTCGCCCGCGCCGCGAGCGCCCGACGAGCATCCGTCAGGACATCGCGGAGGGCGTTGCGTACGCTCGGCACACGCCCGAGATCCGCGCGGTGCTCGGGGTGCTCTTCGTGATCAGCTTCTGCGTATTCAACTTCAGTATCTGGGTCCCGCTGCTGGCCAGGAACGTTCTCGGCCAGGGCGCGCAGGGGTTCGGCTTCCTCTTGGCCACGGTCGGAGTGGGCGCCGTCTGCGGCGCCTTCACGCTCGGCACCGTCGTGTCCCGCCAGCCGCCGCGGGCTCTGCTCGACGCCAGCGCGGCGGCCGCGTGCTCGGTGCTGCTGGCGCTGTGCCTGATCGAGAGCGTCTGGCTCGCCGCGGTGGCTCTGTTCCTGCTCGGATACACCGGCGTGATCACCTCGGCCGGCTGCCAAACGTCGCTCCAGCTCCGCTCGTCCGACGAGCTGCGGGGACGGGTCATGAGTCTCTTCACGCTGATCCACGGCGGTTGCTTCCCGATCGCCGCCCCGATGATCGGCGCCGTCGCCGAGCGCTCGAGCGTGAGCGCCGCGTTCTTCGTCTGGGGCGCTGGCGGGCTCGCTGCGCTGGCCCTGCTCATGGGCGCTCGGCGCCGCTTGGACCGCAGGCGATCCACTCTTGCGAGCGCGATCCACATGAAGGCGTCGACAGAGTGACCCAGCCGCACGGCACAGACCAGCTCGAGTCGGCTCGCCTCGTGCTGCGGCGGATCGCGCCGGACGATCTGCCGTTCTTCACTCGCATCCACGCGCTCCCCGACGTCGCGCAGTATCTCTATCCCGGAGGCCGGCCGCGCTCGCCCGAAGAGACAGCCGCATGGTTGCAGGCCACGCTCGAGGGCTATGAGCAGCTCGCGCTGGGCTATCTCGCGGTCGTGCGCAAGGAAGACGGGGCGCTGATCGGGCGCTGCGGCTTGATGGAGCTCGTTGTCGAATCCGCGGCACCCGAACACGGGATTCGCAGAGGATGGTTCAGGCTTCCGCAGGCGCCCGCCGACGTGGAGCTGACATTCGAGTGTGAGCTCGGCTACACGTTCGACCCCGCCGTCTGGGGCCAGGGTTTCGCGACCGAAGCGGCGCGTTGCGTTCGCGACTACGCGCGCGACGTGTTGCGGCTGCCGTACGCGATCTCGGCCATTCATCCGCAGAACGCCCGCTCTCGGCGCGTCGCCGAACGGTCGGGCGCTCGAGTCGTCGACCAAATGGACGTGGTCGGTCTCACGTGGGATCGCTGGGTGTGGCCGCTCGCGACAGGCGGCGCGACTCAGCTCGAGCCGGCATCCACGAAATAGGCGTGCACTCGCGGCAGATGGGAAGGTGCACGATGAGCGAGGAGGAGTATCTGATGCACATGGCCATCACCGATCGTTTGCGCGAGGCCCGAGCGGCTGCGGCCGGCCGCGCGACGCTCGGGTCACGCGCGGCATTGGGCGGCGACTTGAGTTCCGCCACAGGGAAGGACACCAGCATGAACGCAACAAAAGGCCTTGTCGTGCCCGCCGGCGGCGGGAAGTATCTCGATATGACGACACCCGGCCGCTTCGCCGCCTTGAAGCTCCTCGGCCACGAGACCAATGAGAGCATCATGTTGTTCGAGGAGACCGTCCCCGCCGGTACCAAGAGTCTCTTCCATCTCCACCGTGACAGCGACGAGGTCGCCTGGGTGCTCGCCGGCGAGATCACCTTTCAGATCGGCGACGAGGTTACCGTCGGCGGCCCCGGCACCTGCGCGTTCTTCCCGCGCAACGTTCGGCACGCTTGGAAGAACACCGGCAGCGAAACCGGCCGAGTCTTGTTTCTCTACACCCCGGCCGCCGCCGGCGGCTACGTCGAGGAACTCTTGAATTGCCCCGGCCCGATCAATGACGATGAACGCAACAAACTCCGCGAGCGCTACCGCTGGGAAGTCGTCGGTCCAAACCCGCTTTGAGGGGTCGGCTTTGCTCGCGCCGCATCGAACCGCCGGAGGAGACCACCATGGCAGCCACGCTCTCGACATGGACGATCGATCCAGTGCACTCGAGCGTCGAGTTCTCGCTCGACTACATGGGTTTCTCGACGTACCGCACGGGCTTTCGCGCGCTCGAGGGATCGCTCGAGTTCGATGCGGCCCGGCCTGACGCGTCGTCGGTCACCGCGTCGATCCCGGTGGCCAGCGTCGACGTGACCAACGATCGCCTCATGAGCCGGCTCATGGACCCCGACCTGCTCGGCGGCAAGGACCATCCGACGATCACGTTCAAGAGCACCCGAGTCGAGGCTCTCGACCCGGCGCACTGGCAGGTGGCGGGCGACCTCAACATTCACGGTGTGGCACAGCCGGTCGTCCTGGACACGCGCTATCTCGGCCAGGCCAAGCACCCGTTCAGTGGCAAGATCGCCGCGGGCTTCCGGGCGGAGACGGCGATCGACCGGCGCGACTTCGGGGTGACGTGGAACGCGGCCATGGACACGGGCGCCGCGTACCTCGGCGAGCGCGTGCAGATCTCGCTCGCCATCCTGGCCGTTCGCCAAGACCCGTGAACAGGAACATCAAGCTCCTCTACGGGTTCTCCTGCTTCGATCAGTTCATGATCGTGATCGCCTTGTGGGTCCCCTATCTCGCGACGAAGGGGATCGGCATGCGGCAGTTCATGGAGCTGCAAGCCGTGTTCGCGCTCGTGATCCTCTGCGGCGAATTGCCTTCAGGGTTGCTCTCGGACCTGTGGGGAAGGAAGAAGACGCTGCTGCTGGGCTCGACGCTCAAGGCCGTCAGCTTTTCCCTCCTCCCGCTGTGGAGCAGTTACGCGGGCTTCCTCTTCTACCACCTCACCATGGGGATCGCCCTCAGCATGATCTCGGGCGGCGATGTCGCGCTCCTCTATGACTCGTCTCTCGCGGCGGGTGGCGAGAAGTCCCGGGGAACGGCTGTCCTCGGAAATGCGAACCTCGCGGCGCAAATGGGGACGACGGTGAGCGCGCTGCTGGGGGGCGCGGTCGTCTCGCTGTCCTATGGGCATCTGCTGTGGGCCAACGCAATCCTGAGCTGGATCCCGGCGCTTCTCGTGCTGCGCGTCACCGAGCCGCCCGCGACCCTGGACCGGGGGAAGAAACGGGCGGAAGAGCTCAAGGAGCTGCTCTCGACCACGCTTGTACGGGACGGCGCGACGCGGCTCGTGCTCCTCAATATGGTCGCCTGGGGGACCGGCGGATTGGTGATGTTCTGGGTGAATCAGAAATACTGGCAGGAGAGCGGGGTGCCCCTGGCCTCTTTCGGAGTCCTGTTGGCGGGCTACGGTCTCATCGCCGGCCTCGCCGGGAGATCCGCCGCCCTCGGGATCGCGAGATACGGCCGGCGACCGTTGCTCGCCGCGGTCGGCGTGTTGCCCATCATCGCGTATTTCGGGATGGCGTCTTTCCTCGGTTGGGGCGGGATATTGCTCGGGATCCTGGCCCCGGTAGGTCGGGGCCTGGGCCAGGTGCTGTTCATGGAAGCGCTCAACGAGAGGATCTCATCCGCGTTCCGCGCGACCGTGATCTCCATGGCGCAGCTGGGAATCCGCGCGTCCTTCTGTCTCCTGGGCCCCCTCGTGGGCTATGGAATCGACCGCTCGGGACTCCCCTCCGTCTTGTCGGCGCTCGGAATCCTGTTCTCGCTCGCGTTCGTAGTCTTGCTCTTGCCGCTGGTCGTGCGGGAAAGGTCTCTGAGCCCGGCCGAAGGGTGCTGACCTCTCCTTCCGTTCCTGGTTTCCTCGGGCACGCCGATGCCGAAAGTTTCCAGGAAACCGCGCTTCCCCGACGCGGTGACAATGACCGCGCCGCTGTCCTTCATCCTCTCCGTCCAGCCGAGATCGAAGCACCGTTTCGTAAGCGCGGCCCCGACCGCGCCCGCGATGTGTGGCCGTCGTTCGGTCCAGTCGAGGCACAATCGGCAAAAGTGACGGCGTTGTGCACTCAATGCAGACAGGTCGATGCCGAGCTCCGTGAGAAATCGGGTCCCCGCCGGCGTGATTTCAGCGGCCTCGTCGCCGACCACCACGATGTATTCGTGCGTGATTAAAGAATCGGTGAGATCAACGCTGAGACGACCGGCAAGGTGGTCGTAGCAGATTCGGGCCGCGTTAAGCTCGCGTGCTTGACGGGAGAGCGGACGGTATCGCGGCCTGTTTTCGAGCGCAACGGCCATAATGCCGTCAAGCATCTGGGCGACCCTCGGCGACGCGAGGCGGAAATAGCGGTACCGACCGTCCCTTATCGGCGCGACCAGTCCCGCCTCGGCGAGTTTCGCCAAATGCGTGCTGGCTGTCTGAGGCGTGACTCGCGCAGCACAGGCCAGTTCGGTCGCTGTAAGAGCGCGGCCATCGAGAAGCGCAGAGAGCATGCTCGCTCTTGCCGGCTCTCCGACCAGCCCAGCAATCTCGGCTATCAATGGCCCGGTAACCATCGGCTCAATGTAGCACCGGGTACGGCGGCGCCTCCCGGTAGACGCTTCGATCAGCGTCGAAGTGTTCATCGGCGCGTCCGACCGTTTCGGAGGTAAGATCGCGCCCATGATTTGCCGGCCATCTCAGCGCCCGGCCAAGCATGCATGCACCCCGGCGGCTGGCCGCCGTCTAAGCGCGGGCGCAAAATCATTATGGAAATCAGAACAGTGGGTGTGCCGTCTAGATGCTACACGGCACCCGAGGCTTCTTGGATCGACCTGGCTCAGATCACGAGACGACCTTCGCGGGTTCGAAACGGCGGCCGGGTTCCGGTCGCTTCAGTCACGGCGCCGCGGCGCGCCGTCTACCGGCGGGCGGCGTGACTAGGCGCCGAGCAGCCGGCGTAGTCGGTCCCACACTCCAGCGGCCTGTTGCCTGCCATGCTCACCTGCCCCAAAGGAGGCTGACACGCCCGTTCCTCGCGGCACGCATCACACGCGCGCCTCCTTTCAACGGCCGGAGCTGTAGGGTAGCATCCACCGCATGTGCGGGATCGCCGGGATCGTGGATCTGCGTGACGGCCAGGCGGTCCCGACCGGCTGCGTGCACCGCATGGCGGATGCCATCGTGCATCGCGGACCCGACGACGAAGGCTACTTCGAGCGTGATGGCGTGGCCCTGGCGAATCGCCGGCTCAGCATCGTCGACCTCGCCGACGGTCATCAGCCGATCGCCAACGAGGACGGCAGCGTCGTGGCCGTCTTCAACGGCGAGCTGTTCGACTACCCCGAGGCGAGACGGGCGCTCGAAGCCCGGGGCCATCGCTTCACCACGCGCTGCGACACCGAGCTCGTGCCGCACCTCTGGGAAGAGCACCACGAGGGGATGCTCGAGCATCTGCACGGGCAGTTCGCTCTGGCCGTGTGGGACGAGCGCCGCCGGCAGCTCATGCTCGCTCGTGACCGCTTCGGCATTTGCCCGCTGTACTGGACGCGACAGACGTCGGCGCGCAGTGACTGGCTGCTCTTTGCGTCCGAGATCAAGGCACTGCTGGCCTCGGGGCTCGTCCACGCCCGGCCCGATCTACGGGGCATCGACCAGGCGTTCCACTTCCTGGCCGTGCCCGGACCGGCCACGTGCTTCGAGGGCATCGAACTCCTCCAGCCGGGGCACTCCTTGACGATCGACCTCGGGCGTCGCGGCGAGGCGGCCTCCATTCGCCGGGGCGTGTACTGGGCGATGGATTTCCCCGACCGCGGGGAGGAAGAGCGTGGCGGCGAGCGGATCGTTGACGAGTTCGAGCGCGTGATGCTCACCGCGGTCGAGCGGCGGCTGCGCGCGGACGTGCCCGTCGTGTCGTACCTGAGCGGAGGGATCGATTCCAGCCTCGTCGCCGCCATGGCTGCGCGAGTGCGGGGCGAGGCGGTTCCCGCGTTCACCGTGCAAATCAGAACGCCCGGGATGGACGAGAGCGTGCCCGCCGCCATCGTCGCGCGCCACATCGGGGCGTCGCCGATCGTCGTGCCCGTCGGCGACGCGGACGTGCTCGCCACCTATCCGGAGCTGATCCGCGCCGCCGAGGCTCCGGTCATCGACACTTCGTCCGCCGCGAACGTTCTGCTCGCTCGGGAGGTCCACCGTCGCGGCTACAAGGTCGCGCTCACGGGCGAGGGCTCCGATGAGTGGCTGGCCGGCTACTCGTGGTACAAGATCCACCGCCTCTTCGGCCTCGGTGACGTGATCCCCGGCGTGCGCCTCGGGCACGCGGTGCGCCGGCTCCTCTACGACGTCGTCGGCGCCTCGTCGGCGGCGAAGCAGCAGATTCGCCGGGTCCGCGAGTCGCTCGGCGATCATTCGGCGTTCCACGACTTCTACAGCGTGCTCGCCGTCTCGCGCGGGCGCTTCTTCGGCGCAGAAACGCTGGCTGCCCTGCGAGATCACAACCCGTACCTGGAGCTTCAGCCGAGGCTCGATCGCATGACGCGCTGGGACCCGCTCAACCGGAGTCTCTACTGGGCCGGCCGCATCCATCTGGCGGGGCACCTGCTCAGCCTCAAGGGCGATCGCGTCGCCATGAACTCCGCCGTCGAGACGCGCTACCCGTTCCTCGACGACGACGTCTTCGCGTTGCTCGCGCGGCTGCATCCGCGCTGGAAGCTTCGCGGCTTTCGGGACAAGTACGTGCTGCGCCGCGTCGGTGAGCGCTACCTGCCGAGCGCGATCGCGTGGCGGCCGAAGGCGATGTTCCGCGCACGGCTCGACAGCTTCTTCGCGGGCCAGGTCCCGAAATTCGTCGATCAGCTCTTGAGTGACGACTCGCTGCACAAGACGGGCTGGTTCGACGTGCAGCAGGTACAAGGGTGGCGGCGGCGCATGCAGCGGGGCGCACTGCCGTTCCACCAGCGCTCGATCGTCGAGCTCGGCATGGTGGGCGTCGTGACGAGCCAGCTCTGGTACCACACGTTCATCGACGGCAGCCTCTGCGATCTTCCCAGCGGATGGCAGCGGCCCGCGCGCACTGCCGCCCACGAGCTGCTCACCACGACCTCGTAGCGCTCGCCGTCAGCCCGGTCGCTCGCGCAGCATCGCGACGAGCGCGGGCCACAGGCTTCGCCGCGCCGTCGCCCGATACGGAGACTCGGGCGGCAGGCGCTCGATCAGCCGGCGGTGCGCCTGCGGCATGGCGTGATACGGCAGCGTGGGCAGCAGGTGGTGCAGCGCGTGGTACCGCATCCCCAACGGTGCCCAGAGGTGCGGGAGCCACCCGCCCCGCGCGAACGTGTTCGTGTCGGCGACCTGCGCGAGGTGGCTGACCGGCATCCCCCGGCGGTTCGAGTACCTGTGAGCCGCCAGCGTGCGAACTTGATTGATCGTCATCCACAGCAGGAAGACGACATATGCCTTCCCCAATGTGCTCCACGACACACGGTCCGTCGCCACGAGGCCGACGACGATCCACGCCCACGCCGACGCGGCGATCTCCTGCAGCCATCGCGAGGGCGCGCGGGCCTGGGCATCGTACGGCCGACGGTAGAACTCGTTCATGTTGTACAGCGACGACGCGCGCGTCCAGATCAGACGGTCCAGCCGGCGCGCCACCAGCGCCAGGGGCGTGAGGACGAGAAACCTCAGGAAGCCCAGGGCCGGGTAGATCAAGGCGAGGGACAAGAACGCGACGACGCGGGCACGCCCGCCCCACGCGACCAGAATGTACTCCGGATCCGCGCGCGTGCCGTATGCGGGCTTGGCGTGATGGCCCTTGTGGTCACCATAGAGGAACGACGGCATCCAGAGTGGAACGCCGCACACCACGTTCCAGAAAACGGTGAACGCGGCGAACGAGCCGGCCGGGCGGTGGGCGATCTCGTGGGTGAAGACGGCGGCGCGATACATCGCCAGCGCGGCGACGAGGGGTGCCGCGCCCTGGAGGGCAGAAACATCGGGCGCCATCACGTACACAGCAAACGCCGTATAGGCCGTCAGGGTCGTCAGCACGAAGTCCATCCAGTAGTGGGCGGGGCGAGGGTCGAGCAGGTCCGAGACCAGCGCGTGCGCCTCGCGCACGAACCGGATCGATTCGTCGGTATCGACCGGCGGCTCGGCGATCATCATTCCCCGCCCGAAGGGCCTCCCCGCGCCACGGCCGGCGCCTGCCGGAGGATCTCGTCCAGCTGTTGGGCCAGCGCGAACACCCCGGGAGGACGCAGGAAGGCGAAGTGGTCGCCATCGGCCACGTGCTCGATGGCGAGGCCGCCGGCGTGCTGCCAGGAGTCCAGCGGGCTGCCGAAGCCGTCGCTCGCGCGCCAGAGCACGAGCGGCGCGCGGAAGCGTGGCAGCGGCAGCCCTGGCGCCAACATCGCAATGTGCTGCCCGAAGCAGGCCAGGTACTGCTGCGCCCAGTTGTGCATGGCGTCGCCGACGATGAGCCCGCTGTCCATCGACCACCGAAGGAACAGATCGCTTCGCTCCGGTCCGTCCCGAACGACCTGCTCGACGAGCGGTCCGAGCTCGAGACGCAGGCGGCTGTCGGTGAGAGATCGCACGGCGCCGACCTCGCGCTCCAGGAACCGGTAGGTGGCCATTGACAGCCGCAGCAGCGTGTCGGCCTGCGCGTGCGACGTGAGCCGGGGGCGAACATCCCATTCGACGACGCCGACGAGCTCGACCGGGGCCGCGTCTCGTTCGGCCGCGTCTCGTTCGAGCGCCTCGGCGACCCGGGCCGCGAGGTACCCTCCGAACGAAAAGCCGAAGAGCCGATACGGCGGCGGCGCGACGTCGCGGACGGCGGTGGCATATGCGCTCACCATCGTGTCGACGTCGGCGAGCTCGCGGTCGGCGCCGCGCATCAGCCGGGACTCGATGCCGTAGAGCGGTATGTCGGCCGGCAGCTGCCGTGCGAGCGCCGCGTATACCGCGACACCGCCCCCGACCGGATGGAACATGATGAGCGGCGTCTGATCACCCCGGGCCCGGATGGGCACGACGTGCCCGGGATCGCGAACGGCGATGGGAGCGTCGTCCACCGGCGCCGGCGCCGTGTCGGCCTCTCCGTCACCGGGCTCCCGTGTCGGCAGCACGAGTCTCAGGACCGTCTGCGCAAGCTCCTCGATACTGGGACCACTGAACAGCGTCCCCATCGGAATCCGGATCCCGGCCACGCTCTCCATGCGATTGACGAGCTCGACCGTCATCAGTGAATCGAGGCCGAGGCTGGTGAGCGGCGCCCCGCGGTCCACCTTGGCGTCCGCGATCCCGAACACCTCGCTCACTTGCGCCACGATACAGTCCTCGACGAGGCCGGTCCGTTCCTCCTCGCGCGCGTCGCTCAGCCGCGCGAACAGCGACCGGCCTCGCTCCGCGGCGTGACGATCCCGCGTCACGGTCGCATACGTGTTGCAGGAGGCAACCAGCGGGAGGAGCCTAGCGAGCGACGGCCAGTCGATGCGCGCCGCGACGATCTGCACCGGGTCCAGGAGCAGCAACCGGCCGAAGATTTCCAGGGCCTCGGTGACCTGGAACGCCTTGACGCCAACACGGTCGAGGAACTCGGCCGTCTTCGGGTTGCGCTCCACGAAGCCGGCGCCCACGATCGCTCCCCAGTCGACCGTCAATGCCGGGAGGCTGGCGCTGCGCCGGTAGTGGGCGAGAGCGTCGAGAAACGCATTGCCGGCGTTGTAGCTGGCTTGTCGCGGGGCTCCGCACACGGCGGAGTACGACGAGAAGCAGACGAAGTGGTCGAGGTCGCAATCGCGGGTGGCGACATGCAGGTTCCACGCCCCCGCCGCCTTGGGCTCCACCACTCTTGTGACGCGCTCCTCATCGAGCGCGGTCAGCAAGTCGTCGTCGAGCACCATGGCGGCGTGAAACACGCCGCGCAGCGGCAGTCCGGAGGCGGCCACCTGCTCAAGCACGCGCTCGACGTCGGCCCGTCGTGTCACGTCACCGCGGGCGTCGATGACCGTAACGCCTGAGGCACGCAGAGCCTCGATGTCGCCGTGCGCGCCCTGGTCGCGTGGTCCGCTGCGGCTCATGAGCACGAGATGGCGGGCCCCGCACCGGGCGAGCCACTTGGCGACCTCGAGACCGATGCCGCCGGCGCCGCCGGTGACGAGATAGCTCGCGTCCACGCGGAAGCGGTGCGTCGGCTCCATGCAGGGGCCGACGGGAATCCGGTCGACGTCGAACTGCAGCACGTTCTTCCCGACGTGCTTGCCTTGCGCCATGAAGCGAAAGGCCTCGGCGGCCTGCGTGATCGAAAAAAGCGTGTACGGAAGCGGCCGGTAGTCGCCGGCCGCGAAGCGGTCGGCCAGCTCGACCAGCATCTGCTCGACAAACGCGGGCCTCGTCTGCATCAGCTGCACGAGGTCAAGGACGAAATACGAGACGTTGTTGCGAAGCGGCTGCAGGCCGATCTTCGAGTTACGGTAGATGTCGACCTTTCCGATTTCGATGAATCGGCCGAACGGAGCCAACACCGCGAAGCTCTTCGGGATGAAGTCCCCGGCCAGCGAGTTGAGCACCGCGTCGACGCCGCGGCCGCCGGTGATCTCCATGACCTCGTCGGCGAAGCGTAGCGTGCGGGAATCCAGGACCTGGCGCACGCCCATGTCGCTCAAGAGCCGGCGCTTCTCGGGCGTGCCGGCGGTGGCGAAGATTTCCAGACCCAAATGCCGAGCGACCTGGATCGCCGCCAGGCCGACGCCGCCGGTGGCGGCATGGATGAGAATGCGCTCGCCCGGCTGCAGCCGGGCCAGATGCTGGAGGGCGTAGTGCGCCGTGAGGAACACCGTGGGCAGTGTGGCCGCCTCCGCGAACGACATGCGCGGCGGCATCCGGAGCACCATCCGTGGATCCGTGAGCGCGTACGCTCGGAACGCATACGGAGCCACACCGGCCACGCGGTCGCCGGCCGAAATATTTTGGACGCGATCGCCGACCCGTTCGACGACGCCGGCGATGTCGTCGCCGAACCAAAGGAGGTCCTTCGGGCGGCCGGGGTGGGTGCCAAGCGCTTTCATGACGTCACGAAAATTGATGCCACCGGCACGGACGCGAATCTCGATCTCGTCCGGTCCCGGCGCCGGCCGCTGGGTCTCGCGCAGCGCAAGATTCGCCAGGACACCGGGCTTCTCCGTCTGCAGCCGGTACGGCGTCACCGAACCGTCGCTGCGGACGGCGTCCGCCAGCCGCCGCGGCAGCTGCTCCGGACGCACGAGACGTAGCCGCAAAGCATATCGAGCTCCTCTCCGATACGCCGTCTCGATCTCACCGTCGGCGGCGAGCGTCACCTCGGAGGCCAGATGCTCGGCCGCCTCGTCGCACGCGCAGGCGTCCAGATCGATCAGCGACAACCGGCCGTGGCGCTCGTTGTTCGCCACGCGGAGCAGACCGACGAGCGGGGCCGACGCGAGGCCGTCGGCGTGGTCGTCCGGCACGACACGATGGACATTGCGGGTGACGAACCAGACCGGCGTGCCGCGATCAGCCAGTGCGCGGAGCAGCCGAAACGCGCTCATCGACCCGCTCTGTTGCGCGCGCCGCAGGGTCTCGAGATCCATGCCGGCGGCCCGTGGGTGGTCGAGGCTCCAGCAATGGATCACGCCGGCAAAGTCGTCGGCAGCGATGACGGCGTCTTCCCGCCCCAGCGCGCCGCCCTGCCGGACCAGGACGCTGCGATGGCCGAGCGCGTCGAGCCGCTTGGCCAGCGCCTCGGCGACCCCCTGCTCGTCGGCGAACAGCAGATAGCGCTTCGTCGCGGCTGACCGCGCGCCGTTTCCTGTCGAGCCCGTCGCAAAGCCCATGATCGCCGCGTGCTCAGCGGCGTGGCCGTCGGGCGCGCAGCTGACCGAGCCGACGTCGCCGAAGCCGCACTCGGCCAGAATCCTCTCCCACTGCTGCCGGTCCAGCAGCGGCGAGTGTGGGCGCAGCGCGGTGTCGGTGACTCGCCACCAGCCCTTGAGCAGACCGAAGAGGACGTTGTCACGCCCGAAGTCTCGCGTGATCAACTCGAGCAGCAGCAGCATGCCGCCATCCGCGAGGCACGTCCTGAGGTGAGACAGCGTTTTGCGCACATCGCTCGTGGCGTGGATGACGTCGCTGGCGACCACGACATCGAAGCCGCCCGGAACGATGCCCTGGCCGGCCGGATCCTGCTCGAGGTCGAAGGCCTGGTATTCGACCCACGGAAACTCCGCGAACCGCGCGCGAGCGGCGGCGAGAAAGGTCGCGCCGATATCGGTGAACAGATACTCGGTCCGGTCCGCGGGCAGCAGCGGGAGCAGGACACGGGTGAGCGCCCCCGTTCCCGCCCCGACTTCCAGCACGCGGAGGGCGCGTCGAGTCGGCAGCGCCCCGACCGCCTTCGCCACGGCGATGCCCATGAGCTCCAGATGCGCCGGGTACGCCAGCGCCTCCGCGTAGTAGCGCTCGAGCAGCGCTGACGACCCGCCGGGGAAGATCAACGCCATCGGGTCGGCGTCACCGGTGAGCACCGTCGCCAGCTCCGGGGCCACCCGCCGGAGCACTTCGACTTCGGCGGCGGCATGCGGGTGATCGGCGGCCAGCGCCTGCAGCATGGCCTCCCCATCCGCGAGACGCGGGGGCCGGGCGACCTCCCAGACGTCATCGCCGGCCGCACGCAGCCACCCCTGCTTCTCTAGGTCGCGCAGGAGACTCCGTGTCACACGGTGATGCTCGGGGACGATGCCAAGCGCGCGCACGAGAGCGGTCAGCTCGACCGCGTCGCCGACTCGTGGCGTCCAGCCTAGCTCGACCAACGCGTTGTGGATGAGCTGGCCCACCGCGGCCCGCGCCCGCGGAACGTAGTCGCGATGGTACCGGGCGAGCGCGTGACGATCGACGAGGCGCGACACCGGGGCGCCGGCCGCCGCCACGATCTCGGCCGACGACGGGAACGCGCACGGTGCCTCCACGTTGCTGCCGCGCAGCCGGTGCGGCTCCCATTCGAGGCGATACCAGCAGTCGTCCAGATCGCCCACGGCCCGCTTCGGCTCTGCGCGGACGGCGCGGAAACTGAGAATGTCGGCCACTCGCAGGCCTTCATCGTCGTAGACGGCGATATCGGCGAGCAGCGACGTGGCATCGCCGGCCGTCAGCCGCGCATGCGCCCACAATCGGGTCGGCGGTCGCTCAGCGTACAGCCGAATGCGTTGCACCGACTCCGGCAGCAACAGATCATCCTCCGGACGTGCGTCGGCAGCCACGCGTGTGCCCAGGAATGCCTGAAAGCAGGCGTCCAGCAGCACCGGATGGAACTCGTAGTCGTTGGTGACGGTCGACTCCGATGCTTCGATCCGCGTCAGCGCTTCGCCGCGAGCCCGCCACATGTGTTGGATGTGCCGGAAGCTCGGGCCGAACTGGTAGCCGCGGATGGCGAGCTCGTGATAGTACCGCTCGTGATCGAAGCGATCGAGGAGGCGCGCGCGAAGCGCGTTCACGTCCACGCGCGGCGGCGCGCCTGAAGCGAGACGTCGCAGTGTGCCGCGCGCATGCAGCTCCCACGCGTCTTTCGTGGTCGTGGAGCTGTAAATGGCGAAGCTCTTGTCGTCGGGATTGAACACGACCTGAACCGTCGGCGGGGTCGTCTCATCGACGAAGAGCGCTCGATTGATCTCCAGGTCCTCGATGCCGTGTGGCTCGTGCGGGAAGAGCAGGCGCCCCAGAGCCAGGCCCATCTCGGCGTAACCCGCGGCCGGGAACACGACGCTGTCCCAGATGCGATGGTCGTTCAGGTAGGACAGCCGTCGGAGGTCCAGCGTGCGCTGCCATGTGGGCAGCGCGGCGTCCACCCGTTGTCCGAGCAGGGGATGCACGAACGCGGCGAGACGATCCTGCGCGGACGCCTTGGACTCGAGCCAGAACGACTCGCGGCTCCACGGATAGCGTGGCAGGCGGACGCGGGGGGCATGGCTCTGGTTCACCGCGCGCCAGTCGATCCGGGCGCCGAGGACGTGCAAGGTGGCGAGGGCCGTCAACATCTCGCGCGATTCGTCGGTCTCGCGACGCAAGGAGTGGAGGACGGCCCCTGCTCGGCCCCGCTCGGCGAGACACTCCTGGAGCGAGCTTTCGAGCGCAGGATGCGGCCCGATCTCGAGGAAGGTGTGCTCGCGCGCGCGGATCAGCTCTCCAACGGCCGGCCCGAACAGGACGGGGCGCCGGACGTTGTCCCACCAGTAGTTGGCATCGAGCCACTTCCCGTCCAGCGACATCCCCGTCACGGTCGACACGAACGGAATCGTCGAAGAGCGCGGCTCGACGTCCGCGAGCGACCCCACCAGCTCCTCGCGGATCGGGTTCATGTGCCGCGAGTGGAACGCGTACTGGATCTTCAGCCATCGCGTGAACACGCCGGCGCGCTCCAGCCGCGTCGTCACTCGCTCGAGCGCGTCGACGTCGCCAGCCACCGTGACCACGTGTGGGCTGTTGATCGCGGCAAGCTCGACTCGATCGGCCTCGTCTTCGATCGCCTTGCGCGCCTCGTCAGGCGACACGGCCACCGCGACCATGCGGCCGTCGCCGAGCGTGCGGTGCTGCAGCCGGCTGCGATGAAAGATGATCCGCACGGCGTCCGCCAGGGCATAGACGCCTGCCGTGTACGCCGCCGCCACTTCGCCGACGCTGTGGCCGATCACCGTGGCGGGCGTCACGCCCCAGCTCTTCCAGAGCTCGACGAGGGCAACCTGCAGCGCGAAAATCGCCGGCTGCGCGACGTCCGTACGATCGATCCGGGACTCTGCCGCGGGCCGCATCATCTCGGAGAGGAGCGACCAGCCCGTCAGCGGCCGCAGACGCGCGTCGATGTCCTCGATCGTTCGCCGCACCAGCGGCTCGCGATCGAGCAGCTCGCGCCCCATACCCCACCATTGAGCTCCCTGGCCCGTGAACACGAAGACCAGGGGGCCGTGGGCGGCGGTGCGGCCGGAGACGACGCCGGCGGCCGTTCCGTCACGGCGCCAGGTGGCCAGACGTCTGCGCGTTTCCGCCACGCTCTGACCGATCACCGCCAGACGATGCGGGTGATGCTCCCGGCGCTCGCCCGCCGCCGCGCACACGTCGGACAGCGCGTGCGATGCGCCGCCGAGGAGCTCCCGATAGGCGTCGACGCAGCGCCCCAGCGCCGCCTCGTCCCTCGCGGAGATCGGCAGCACGCACGACCGCAGCGCCGGCGAGCCGCTTACGGGCGTCTCGAGCTCCGCCGAGGGAGCGGCCTCCAGAACGATGTGAGCGTTCGTCCCGCCGAAGCCGAAGGAATTGACCCCCACGACGGGAGGCTGTCCATCGATGGCGCCGAGCGACTGCAGGCGAGTGGCAACCGCCAGCCTGAGCGCGTCGAACGGAATGCTCGGGTTGGGCGTCTCGTAGTTGACGCTGGGCGGAATCATCCGGTGGTGCAAGACCAGCGCGGCCTTGATCAGACCGGCGATACCCGAGCCCGCCTCGAGGTGGCCGATGTTCGTCTTGACCGAGCCGATCAGACACGTCGACCCTGCCCGTCGCCCTTCACGCAGGACCCGGCCGAGTGCCGTCGCCTCGATGGGATCGCCGACGGGCGTTCCCGTGCCGTGAGCCTCCACATAGACGGCACTGCCGGCCGCGACACCAGCCTGCCGGTACGCCTCGCGAAGCATCGCCGCCTGCCCGTCGACGCTCGGCACGGTCATCGACGACGTGTGACCGTCCTGGTTGACCGCACCGCCACGGATGACGGCGTAGACGCGGTCGCCGTCGGCGAGCGCCGACGCGAGCGGTTTGAGGTACACGACGCCCGCGCCCTCGCCGCGGACATATCCGTTCGCGCGCGCGTCGAAAGCAAAGCACTGGCCGCTCCGCGAGACCATCGCCGCCTTGCTGAAACCGACCGTCGTATGCGGCGTGATGACGGCATTGACGCCGCCGACCAGCGCCGCTCCGCACTGTCCAGCCCAGATGCTCTGGCAGGCCAGCCAGACGGCGACCGCGCTCGAGGAGCACGCGGTGTCGATCGACATGCTCGGCCCCTTGAGATCGAGCATGTAGGAGATGCGATTGGACGCGATGCTGAGCGTGGAACCGCTGTTCGTGTAGGCGTCCACGGCGTCGAGGTTCGGGAGCTGCAGGCCGCCGTAGTCGTTGGCGGAGATGCCCACGAACACGCCGACGTTCTCGCCCCGCAGCCGCGAGGGCGCCTCCCCGCCGTCCTCGATGGCCTCCCACGCGACCTCGAGGAGCCAGCGTTGTTGCGGGTCCATGCGCATCGCCTCACGGGGCGCTACGCTCCAGAAGTGAGCGTCGAAGGTGTCGAGCCCGTCGACGAAGCCGCCCCACTTCGTGACCATCGCGCCGACGGCGCTCGGA
>Ga0209761_1001085_pt1 | contig 17441 bp, 17 predicted proteins | sample GraSoi013_1_40cm_4_FD_185818 | JGI IMG/M metagenome (GOLD analysis project Ga0209761, IMG submission 185818) | Grasslands soil microbial communities from the Angelo Coastal Reserve, California, USA - Sample 09_25_2013_1_40cm (SPAdes) (version 2) | ecosystem: Environmental > Terrestrial > Soil >...
GCCCGCTTCCACAGCCATTCGGACGTAGACGAATACTATCTGATCATCGGCGGGAAAGGGACCTTGAGATACAACGGGAAAGAGACAGAGGTGAAGCCGGGGGACCTGATCGGCAAACCGGCAGGACCCGAGGCCGCTACGCAACTAATCGCCGACCGGGGAGAGGGGCTCCGGATACTCGACATGGAGGTGTGGCACCAGCGGGCCCGAGACTCCAAGGACATCATAGTCAACCCGGACTTCAGGGAGGCCATAATGAGCGGTTCGGGCTGGGCGGCGATTATCCCCGAGGAGTCCCTGATCACGCCCGAGGACTTCTGGTACCACTACGACGAGGGATATCGGAGGACGAAGGACGGCGGATGGGTTCCGTCGAAGAACCGCGGGCACAGGAGGGTCAGGGAGAAGTGATCTTGAAGAAACGGTCGCCGAAAACTCTCGACCTGTAGACTATTTGTTAATCTTGATGTCAGTAGGGAAGTCTGTCGATTGCCATTCCGGCCGAGATTGGTACTCATGAAGGATTCCTGTTTCGTTTCATGTTACCATTTACGGTTACCAAACCTGTTACCAGACGACAAGTTCGTAATCTCATTTGATCTTAACGACGCAGAGTGCGAGTTCTGCTTCTAGCTCGCCGCTAACACCGTCTAAGGTTTCTTGTGGCCGGTCATCCATTTCTTCTCTTCGCGCGTCGGAGTCAACTCGCATCCTGACGCCCAGAGGAAAGTTCTAGCAGTCGATGGTCCAACATGTTGAAACCGTTCTTGCAAAGCCTCTAACATACGTTCCTCATCCTTTCCGAATGTATTGAGATACTTCTGGAAGGAGCCGAAGTCTTTCTCTAGCTTCAAGAATTCACCCGCGTTATGTACCGTGGCCTGGATCTTCTTCTCGTTCCGAACAATACCCGCATCAGCCATCAGCCTCTTCGTGTCCTTGTCAGTAAAACCCGCCACTTTCGGAATCGAAAAGCCTGCGAAGGCCTTCTGGAACTTCGGCCACTTATTCTCGACAACCTTCCAATTCAGTCCAGCTGTAAAAACAGTCTTAGTCATGCGTTCAAAATACTCATTATCGTTTTTCGGCGGCTTCGTATTCCAGCTAGGAGGCACGGATGGAGGAAGGCCGATCTAGATTTTAAGGATTGAACCCGGCTTCTTCGAAGCCTTTTCTACTCGCGCCCGTCCTTCTATTTTCTATCCGGATATGTCTGTGACCATGACTCCGAGCACAACCATTAGTCCCCATGACGTTTTGAGAAAGTACAAGACCATCGCTGTTGTGGGTGCTAGTAAGAACCCAGCCAAGGACGCCTACACGGTCCCACAGTTCATGAAAGACCATGGCTACAAGATCATACCCGTGAATCCGACCGCGGACGAGATTGTCGGAGAGAAAGCCTATCCCAGCCTTATGGACCTGCCCGCCGAACTAGCAAGCAAAGTCGAGATCGTCGACGTGTTCCGCCCCAGCGAAGAGCTACCCCAGGTGGCACAGCAGGTCGTCGACTTCCACCGAAAGTATCGCCGCCCCTTCGTCTTCTGGGCCCAGCTCGGCCTAGAGAACGAGGAAGCCAAACAGATCCTCGCAAAGAACAAGATTCCCTATATCATGAACGCTTGTTTGAGGATCGTCCAGAGATCACTCTAGCTGCGAAGTCTCATGGTTAGTAGCCGAGTAATCTTTTTCACTCGGATCAAGTAACAGAACTATCAGTCGTTGTTGGTATCTGTGCCAGGGGTATTGTCCAATCTGCAGACAAGAGCTTTGGACAGACTCAACGATGATGGACCCGTACTTCTACAGAAACCATCTCGCACGACGATACTACTTGGACCACGTTAACCCTGAAACACAAGAGTTCGCCGCATGGGATCATAGGATTCAGCTGATCTATGGGCTGGTGGCTCTTACAACTGCTGTCTCAGCCTTACTGCTTATCGGAGCGTTGGACGTCGCTTTCCAAGCGTCTACACGTCCATTTTCGAGACCTTCTTTGTTTCATCTTTTGGCGCAATTGCTGTCTTTGTCTTCGTTGTCGCGAGAGGCAGAAGAAGATTCAGAGAATTGTGGAATCAACAAAATGGCTTTTCGGCTAACAGACAACCCGACGCTTAATCGTCTGGAGACTTGACGTAGATGGTGTGTGACGTATAGTGGTGACATTCGAACAGAGCTGCGCCAGAGAATCCATGACGAGGTCGGATTCTCGGAATGTCCAGTTAGTCTAGTTAGTCAAGCTACGCTTAGGGTATTCCCATGGTGTTGCCTATGCCGGCAACAATTACGGTATCTCCGGACTTTGAACTAGCCTGAATTGTGTTCTTGACTCGTCGAATTGCTTCGTCTACAGCCAGCCTGACCTGCTGGGTCATTGCTGAGATCGCTTCTTTGTTCGACATTTTTACAACTATGGCGATCATGGGGATGTGCCGTTTGGAAGCGCTCTGTTCGATGTGGTATCTGTCGACTCCGGGACCGCCGATAGCGGCGCCTACGCCTTCTGCGACTTCTCCGCTTGGTTCGCCCTCAAACTTGAGGGCCGCGTCAACAGTCACCACCAAGGATGGGGAGTTTTGCTCTATGAGTTTCTCCACAGCGAGCCCGGGCTTTCCGACGCTACCGCCTGGACCCTTGGCACGGACTAGCAGGAGATTTCTCCCGTCGAGGCCCGTCTCGTACATTATCGTGTCCTGTTCGATCTCTCGAGGCTGGGCACCCTCAGCCATCTTGCTCGCGATTAGGGGCCCTATTCCGTCCCCTATCGGATTACCCTTGGCAAAGGCGTCTATTGCTGAGCTGTAGGCCTCTGCCTCTTCCATTATCTGAGGCATGGCCATCTGGAGTTGGTATAGTGCGAGGATTCCGCCCTGCTTCCTAGCTAGGAGGTAGAAGTGGCGGACCACTCTGTACATCTGATCCGCGCCGATGGAGATTTCCATCTGGTTGGAGAGAGTGTTAACCTCGGCATCCGTTGCCCCCGTGGCAATGCTCTTGACTTCAGTTCTGAGATTATCGTCGTATGTGTCGAGAATGTGTTCGAGCTTGCCTACAATTCCTGAGGGGTCCATGCTTACGGGTTGGATGGCGAACGAGCCGGTCAACCGGTCAATGCGAGATTCGACGGCTTTCTGTTCGCCTTTGAATCGTAGGGCTGAGCTGAGAACGCTGTCATGAGCGGCCTTTCGGAGTCTCTCGAGCTTACCTAGATTCCGTTTGACGCCAACTAGCATCATGCTCACTTGGATTCGTTGTCCGTAGAACATGAGGACGATGAAAGATCCGAAGTAGGCGAGTTGAATGATGCTGCTGACGTCTATAAGGGCCATTGTTAGATCAATACTCCGTTCCGAGATATACGCGTTGCTTCGACCGACAGCACGTTGAAAATCAACGTTTTCCCGATGCTTATCATCTTATCGTCTTTGGACGGTTTGCAAAGGAGTCTCCTGGAGTAGGAGCCTGGTCACTCGTTTGGTGCCGGTTCTGATGTAGCGGAGATCCACTTCTTCGCTGATCGCGTGTTTGGAGAGGGCTGAGAGCACATCTTTCATCTGGTTGATTGTTTGGGATCCGATGCCGATTATGACGTCTCCGACTCGTAGTCCGGACCTGTATGCGGGTCCTCGAGCGTCCACTTCAACCACCAACACTCCGGAGTCAGCTGGAAGGTCGTATCTTCTAGCAAGCGCATCGTTCAGGGTAGTCCCGTAGATTCCGAGCCAGGGTCTAACAACACGTCCCTTCTCTCGGATCTGCTGCATGACCCATTTGATTGTATTGACTGGAATCGCGAACCCGACGCCTTGGGCGTAGGGTATCATTGCGGTGTTCATTCCGATGACGTTTCCGCTGATATCTGCAAGGGGTCCGCCGCTGTTACCGGGGTTGATCGCGGTGTCTGTTTGAATTAGGCCTTCGAAGATGAAATCTGCGCCCGGCAGTGGTCTACCGAGAGCACTTACCACGCCCAACGATACTGTTGGTCCTCCTTGGAGTCCAAGAGTGTTTCCTATGGCTAGGGCGAGTTGTCCAACTTTGAGCTGCTCTGAATCTCCTAGTGTGGCGGCTGGAAGGTTTTCCGCTTCAACGTGGATAACGGCGATGTCGGTTGACGGATCGCTTCCTACGACTTCTCCTACGAAGGAGCGTCCATCTTTGAGGTGTATCTGGACCTTGGCGGCGCCGTCAATGACATGGTTGTTCGTAATGACATAACCTTTCGAGTCAATGATAAGACCGGAGCCTTTTCCCTCAATCGGTACAACACCGTACGCGAAGTCTCGTGTCACTCTCACGCTATCGATGTTAACAACGCTCTCGCTAAGTCTCTCGACAGCTCCAGTAATCTGGCTCTCTAGGGATGTGAGTATTGACATAGTTTTAGAGCCCCCAGCTGGTCTTTCCGACGGGCTTGATCCTGACATACAGATAGTCTCCCTTCTCTCTCGATTCTGCTTCTCCAGTTATTTCGACTCCTCGCGGAACCCATCTGGTGGAGGAGTCAACGTCGTCTACGAGCAGAGTTATTCTGCTTCTGGGTGATACGTCTTGAAATCGTTCACTATACTTGAGGTTCCAACCGCTAAGGTAGAAGTAAGAACCGTCGAACTCGAAAGATACCGGCATGATGTGCGCTTGCATGTCCGAGCACACGAAGGCGAGTCTCCCAACACTTCTTTCCATAAGATACCGAAGCTCCTTCTCAGTGAAGGCTGCCCCGGTCGTTCTCCTCATCCTTTGAGTCATCATATTCTCTAACAAGCCGTAGCATCAGTCGGGCTTATATACTTGGTAGTCGTAGGAAACCAAGTAGGTGCAAATTACTTGAGTAAGTTAACGCCAGTTGACCAAGACATTACAAAAGAGCAGTCTGAGGAGTGCCACCTTTTACACTCAGCCTGGAACGATCTTACCAAAGTATGGACCCTACCGGTCATCCATACTCTAAGCCTCAAGCAGCCAGCCCGATTCAACGAACTCAAACGAAGAATCCAGAACATTAGCGCGACGAGTCTCGCTGAGAGGCTGAACGAGCTGGACCAGAGAAAAGTGATCGAGAGGAAGGTCTACCCTGAGACCCCGCCACGGGTTGAGTACGCTCTGACCAAGAAAGGCGTAGAGCTCTCGGTGATCCTCGGTAGCCTGGCCGATTGGGTCATGAAATGGGACAAACCGTCGAGCAATACGCCTCGAGCCAATGACGAGAAGGTTCGGGCGGCAGTCCGTTCTAAATAGACAGCCTAGTAGATTTCGATGTGATCTTCGGCAAATCCCATCTTTACTAGTTCATCCTTTATTCTGTTCCGATGGTCGCCCTGGAGCATTATCACACCTTCCTTTGCTGTACCCCCGGTCGCCAGGCGTCCCTTGAGTCTGTGAGCAATCTCGTCGAGTGAGCGTCCCGTTTTTGGGAGTCCCTGAACGATAGTCATGGGTTTTCCCCATCTTCGAAACTCGACCCTGACAACGAGATGAGTTTCACTCTTATCCAGCTCCTTTAGAGCCGCGTTGAAGTCGAAATCTTCGCTCAAACTCTCAGTCAAAGGCTGCACTGAGGACCCATTAGGTCTTTTCGGCGACGTCCAAGAATTGGCGCAGATAGTCGGCCAGGAGTCTTCTGTATTCTTCAGCAGTCATGTCCTCTCTCAGGTTCTCGAGCAAATTGCGAAAATACTCGAAACGTCCAGCGACCCGCGGCGTTACTTGAGAAAGGAATTTCTTGTTTGCTTCCTCTGCCCGACCGTCAATATCTTCCACTCTATGTCTTGCCATCTGGGCGATTGCACGCGCATTGTGTGTCATAATCGACGCATTGATCCAACTATCCATTGCGGGATCGCGTGTCTTAGCTGCCTCATCTTTTACCCAGTCTTGAAGGAATCTGGTCATCTGGTCAGATTCCATTATCGGAGAATTGCGTAGGACTTTGAACGAGATATCGTCGGCGTAGAGGTCCTGAATGTCGTTCAGTAGGTCGTGGACGATTTTCTGTTGATAGTCCCGCAAGACGGCCTTCTTCCCAAGGTTGTCAATCGCCTCTTCAAGGATCTGACCGTTGTGCGAGGGATGATTGGTCTGTATCCTATAGACGTGGGACATTTCGTGAACCAGCAATCCTTCCAATAGTCCGGATTCAACAGCCCCGCCCGACACAACTATCGTGAAGCTCCCTCCTTGGGGCATTGTGTATCCCATGAATGGGAGCTGTGGATCGACGACAACTTTCACTTTAGTGCCGATGTCGAATCCTGCCTTCCTCATCATTTCGATGGCTGCCTGTCGAGCCTTGCGTACTGCTTCCTCGACATCTTGGCTGTTCCCGAGTCTCTGAGAGGTTGAGGTTCTTGGGCTAGCCATAGGGTTCTGTCACAGTCCGATTAGGTGGTCGATCGAGAAGGTTCCGCCCCCTAAGAATGTAAGGGCGAGAGATGCTAGGAGCAGCGTTATGTCAATCTCCAATCCTCCAGAGTATTTCTTCTTGATCTTCGTCACTGAGAGCCATGTCGTGGCTAGCATCCAAAGCGCGGAGAGAAACGCGATGATGGGAGTGAGAATACCGAGGATGAGGCTTAGTCCACCGAAGAATTCGACGACTCCCGCAAATGGAATTAGGGCCGCAGGCATTCCCATGCTCTTCATCCAGCCCTTTCCTTGTTCATTCTGTTTGAGTTTTGGATATCCGTGAATCATGAATGCAGATCCAATTGCGAGTCTCAAAATGATAGATGAGAGATCTACGTACTGGGCGAACAACATGACTACGCGTCCTCGGCCCGTTTCTTGTTTAGAATTTCTTGAATACCGTTCATAGTATCGATAAGAGCATCGAGTCTATGTTATAAACCAAGTAGTCAATTGCTACCAAGTAAGTAGTGCGAATCGTATCAAGTAAATCCGCCTTGACTGATCTGTGAAGTTGTCTCTTCCGAACTCCGTCAGAGGAAGCCAACTTCAATTGGAGGAAAACCTGCAAGAAGGACATCTTCGAGAAACCGCATTTTCATCCTCTCGCGGATGTTTTGCCGTTCTAGGAATTGACTTTTCTAGAGTTAGTAGTTGACACAACCTACTCCCGGGTGACGGTCTGTGGCTCGAGACGCTGGATCATCCGAGCACGACGCGGAGAGAGAAGGAAGACTGTGAGAAAGGCGGACAGCGCAATCACTGCAAAGAGAGGCAGAACCCGCTCAGAAGCATTGAGGTATGAGACCGCGGATGCTTGATTGCCTAGGAAGTTGTAGAAGAGGAGGCCGAAGAGCGAGATCCCGATCGTGTTGCCAATCTGAAAAGATGTTGAGACTACTCCCGAGGCCTCGCCTGCCTCTTGAATTGGAACGCCTGCCAGTACGACGCCGAGGAGTGGCGAGAGTACGAGCCCTGCACCTTCTCCGAAGATCAAGAGTGGAATCGCCAGCTCGTATAGGTTCAGATTCGTTCCGTAGGAGTTGAGCGTGATCAACACAGCAACGAATCCCAATACCTGGATCGCGTATCCGAAACTCAAAACCCGGGTTCCGAATCTTGGGATCAGCCTGGGGCCCAAGAGGGAGGCTGTGATGAAACCGACGTTGATGATTCCGAAAGCCAGTCCCGAGGCTAATGGCGAGAATCCGAGACCCGATTGAAGGAATAAGACGAAGGTGAAGAAGAAGCCGCTGGCGAGAACGTAGTAGCTGAGTGTCAGTGGAATTCCGATTGCGAACGAACGATGACGGAAAAGGCCCAGGTCGATTAGCGGGTCCCGTTCTTTCTCGGTCAGCCTGCGCTCGTGGAGGATGAATAGTCCGAGGATTGGAAAGGCTAGCACTAGAAGCATTACCGTCCATAAAGGCCAGCCGAGCTGCTGACCTTGGGAGAGCGGCAGGACAAGCGAGACAAGGAAGAGAGTGATCAGTCCCACTCCTAGCAGGTCCAGACTCGGAGGCCTCTCCGAGCGCGAAGGTCGTAGAACCAGAGACCCGACCAATAATCCAACTATGCCGATTGGAACGTTGACGAGGAAAATTGGCCTCCATGTGAGACCCCCGATGTTCAGCTGGATCAGGAATCCGCCGAGGATGTTGCCGGTTATCGCGCCTATTCCATTGATGGCCGCGAAGAGCGCCAGCGCTAAGCTTCTGTCGGGTCCCTTGAAAGTGACTTGGATGATGGAGAGAACCTGTGGATACATCAACGCCGCCCCAATGCCCTGAAGAGCACGAGCGCCAATGAGGAATGCGGGAGAGGGCGCGTAACCCGCGAGGCCTGACGCGACTGTGAAGATAGTCATGCCGAAAAGGAAGATTCTCTTCCGATCTAGAATGTCGCCGAGACGGCCACCGGTTACGAGTAAGGCTGCGTAGACGAGGGAGTAAACAGAGACGACAAGCTCGAGATCAGCACCACCGGCTCCTAGTGTAGTCTTGATGGAGGGTAGTCCTTGAGTTACGATGAAAACATCTAGAACGGCCATGAACGAGCCGATGAGTACAATCCCCAGCACGAGCCAGCGACTGCGGAGACCCTGCGCGGCTTCTGCCAGTGTGGCGGTGCGCGGCGCCTGTATCGTGGTCGAGAGATTCAGCTTTTGGGGTTCGAGCCTAGACTCCTGTTCTGTTACTCTCCCGCCAGAGACGAGCCCGGTAAGTCGGTGGATGTGGCATCTCCAACAGTGACACGAGGCTAGGTTGTGGCTGACGCCTTTCTTGTCTAGCCAGACCACTTCCTGGCCGGGAGGCATGATTTAGCGATCCCTCCCTGGCTGGAACTGCCGAACAAAAACATCATTAACGCTAGAATGCTATCCACTCTTACGTCTTGCGTCCCACCTTCGGATCTCGGGTGATCGATATGACAAGCGAAACCTGAACGGTTTCGCCAGGCATCCCAGCAGAAACCCGATCCATTTTAAACGGACCACTTTTCCAAGGACGCAACGAAAGAAAATTTTCAGCCCCGGAAGAGTATCAAGATCTCTAGAGACGGTCCACAAAAAGGCACTATTGATCGATAAAGATGCCCTCGCCGGTCACCGTGACCTTGAACGTCCTCACCCTCAACGTAGGAATGAGAGAAAACGAACCATCGACCAGACTATACCTCCAGCCATGCCAAGGACATGTCACCTCGAAATTCCTGACCTCCCCCTCCCCAAGTGGACCCCCACGGTGCAGACAGTTGTTCGCTATCGCAAAATACTGGTCCTTGACCCTGAACAGTGCAATGCTCCTGCCTTGAACATTCACGATCTTGGACTCGCCATCAACAATCTCGGCCAGATCCGCCACCTTGAGCCTACCCGCACCGGAACCCGCTGCTTGTTCTTGCCCGATCATATCGTGTGCCCTCCACGAACTGCGATTGGCTGTTCCTTCTTCGGCAATGGCCTTGTCTCCCGCGTATATTGGGTGAGCCAGTCCTCCAGCGCGCGTATCTGAGCGTTATCTGTCCCCAGAGCGATGAGCTCCTCCTTTGTCAGATGGACTGTCTTGAGGAGAACCTGTTCCATATGCGAAGCATGAGACTGGGTCGGCGGCCTAGGTTGCGTCTCGGCCAGATACTCGAAATCTTCCTGTAAGTGTTCGATCTGGAGTACTACATCGCTTGTCAAACGTGCGATTTCGACGTCGAGCACGTTGCTGTAGACTCCTAGGAGTGTTTCAAGATCGGATTGTGCGGTCTTGAGCTTCTCAATATGCAACAACAGCACGTCTTTCGGAATCGGGCTCTTTTCTCGGGACGCGCTCGTGATGTCTATGACGAGTGTGATCAGGAAAGTTGTGAGGAATCCGACGCCGAGCTTAGATCGGAGCCGTTCTTTCGCTAGCTTCTCTACGGGTACCCGTTTCTTCTTTTCGTTGTTGTCAATTATCCGGTCGACTATCAGATACGTGATGGGGAGCGTTACAGCTAGGCCGATGAAGGCGGCGATTACGGAGAGTTCGATATCATCAAACGTAATAGGCAAAGATGAGGCTGACTAGCTCAGCCTTCCGTATTTCTGGCTTGTAGAATCCGCCAAAGACAACAGGGCGGAGGAAAAAGGAGACTAGGGCTCGGTGATCTTGATGGCTTGCACGGGGCACTGGATCTCGCAGGCTCTGCAGAAGATGCAGTCCTTCTCCCGAGCCGGGTCCGCCTTCCACGTAGCCAATGGGGCCTTTCCACTATCATTAGTGACGCCTTTGTCCATTTTCTCTTGTTCTCCGGGCAGTTCCATTCTGTCGAAGACGTTGACTGGGCAGACGGTGATGCAGATCCCGTCGGCGATGCAGATGTCAAAATCTACACCCACAGCTGATCCGTGAACGCCATACTCCTTGCTGACTCCATCCTTCCACTTCAATTGGTGGTCGATGTGAGTCTCCTTTACCGGCCATCCGTTCGGGAAGGACGGGTCTTCAATCAGTTTTCGAACTTCGCCCATAGCAGACTCTTCTGACTATCGGCGGGATGTCGGGCATATAAAATCGTTGAATACCAATTGTACACTGTCCTCGCTCTCAGCACCATTTTATCAAGTTTGCAGAGAAAACCCTAGCTGTGGCTTTTCAGGAATTCAGGACCGTAGAATCTTGCCGAGGAACCAAGCTCTTCCTCGATGAGAAGAAGGCGATTATACTTTGAGGTCCGTTCTCCCCGAGCAGGGGCACCGGCCTTGATCTGACCTGTTGCCAATGCAACTGACATGTCTGCAATTGAATTGTCTTCAGTCTCTCCGGACCTGTGACTCAGCACCAGCCCGAAGTTGGCCTTTCTCGCCATTTCCACCGCCGCAACCGTTTCTGTTAGCGTGCCAATCTGGTTGATCTTCACAAGGAGCGCGTTTGCCGCCTTAGCTCGGATTCCTTGGGCGACACGTTTGATGTTGGTGACAAAAATATCGTCTCCGACAATCTGGACCTTGTTCCCGAGCTTCTTGGTAATTCTGGAAAAGTTGTCGAAGTCTTCATCGTGGAAAGGATCTTCGATAGACTTCAACGGGAATTTCTCTTGGAGGCTAGCATAGAGTTCGAGGAGTTCCTCGCTATCAATGTCTTTTCCGTCGACAGTGTATTTTCCAGACGCTTGGATGTAGAAGCTGTCTGCAGCAGCATCAGTGCCCAGAATCACGTTCTGGCCGGGAGAGTATCCTGCTTCCTCGACAGCGTCACTAATTTGGCCCAGTGCCTCTTCGGCACTGTTGATTGGCGGAGCGAATCCACCCTCGTCGCCCACGTTGACGGCTGACTTTCCATACTTCGCTTCCAGCCTCAGTCGTAGTGCGTGATAGATCTCTGCTGCGCAGCGAAGAGCTTCTTTGAAGGTTCTGAACCCTGCGGGGATAACCATGAACTCTTGGAAAGAGAGATCGTTGCCTGCGTGTTTTCCACCATTAATGATGTTCATAAGAGGCACTGGGAGGCTCGGCTTCCGTCCCTCCGCGAGGGCCCGATAAATTGGAGATTTGGCTGTGTCGGCCGAGGCGCGTGCAAGGGCAATAGACACGCCAAGAATCGCGTTTGCTCCAAGCCTGCCTTTGTTCTCAGTACCATCTAGCTCGATGAGAATCCGATCAAGCTTCGCTTGTTCTCGAGCGTCCATGCCCAGAATCTTTGGACCAAGAATCCTGTTCACGTTGTCCACGGCCTTCTGAACTCCCAGACCAGCGTAGCGTTGTCTGTCTCCATCCCGGAGTTCAAGCGCTTCAAGATGGCCCTTCGAGGCGCCAGAAGGAACGGAGAACCGGCCGAACCCAGACCTGGTGAAGAGGTCAACCTGGACGGTGGGATTTCCTCGGGAATCCAAGACTTCTCTTGAGATGACTCTCTCAATTCTGAACTCGGAGCTTGCCAAGTTTTCCCGACACTCGAAGCTTGCTCCAGGCCTCCTTTTACCGGTTTCCAGATCGCTTCAGGCGAAACTAAGCAACTGCTTTGTCTCACTAGGTCTGTCGAGTATCCTCGCGTGTAACACGATCCGTATTCGTCGAGAGGGGGTCTCATCCTGTAGGAATGCTGCTTTGAGAGCCGCATTGGTCTCTACTTTCCACGATACTGTGTCCTACTGCTTCAAGTCGACACTGGAGACTATGGGGTCGAGTGTTCGTGATGTTGTGTACGACCATCTACGGCGGAAGGGTATTCCAGAGTCTGAGATTCCAGCCCAGTTCGATGGGGTGGTCAAGGCTCTCAACGATTCCTTCGGCGGGTCTGCTCGCGTGATCGTCTACAAGACCTTGGTGGAGCTTTACCAGCAGTATTCGATGAGGGTCGATTTTACCTATCAGGATTCGTTACGGGACCATCTGTCTCTGTTACGGGAGAGGGTTGTTGTGGATCACATCCTCCCTAGGCGGATTCAGCGGGAGGATCCTAGCCTTGAGGGACGACTTCCTTTTGTCCAGAGTGTTGCCCCTTCTAGCGCGCGTTGATCTAACGATCTCATTAGGGCTCTGGAATGGTTTAAGACTCGTTTAGTCTTGCTCGGCCGCTGCGCCGGGATGGCTGAGTGGTTAAGGCGACGGCCTCGAGATCCCGATAGGAGTAGACGTCGACATGACAGCCGTTGGGCGTCACGCCCTCGTGGGTTCGAATCCCACTCCCGGCGCCATCACTAGCACGACAACTGATCAATTGCTTAAGCGAGACGGGCGTGAAATAGACACAGATCCGGAATCTGTCCAAGGTCAACCGGTCTTCTCGGTATTTCCTTCCATGATCTAGTTCGACGCCTCGGCAAACGGTACTCTCACGTCGCGGGGGTCAAATTGTTGGCCCCTTTTTTCTACAGGGCTCTCGCCAGCTGGAACGTTTCTCGGCGAGGATTCGCGTTTACAACGGAGAATAGGCTTGAATCATGATCTTCGAAACGGTACTCTCCCCAAGGGAGAAGCGTGGAACAAACGTGGCTACAGAACCGCCTGCCCCGATTTGAGATCAGGGCTTGTTCTGGCTTCGTCGGTGAAACTGAAGAGTCCGCATGAGTCTCTATTCGAAAAAGGCTGGTGGATTTTCTTACTCTTTCTTCTTGAAGTGTTTTTCCCAGAATCCTTGCTTTCTCTTTGCGATTCTCGAAGCGCGTTCAACGCCCGCGTCAACCTCGTTCTGACCCTTTTCAGGGGACAGAGGCTGTGACAGCTGATCCTTGATGGGGCTCATGGCCTTCGGCACAGTTTTCGGCTCGCTCATGGGTACCCCGCTCTTCGTTGACTTCGCTTCGTCAGGAGGCTTCGTAGGAGGACTCGGCGTCTCCTTTGCTGGTTGACTTGTCGTCTCTTTCACTGGTTCTTTGATAGGCTCCTTAGCCTCAACGGTCTCTTCTGCTATTGGCTCTGTGGTGGATATTTCGAACTCGCACTCGGGTTGACCCTGCGAGATGCACCTAGTCTCTCGAGCTTGGACTGTCTTGTCGAGGACTTCTGCGAAGAGTCCCGCTAGGAAGCCGCTGGTGAACATACAGTTGGGCTCTTCGGACAATCCGTTTTCCATTGCCTCGAAGCAGTTGCTGATCACGACATTGGCATTTGCCTTGTCAAAGTCTATTTTGCGAATCTTCACCTTTCCGAGACCGAGATTAGTATCCTCGAAGGCGGAGTGGACTAGACTCTCGAGCGCGGCTCTCTGGTCCTCCCCCGTGGAAGTGATGCTGTCGCGGAAGATGCTTCCTTCGTGAATTCCTATCCCGCTGGCTAGATAGGAGAGGAAGGGCGCGGCTTGGTCAGCGACGAGACGCTCTAGCCCGTCTCTCATGATTCTGATTACATCGCGGCGGAGGATGATCATCTTCTGTCCGAAGAATGAGAGTTCTCCCTTATTGTCGTTGAATCGGAGCTGGTTTACAGATCCTACTAGTCTCCGCAGGTCCCACGCGTTCGGTTTTCCCTTTGGACTAGTTTGCAGCTTTTGGTATCTCCTCAAGTTCTTTCGTCAACATCTCTGCAGCTTCGTTTACTTTGTGGGCAAACGCTGAATCAGGGTTGTCGATCACGAAGACGGATCTGCTGAGGTTGTTTATCACATCCATCTGGAACTCGAAGGCTTGTAGGAACCTGGAATGAAAGAGGGTCGCAAGCTCCTTGCCAACCTTCATTGCGTCCTTGATCCGCACTCCTGGCGGCACCATGTTGAGGGTCAGGAATGTGGGTTTTTCGAATGTCTCAGCGAGCAGGACCATGACTGCTGTTCCGAAGAGATCCTGTTGGTCGACCCTTGAGACGAGAACCAAGGCGTCGCAACACCCCATAGCCAATACCGTATCATTCTCCACTCCGGGATGAGTGTCAACTATGATGTAGTCGAGGTTGCATTGTTCACCAACTTTTTGTAACGTGTCTTGGAAGAGTGAGACTTCAAGCCCTGACTTCAAGAGTCGCAGCATGTCCTCGACCTTATTGCTGGCTGGGCAGAAGTACAGTCCTCCTTTGAGTTTCGGAAACCTAGGTGTTAGATCTATTATGACGTCACTTGGGCTCGCGTCGCCGAGGAAGATATCGGTCATTGTGGCCTTGACCTCGCCCTTCTTGAGACCAAACAATACGTGAAGTCCCGGTCCGGAAAGGTCCAAGTCCATAACTCCAACTCTGTGGTGAAGCGCGAGGGTCGCTGCAATGTTGGCCGTTAGAGTTGTCTTTCCAGTTCCGCCCTTGAATGAATGGACAGCTATGACTTTAGTCATCTTTATCCTTCTTCAGCTGATCTTTTACTGATTGGAAGAATTCCTGGTTCTCAATCCGTCCGGCTTCTGATCTGACGGCTTCGAGGTCAATCTTGAGGTTCGCATGCGTGATCTTGTGCCTTCTGAATGCTAGAAATCCTCCTACTAACAATACTGCTACCACTGCTGCCAAGATGGCGAAATAGTAGAGAGGCAGGGAAAGGGTTCCTGAGGAAGATTGAGAACTAGCTTGAACACTTACAGTGGAGGTGCTCTGGGCACTCGTAGATCCACTGTTGTCCTTTACCACGATGGCTATGACGAACGTTTTCGAGCTGGCAGACCCCGTTGAAGTATACTGGTGAGTATCCCTTTGTGGTGCGCCTGGAAGAGGATCTATGGTTCCGTCGCCCCAGTCAACCGTGGTTGAGCTTATCGTTCCGTCTGGGTCAGAGGATGTTATCGATACTGTGACCGTCTGACCAGTCGAAACAGAAGCAGGTGATGCCGTGAAGGCAATGACAGGCGGTCGGTCTGAGACTGTAACTTGGGACGAGGATATTCCCGTCGAGCCGCTGTTGTCTGTGGCATTGACGGTTATAGTGAAGACGTTCGATGGTGACGTACCGGTTGAACTGTAACTATGTATGTCGCTGGTCGCAGTTCCAGACAGCGTATCTATTTTTCCATCTCCCCAGTCAACTCTTAGCGCAGTTACGGTCCCATCAGGATCTGCAGCCGATATTGTTAGAGTAACGTTCTGACCCGTGATTAGTGATGTCGAGGATGGATTGAAGCTCGGAACCGGAACTCTGTCATTGATCGTTACTTGTGACGAGGTCGAAGTATAGGATGAGTTGTTGTCCGTACCCGTGACTATGATCGTGAAGATCTCGAATGTTGAGGAACCAGTCGAAGTGTAGCTGTGAGACGCGCTTGTTATGGCTCCCGAGTAAAGCTGAACAATGCTGTCCCCCCAGTCAACCCTTGTAGAGATGATCGTCCCATCCGGATCGAAGACGGTTATCGACAACGTGATGCTCTGGCCAGTGTTGGCTGTCAAAGGGGAAGGCGTGAAGCTCACGACAGGAGGTAGATCTCCGATCGAGACTTGCGAGCTGGTTGAGCCTGTAACTCCACCATTATCGGTGACTGTCAGCGTCACAGTGTAGGTTTTGGCAAGATTGTAGGAATGGGATACAACAGCTCCGGCCCCTGTCGCTCCATCCCCAAATGCCCAAGAATACGAGACCACCGTACCGTCGAGATCGTAGCTTCCCGTCCCGTCAAAGGTGATGGCAGTGCCAGTCGGAGCTGAGGAAGGTGTGAAAGTAAAACTGGCAATTGGTGGACGATCCTGCAATGTAACGGCAGTGGAGGCCGAGCCCGTGTTGGGAGGAGTCGGAGAGTCGGTCGCATTGACTATGAGAGACCAGAGACCCCCAGGGTCTGCTGTCTGTGGCGTGTATGAGCCGAACCAGTGTTGAAGTCCCGTATCAAAGGTAAGTGGAACGGTATTTGTGACTGTAGGGGTCCCGGTGTAGATGAGGTATGATTTCACCCCTGTGCCGGTGGTGAGTGTCGTTCCATCTGGATAGGTTACGGTAGCGTTGAGTCTTACTTGTTGCCCGATTGGAACATAGGTAGTCGCGGCAATACTGATCGTAAGAGTTGCAGGAACCATCTGAGGGGCATTAGTCAGTCTCGTGCTCGGACCCGAGTTTCCCCAAGCATCAGCATACCCATTAACAGCAAGGGACGCTGTCCACGTGCCAGTTACGTTGGTGACCGAGGTTTTGTAGGTGGCATTGAAAGTCTGGCTCGCAATGGAATAGGAGGTGGTCAGAGTCACATTTCCTCCGCCAGGTCTGGCTAATGTTAGTAGGGCGACTCCTGTGGAAGCGAATGTTCCGTCCGGATAGACCGGGCGGAAAGAGAAACTCATCGTTTCAGTTCTCTGGTAAGTGCTCTTCAGGGAGTTCAGAGATGAGATCGTCATTGACGCAGGGTTCACATTGAAGCCAGACACGTCGGCCGGAGTCTTCACCGTGATTGTGCCAGTCACGGTTGCGATGTAGCCCTTTGGATCGAGGACAGCGTCGGGAGGAATGTGCCAATTGGCCGTCACGACGCCACTGATTGAGGCCGTCGTATTCACGGCGAAAACGGTCGTAGGAGGTGTTGATGCGGTGGCTATCTTCACTGTAGCCGGTTCCGCTACGTTATACCCAGTTGCCTGGACCTTTACCGTCTCTGTTCTCTGATACTGATAATTGTCGGTTAGGAAGATGAGGAAGTAGGTCTGAGCGACATTCGGATTTGCTACCACAGGACGAAGCTGTGTCGCGTTCAAGAAGTACTGGCCGACCAGATTATTCGGCCCTGAGAAGCTTGATGTCGGATAGAAGAAGACTGGAAGTGTAAACTGAGTTTGGCCTGACGCGGTCGTATAGTTTTGAAGAACCGATGAATGTAAATTCGCGGCGGGATCCTTCACCCAAAACCTGAACTGGTAAAGTGCGCCGCCCGTAGCACCCCCGACTGTAAGGACGACCGTGAACGTAGTGCCTTCTTGGCCTAGAAAGGGTATTGTCCCCAGAGTGTAGGTCGGGGCGGCGTGAGCTCTAGGAACCATGCCGGCGAGCAGCGCTGGAGCAAGAAGCGAGAAAGCGATGAGTATGACGTAGCGTGTCGCCTTGTTTTGCCGCACTATGTGCCTCCCCGTGAACAGAACTGGAAGCACGACAGTCTGGAATTGGACTAAAGCGTCGCGTAACTTCTAGGTCAACAGAATGGTATCCGGTTCGATTCTAGAGTCACAT